>ERZ773035.268-NODE-268-length-43827-cov-13.245819_pt1 | contig 43827 bp, 34 predicted proteins | sample MGYA00511487_ERZ773035 | MGnify/ENA primary metagenome ERZ773035 (study PRJEB29015, sample SAMEA2737985) | human oral metagenome | biome: human oral; feature: human-associated habitat; material: dental | place: China | collected 2024 ... | reverse complement strand
TGCAGAAATTCCCCCTCGAGCTGATGGGCAAAGATCCCCACATGCCCCCGCAGGGGTTCTACAACGGCGGCGAGAAGATGAACATCGCCCTGCAGCTTGCGCTGTCGGTCGTCATCGTCGTCACCGGTCTCATCCTCTGGATGGGTGACAGTATCCTGCCCGCGACGATTACGGCGTATGCCATCCCCGTCCACAGCATTGCGGCGGCGGTCTGCTTTGCCGCTGCGCTCGGGCATATCTATCTCGCGGCGGGCGTCAACCCCGACTCCCTGCACGGCATGACGGACGGCACGATCAAGGCATCGTACGCCGACCATCACCATGGTGCATGGGTCAACGAGCTCATCTCCGAGGGCGTCGTTACGCGCGCGGAGATCAACGAGGCGGAGGAGGCGGAGAAGCGTCACTGAGGCGTTTCACCCCATTTCCGCGACATATACGAATCAAGGATACGGCTTTGCGTGCGCAGAGCCGTATCCTTTTTTTTCATGTGAGTTTATGGTATCATGGCAGAGGAAATATGCAGAAAGTTTGCTTAGGGGGATCGCAGCCTCTGCTGTCTGTGCTGCATGTCATAGTGCCTTGAGTGGGAGATGAACAGATGAAAAATATTCGGTCGACCGTGCAGGGGCGCATCGGCTATGTTGCGCTCGTGATGTTCGCCGTTCTCTTTGTACTGGTGTTTCGCTATGCCTACCTGCAGATTGTGCAGGGGGATGCGCTTGCTCAGCGGATGCGCGATCAGAGCGGTTATGAGTTCCGCATCCAATCGCTGCGCGGTGCCATTCTCGACCGCAGCGGAAAGGAACTCGCCGTCAGCAGCATGACGAAATCCCTCTTCGTTGATCCGAAGCACGTCTTTGACGCGCATACCCCTGAGGAGATCGCTGCCGACATCGCACCGCTCATCGGCCTCAAGGAACAGGACATCCTTGACGATATTGCACGCGGCGGCGGCTTTGTCTGGGTCAAGCGGCGGCTCGAGCACACGGAGTACGAGGCAGTGCGAAATGTTATTCGAGAGAAGGGCTACAGCGACTGCCTCGGTTTTCAGAACGAGGCAAAACGTTACTATCCGAATGATGCGCTTGCAGCGAATGTCATCGGCTTCGTCGGCACGGACGACGAGGGACTCGACGGCGTGGAGCAGGCGCTTGATCCGCTGCTGAAGGGCGAGATCCGAGAGGAACGGCTGACGGTGGACGGACAGCGCCGTCCGATCCTCGACTCCATCTTTGCGGGACGGCGCGTTTACGGCGGCGACTACTGCAAGACTGCCGTGCTGACGATTGACAGCACAATACAGTTCATGGTGGAGCAGGAGATCGACCGTGCCATGGCGGAGACAAACCCCGACTCCATCACGGCGATTGTCATGGATCCGAAGACCGGTGAGGTGCTTGCTATGGCATCGCGTCCCTCCTACAACCCCAACCGCTTCTGGGAGTATCCGCAGGAGAACTGGAAGAATCGCGCCGTTGCCTTTATCTATGAGCCTGGCTCGACGTTTAAGGCCGTCATTGCGGGGGCGGCACTGCAGGAGGGCATCGTTACGCCGAATCAGGTCTTCTTTGACCCCGGCTATGTCATGGTCTCGGGACGCCGTATCCAGAACTGGAGCAACGAGAGTTACGGTGCTGTTACCTTCACCGACATCGTAAAGAAGTCCCTCAACACGGGATTTGCCCAGGTGGGACTCTCTCTCGGCGCAGAGAAGATGATGCACTACACGCGCGTCTTTGGCTTCGGCAAGCGCACAGGGATCGATCTCCCCGGTGAGGAGGAGGGCATCCTCTTCAACGCCGACGATATGCGCGACTCAGATATCGCTACGACGGCGATCGGTCAGAGTATCGCTGTGACCCCGCTGCAGCTCGTCACGGCAATGTCTGCCATCGCGAACGGCGGCACGCTCATGCACCCCTATATCGTGCGCGAGATTCGAAACCCTGACGGCTCTGTCTACGAGGAGCGTGTGCCGCGTGAGATTCGGCGCACGCTCGAACCGACTGTCGACCGCACGCTGATCGGACTCCTTGAGCAGGTCGTTGCGAGCGGCGGCGGCATGAAGGCGGGGGTCAAGGGATACCGCATCGCGGGCAAGACCGGCACGGCACAGAAGATTCGCCGCGAGACGGCAGGCTACCTCGAGGGGCGCTACATCGCTTCCTTCTGCGGTTTCGCACCTGTCGAGGATCCACTCTTCACCGTTCTCGTCATGATTGATGACCCGCGCGGCGGTGACTTCTACGGCGGGCAGATTGCCGCACCGGTCGCCTCACGCATTTTCTCCCAGCTTCTGCGCTACGCCCATGTCGAGCCGTCGAGCAATACTTTTGCCGAGACGACGGGGAGCACGGAGAAGAGGCGCAGTGACGATGAAGAAAAACGTATGGAGGCAGTCGCTACACCGCCCGAGGGAAAGGCCGTCGTACCAGACTTTACAGGACTCTCCCTGCGTGAGGCAGCACGCCTTGCCGAGCTGCGCGGGCTCACCTTCGAAAGTGAGGGTACGGGTGCTGCTGTCAGCCAGAATCTCGGCGTCAATGACATTGTCGATCAAGGGGAACGTGTCAAGGTGTACTTTCAGCCGACATAGAAAATTCTTCGAAAAGAATGTGCATTCATGGGGTGCGCATTCTTTTTTCTTGACATCATATCCAAAATCATGTAGACTATAAACATAGTTTTTTGATATGTTTACTAAAACACAAAATAAAGGAGACGATGAACATGGGGAAGGTATATCAAAGCGTGACGGAGATCATTGGGCGCACGCCGCTTCTCGCGGCAAAGTCGTTCGCGAAGGCGCATGATCTCAAGGCGAATCTCCTCGTGAAGCTGGAGTATTTCAATCCGTCGGGCTCAGTGAAGGATCGCATTGCGATTGCGATGGTCGAGCAGGCGGAGAAGGACGGCAGGATCGCGCCGGGCGCGACGCTGATTGAGCCGACGAGCGGCAACACGGGCATCGGCATCGCCTCGGTGGCAGCGGCACGCGGCTACCGTGCGATTCTCACGATGCCGGAGACGATGAGTGTGGAGCGCCGCAACCTGCTGAAGGCATACGGTGCGGAGATCGTCCTCACGGAGGGCGCACAGGGGATGAAGGGCGCAATTGCACGTGCAGAACAGCTGCAGCAGGAGATCCCAAATTCGTTCATTCCCTCGCAGTTCGAGAATCTCGCAAATCCTGCCGCACATGAGCGGACGACGGGGCCCGAGATCTGGGCGGACACGGACGGCAAGGTAGATGTCTTCGTCGCCGGGGTCGGCACGGGCGGCACAGTGACGGGCACGGGACGCTATCTGAAGCAGCAGAATCCCGCCGTACACATCGTCGCAGTGGAGCCGACGGACTCGCCCGTGCTCTCGGGCGGCAAGCCCGGCCCGCACAAGCTTCAGGGACTCGGCGCGGGCTTCGTTCCCGACACGCTTGACACGAAGATCTATGATGAGGTGATCCGCGTGTCGAATGACAACGCCTTTGCCTATGGGCGCGAGTTCGCTCGGCGCGAGGGGGCACTCGTCGGCATCTCCTCGGGGGCGGCACTTGCGGCGGCGGTGGAGCTGGCAAAGCGTCCGGAGTATGAGGGCAAGACGATCGTTGCCCTCCTGCCCGACGGCGGTGACCGTTATCTATCGACGGATCTCTTTGCGGCGAAGTAAATCATCCTGACATGGTGGCTGTATGGCACAGCAGGCATAATGAAAGAGCTGTTGAACCAAGTTCAACAGCTCTTTTCCATTGGGAAGCACGAGGGCATTCGGTGTGTCTTCAGGCGAATGCTTTTGCGAGGCACTCCAGTCCTATTTGGAGAGTACTGCGCGGGCAGGCGAGGTTCATGCGCTGGAAGCCGCTGCCGCCCGCACCGAAGATCGGGCCGTCGTCAAGCCAGAGGTTCGCCTCATGGATGACCTTCTCGTTGAGTTCCTTGTCCGAGAGACCGTAGGCGGAGAAGTCCATCCAGATCAGGTAGGTTCCCTCAGGCTCGATGAGCTTTACCTTCGGCAGATGCGCAGCGAGGTATTCCTTCGTAAAGGCGTAGTTCTCCTCGATGTAGGCGAGCAGTTCCTTCAGCCACGGAGCGCCGTGTTCGTATGCTGCTTTTGCGCCTGCGAGCCCGAGCGTGTTCGGCTCATCGTAGCCGGTACGGCTCAGTTCTTCCTTGAAGCGGCGGCGCAGGGATTCGTTACTGATGAAGATATTGGAAATCTGCAGTCCCGCAAGGTTGAACGTCTTGCTCGGGGAAGTGCAGGTGACGGTGATGGCGGCGGCGTCCGCGGAGAGAGAGGCGAAGGGGATGTGGCGGAAGCCGGGGCGCACGAACTCTTCGTGAATTTCGTCCGCGACGACAATGACGTGACGGCGCAGGCAGATGGCGGCGAGCTGTTCGAGCTCTGTGCGCGTCCATACCCGCCCGACGGGGTTGTGCGGGCTGCAGAGGATGAACAGCTTTACCTTATGGTCGATGATCTTCTGCTCGAAATCCGCGAAGTCGATGCTGTAGCGTCCGTCAGCAAACTGCAGGGGGCTGTCGATGAGCGTGCGCCCGTTCTGGCGGATCATGCTCGCAAAGGGATAGTAGACGGGCTGCTGGATGATGACGGCCTCACCCGGTGCGGTATAGGCGCGGATGGCGGTGGCGACGGCAAAGACGACGCCGGGCGTGATGACGAGCTCGCCGCGCTGCACCGTCCACGCGTGATGCGTACGGAACCAGTCGCGCAGGACGTTGAAGTAGTCGTCCTTGATCTGCGTATAGCCAAAGATGCCGTGCGCCATGCGCGCCGCCAGGGCGTCAATGACGGGTACGGGCGCGCGAAAGTCCATATCCGCGACCCAGAACGGGAGGACATCCTTGGGGTAGCCGCGCTCAACAGCAAAGTCGTATTTCAGACAGGACGTGCCGCGGCGGTCGATGATTTCGTCAAAATTGATGGACATAATGTTTTCTTTTCCTTCCTCTTTGGGGCAGACAGGGGAACGGTGCGGGGAGGACCGTTCCCTCCAAGACCAAACCCTGCTGCTACGCCCGTGCTGCCTTCTCCAGTGCCTGCGCCAGATCTTCCTTCAGATCCTCCACGTCCTCCAGGCCGACGGAGAGGCGCAGGAGGCGGTCATCGAGCCCTGTGCGTTCGATGAGTTCGCGGGGCATCTCTGCGTGCGTCTGCACGAGCGGATAGGTCAGGAGACTCTCGACGCCGCCGAGACTCTCGGCAAACGCGATCAGGCGCAGATGCGCGAGGACGTTCTGCGCGATGGCGGAGGTCTTGACCTTGAACGAGATCATGCCGCCATAGCCCGTGCTCTGACTCTCATGCAGGGCGCGTCCGGGATGGTCTGCGAGCCCCGGGTAGTAGACCTCCGTGACCTCGGGGCGGGTGAGCAGCCACGCTGCGATGGCACGCGCATTCTCCGCATGGCGTTCGACGCGCACGCCGAGTGTCTTGAGGCTGCGCAGCATGAGCCATGAATCCATGGGGGAGAGATTCGGACCCTCGGACTTCACGAGCAGCTCAATCCGCTGTGCGAGGTCGGAGTCCGCGTCCCTCACTGCGAGTGTGCCGCAGATCACGTCGTTGTGCCCGCAGAGATACTTGGTCGCGCTCTCGACGACGATGTCTGCACCAAGCGCAAGCGGCTTCTGTGCGTGCGGTGAGAGGAATGTATTGTCCGCGACGAGGAGTGCGCCGTGCTCATGAGCGACAGCGGCGAGTGCGCGGATGTCCGTGATGAACATCATCGGGTTGGAGGGCGTCTCAATGAAGATCATCTTCGTCGTAGCACGCATCTTGGCCTCGACCAGCGACGTATCGCGCATATCGATGTACTCAAAGTCGATGCCGTAGCGGCTGTAGATGTCGTTCGCGAGACGTACCGTCCCGCCGTAGAGATCCTCGGGCAGGAGCACGTGGTCACCGGGAGCGCAGAGGGCAAAGACGAGATTGATCGCTGCCATGCCCGAGGAGAGCGCCCATGCGCGTTTGCCGCCCTCAAGGAGGGCAATTGCCTTCTCAAAGTCGCTGCGGGTCGGATTCGCAACGCGGCTGTAGTCGTAGCCCGTGCTCTGACGGAATGCGGGATGGCGAAACGTCGCCGAGAGATAGACGGGCGTGGTGAGTGCGCCCGTCGCGTCGAACTCGTGACAGCCATGCACCTCAGCAGTGTAATCCTTCATTGTATTTCCTCCCATAGTTCCCTGTATCGTTTATGTCCTGCGCAGACGGGGCATGGACAGTCACGCCCAGCCCGCTGCATCGCAGAACCGTTTTGGTCGTTTCATTATAAACATCGCCAGGATACTTTGTCAATCAAAAAATATATAAAACATACTTGACAACTATGATACTTGCGTGTAAGATAGCAGCATCGAACAGGAAAACATATATGCAAACATAGTTATGGAGGAAATAAAATGGCACAGTCAAAAAAGGAACTCGTCCTCAGCGCAATGGACCGCAGGGAAGTGGAGCGCGTCCCATCGGGATTCTGGTTCCACTTTCTCGCGGATGAGATCCACGCCGATGCCTATGCCGACCCTCGTCTTGAGCAGACGCTTTTGGATGGGGAACTGCGTTACATTGACGGCTTTCAGCCGGACTTCGTAAAGATCATGACGGATGGGTTCTTCTCCTATCCGAACCCCGCCGTGCAGACCGCACGTACGGCAAAGGAACTGGCAAAGGTGCAGCCGCTGCCCGATGACCACCCCTTCTTTACGCGGCAGATCGCCTATGCGAAGGAGATCACGAAGCGGTACGGAAATGAGGTCGCAACATTCTACAATCTCTTCTGTGCGGGCACAACGGTGAAGTTCATGCAGCCCGGGACGCTTGCCGAGGATGAGGCATTCCTCGCACAGCTCGTCCGCGAGGATGCAGCAGCGGTACGCGCGGCGTTCGATGTGATCTCCGCCGATCTCGCGAAGCTGGCACGCCGCATCATCGCCGAGGCGGGCGTGACGGGCATCTACTTCAGTCTGCAGAACCTCATTGGCGAGGGCGCGAGCCGCGCGGTCTACGAGGAGGTATTCGCCCCCGGGGAAAAGGAGATTCTGCGCGCGGCAAACGCCGAGAGCAGCTACAACATCCTCCATATCTGCGGCTATGCGGGACACCGCAACGCGCTGGACTGGTATCGTGACTACGATGCCAAGACGATCAACTGGGCATCGGTCGTCGAGGGGGTTCCCCTCGAGGAGGGACAGAAGATCTTCCCGCAGCACGCACTGCTCGGCGGCTTCGGCAATCTCGCATCCGATGTGCTCTATCGCGGCACGCAGGCGGAGATCACGGCGGAGACGCACCGCATCCTCGATGCGGCAGGGCGCACAGGAATTCTGCTGGGGGCGGACTGCACCGTGCCGCGCGACATTGACTGGAAGCATTTTGACTGGGTACGCGATGCGGCAGGGCCGCAATAAAAGGAGAGCATGACATGAATCTGAAGAAAATCACGAAGGCGGCACTCGCGGGGCTTCTCGCCGCAGCACTTGCGGCAGGGCTGGCGGGCTGCGGCAAGAGCGGAGCGGACAGCGCGAAGTCGGCAGACGGGAAGAAGATCGTCACCGTTGCCCATACGAATTACTATGTTCCCTACGACTATGTGAACGAGCAGGGCGAATCCGACGGCTTCGAGGTTGCCGTCATGAAGGAAGTGGCGAAGAAGCTGCCGCAGTATGAGTTCAAGTTCGTCCCGACCTCGGACGATGATCTCCTGATTGGTGTCGAGTCCGGGAAATACACCGTCGGCACCAAGGGAATCTGGATCACGGATGCGCGCAGGAAGAAGTATGTGTTCCCGAAGAACAACATCGGCGCGAGCGTGATCGGCCTTGCGATCCGCAAGGATACGGCAGACAAGATCAAAGATCTGGAGACCTTTGCCCAGTTCAGCGGAAAGATTGTCCCGATCGCTCCGCAGGATGCGCGCTATATGGTCATCGACGAGTACAACAAGGAGAATCCCGACAACCAGATCAAGCTGACGTCCTCGGAGGCATTCCAGGTGGCGGATGCGTACAGCTGGGTGCTCGAGGGGCGCTATGACGGCTACCTCGATGTTGAGCTGAGCTACAAGAACAACATCGCGAAGGAAGACGCGCCGTATCATCAGTTCGATGATAAGATGGCATACGTCCGCTACAAGGGCATCCCGACCTATCCGATCTTCAACAAGAAGGAGCAGGCGTTTGCGGACGACTACGACAAGGCGATTGAGGAGCTGCGTGCCGAGGGTAAAATCGCGGAGCTCGAGCAGAAGTACTTCGGTGAGAGCCTTTCCGATTACCTGAAGTAAACGAGAGGAGGTCGGCATTCGATGGAAACACGTGTCTTTGACTTCGGGCAGATCGTTCAGTTTCTGCCCGATCTCCTCTCCTATCTTGACGTCACACTGCTCGTTGCCGGCCTCAGCATCATCATCGGATCCCTGCTCGGCGGACTGCTGGCATGGGCGAATCTCAGCGGCAGCCGCGTGCTGCGCGTATGTTCTCTCGCCTATGTGTATGTGATGCGCTGTACGCCGCCCATCGTTCTGCTGTTCATCGTCTTCTACGGTGCGCCGAAGCTCGTCTTTGCGCTTTTTGACTATGATATGAATGCGATGCACCGCGCCGTTTTTGCCGTCGTCACCTTTACGCTGCTGTTCGGCGCATACATTTCGGAGGTGTTCCGCGCTGCCTATACGGCGGTTCCGCGCGGGCAGTATGAGGCGGCGGTGAGTGCGGGGCTCTCGCCGTGGCAGGCATTCTGCCATGTCATGCTCGGACAGGCGGCTCTCATCGCTCTGCCGAATTTCGGCAACTCGACCATCAATCTCCTCAAGGAGGCGTCGCTCGCCTATACCATCGGGCTGATTGACCTCATCGGGCGCGGCAATCTCATCATCGCGCAGAACTACGGCGCGTATGGCGTTGAGGTCTATCTCTCTGCCATGCTGATCTACTGGGTGCTCGTCCTGCTCATCGAGCAGGGCTTCGCGTGGGCAGAGCATCGTCTCGACCGAGGCACGGGGCTGCGCACTGCACCTAAGACACTGCGGAATGGACTGAAGGGAGGGAACGCCGTTGGAACTGGATCTTGACTTTATGCAGGAAACCTTCCTGCTCATCTGGCAGGGCGCGGGCGTGACCCTCTCACTCACAGCGCTCTCGCTCGTTCTCGCGGCGCCCCCTGCATTCTGCTTTGCCGTCCTGCGCGTGCGTGGGCATCGTGTGGGCGGGACGATCGCGCGCCTTTATGTCTCCTTTGTGCGCGGCACGCCGCTCGTCCTCCAGATTCTTCTCCTCTACAGCCTTCTGCCGAGCCTGCTGAATCTGCTCGTCAAGGCGGCGGGGAGCAGCTTCAACGTGTTCGAGGCGGTCGATCCGTTCTGGTATGCCGTCTTTATCTTTACACTCAACACCATCGCTCTCCTCACGGAGGCATTCCGATCGGCACTGCTCGCCATCCCCAAGGGGCAGCTCGAAGCGGGGGCGGTGTGCGGACTGAGCGAGGTGCAGACCTATCTGCACGTGATTCTCCCGCAGGCACTTGTTGTGGCACTGCCGAGCATCGCGAACATCACGGTCAATCTCATCAAGGGGACGTCACTCGCCTTCCTCATGACGGTCAAGGACATCATGGCGGTCGGCAAGGTCGCCGCCTCCTATGGGTACAACTACATTGAGGCGTATCTCGACGTATTCATCGTCTATCTCATCCTCTGCACGATCGTCCAGCTGCTCTTTGCGGCGGCGGAGCGGCGTGTCGGAGCGTTCCGCTAGGAGGTGCAGCATGTTATTCGGAGTACAGAATGTGCGCAAGAGTTTCGCGCAGACAGAGGTGCTGAAGGATGTGAGCCTCAGCGTGGAAAAGGGAGATGTGGTCGTCATCCTCGGGCCGAGCGGCTCAGGCAAGACGACGTTCCTACGCTGTCTCAACTTCCTTGAGCGTGCTGACGGCGGGACGATGGACTTTCACGGGACGCAGCTCTCCCTCGTGGATGCTTCCAAGAGCGAGATTGCCGCTGTGCGGAAAAAGACGGGCTTCGTCTTTCAGAACTACAACCTCTTCGCGAATAAGACCGCCCTTGAGAATGTGACCCTTGGGCTCACCGTCGGGCGCGGCATGGCGGCGGCAGAGGCAAAGGAGATCGGCATGGATGCTCTGCGGCGCGTGGGGATGGCGGAGCGCGCCGACTACTATCCTGCACAGCTCTCGGGCGGACAGCAGCAGCGCGTCGGCATCGCCCGCGCCGTTGCCGCAAAGCCCGATGTGATCCTCTTTGACGAACCAACCTCTGCGCTTGATCCAGAGCTCGTCGGCGAGGTGCTCTCCGTGATGAAGCAGCTCGCCGAGGAGGGCACGACGATGATCGTCGTGACGCATGAGATGAAGTTTGCACAGGATGTTGCGACCCACGTCATCTTTATGTCGGACGGCGTGATCGTCGAGGAGGGGAGTGCAAAGTCGATCTTTACCGCGCCGCGCGAGGAGCGCACGCGCCGCTTCCTCCGCCGCATTCTGCCCGAGGAGTATGAGCCGGCAGCACTGATATAGGAAAAAAGCAGTCAGCAAGATGGATGTCTTGTTGACTGCTTTTTTATGGAAGCACTGATAAATTCGGCACAACCATCTTGACGCATCTTTTTCGCCCGCTTTTCGTTAGCAAATCCTCCACATAGCCCTCGCTATGCGTCCGGTTTGCTGCCTCAATCGGACAAAAAATCTACGCCAATCTGGCAGACCTCATTTTATCAGTGCTTCCTTATGTGATTTTTGCGCAGCAGTGGATTGTTTATGGCTCAATCGCGAAGAAGTCCGCGGGTACGGGGGCGAGGATGCCGACAAAGATGAAGTCCTCCGTACCCGTATTCCTCATGCCGTGACACATCCCCTTCGCCGAGACAATGACATCGCCCGCTGCGATGGGGCGTTCCTCTCCGGGCGCAGGATAAAAGACACCTTCTCCTTGGATGCAGATCCATATATCGTCCGCCTTCGCGTGCCCGTGCGGCTTGATCTCCTGCCCCGGCTTCAGCACCCAGACGACGCCGCTTGTCGATGCTGTCCCGTAGATCGGTGTGCGCGTGGCTGTATCACCCGATGTCATGATGTCGGAGAGACGATAGCGGCGCGTCTCAAAATCATTTGTTACCTCTGTGCGCATAAAAATACTCCTTTCGCATACGTACTGACAGATACACATCTGACGCGGCTGAGCGTCTCAGTCGTCGAAATAATCGTCGTCATACCCCTCGCCGTAGTCGTGCCAGTCATTGTGGAGGATGTCCTCGTCCTCGCCGTATTGCCCGCCGTACGGGGTGCTGCCGCCGTAGGTATCGGCATACGCATCGTCATCCGGTGTGCCCTGCGGATCCTCTGAGGAAATATCCTCGTCGTCCTCTTCGTATTCGCGGCGGTACGGCAGTTCGTTGTCATAGGCATTGTCCGTCGGTGCCGTCTCGCGCGGCGTGGATGGGATACTGACATGGGGCAGAGATGGGATGAGGATGCCGAACAGTTTTTCGGCGAGATATGCGCCAAAGACGGCAAGCAGGATTTTCTGCCACCATGACAGCGGTTTTTGCGATTGACGCGGTACGGTATTTTTCGGTGCGTCAGGCATCTTTCTTCACCTTCTTCCATCGCGCGTCTGCGCGCGCAGAATGGAGCATAGAGGCGAAATTGTCCGCGAGCTCTTTCTCCATGGCGGCCGTGTCGTACTTGTCTCCCTGATGATGGAGCTTGTTGACTAGCGTCCCATTCCAGTCGTCGCTCCACAGCGTGAAGAAGGTCAGCTCAATCGCCTTCGTCCGATCCGTCTCCGCCTTCGGCAGGTAGTAGAATGTAATATCCCGGCCGTGGAGTGCGGACGGCACGGCGCCGTGTCCCTTCGGGGCGTAGAGATGGTGAATCTCGCGGAGCGCATAGACCATCTCCTCCGGTCTCGTATCCTCGTCGGCAAAGATAAAATTTCCGCCCCTGAAGAGAGACACTTCGTCATTCGTTCCTGCCGGGCGTTTCACTTTGCTGTCCCTCAGCGCCGCGGCCTCCTCCGTTGTCGCTGCATACAGTCCGTGCTGCGCAGCGACTTCTCCGATGCGTGGATTCAGATGAATGGCGTACGCTGCGGCATAGGCGTGGTCGGCATCTGCGTCGCGCTGTGCAAACGGCTGCGGAACAGGAAGAGTACAGTAGCGGACATAGGCCGTGCAGGAAAAGGTGAAGTCATTCGCCTCGTCATACAGCACGTATGTGTTCCGCTGCATGGGGGCGGGCTTCTCTGTCTCCGCCGACTGCAGAACGATGTGCGGTCCGTAGTCGGCGAACTCCTCTTCCAGCATCGCGATGACATCATCCGGCGTATAGGGCGCGCCGTGCTCCGTCGTTACGAGGAACGAACAGCCTGAGAGGAGGGATGTGCACGCCGTCAGCAAAGCGGCGAGCATGCGGGAGAGTCTATGTGCCATGGGCAAGCTCCTGTTGCTGTGTGAGTTGCTGTAATCGTTTGAGAGTATTATAACATAGATGATGCCATCTGGGGAGCTCTCAGTTTTGGAAGACACTTGTCAGGATCTATTTTCTACGGTACAATCAATTGGTCAGAGATTTCTCTATATAAGGGAGCGATTGGTTATGCCGTCACGTGAAGAAATATTTGTGGAATACTTATGGGGGCAAGGGGTATTTCAAGAACAGGATATCGTGGGTAAAAACTGCCTCACTATCGGAGAGATTTACTCCGACGGAGCTGCTTACGCCATGAAACTCAAGGATCGGCTCATGCATGCGGGGGCGGCACAATGCGATCATGTTGTTTTGTTTAACCCCGGCATCTCAGATTCGTACTGTGATCTCACGGATGTGAAAGAAGCCGTTGGTTCATTGACCTACGACCTAATTATTGTCCTCAGCGGGATGGAAACAACGCGGGATATTCGTGAGGGCGTTCGACAGCTGCAGGAGATCTGTCATGTGGGCGGGAAAATACTCGTGACGGCACGAACCCCACATGATGTCTCCTCTCGGGTGAGCTTGAATGCATATGAGGATATATGGCGTTATGAAGCAGATTCACTGACGGGGCTGTTTGACCGCTGTGCTGTTGAAATGAGCGCTGTCGATGAGGCATATGGCATCGTCTGTGCACTTTTGACGCGCGTGGAGCAGGCAGCAGCGTCGAAGAGTTTCTTATTTCATACGAGGGAAGGCAAGCGCATCGAAGTCGGAGACAACGTGCCGCAGGGGTATTTCAACGCATCCTCGGTTTTGGATGCCATCGGGATCAAATATCGTACGGATAAATGCAGTATGATGCATAACTATCTGGATAAGTACGCATTTTTTCTGGAGAAATTCCGTACCCAACCGATTCGCCTTCTTGAACTCGGGGTATTCAACGGCTCCAGTGTACGGATGTGGCAGGAGTATTTCCCGCGTGCAGAGATCTTTGGGGTAGATATTGAGGCATCGTGCAGACAGTATGAGGATGAACGCATCCACATTATCCAGGCAGATCTTTCGGATGCCGCTCAGGTATCAATGCTGAGAGAGATTCACCCCCGGATCATCGTTGATGATGCGTCCCATATCGTGAGCCACCAGCTGCTGGCGCTCTTTACCCTATTTGATGTATTGCCGCGCGGCGGTGTCTACATACTGGAGGATTTGGAAACGTCGCTGAATCCGGAACTGTTTGAGGATATGTACCGTGACTGCCCATTGGATGCCTATGAGGTGTGTGCGCGGATCGCACGTATTGCGGCGCGTAAAGTGCCGGACGATGACAGTATCTATGCCGACAGCATCAATCGGATCGGCATGGAGACGGAACTCGTTTCGATCACAAAGGGCAGTGTGATCTTGATCAAACGTTGATTTTTGCAGGTGTATATAAAGAACGGTTCTCTTATCAGTAGCAGCCGCAGCCGCGTGCACGTGACGCACGGCTGTTGTTGCAGTACGCGCCGCCGTCATAGCAGTTGGCACGGTCACCGCAGTATGCGCTGCTGTTGTTCCCGCCGTAGCAGTACGACTGGTTCTCGCGCTCCGGGAGGGTGCACGTATCGCCGTCGCAGACGTAGGCAAGAGCCTGTGCGCCCGTGGCAAGGATCATTCCCGCCATCAGTCCCATCAGTACCTTTTTCATTGACGTTCCTCCTCTCAATTTCTATATAGTATAGCACGCATGTCAATAGCAGAGGTGTTTTTATATAAATAAAAAATATGGATAAATTGATATATGAAGATAAAATGATGTATACTCGTTTATTTTTCTATATGGAGGGAGAAAGAAATAGTATAAAATTAGTCTATAAAAACAGTATTTTAATTGAGAAAGAATATACATATAAATTATAAAGCAGGTATTTGGCAGGAATTATGAATATGATTCATAATTAAAACTTATGATGATGTAAAATATCTATTGATTTTTGTACGGAGTTACGATATGATATAAATGAATTGAGAAAAAACATATTCACATAAAGGAATACAGCATGAAAAATGAAATAGAGGTCATATATTCCTCACGCACGGGGAATACGAAGCGAGTGGCAGAGCATCTGGCCGAGGCACTTGCTGCACCCTGCCACAGCGTCGCGGATGTCTCTGGCGTATCGGAGCAGGCAACGCTCTGCATCGGTACGTGGATTGACCGCGGGACGGCGGATGCAGCGGCACGAAAGTACATTGAGGGACTGCGCGGACGCCGCATCTTTTTCTTCGGCACGCTCGGCGCAGAGCCGGACTCGGAGCACGCAGCGAAGTGCATCGCGAACATCCGTGCACTCTGCGACGCGTCGAATGAGATCCTCGGTGCGATTCTCGTGCAGGGGGCAATCGATCCGATGCTGATCGAGATGTTCAAGAGTATGCCGAAGGATAATGTGCACGCCTTTACGGAGGAGAGCGCAGCGCGCTATGCAGCGGCGGCATGTCACCCCGATGCGGCAGATTTTGCCCGTGTGATTGCGGCGGCAAGGGAGGTATTGGCATGAGTACACTACAGGAGAAAATCAACGCGCTCCCCGTCGAGGAACGTGCGTGGCTGCTCGGCACGAAGTCGGAGAACCCACTCGGCTGTGCCTTTGCCAAAAAGCGTGTGGTACACCCCGGTGCAGGCGGCAAGCGCATGGTGATGGATAAGGAGGAGCAGACACGCATCTGGGCGGATCTGATGGCACAGACGCCGAATCCTGCCGACGAGCGAGCGGTTTACATCCATATTCCGTTTTGTGACAAAAAATGCAGCTACTGCGGCTTCTTTCAGAATTTTACACGTGAGGATGCAGTGCATCACTATGTCGACGTCCTTATCGACGAGATCGAGGCGGCGGCGGATACGCCGTATGTGACGGGTGCGCCGTTCCAAGCGGTATTCTTCGGCGGCGGTACACCGACAGCGCTGAGCGATGCGGATATCGCACGGCTCGTGCATACCGTGTGCGAGCATCTGCCGCTCACGAGTGACTGCGAGATCACGCTGGAAGGACGCATCCACGACCTCAGTGAGAGTAAGGTTGAGGCAGCGATGCGCGCAGGCATCAACCGCTTTTCCCTCGGTGTGCAGTCCTTTGATACCCGCGTCCGCCAGTCGATCGGACGCATCGACGACGGCGAAACGGTCATCGCGACGCTCCGCCGCATGGTGGAGCGGCAGGGCGCTGTCGTCATCGCCGATCTTATCTATGGACTGCCTTATCAGTCAATGGAGATCTGGGAAGACGATGTGCGTACGCAGTTCGAGATCGGGATTGCGGGCGGCGACCTCTACCAGCTCAATGTGTTCCCATCGAGCGAACTGGCACAGCGCATCGCGTCGGGGGCTCTGCCGATGCTGCCGACGACGGAGGAGCAGGCGGAGTATTTCCGGCGCGGCATTGACATCGTTATGGAGTACCCGATGGTGCGCCGCATCGACACAACCCACTGGGCGACGGATCACCGTGAGCGCAGCATTTACAATACGCTCGCCAAACGCGGCTGTGACGTCCTCGCCTTCGGCTCGGGCTCGGGCGGCTTCATCGGTCAGATGATGTGGCGCAATCACGGTGCACTCGCGCCGTATGAGAAGATGGTCGAGGAGGGAGCGAAGCCCTTCCAGTTCATGGGCGAGCAGGCAGATGCACACCGCATGCAGAGCGAGATCGGTGACCAGATCGAGCACGGCTGGCTCTATGCGCCGTTTTTCATGAAAAAATATGGCGTTGATCTCCTCAAAGAAATGGAGCCGCTTCTCGCTGCATGGGCGGAGAACGGACTGGTCACGCGCATGGAGACGGGATTCCGCCTGACGCGTGCGGGTGAGTTCTGGCATGACAATCTCATTCAAGGATTCCTCGAGGCGTATGCCCTCACACAGGAGGACACAGTAAAACTTCGCAAGGAAAATGTTGCTCTGCAGGACATAATTCCAAAATCCGTGCGCTCCATGCTCGAGGCGATGTTCCCTGATGGGATGCCCCCGCAGATGGCGGCGGCACTCGCAGGGAACCCCTCGCCGGAGACGGAGAACCATCCGCACATGCAGATGCTGAAGGAGCTCATCCGAAAAGAGCGCGAGAAGGAACGCGGTGCCGGTGCAGATCATGACCTCAATACGGTCATGCGCACCCAGTCGCGCGATCTCGGGAAAGCAGTATAATAGAGGAAAGGCCCCGCCGACCGGCGGGGCTTTATGTTATGTATTCTCGTTTACGGCATACGGGGTAAAGTAGCCGAACGCCGCAGGGATGCTGTAGCTGTCGATGAGCTCTTCACGGTGTACCCAGAGGAGAGCGGACGGCTCATCTGATGCGTTCTCCGCTGCCATGAGCGGCGGTTCGTTCTGTTCTGCGACCGTGACCGCCCAGCCCGTGAGATCCCATTCGATATGGCTGAAGATGTGGCGTGCGGGCGGGAGGGGAGTGATGGAGAGGACGCGGAAGCCTTTGCCTTCGAGATGTGTACGTACGTCGCGCTTGGTCTGTTTTCCGTCGAGATGCGGATATTCCCAGAGACCTGCGAGGAGTCCCTTCGCGGGCCTTTTTCGTATGGCGATGCGGCCGCCGCAGGATAGGATGAGGACGGTGTGTTTTTCCTTGCGCCGTGCCTTGGCGGCGGACTTTACGGGATAGTCCTGCTCTGTGCCGCGATCATGGGCAAGGCAGAGCTGTGCGGCCGGGCAGCCGGGGCAGAGCGGCGCGCCGTGCGGCAGACATATCGTCGCGCCGAGATCCATAAATGCCTCGTTCAAGAGACCTGCGTCACGCCCCGTCGGGTAGGAGACAGAGAGAGCGGCTTCCAGAGAACGCTTCGCCGCATCCTTTCCGATATCGATGGGATTCGCCGTGATGCGTGCCGCGACGCGCAGAAAATTGCCGTCAACGGCGGGGTGCGGCTGTCCGTAGGCAAAGGACGCGATGGCACTTGCCGTGTAGCGCCCAATGCCGGGCAGTGTGAGAAGGGCATTGAAGTCGTTCGGGAGGTCGCCGCCGTGCTCTTTGACGATCACCTGCGCCGCGCGCTTGAGATTGCGCGCACGGCTGTAGTAGCCGAGCCCCTGCCACAGCTTCATGAGGGCATCGTCATTTGCGGCGGCGAGGTCATGGATGCTCGGCAGTGCCGTGAGGAAACGCAGGTAGTAGGCGCGTACGACGGCGGCACGTGTCTGCTGGAGCATGATTTCCGAGATCCAGACGTGATACGGTGTCGGTTCGTCGCGCCACGGCAGATCGCGCGTGTCGGGCGCGGACTTGTGCCATGTGAGCAGGGCGCGGCAGAGGGCGGGAAAGACGTCTGCGCCCGCCCAGGGCTGTATATTCATAGATGGTTCTCCTTTTTTTTCATATTACTATCGATATGTGAAACGGGGGTGAAAGGGAACTGCTTTACAAACAGTAGGCTGTGTATTATCATAAATCTGTAAAATCGAGTTGGGAGCATTGCTGTGATTCACCATGTCTGTAAGATTGACCTTGCGCTGTACCGCGTTGCTGCGCCAGACCTTGTCACAGATGAAGTCGTTATAACCAGTGAACGGATCGAACATATAAGGGATAGGCACGGGAATGATTTTGAGGAGTATGGTGTATACTTTGCGGAGATTCTTCTGTCCCCAGATTATATTTTGGAGAACCGTCAAAATACGGCAGAAGTCTTGAAGGAAATCGTGCACAATGGGAAAAAGTGCAAATTGATACTTCGACTGCAAACATCTCGTGATCCGGCAGGATATAAAAATGCCATTATTACTTTCCTGCATATACGGGATAGTGAATGGAGGCGTATTCTTCGCAGCAAGAAAATCCTTTACAAAAGAGGAGAAAGCATATAAAATAAATGGAGAGAATAGTAATTTGAGGTGGGAAATTTCGCCCAGCCCACGCGCCGATGGTGTGACAGGGGAAACCCGAGCAGATGCAGGAGAATTGGGCGCCTGCCAAATTACTATGATGGAAAGCCGTCCGTGAGGGCGGCTTTTGCTTTTGTACCCTGTGTATGCTAAAATAGCAGGAAATAAATGCTGATTGCAATATGATGGAGTGATTGTCAATGTTGGACATGAAGTTTGTGCGTGAGAATCTGCCCGCTGTGCAGGAGATGCTGAAACATCGCTGCAATACGCTCGATCTCTCACCGTTCACGGAGCTCGAGGAGCACCGCCGCAGGATCCTGCAGGATGTGGAGGAGAAAAAGGCGCGCCGCAACGCCGTATCGAAGGAAGTCGGCGCGCGCAGGAAGGCGGGGGAGAACGCAGATGAGATCATCGCAGAGATGCGTACGCTCGGCGATGAGATTGCGGCCCTCGATGAAGATCTGCGCGACGTGGAGCTGCGCCTGCGTGAACTCCTGCTTCAGGTTCCGAATATGCCGAAGGCGGATGTGCCGATCGGCAGGGATGAGACAGAGAATCCCGAAGTGCGCCGCTGCGGAACGCCGCGTACGTTTGATTTTACACCGAAGGCACACTGGGACATCGGCGATGCACTCGGCATCCTCGATGCAGAGCGCGCAGCAAAGGTCACGGGGGCACGCTTTACGTTCTACAAGGGGCTCGGCGCACGGCTTGAACGTGCCTGCATCAACTTCATGATGGATCTCCATGCGGAGAAGCACGGCTACACGGAGATGCTCGCGCCCTATATTGTGAACGAGGCGAGCATGATCGGGACGGGACAGCTGCCGAAATTTGCCGAGGATATGTTCAAGCTGGAGGGGATGGACTACTACCTCGTACCGACGGCGGAGGTGCCGACGACAAACTACCATCGTGATGAGATCCTCGATGCGGAGCAGCTGCCGGAGTACTACACGTCCTATACGGCATGCTTCCGCGCAGAGGCGGGGAGTGCGGGGCGCGATACGCGCGGGCTCATCCGTCAGCACCAGTTCAACAAGGTGGAGCTGATCAAATTTGTCACGCCGGAGACGAGCTGGGACGAGCTTGAGAGCATGGTGGCGGCGGCGGAGGATGTGCTGAAGATCCTCGAACTGCCGTACCGTGTCATTCAGCTCTGCACGGGCGACATGAGCTTTACCTCGGCGAAGACCTACGACATCGAGGTCTGGATGCCTGCACAGGACAAGTACCGCGAGATCTCGTCCTGCTCAAACTGCACGGACTATCAGGCGCGCCGCGCGAATATCAAATACCGTCCCGCACGCGGGGCAAAGCCTGTGTTCCTGCACACGCTGAACGGTTCGGGGCTTGCCGTTGGGCGTACGGTGGCGGCGATCCTCGAGAACAATCAGCAGGAGGACGGCTCGGTCATCGTGCCGAAGGCACTTGTTCCGTATATGAATGGGGTCACGGTCATCCGATGAAAAAGATCATCGTCGGCATCACAGGGGCGAGCGGCAGCTGCTATGCAATTCGTCTCATTGAGGTGCTTTTGGAGCGCGGCATCGAGGTGCACGCCGTCGTCACGGAGAGCGGGCTGCGCGTACTGGATTACGAATGCGGCATCACGGCGGAGGAACTGGCACGGCGCGTGACCGTTCTCTATCCCAATGCGGACGTGGGCGCGGCGATTGCGAGCGGGTCGTTCCGCATGGATGCGATGATTGTTGTGCCCTGCTCGATGAAGACGGCAGGGGCGATCGCACACGGCGTGACGGACGATCTTCTCTCGCGCGCGGCGGACGTGACGCTGAAGGAGGGGCGGCGGCTCCTCCTCGTGCCGCGGGAAACACCAATGCATGAGATCCATCTTGAGAACCTGCTTCGTCTGGCACGGGCAGGGGTCATCGTCATGCCCGCCGCGCCGGGGTTTTATCATCGCCCCAAGACGCTCGATGATCTTGTCGATATGATGGCAGGGAAGATTCTCGACCGCCTCGGCATCGAGGCAGAGCTATATACGCGCTGGAGGTAATGCAATGAAAAAGACGCATGCAGCTGCCCTTTTGATGGCAGGAATGCTCGGCATGACGGGCGCAGTAAATGCTGCGCCGACACAGACGGCATCGCAGGAGACGGTAAAAACGCCGCTGCAGCAGATGCACATGGGCGAGACCACAGAAAAAACCCGCAAGGCAGAGATACAGGCAGACTACTTTCAGCATCGCGGTGAGCGCCGCTATATCAACCTCTATAATCTGCATGTATTCCGCCAGTACAAGGAGATGCACGGGATGTCGCTCCACTGGGGACTGACCGTCACACGTCCCGTTGGTTCGTGGGCAGAGAAAAGCGCACCAACCGTGCGGCTGGACTCCGGTGCTGTCGGCGTCGGCCCCTCCTACATGGTGCGCTGGACGAAGCCCCTCGGGCAGAAGTGGGAAGTGTCCCTCGATGTCACGGGCGGGCTTATGGTCTACAACAAGGTGCATCCCGCACACACGCGCAGCTATGACTTTATGTGGCGCATCGGACCGCGCCTCACGTACAACTTCAACGATCGGAATGCACTCAGCGTCGCCTACCTGGGGCATCATGTGTCCAACGGACAGCGGACGAAGAACCCCGGCTACAACGGCGTCGGTGTCTCGATCGGCTATCGGTACACCTACTGATGGCAAAGAAGTTCTACGCCGTAAAATGTGGGCGAAAACCAGGGCTCTATACCGTCTGGTCGGAGTGTGCGGCGCAGGTGAAGGGGGTTCAGGGGGCCGTCTACAAGGGCTTTATGACGGAGAAGGAGGCGCGGGCGTGGCTCGGCGCTGCGGAAGCACGGACGGAGCATACACGTGCGGCTGCGGAGACGGCGGAGACCGCTGTTCCCGATGCCGACTATATCATCCATACGGATGGCTCGTGCCTTCGCAATCCGGGCGGTGCGGGCGGCTGGGCTGCCGTCATTGAGACCGCGGCGACAGGGGCCGTCGAGGAGCGGAGCGGCGGCGCTCCCGAGACAACGAACAACCGCATGGAGCTGACAGCGGCACTGATGGCGCTCAGCGCCGTGCCGGAGGGCGCGCGTGTTGCACTCTATACGGACAGTCAGTATCTGAAGAACGCTTTTACGAAGTTTTGGCTGCCCGCGTGGAAAAAGCGCGGCTGGAAAAAAGCGGATGGGGAGCCCGTGCTGAATCAGGACCTCTGGGTACAGCTCGATGCGGCATTTGCCGCGCGGCATGTGCAGTTCCATTGGGTGAAGGGACATGCGGGCGACCCGCGCAACGAGCGGTGCGATGCACTCGCGCGCGCGGAGGCGGAGAGGTTCTAGGACAGTGGTGCATATAGATCTGTGACTCTGTGCAATGTTCCGCGCGAACGCCGTGTTTGCGAGTGGACGTGCGCTTGTGCCGCTGGGGTTCGCTTAGGGACATTGTGCCGCCGTCCTTTGTGGCGGAGAATAGCAACATTGACATGAGAGGAGGAACGCTGTGCAGCAGGTATTGGAATCCGTCGGGGCGTTCGTCCTCACGCATCTTGCGAACATCGGGCGCGTCGTGCTCCTCTATGGGGAGACCATGCGGCAGGTCACGCGCCGCCTGCGCGTGCGGAGCATCATTTACCAGATGGCGCATCTCGGCGCGGACTCCCTCCTCATCGTGGGGCTGACCCTCCTCTTTACTGGTATCGTGCTCACCCTCCAGATCGCCCATGAGTTCATCCGCTACGGTGCGCAGAGTACCATCGGCGCGGTCATTGCCATCGGCATCGGGCGTGAACTTGGCCCCGTTCTCGTCGGTGTTGTCTGCGCGGGGCGCGTTGGTGCGGCGATCACGGCGGAGGTCTCGACGATGAAGGTCACGGAGCAGATCGACGCGCTGCGCGTCATGGCGGTCAGCCCTGTGAACTACCTCATCGTCCCGCGCATGCTCGCATGCATGGTCGTCGTGCCGATTCTCACCGTCTTCGGCGACGTAATCGGCGTCCTCGGCGGCTACTTCACGGCGGTGTACTACTCGGGCATCTCGGGCTACACCTTCCTTCACTCCATCACGCAGTACGCGGAGATCTACGACATGACGGGCGGACTCATCAAGGCGATCTTCTTCGGCAACGTCATCGCCGTGCTTGGCTGTCATTACGGGCTGAATGCGCCGGGGGGCGCGGAGGGGGTCGGTACGGCGACCATGCAGACCGTCGTCACCTCCATCATCGTGATCTTTATTCTGAACGCCGTGCTGACGTTCTTCCTCTTTTGACAAGGCGGCTGCCATGATACGACTCGAACATGTCACCAAGCGTTTTGGGACAAAGGAAGCACTAAGGGATATTACGCTGACGATCAACGAGGGGGAGACGCTTGCCGTTATCGGCGGCTCCGGTTCGGGCAAATCGACGCTCCTTCGTCTGATGATTGGTCTCGACCGGCCGACGAGCGGGGCAATCTGCATCGGTGCGGACAACATCGCGGCGATGGATGAGGCGGAGCTCGACCACGTGCGCCTGCGCATGGGGATGGTCTTTCAGTACTCCGCCCTCTTTGACTCGATGAGCGTCGGTGAGAACGTCGCCTTTGGACTGCGTGAGCACACGGACAAAAGTGACGCAGAGATCCGAAGCATCGCCGCGGAGAAACTCGCTCTCGTTGGACTGCCCGATGCGGCGGAGATGATGCCGCAGGAACTCTCGGGCGGCATGAAAAAGCGCGTGGGGCTGGCGCGCGCGATTGCCACCGATCCGTCCATTATCTTTTATGATGAGCCGAGTTCGGGGCTTGACCCCATCATGACGGCGAAGATCGACGAACTCATCATTGATATGCAGAAGAAACTCGGTGTAACCTCCGTCGTCGTCACGCACGATATGGCGAGCGCAAGCCGCATCGCCGACCGCATCGCCATGATCTATGACGGAGCGCTGATCGCCGTGGATACGGCAGAACGCTTTCAAGACATCGACGATGAACGCGTACAGGCATTTTTCCGTACGCTGCATCACCGCAAGGAGAAAGAAGTATGAGTGCAGAGGCAAAGGTAGGGGCGTTTACCCTCGGCGGCGCAGCACTGCTCATCGCCGTCGTCGTGTTCTTCGGCGGACTGCGCCTGAGCGGCGGCGGGGACTATACGCTGTACGCGGGCTTTCACCGTGCCGTGGGGCTGAACCCCGAGGCACAGGTGCTTCTCTCGGGTGTGCCCGTCGGCCGCGTGCAGGACGTTGTGAGCGACGGTGCAGGGGTCACTGTCTCCATGGTCATTCAGCATGGGGTGAAGATTCCGCGCGGCTCTGCCGTCACCATTGGACAGCCCGGCATCATGGGGGATAAATTCATCATCATCACACCAAACGGGAACAGTGATGCCTACGTGAGCGGCGACTATCTCTACGGCACGGATGAGATGGGGATGGACACAATGTTCGTCGAGCTGAACAAGATGATCGTCCTCGTGCAGGATATGCTCACCTCCGTCAACGCCATTGTGGGGGCGCCGGGGTTCCAGACCTCGGTCGTGCAGCTTGCCGTCAACATGGAACGTGTGACGGCGAACCTCGACGGGCTCACGGCGACGCTGGAGCAGATGGCGGCGGAGAATCGCGGCGACCTGCACGGCATTCTTATGAACATGAACACCATGGCGGCAAACCTTGCGCAGAGTACGGCGAGCGTTGAGCGCATCATGGCGAACCTGGAAACGGTTGGCGCTGACCCTGCGACGGCGGAGAACCTCCGCCAGACCCTCGCGAACATCACGGATGCCTCGGGACGCATCGCACACATCGCTGCAGGCATTGAGGCGGTGGCGGGCGATCCGCAGACGCAGGAGGACGCACGCACACTCATTCACAACGCACGCACGATGACGGACAAGGCGGGCGGCCTGATGGGGCGGCTCAGCAGCATCAAGGTCACGCCGAAAGTGGACATCATGTACAGCGGAAAGACGGACGACTGGCGGACGAACTTCAACCTCGACGTCGGTGAGCAGCAGGGCATGTATGCCACCTTCGGCGTGGACGACATCGGCGGCGGGGACAAGGTGAGCGCACAGCTCGGCAAGCGCGGCAGTTCGTTCGGCGCGCGTGCGGGCGTAATCGGCGGCGCAGCGGGGGTCGGTGTCGATGCCTACGCGGGGGACCGATTCAAATTCTCCGCCGACGCCTATGACCCGAACGATTTCACCGTCCGCCTGCGCAGCCAGTATCAGCTGAGCGGCGGCACCTATCTCTTCGGTGAGTGGAATGACGTGAATGACCGCAAACACCGTGCCTTCTATACGGGCATCCGACAGGAGTTTTGAGGCACGCGGATTGACGGGCAGTCAAATATGGGTATAATATAAGTGTGGAAATACACTTTGCTTGGGATGAGGAGAAAAACCGCATCAATCGGCAGAAGCTGAAAGAACAAAGCACTGCTGACATCGATCATGAGACGATGGTGCACTTTAAGAAACCGTCCAAGGAAGTCGGTATTCCCTGTCAGGCACGGATCAATTTGTATTTGTCCTACTGCATGGCTCGTGGACGAAAGCTGACAATGCCGCAGCAATAAAATCAAATGAAAATTTTGCAGAACGAATTTAAGTCTTGTGTATCTTTTGCCGATATATTTTTTAAGACGGTGGATTCGTCTGTTTATGTGATGAATAACATGCAATAAACCATAGATAACAGTCAGGGAGGCAGTCTTTATGGCGATGGTGGTCAAAAATAACATGTCGGCGGTGAATACGCTCAATGTCCTGAACAAGAATCAGAGCGCATTGTCACAGAGCCTGCAAAAGGTTTCCTCAGGGATGAAGATCAACAGCGCCGGTGATGATGCTTCGGGGATGGCGATCTCCGAGCGGATGCGCGTTCAGGTGCGTTCGCTCGATCAGGACGACAAGAATACAAAGAACGGCACGGCGCTCCTGCGTACGGCAGAGGGTGCGGTGCAGTCCACGGTGGAAGTTCTGAAGACGCTGAAGGAAAAGGCGATCAACGCTGCGAACGATACGAATACGGACGAGGACCGCAGACTCATCCAGAAAGAGGTCGATAAGCTGATCGACCAGATCGATGAGAATGCGCTGACGACATATAACGGCAAATATCTCATCGACGGCTCGCGCAACGGTCTCGTCAGAGGTCCCGCCGGGCAGGGAACGTTTACCTGCTTTACGAATACGAGCCTCTCTACGGATACGACAGGCTCGACCTTCCTGACGGAGCTGAAGCGCCGCGATGGAAATGATCTCGGTATCCTCCCGTCCGATACGCTCACGGCGTCGTGGGTAAAGGACGGCGTCACCTATACGCGCTCGGTCAGCCCCATTGGGGACACGTTGGACATCGCTGCGGCGATTCGTCTTGTAACAGAGTCCCATGCGGGGCTTGGTCCGACGAATGAACTGATCGGCATGGATGAGTACAATCGTCCGGTCTATACGCCGGACAACAAGCCCGGCATCACGGTGCAGGCAAATAAGCCGGGCGTCGATGGACAGATTGCGGGCCTTACCTTCTGTGTGACCGACAGCGAGGGGAAGATGCGCAACGATGTCAACGCCACCCTCGATGCATTCAAGGAGACGATCCGCGGGCAGAACCCGTCCGAGGACAATTCCCTGGTTCTCCAGACGGGAACGCGTGCGAATCAGGAGATCAAGGTCGGCTTTACCGATATGCGCTCCGCGGCACTCGGACTTCAGTCCCAGAGCGGAAACGGTTGGGATCATCAGCCGCTGCCGCCTCCGCTGACCCCGCTGCCGCCGAACTTTACGGATACGCAGGTTGTCGGTATGGGACCGAAGGTTCAGCTGACGACGCGTGAGGCGGCAAATGCGGCGATCAACGTATTTGACAATGCACTGATCAAGGCGACGGATGAGGCGGTCAATATCGGCGCGGTGCAGAACCGTCTCCAGTATACGAGCAATAATCTGATCGTTGCGGCGGAGAACGTGCAGGCATCGGAGTCGACCATTCGCGACGCGGATATGGCGAAGGAAATGACGGCGTATACAAAGAATAACGTGCTCACACAGGCGGCGCAGGCGATGCTTGCGCAGGCGAACCAGAACTCGAGCACGGTACTCAGCCTGTTGAAGTAAACAGTGAAGCCCCTCCGATAGTCCTAGGACAATTGGAGGGGATTTTCTTGTTTTCCTATCGTATCCATGCTATTATGTAGCGGAGTAAAAATACGATAACATAGATAATACGAGGATGGATAAAGCGATGGATGGGAGCATGGAATCATGAGAACGAATCGGACACGTAAACTGTCATGGCGTGTGTGCTATGCGCTGGCGGCAGGACTGGCAGGAGCCTTCCTGATTCCACAGATGGCATCCGCCGCGCCGATGGGCGAGCACGATATGACCGCAGGGGTCAATGTTGGACGCCCGAATGCGGTGACGACGAGCATCACCGGCACCACACTGAACAACGTCATCAAATGGAACGATTACTCCGTCAAGGCCGGTGAGACGGTCAATTATGATGGAAAAAATTACCTGAACATCGTGACGGGCGGCAGTTCCTCTGCCATCAACGGTACGATCAACAACGCCGGCGGCGATATCTATCTTGTCAACCCGAACGGCGTACTCATGGGCAAGACGGCATCCGTGAACGTCGGCAATCTCTACGTCTCCACGCAGGAGACGTCGACGGTTGGTGCGGGAGCCTTCGAGACGAGCGGCACCGCTCCGCTCAGCACCACGGCAGTCGGCAAGGCGGATGTCGTCAATATGGGCAGCGTGTCGGCGAATAAGGTCGAGGTCTACGGCAAGAACATCCGTATTCTTGACGCAGGCACGGTCAGTGCGGCGACGCGCCCTGTCGTCCTCCACACCGATGCGGCAAACGACGGCTATGCGCATATCGGCTACCAGACAGCGACGCCCCCCGCGGCATCCGCCTATACGGTGAACGGCACGGCGGCAACGGCGGCGGACAACTACTATAAGCTTGTTCACAATACAACCGAGTTTCAGAACATCAGCAGCAATCTCGCGGGCAACTATATGCTCGCGAATGACATCGACTTTACCGACCCTGTGACTCTTGCGCCGAAAGCGGTGACGCCGCTCGGCGGCAACGGCGCGGCTCCGTTTACGGGGAAGATCGACGGCAATTTCTATAAGGTAAAGAACTATACCGTTTCCACCGCAACCGGACGGACGGAACATGGCCTTTTCGGACGTGCGAGCGGCGCGCGCTTTGACAACATCGGGATCAAAGGCGTAAATATTGCGCTGCCAACAGGTCAGACGATCTATGGAGGAGCACTTGTCGGGTATACGACAGGCAATACGGTACTGCGCGGCGTGTCGGTAACGGATTCCACCGTTACCGGAAGACAATGGTACGCCGGCGGCATCATCGGCGGTGCGGAAAACACCACAGTCTCGGAGTCGTACAGCAAGGTGACGACCAACAGCGGCGGTATTCTTGGTGCAGCACGCCATTATGGTACGGTGTTTAATGATGTGTACAGCGAAGTGACACCGGTTGGGCTCTCTCCGGCAGCAGGGCTGGTTTACGGTATCGATAATCCGTCCGCAGTTACGCCGGGATTTAAGGTAAACAGAGCCTATTCGACGGCGGACCCGTTTATTACATCGTCGTCAGCACCGCCGATCAACGATACCTATGTGATCAATAAGACAACGGGGCAGATGACGCAATACGGCGTTACGCTGCCGCCCTCGGCGCCCCCGCTGAAGAGCAAATCCTCTGCCACCTATACAAACTGGAGCATCAACAATGACGGTGCCCCCGGGGCGAAGTGGCGCGTCTATGAGGGACGTACGCTCCCCATGCTGACGGCGTTTATGGACGGCACGGCGACAGCGACGTACAACTACCGCTACTTTAAGGCGGACGGCACGCCCTCTGCCGCAGCCGGGAATACGGTCAAGACGAACGGCACCCTAGTGGGTGGGAATATTGTTCCGCACAGCGGGGCGGACATCAGCCCCGAGTACAACAGCTACTACCTGAAGATTGTCGACAAGAACACGCCGAATGCCGTCGGCGGTGTATCGAATGTGACGTTCAGCGGAAATGTTGATCCCGCGAAGGTAAAGGGCTACGTGAGCGGGCAGGATCTGAACACGACGGACGGCATCCGCAACAAGGGGACGAAGGCAATCCTTTGGACGGACGATCAGGAGGGGCCGAATCTGCGCGGGGTCAATGTCACGGTCAAGCCGCGCGAGGTTCGCCTCGACAACGGGACGATCAACCCGAACCGCATGTATAACGGCAAGAGCGACGTCACGGATGCATTTATCGCCGCACTCACGAGCGGAAGCGTCACCTCCTCGGGCTTTACCGCGGAGGATATTGCCGCGGGTACGGTCAGCCTTGATTTCACCACGGGCGGCTTTAAGGCACAGATGGTGTACAATCCGGCACTCGCTGCCACAGGGGCGAATCTCGACAAGAACGTCGGCACGAACAAGCCTGTCAAGTTCAGCGGATCGATCGGTTTTACCGGCACAGATGCGGTAAACTACACCTTCGACAACACGTCGCTCAGCAACCTGACGGGCAGTGCGACCATCACCAAGGCACCGGTCTATCTCCATATCAATAAGTATAAGGCGGACGACAAGATCTACAACGGCGAATCAAATGTGCTCGATGCCGCAATGAAGCAGACGGGTGCTACGCCGAATGTCACACTCGACAAGACGTATACGGCACCGCCGTCTTCGGCAGCATCTCCCGTCCACCATGACGGTGAGATCATGCGCAATGACAACAATGCGGTCGACGATATTGATCTCACGTCCGTCACCGATCCGAAGTACACCGATACGTCGGGCAATGAGCAGGTTCATGTCGGCAGCCACAAGCTGGAATATACCAACGTTGGCTTGACGGGTGCTGATGCGGGGAACTATGAGCTGTTCTACAAACTTCCTTTGAGCGGGACAAAGACCGCTGTGACAAACAGCAAGCTCTATCTCGACGGCGATATTGTCCGGCGTGAGATCACGCGCGACAGCTTCAAGGTCTACAACCGCGTGACAGGGCTTGAGGTCAGTGCGGAGAAGGTCTACGACGGGAACGTGTTCTATACCCCGGATCCCAATACCTATCTCTCGGTCAATGCACCGGCGAGCAGCACGACGGGCATCGTTGCGCGCGATCATGGGCACATCACGTTCGCCCTGACGGGCGGACGGGGACGGTTCCAGGACGGCAGCGGAAATGATACGAAGAACGTTGCCGAGGCGACGAAGCTCGCCTACAATGTCCATGGTGTAGCAGATACCCATACGGATGCGTACGGCGGACACGAGCTGTCCGATTACTATGTTCTTGGGGCAGATGGTGTGACGAAGCATTCGCTCAGCAGTGCGTTTGACGCAACGGGCGACGGCAAGATCACGCCGAAGGTTCTCACGGCGACTGTCGTGAACAGCAATATTACGAAGGTCTACGATGCCATGCGCGAGCAGACCGACGGCAACCGCCATATCATCAAGGGGGATCCGCTGGTCACGCTCTCGGGCTTTGTGACGGGCGAGTCGCGTACGAATACGTCGACGGCGATGTATGCGACCAAGAATGTTGTTCTGGACGCATTTGGCAGCCCCACGACACAAGCGGTGGACTACACCGCGTCCTTCGTGCGCCCTGCGGGGGCGGAGTCGGATAACTATACGCTCGATCCGACGGGGACGACGGTGTCAAACAGCGCGGCAATCGCGGGGAGCTATACGGGCGTCATCACCCCGCGCAGCCTCACGATGACATTTACCCCCGTGACGAAGATCTATGACGGCACGGATACCAATACGGACAAGGAACTCGCTACGCTGAACGACGGTGCCGGCGGCGCTGTCGTCACGGCGGACGGGATCACCACGACGAACTTCAATATGACGGGCGTGACCAGCCGCTATGGCAGCGGTACGGGGGCATCGTTTGCCTCGAACGTCAATGCGGGCAGCCGTACGGTGGAGTATACGGGGCTTGCAGGAACACTGTCGGACAACAACTATAAGATTGTCGATACGCAGTACGGCACAGGAACGATCACGCGCCGCCGCATCGATCCAACGGGCTTTCAGGTGCGCAAGTCGGATGGAACGGTCGCCAATGCGACGAAGGTCTACGACGGCAATGACCGCTATACCCTCCCCTCGGGTGCCTATCTGACGACACCTGTCGCACCGTCTCCAACGACGGGCCTTGTCACGCGCGACTACGGGAAGATCACCTTTGACCTGAAGAGCGGATCGGCGGGGCATTTCGCAAGCGACCCGGATGGGAACAACCTCACCTCGCATGTCTCCGAGGCACAGTACGTTGCCTATGATGTCATCGCCCGTACAAGCAACGGGACGACCAATCCGCTGTCGAACTATACCTTCGGTTCGGCGGCGGCAGAGGCCGCCGGGACGCTGAAGAATCTCGAAAATATCACGAACGCGAACCCCGCCCATGTTACGGCGTCGGGGACTATTACCCCTGCCAATCTGACGGCGGCGACGCACAATATCACGAAGGTCTACGATGCCATGGCCGAGCATACGGACGGCAGCCGCAATATCGTCAAGGGAGATTCTGTCGTCACCTTTACGGGCTGGCAGACGAACGATGCCGGACAGCAGGAGAAGCGCACGAACACCTCGACGGCGGCGTACGCCTCGAAAAACGTCGCCTATGATCCTTCGCACAACATCACGACGCAGACGGTCAACTACACGGCACAGCTTTCGGGACAGTATGCCGACGACTATCAGATCGTGGATGCGGCGAATACGGTGATCAGTTCAGCGGCGGGCACAGGCGTGGGAACGACCGTGACGCTGAATGCGCCGCTGACCGTTGCCAATGCCGGGACGATTACGCCGCGTGCGCTGAAGATCAAGATGGCGGATGTGTCAAAGACCTATGATGGGGATACGCGCAATACGTCCGCGACCGTAGCAGAGATCACCGATACGGTGAACAGCTCCGTGATCGGCGCCATCCTGGGCGACGACAATGTGACGGCGTCGCGCCTCACCGCACAGTACAACACGCAGATGAGTGCGTCACCGGGGAACTATCACAGCGATTACGGCCGCCTCGCGGGGACGACGTTTACGCCGAATCCCAACGCGAGCAACGGCGTACAGCATGATGTGCAGTACACGAACATGAAGAATGCGTTCGGCACAGAGTTTGGGACACCCACGGCGGGCAACTACACCGTGGACACGGATGCCTACGGCAAGGGGACAATCAACCGCCGCGACCTTAACCCGGACGACTTCCACGTCGTTGATGCCTTTGGCACCGTGGCGAATGCAGCAAAGGAGTATGACGGGACGGATGTCTACAATGTCCCTGCCGGCTGGTCGATTGTGCCGAGCGGCGGTCCCGGGACGGGTGTCGTCGCGGGCGACAATGTGACGTTCAGCCTTACGAGCGGCGGCGCAAAGTTCACCACGGCGGCGAAAAACCCGACGGCAAATGCATTCGAAGCGGCGAAGGTCATGTACAACGTCGCGGCGAGCGGAGACCCAATCAAGATCAAGAACTATACCCTCGGCGGGCAGAAACTCGAAGAAGGCCGCGGGAAGGTCTACGGCGACGGCACGATCACGCGCCGGACCATCGATCTCGCCCTTGTGCAGAACACGGGCATTGACAAGGTCTATGACGGCCAGACGGGACTCATCGATACGGCGTCGAAGCACTGGAACGCGCTTACGAAGACGGATGCACGCGGCAATGTGAAGTACGCGGCGGGATCGAAGGAGCTCGTCAATGACGGCTCGTCCTTCCATATTGAGTCAAACTACCGCAACAGCGGAAACACGGCGAATGACAAGAATGTCGCGAAGTCGGCGGGCACGGTCATCGACAAAGATATACAGTACGATATTCACATTTCGGGCGGTGATGCACGCAACTATGCGTTTGCCAACGGCGGCACACCGATCGATGCGGAGAACGGACTTAAACTTTCGGCGACGGGCAAGATTACGCCGAAGGATCTTTCCAATGCGTTCACAAAGATCACGAAGGTGTATGACGGCACGACAAATGTTGATCCGACCGCTGTTGGATTCACGTCAGGCGCCGTGCTGAGCGGGGACTCGGTCAGCCTCGCGGGGCATGCGGAGGCATTCCAGAGCCCGAATGTGCGCGGTGATGGGACGACGACGGTCATCGACGGAGCGGTGCAGAAAAACTGGATCAACTATTCAGGGCTCTCGCTCGGCGGTGCGGATGCGGATAACTATACCATCAGTGCGACGGCAAAGGGGCTGGGCGAAATCACGCCGCTCCAGCTGAACCCCTCGACGGTGACGCTCCTGACAACGGGACCTGCGACGAAGGTCTATGACGGCACGAGGACGGTCAAGTGGACGAACGGGTCGGCGGCCGTCAATGATGTAAAGAACTACATTACCGATGCGCAGGTGACGGTGGGCGGAAACACGCTGAGTGTCCTGGGCGATGTCAGCCTGCAGTCGGCGGAATATGATACGAAGAATGTGGCAGGTGGTGCATCGGTCGGCCGCGTGACCTATCACATGCGCTATACGGGAACGAGCGGGAACTTTGCGCTTGCTCCCGGCGCATCGACATTTGACGCATTGGGCGACGGCACCATCACGCCGAAGGATGTCAAGGCGGCGATTCAGGGACCGATGACGAAGGTCTATGATGGAACGACCGATGTGATCGGTGCGGCGCGCAACTCGCTCGGGACGATACGCACGGCGAACGACATGGTTTCCCTCACGGGACTCATCGCAGGGGACGGTGCGACGAATCAGTCGACGGCTTCCTATGATGATAAGAATGTTGGCGCGGGCAGCAAGTCCATCACCTACGATGTGAAGATCGATCCGATGAATGCCGGGAACTACCGCCTCGTCGACGCGATGGGGGCAGCCATCACAGCACCGATTACAACAACGAACAATACGATCACGGCACGCAGGGTGAACGTCACCTTCGGCAATGTCAGCAAGAGCTTTGACGGAACATCGACGAATACGACGATTGATCCGTCTGTTTCGGCTGCCGATGCAGCAGTGCTGAACCGCGACAGCGCGGGACTCGTCAACGGCTCGAACAAGCTGACCAATCTGGGCGGCATCGTCAGCGACTATGGACGGCGGACGGGCGGCACGTTTACCCCCGATGCAAATGCGGGCACGAACAAGGATGTACAGTACGCAGGCCTCGCTGCAGCGATGGGGACAACCCTCGGCAGTGATGCGGCGAACTACGTCTTTGATACGGACGGCTACGGCAAGGGCTCGATCGGCAAGGCAATCATCAATGCAAGCGATGTGACCTTTACGGCGGGGAATGCCTCGAAGGTCTACGACGGCACGCGTGCCGTGAAGTACAACGGATCTGCGGCATCGAATGATGTGAAGAACTACATCACAACCATCGGTGTCATGCTGAACGGAAACTGGGTTGATCTCAGCAGCGACGTTGTGATGGATCTTGGGGGAACGCGTTACTCCAGCCCCAATGCGACGAACGGCACGCCCGATACGGTGACGTACAAGTTCCATCTGAACAACAATAATATCACGGTCAATGGAACGAACGACTTTACCAAGGATGCACAGGGCACGATTGACCGCCGTGTGCTGAATGTGGGGCTTGCACAGAATTCGGGCATCGACAAGATCTATGACGGGAACGCGAAGCTCATCGATACGGCATCGCGTCACTATGATAAATTTGTCGATGACGACGCGCGCGGCAATGTCGTCTATGCGGCGGGGACGACCAACGACAACAAGCTCGTGCGGACGTCGAACGGCGCGGCGGTGAACGACGGCGCAAAGATGACGATCACGGCGAACTACGTCGATAATCTCACGAACCGTACGGCGGACAAGAACGTCGTGCGCGACGGCGGCGGCAATGTGACAGCGAAGGATATTGCCTACAATGTCAAGATCGATGCCGCGAACGGCGGGCGCAACTATCAGCTCTCCGACGGCATGACGACGGCCAACGCCGAGGACGGTCTCAATATGGACGCGGCGGGTACGATCTCCCCGCGCAAGATCACACTCGGGTTTGCCAATGTGTCGAAGCCGTATGATACGACCGCAGTCAACAATACGAAGAACATTACCTCCGTGACGGCGGGCAACAGCGACGGACGCGGTGCGGCAACGCTTGCGGCGGACGGCATCACGAGCGCGTCGTTCAATACGGCGGGTGTTCAGAGTTTCTACGGTGCGGGCAATACCGACGGAACGTTCGTGCAGAATCCCAACGTTGTGACGGATGCAAACGGAAACGTCATCACGAACGGCAAGGATGTGCAGTACTCGAATCTCGCCAATACCCTCGCGGCTCAGCCGTATGCGGGCAACTATGAAGTGGCGGATACCGCCTACGGCAAGGGGACAATCCGCAAGCGTACGGTCACCGCGAACGACTTCAGCTTCAGTATCGACCCCGCTACGAAGATGTACGACGGCACACGAGATGTCGTATGGACAGACCCTGTAACCCGCAAGTCCTACAAGGATATGGCTCATGTCAAGAAGCATTTCCAAACCAGTACCTTGGATCTTGGCGGCGGGAATACGGTGCCGATCAACCTTGACGATATCAGCCTGAACAGTGCGCAGTACAACGATGCGAACGTGGCGCTTGCGAACAGCGTTGACTACAACGTGACCATCAACACGACGAATTTCGATTTCTCGGGAACGCGCAACAAGAACATCCATCACACGGGCGACACCATCACCAGACGTGACCTTGCGACACTGCTTCCGCAGCATCTCATCAAGGAGTACGACGGTACGGCGACGTTCGATCAGACGAACCGCGACTTTGTCAATGCGATGGCGCGTGAGCATCTGGAGGGAATTGTTGCCGCAGACCGCAACAAGGGGATCGTACTGAATGTGACGGGGACGTATAACAGCAAAAACGCCTCGGCAGAGACAAAGGCGGATGCGGAGGCACGTACTTCTGCGACGGCAGGACGTACGGTCACCTACTCGCTGACCCTCTCGGGGCCCGCTGCGGCAACCGCCAACTACACGATTGGGACCTCGCCGACGACACTTGCGGCAGATATCTACAAGAAGACGCTCTCGGTCGATGTCGCGCGCAAGGAAAAAGATTACGACGGCACGGCGGCAGTGACCGGGCTGACGGCGGGCGATATTGTCTTCGGCGGTGTTGCGGCGGGGGATACGCTTGCTCTTGATTCGACAGCGCTCTCGCTGGTCAACGGGAAATATCTCGACGCCGCAGGAAATGCAGACCCGACGGTCAGCCGCGATGCGAACCGCAACGTAATGGATAAGGCGGTCAGCTACACGGGGCTGGATGCCGCTCTCGCGGATCTTGCGACGCGCGATACGACTGCCGCGAACTATCGCGTGGACGGCGGCACCAAGAACTATACCGCTGCCGCTGGGAAGGGCCGCATCAATCCGCTGACGATCACGCCGGGGAATATCAATACGATATTTGACACGGCGGGTGCCAGGAAAATCTATGATGGCACGCGTGCGGTCAAGTACAACGGGAAGAGCACCGCTGATGCGCTCAGGAACTATCTCACGAGCGCGACAGTTCAAGTCGGCTCGCAGACGGTCAATATCAAGGACGATCTTGCCATTGACCCGAATGCTTCGCACTATGACAATAAGAATGCGGGTACGGGCAAGACTGTCACCTATGGGTTGAAGTACACGGGCAATAACTTCAACATTACCGACTTTACCAAGGATGACGTCGGTGAGATTACACCGAAGGATGTCCGTGTCGCCGGACTTGGTCAGCTCGTCAAGACGTATGACGGGACGTCCTACGTCTATGATGCGGCGCATCCCGAGACTGTGACCAAACGTCATGGGACGCAGGTCACGGACGGGGACAGCGTCGTTGAGCTGGAGCACGGCGGCCTGATTGCGGGCGATGATGTGCAGAACGCATCGACGGCAGAATATGCCGATAAGAATGCGGGCACGGGCAAGACCGTGATCTACAATCCGCAGCTTACCGGGGCAGATGCCGCGAACTACCGTCTGGTGGATGTGCTCGGGAATGCCATTCCTGCGGGCGGCCTGACCACGACTGACAATACGATCAAGAAGCGTCTCTTGGATATCACGTTTGATCGTGCTGAAAAGACCTACGATACGACGTCGACGAATAATACGCATGTCACGGCACGCGTCGATGCCGCGGCGGGACGCACGCTCCTGAACGATGGCGTCGGTGTGATCAACGGGCGCATTACGACCCTCACGACCACGAATGTCGACAGTGACTACGGGTACAACAGCACGGATGCGACCTTTAGAGCAGATGCGAACGCAGGCGAGAAAGATGTGCAGTACCGCAATGTCGGTACGGCGCTCCGCACGCAGCTCGGCGCGAATGCGGGCAACTACGACTTTAAGGAGAACTACTACGGAAAGGGGACGATCGATAAGGCGAATGTGACGGCGGCCAACTTCGATCTTCACTTTGGCTTGGCGAAGAAGGAGTATGACGGCACGACGGCGGTTGACAATCCGAAGGGCAATCTCCTGCCCGCCAGCACCGTTACCATCGGCGGCGTCGCACACACACTGCCTGATGAGAATGTTGCGTCGGTGACGGGCACGTATCGCGATAAGAATGCCGGCAATCCGCGTGTGGACTATCGGGTGAAAATCGACAATCGGAACTTTAACCTCGGTTCGTGGGACGGCATCGTGGACAAGGACGGTGCAGGACAGATCACAAAGCGCAGGCTGATCGCCGATCCATCGAACTACCTGACAAAGGAGTACGACGGGTCTTCAGACATTATCGGCAAGGCACGCAATGGGCATGGTGATCTCATTACGGCGGGCGGGGATAACCTCGTCAAGTTCCATCACTACAAGAATGGGGCGACGAACGGTGACGACGGCCTCGATACCGTGTTCCGGAATGACGGCAATGTCAGCAATGACACGACGGCAGTATACGATGATCCCAATGTCAAATGGCAGGGCGGCGTATGGAACCAGGGCAACGGTACGATTGATGACAAGACCGTCAAATATACCCTTGCAATCAATGGTGCGGGCGCCAATAACTACGAGATTGTCGATGCGAACGGCAATGCCGTGAACCTCGCGAACCCGTATGTCGGCAAGGGCAAAATTACGCCGAAGGACATCGTGCTGAAGGCAGATCCGCAGAGCCGTTGGATCAACGAGGGCCTTCCCTCAAGCTACACGGGAACGCCGTCCGGGTCGAACCTCGGCCATGACGACATTCCGGCGGTTCTGCAGGGCGAGGTGCTCCCGGGAACGATCGACTATGACGCCCCGAATGCGCGCCTGCGCGTCGGCGACTATGCCATCAACGGCACGTATCATGCACAGGGCGGCACGGACGGCGACGCTGTGTCGCGCAACTACCGCTTTGTGCAGGATCCCGCGAATGCAACGGCGCTCCATGTCGGACCCTATATCCCCGACTATGAGTACTATAAGGCAATGACGCAGGTGAGCAAGATGACGCCGGACGAATACGCCTATGAAAATGCTTCGCTCGACCGCACGAATCACTACAGCCGCAAACCGACGGCACAGGTGAATTCGGTTCCGCCCTCCGTCAATGTGATGAAGGATGGAAAGGATATCACGCGGAGCGATATCAACGTCCTTGACGATACGGTCTACACCATCGTCGATGATGTATTCAGCTGAGACTTGGGCAGAAGAAAAACAGAGCGCCCCATCAACGGCTCTATCGTCGATGGGGCGCTCTGCTGTATTTATTTCCTTTTCGTCAGCACCTGCAGGAGTGCGCGGCATCCCGCCTCCACATCGCGGTAGGCAGCGTTGAAGTCGCCCGTGTACCACGGGTCGGCGACATCGCGTGTCGTGCCCGTATACGAGAGCAGTTTATGTACTTTGCCGTTCGGATCGCCGCCTGTGAGTCGTGAGAGATCGCGCATATTCTCCTCGTCCATGCCGATGATCATATCGCAGGCATCGTAGTCGGCATGGGTCATGAGCGCTGCGTGCCGCGTTTCGTACGGGATGCCGTGTGCGTCCAAAACGGCGCGTGTGCCCTGGTGGGTGTCACTGCCGATCTCATCGGTATGGAGTGCCTTGGATGTGATGCTGATGCTGTCCGTCAGTCCCGCCTCGCGAACGAGGTGCTTCATGACGAACTCTGCCATCGGTGAGCGGCAGATATTGCCGTGGCAGACGAATAGGATGCGGTTCATTGTACTCCTCCTTTTCAGAAATTACCGGCAGAATGAGGCCGTCAGATCAGCGCAGATACTTCGTTCGAACGAAACAGAAAAGGTAATTGCGAGGATGATATGGAATGTATCCGTGCTTCCTTAAGTGTAACGAAAAAGGGGGAGAATCGCAACATGGATGCTGTCAAAACATTGAAATGTATTTATGAAAATGTTAGAATACAAATGGATTTGTATGCATGTGCAGGGACGCATGGGATAAGAGGAATATTCGTCTGCATCATTTAGGAGTTGAATTGGATCGTGCATAACAAGATGAGTCATCGGAACCAAAAGGCTGGGCGCATCGGTGCGGCAGCACTGCTGTGCGGCGCTGCCATCTGTACGGGAACGGCAGGGCATGCCGCCCCGTCGCTCGAACGCCCGGAGGCGGACATTGCGGGGCAGCTGGCGATGCCGGAGATTGGGGTGGAGGATCAGACACCGACGTATCAGCAGGATAACTATGATGCAACGTTCACCGTGGAGAACTTCATCCTGGAGGCACCCGATCTGAATCTCGACAAGGAGCCGCTTGTCGAGCTCCTGCAGGAGGGGATGGGGGACAGAAAGACGATTGCCGACCTGCGCCGTACGGTGGATGCGCTGACGACATACTGCCGTACGCATGGCTATCCTGCCGCTGCCGCATATCTCCCGCCGCAGGACAGCCCCGATGGGATGGTCGTTCTGCGCATCATCCCGGGACGCTACGATGAGATTTCGATTGACAACAACAGCCGCCTCAAAACGCCTGTGGCACAGCGCATTATTGCAGGACTGAAGGCGGACGACATCATTACGACCGATAAGCTCGAGACGGCGCTTTACTCGGTGTCGGATGCGACGGGGGCGCGTGCCGTCGGTGTGCTCAGTCCCGGCAGGACATTCGGCACGAGCAAGCTGACGGTGCGTATCGAGGACTCGAAGGAGTCCAATACGATTTTCTACGTGGAGAACTACGGCAGCCCAAGCACGGGCCGCTATCGCTACGGGCTGCAGGAGACGCTCTACGATCCGTCGGGGACAGGTGACAAAGTGAGTGTCGGCGGACTGATCTCGAACGGGAGCCTGCGGAATTTCTATGCGAACTATGAGACTGTGGTGGGGCGCGGCGGCTCAACGCTCGGCGTTGGTGCTTCGCGCATGAACTACAAGGTCAAAAACTCATTGGCCCCCCTCGGTGCAGAGGGAGAGTCGCTGACGGTGACGCTGTTCGGGCGGGTGCCGATCTTCCATCAGACGGACCGCAGCCTTGCTCTGCGCTATGGTTATAACTACCGCGACCTGAATGACGATATTACGGCCTTCAATCTCAAGGGGCGCAAGCATACGAACAGCATCTATGCTGGATTGGTCGGAATGCAGCGCTCGCCCGGGTTTGCCCTTGATTACAGTGCCAATGTGACGTTCGGCTGGCTGGATTTTGACTCGTATTACAGTGCGGTTCTCGGGGCAGTCAACCACATCAATGAGGGGACATACGCGAAGCTTGAGGCAGAGGCGACAGCGGTGCAGAATCTCGGGCATGCGACGGATTTCCTCGCAAAGGTCTCGGGGCAGAAGGCAAGCTGCAACCTTGACAACTCGGAGGAGTTCTATCTCGGCGGCCCGAACGGCGTGCGTGCCTATGCGCAGGGGGAAGGCTCGGGCGACGAGGGAGTGCTCGGTACGGCAGAGCTTCGCTGGCATACGCCTGTGCGAGGGCTGACGCTCAGCACGTTCTACGATGCCGGAACAGTTCGCGTGAATAAGACGGCTGTCGGCAGTCATAACAGGGTGACGCTGCACGGCTGGGGGGTTGGTGCCGCGTACAGTGAGCCGGGCGACTGGTTTGCGCGCCTCGATTATGCACGGCGGCTTGGGACGGATGCGTCGGTGGCTCCGCAGAACAATGCGCGCGGACGCGTGTGGTTCCAGTTGGGCAAAATTTGGTAAGGATGTGCTGATCCATGCACTGGACCAAATCGGTGCAGCGTTTATCGTACGTCCATAAGTCATTTTTGGATGGAACGCATGGGGATGGACGGATCGACCGATGAGACTTAGGCGAAAGCCGTGGATTGACGCGGCAATTTTGGACTATGCAGATTTTGTGACGCCGCTTGGCGGGGATTGGCAGCATTTTGCAGGCGCGTGGGCTGAAACGTTTGGACGCAGGGCACCGCTTCACATCGAGATCGGTGTGGGAAAGGGCGACTTCATTACGGAGTTGGCATCGCGCCATCCCGATGTGAACTATGTCGGACTCGAGGCGCAGCAGGGCGTGCTCTACTTTGCGGCACGCAAGGCCGCGGAGCGGAAGCTGAAGAATATCCGCCTGCTGGTTTTTGATGCGGCGCATCTGACGGAGCTTTTTGCACCGCAAGAGGCAGATCGTATCTATTTGAATTTTTCCGACCCATGGCCGAAAAAACGTCATGCCAAACGCCGCCTGACGAGTGAGGTGTTTCTCACACGCTATCGTACGGTGCTCGCGGAAGGCGGTGAGATCCGCTTTAAGACGGATAATATGGGGCTGTTTGCCTACTCGCTTGAAATGATGGAGCGCGAGGGGTGGCGTCTGACGGATGTGACTCATGATCTCCATGCACTGGGGGAAGCGGATAACATCATGACGGAGTATGAGCGAAAGTTCAGCGCGCGCGGCGCAAAGATCGGACGCCTCGTTGCACATCGTCCCGCCGGGGATATGTAATGCGTACGCGCTATACGCTCTTTAAGAGTGAGACAGAGCCGATCGTCATCATCATGGTGATTCTGCTCGTGACGGGGACAATCAATGTCTTCAGCTCGAGTTATGTCCTTGCGGCGATGGATTATGAGAATCCGTATTATTTCCTGCAGCGGCATCTTCAATGGCTTGTGATCGGCGGATTGTCCTGTTGGATCTGCCGGCGGATCAATTATCAGCGGCTGCGCGGACTGATGTTCATCGGGCTTGCCGTTACGCTTTTTCTCCTCGTTGCCGTGCTCTTTGTTGGGACGACGGTCAACGGTGCACAGCGGTGGATTGCCCTTGGTCCGTTCAGCTTCCAGCCGGCGGAGTTCGCAAAGCTGATGGGCGTGCTCATGGGAGCGTTCTCGATTTCGTCTGTGCTCAGTAAAGAACGCTTCCGTATGGAGCGGGACTGGCCGCGCGTTGTCATTCCGTTCGGTGCGATTTTTCTCATGGCGTTCCTCGTCTATCGTGAGCCGGATTTCGGCACGGCGTGTATCGTTTTCGGCGTGCCGCTTCTGATGGCGCTTGTACTGCTCGTTCCGCCAAGCCGCTGGGTGTTGATTCTGCTGCCTGTGGGATTGGCAGCCCTTGCCATCGGCACGCTGCAGCCCTATCGCATGAAGCGCATGGAGGTGTGGTTCGATCCGTGGTCGGATGCACGAAATGCAGGCTATCAGATGGTGCAGTCCCTCTCGACGATCGGTTCAGGCGGCGTCTTCGGCATGGGGTTCGGTGACGGCGTGAGCAAGTACGAGTATTTGCCCGAGGCACATACGGACTTTGCCTTTGCGATCTTCAGCCAGGAGCACGGATTCTTCGGCGTGGCACTGATCTTCTTCCTGTTCGCCGTTATGCTGATCGCGTGTATCCGCGTGTCGATACGGGCAAAGGATACATTTGGACAGGTGCTGGCTCTCGGCATCGTATTTCTTGTCCTCGGGCAGGCACTTGCCAATCTCGCGATGGTCGCGGGGCTGCTTCCCGTGGTCGGTGTACCGCTTCCGTTCATCAGCTACGGAGGGTCGTCGCTGATCGTGACGATGGCGGGGATGGGGATGCTGCTCGGCATTGCCGACCGCAGTCTTGATCCGCCGCAGGGACAGAAAAAAAAGAAGGAACCGCCCGAAGTGCGGCGGCGTAAAATGCATGTGGTGCGATGAGAGGATACGCCGCGCAAAGATCAGGAGAGATGGGGACAGAGCCCATCTCTTTTTGTATAAGTACGCATATATTTTTGTTTTTCAGGACAGAAAGACACGCTAGGAAAAGTGTAAATGTAAAACTTTGTAAAATATGCGTTGACAAGGGTTTTTGTGAATGATATTATGTGAAAGTCCCTTTTTGGAGGTGGACTATGTCTCTGGAAAAACTGCGCACGGCACGCTGTATTGCCGGTGTTCATCAGGTGTGCAAAGCCGTAAAGAGCGGCACGGCGGAGACGGTGTTCATTGCAGCGGACGCGGATCACCGCGTACTCGGCGCACTGCTGGCGGCGTGTGCGGAGGCGGGACTTGAGCCGAACCGTACGGCGACACGGGCAGAGTTGGGGGAATATGCCCGCCTTGACGTGAGTGCCGCAGCGGTGGCGATTTTGCGGAAGCACTGATACATTCAACGTGTTCATCGCATCAGCGATTCCATACGGTAAAAACGCAGGCACTGCGTTTTCATACAAAAAGAATTGGAATGACGACAAAGGAAGGAGGTGCAGTATGCCAACGATCAATCAGCTCATTCGCAAGAGCCGGAAGAGCCTTGAGGAGAAATCGAAAGCACCAGCACTGAAGAACAGCCCGCAGAAGCGCGGCGTCTGCACGCGTGTCTATACATCCACGCCGAAGAAGCCGAACTCTGCTCTTAGAAAGGTTGCTCGTGTTCGCCTGACGAACAGCATCGAGGTGACCGCATATATCCCGGGCATTGGGCACAATCTGCAGGAGCACAGCGTCGTCCTCATTCGCGGCGGCCGTGTGAAGGATCTGCCGGGTGTTCGTTACCACATCATTCGCGGTTCGCTCGATACCGCCGGTGTGCAGGATCGCGCACAGGGGCGTTCGAAGTACGGCGCGAAGCGTGCGAAGAAGAAGTAAGGAAGTATATCGTTAGGAGGTTGGGCTATGCCACGTAAGGGCCCCGTGCCGAAGCGGGATGTTCTGCCGGATCCGGTATATCATTCCAAGACGGTGACGAAGTTTATCAACAAGGTTATGCTCTCGGGCAAGAAGAGTGTTGCACAGCGCGTTGTGTACGATGCGTTTGACACGATTCGCGAGAAGACGGGTCAGGATCCGCTCGAGGTATTCGAGACGGCGCTGCGCAACGTCATGCCTGTGCTCGAGGTCAAGGCACGCCGCGTCGGCGGTGCCAACTATCAGGTTCCGGTCGAGGTTCGTGCGGATCGCCGCATGACGCTCGGCATCCGCTGGCTTGTCGGCTATGCGCGTCTGCGCGGCGAGAAGACGATGGATGCACGTCTCTCGGCGGAGCTGATGGACGCTGCGAACAATACGGGCGCAGCGATCAAGAAGAAGGAAGATACGCACAAGATGGCGGAGG
>ERZ773035.267-NODE-267-length-43957-cov-5.264020_pt1 | contig 43957 bp, 38 predicted proteins | sample MGYA00511487_ERZ773035 | MGnify/ENA primary metagenome ERZ773035 (study PRJEB29015, sample SAMEA2737985) | human oral metagenome | biome: human oral; feature: human-associated habitat; material: dental | place: China | collected 2024 ... | reverse complement strand
GGCATATTTGAACCATACTTGCTGCAAGTTTGGTAAATCGTGCCCAACTTGCAGCAAGTTTGGCAGCGCTGTTCCGGCAGCACCAACTTGACAACACTAAGGTAATCAAAGAGCTTCAAGTATCTCGCGCAAAACAAAACCACCTGCATAACAGGTGATTTTGGCGCATATGCAAGTTCGTTGCACCTGCGCGTTGCTCGCGCTCAACAGGCTAAGGCCTTGAAATAAGCTTGGAGCGGAATTTCTCACTGAAACCCGCTCCAAAGTCCCCTATTGCTCGGATATGGAAACGCAAACCTAGATACGGGCAACGGCCTTAATCTCAACCTTGGCACCCTTGGGAAGCGCTACCACCTGAAATGCTGCGCGTGCAGGATAGGGCTCAGCAAAGAACTCGGCATAGACCTCGTTCATAGCACCAAACTCGTTGATGTCGGAAAGCAAAACCGTAGTCTCAACAACGTCAGCCATGGAAGCACCGGCTGCCTCAAGGATGTTTTGAATGTTGGTAAGGCTCTGACGTGTCTGGGAACGAATGTCCTCACCGGCGAACTCACCGGTTGCGGGGTCAACCGGAAGCTGACCGGATACGTTAATGGATCCGTTTGCAAAAACGGCTGCAGAATAGGGCCCAACTGCTGCAGGTGCTTTGTCGGTAACGATTGCTTTCTTAGTCATAAAATTCTCCTTCTTTCCGCTCAAACACGAGTGCGTTTGAGCAACATACAAACTCTTCTGAGCGAGAAGTACCTCAAACGCACTTCTCGCACAATACTACATATTGGCGCCTAAACGGAACTAACGTTTGACGTATGCGCCTGGCTTCGCACCGGTTGGCTCCCCGTCAACCACTGCCAGCTCCCCGTTGACAAAAACGTACGCCGGACGTCCGTGAATCTCAAAGCCCTCGTATGGCGTATAGTCAACGTTTTGATGCTGGTTCTTCTCGCTGATGGTCCACGTCACACTTGGATCCCATACCGTCACGTCAGCATCGGAGCCAACACGCAGGACACCTTTGCGCGGATACATACCAAAGACACGAGCGGGTCCCTCACTCATAAGACGAGCAAAGTCTTGGACGCCCAATCGGTTCTCAAACGAGGTCATGATAAGACCAGGTCGATGTTCTACACCGGGGCCGCCGTTGGGAATGTGAGTGAAATCATCAATGCCACGATCTTTCTGACCATGAAGATTAAAACTACAATGATCGGTGGCAATGGTATCAATCTCACCATCACATACAGCTCGACGCAAAACCTCAATGTCGTGCGGCTTGCGCAAAGGTGGACTCATAACGTACTTAGCACCTTCAAAGTCGCTCTCAAGATAATGTGAATCGTCCAGCAACAGATACTGAGGACAGGTCTCAACGTCCATCTTCACTTTGCCGCGTGCCTTAGCCGCACGAACCGCCTCAAGACCAAGAGCGCTGGACAGGTGAACAATGTTGATACGAGCATCAGCAAGCTCTGCAAGATAACACAGACGAGAAATTGCCTCTGCTTCACAAGCTGCAGGACGACTCATGGGATGACCTTCAGGACCAGTAATACCAGCTGCGAGCATACTTCTTTGCAGCTCATTTACAAGAGTGCCATTCTCACAGTGAACGCACAGGACACCGTCAATATCGCGGATATATTCAAGCACCTCAAGCGTCTGAGCGTCATCTAAACGCAGATGATCGTAGGCAAAGTAGGTCTTAAATGACATAACGCCTGCATCACGCATAGCCTGCATATCTGCTTTAGTTTGTTCATTCCAATCAGCAATGGCCATATGAAATGCATAGTTAGCAGTACAGGTACCATCTGCACGTTTATGCCACTCATCAAGCGCTTCAGGCAGCGTCATGCCTTTGTCTTGTGTGGCATAATCCACAATAGTGGTGGTACCGCCGCAAGCAGCAGCACGGGTTCCTGTCTCAAAGCTATCTGCTGTCCAATCCATACCTGTCCAGCATTGCATGTGCGTATGAGCGTCAATAAAACCAGGGAATACGTATTTACCTGTAACATCGATAACGTTGTCATCTGTACGTGCCTCGTACGTACCTCCCACCTGGATGATTTTTGTACCATCGAGCACTAAGTCTCCATAGAAAACGCCCTCAGGTAACACAAGGAAACCATTCTTTAATACGTTCATCAGTCAACTCCCAATCTCTCGGTCGTCAAACCGTTTATAGATGCCGAATGTAAATAATTCAAATCAGACGGAGTATCTACATCTAAAAGTTCTTGTTCGCATTGTGCCTCTACAAATACAGCAGAAGCTTGGTACTCAGGACATAATAAAAATACTCCAGAACCGCCCTTATCGCCTTGTACTCTGCACAGCATATCAAACAATGCGCTTGGAAAAACTATGGGGCTACCTGGTATTCCATGCCAAGATAAGCGAGAAACCACTTCTGGATGTTCTTCAAAACTAGCTATAAGAGCGCACAAACTATCTGCACGTACACACGGTTGATCTCCCTGTAAAAACATGGCGCCATCCCATAAGTTCTCACCAAGACCATCTTTTTGTACCTCAAGCATTGCTCGACGTACTGTGTCACTTTGAAGGGTACCTGAGTGCGTTACAACGCGAACCTTAAGCTTGTTACACAGTACAAGAATGGGTTCATGAAACGGATCGTCAATTGTTACCACTATAGGCTCTAGTCCTGCTGTTTGAGCCGTTTCTATAACATGTTGAATCAGTGGCTTGCCCATAAACAATGCCATAAGCTTATTGGATCCAAAGCGAGTAGAAGCACCGGAGGCCATGACTATACACCCAATGTGTGACATAGCATGGCCTCCTTCCTTAGTTCTTAAATTACAGTAAGTAATAACCATAGAGTATTACAGACAGCTACTATCCGCGTATCACAGTACCGGTTTTTCCAGCAATTCCATCAGCAGCCTTGTCCAGCAAAGTAATAAGTGATGTACGTCCTTCGCCGGATTGTGCAAACTGCAAAGCAGCCTGTACCTTAGGTAACATAGAACCAGGAGCAAATTCGCCGGCTTCAATATAAGCTTGTGCGCTCTCAGGTGTAAGCCCAGAGAGGTCTTCCTGTTCAGGGGTACCAAAATGAATAGCAACCTTCTCGACAGCCGTTAAAATAATGAGCGCATCTGCATTAACCTGCTCTGCAAGACGAGCTGCTGCAAAATCCTTATCAATAACAGCTGCAGCACCCTTAAGATGATTGCCTTCAGTAATAAATACTGGAATACCGCCACCACCACAAGCAATAACAACATTGCCCGTCTCAATAAGTGAACGAATGGTATCAAGCTCAACAATAGCAACAGGCTGAGGAGATGCAACTACACGACGGTATCCTCGACCAGCGTCCTCAACAACGTTATATCCACGCTCAGCTACCATCTTTTTAGCTTCTTCTTCTGTCATAAAAGAACCAATGGGCTTGGTGGGATTTTTAAATGCTGGATCATTCTTATCAACTTCAACTTGCGTTAGAACAGTAGCTGCATTTTTCTTAATGCCGCGGTTAAGCATTTCTTCACGAAGCGCATTCTGAAGATCGTAGCCAATATATCCCTGGCTCATGGCAACACATACAGAAAGTGGGCAAGGAATATATTTCTCTGGATCAGAGCGATTAAGCTGGGTCATAGCCTCTTGGATCATGCCAACTTGTGGGCCATTACCGTGGGCGATAATAACTTCATTACCTTGCTCAATTAAATCAACAATTGCCTTAGCAGTGTGCTTTACTGCAATCATCTGCTCAGGTAAATTTTTGCCAAGGGCATTACCACCCAAAGCAATTACAATAAGCTTTCCCATAGTCCCCTCCCAGGGCTTACATTACGATCTTGAACATTTTTAACAGGTTCTCTTACTCTTTACTAAACTTGTTAAAAACAAAAAAGGGTCTGCATGAGAGCTTGTCTCCACGCAGACCCAATGTATATAAATACTACTTATGCCTGGAACCAGCGAGGAGTATCTCCCTGCTCAAGAGCTTTAAGCGTAGCAATTGGATCTTTTGCCTTCTGCAAGAAAATCATTGCTGCAATAGCATATGGCTTATAAGAAGCCTCTTTATAGAGACCATCACGGTGATAATCAAAGACCTCATTTTCAACTTCGCCGTGCTCACAAGATACACCATTAATGTCTGCAGGCAGTGGATGCATATAGATGGTATCCATACCATGAGCAGTCTTTGCCATAAGATCAGTTGTGCAGCACCAATCCTTATGAGTAGCATTCTGAGCAAGAAGCTCTTTCTCCAGAGCGTCGATTCCAGCGTCATCGCCTGCAGCATAGAGATTAGTACGCTTCTCCATAGCAGCATAAGGTGCCCAGCTCTTAGGAATGACAATGTCAGCACCCTCAAAAGCCTCTGCCATGTTGTAAGTCTTCTTAAAGGTTGCTCCAGACTCAGCTGCAAACTTACCAGCAACATCAACAAGCTCAGGCATGAGATCGTATCCCTCAGGATGAGCTAATGTGACATCCATGCCAAAACGAGGAAGCAGAGTAATAAGAGACTGTGGGCAAGATAAAGGCTTACCATATGAAGGAGAATAAGCCCAAGTAACAGCAACTTTCTTACCACGGAGATTCTCAAGGCCACCAAACTCATTGATAAGATAGAGGATGTCAGCAGTAGACTGAGTTGGGTGATCCATATCAGACTGAAGAGATACAAGTGTTGGACGATGATCTAAAACGCCATCCTCAAAAGCCTGCTTGACGGAAGCAGAAACCTCACGCATATAAGCGTCACCCTTACCAATGAACTTATCGTCACGAATACCAATGACATCAGCCATGAATGAAATCATAGTTGCAGTCTCACGGACAGTCTCACCGTGAGCAATCTGAGACTTACCCTCATCAAGATCCATCAACTGAAGACCAAGAAGGTTAGAGCCTGATGCAAAGGAAAAACGAGTACGGGTTGAGTTATCACGGAAAAGTGAGACAGCAAGACCAGACTCAAAAAGACGTGTAGAAATGTTACGCTCACGTAAGTTGCGTAGAGCATCTGCTACTGCATAGAGAGCCTGAAGCTCATCGGTTGACTTCTCCCATGTCAAAAGGAAATCCTCGTTATACATCTTGGAGAAATCAAGTTTTGCAAGCTTGTCAAGATATGGCTGAATGGTAGTTGCCATGGTACATCCTCTCGTTTAAATAACTGCTTATATACTAATTACCAAAAACCATTTACTTAATATTGTTATCGGTGAGACTTGCACGGAATTCAGTTGCATCTTCAGTTACTGCAGAAGCGTCATACAGGTTGAGAGCTGCAACATACAGTGCTGCACAGGTAGGAAGATCCTGCTTGAATGTAATCTCATTTGGAGCGTGTGCCTGAGACTCAGCACCTGGTCCAAAGCCAACGCAAGGAATACCATAACGACCCTGGATAGAAACGCAATTTGTGGAGAAGGTCCACTTATCGCATAGAGGACGACCTTCACGAGTTGCCATGGACTTCTCGCAACCAATGCGCTTATCGCCAAAGAGTGCCTTATGAGCATCAACAAGTGCTTTGACATGTGGAGCAGACTCTTTGTTGATCCATGTTGGGAAGTAAGACTCAGTCTCATAGACCTCGCCAGTCCAAGAAGGACGGTCATACATGTACATGGAGACCTTGACGTCGTCACCATACTTCTTAACGGAAGGAAGCTCCTCAATCTCTTTGAAGCAGCTCTTATAGGTCTCACCAGCAGTCATACGACGGTCAATGGAGATTGCACAAGAGTCTGCAACAGCACAGCGAGAAGGGCTTGTGAAGTAAATCTGAGAAACGGTGCAGGTACCACGGCCGAGGAAGCGAGCATCCTCATAGTGATCAGGGTTGTACTTAGGATCAAGCATCTTAACAAGGCCTCGAATAGCAGTGGATTCATCAGCGCCGTTGTTGTTAAGTGCACGAACGTCATTAATGATGTCAGCCATCTTATAAATTGCGTTGTCACCACGCTCAGGAGCTGAACCGTGGCAGGAAACGCCCTTGACGTCAACACGGATCTCCATACGGCCACGGTGACCACGATAAATACCACCATCAGTAGGCTCGGTTGAGATTACAAACTCTGGCTTAATCTTGTCAACATTGTAGATGTACTGCCAGCACATACCGTCGCAGTCCTCTTCCTGGACAGTACCAACAACCATAACCTTATAACCCTCAGGAATAAGGTTCATGTCCTTCATAATCTTTGCAGCATATACGCCTGAGCAGACGCCGCCTTCCTGGTCAGAGCCACCACGACCACCAATGAGCTGATCGTCCTCAAAGCCCTCATAAGGATCAAAATCCCAGTTGTCACGATTACCAATACCAACGGTATCAATGTGACCGTCGATTGCGATGATTTTATCGCCAGTACCCATAAAGCCCATAACGTTGCCAAGGCCGTCAACTTTTACCTCATCAAAGCCAAGCTTCTCCATCTCAGCTTTAATGCATGCGACAACCTCACCCTCTTCTGAAGACTCACTAGGGTGTGAAATCATTGCGCGCAGAAATGCGGTCATATCTTTTGAATACTTGTTTGCTGCATCCTTAATTGCGCCGTAATCCAAGTCTTTCATACATCCTCCTTTATTAGGATAAAACTGGACGTCTTTATCCTTTTGTAACCTTACAAACAGTTGAGAATAAAATCCTAAACTGTACCAGTACCCTCGTAATACAAACCATTTTTTTGCTTACCAAACTTTTTGTTTGGTACTATCTATTAAATCACTTGTAGAAGACATTGCAAGTAATAAACGCTTACTTTTTTATTTTCTCGGCAAGCGGTTTATTGTTACTAATTCTCTTTTTTACTTGACGTCATCTGTTGACTGCCATGCACCGTCCCATACAATTTCTTCATAACGCACAGGATCAGTATCTCCTTCTGTAGAGAACAAAAGAACCTTTGAATCTGTTGTAAGATCAAGCGCGTCACGAAGCTCTTTATATGCAGGGTCTGTCATAAGAGTAGAAATAACACCCATGCCAACAGCACCAGACTCGCCAGAAACAACAGAAGGGTCTCCCTTAACAGGAGCAGCGAGCATGCGCATGCCCTTTGCCGAAACCCAATCAGGACAAGAAATAAAGGCCGTCGCATGATTGCGTAAAATATCCCAACCAATGGTATTTGGCTCACCACAGGCAAGACCAGCCATAATAGTAATTAAATCTCCACCAACAATACGAGGCTCGCCATCTGCTGCAAGTGCTCCCTTATACAAACAGTCTGCAGCTCCTGCTTCCATAATGACAAACTTAGGAGGATTTGAAGGAAATAAATTAGTAAAGTAGCCCACCATGGCAGATGCCAAAGATCCAACACCTGCTTGTATAAATACATGTGTTGGACGGTTTACCTCAAGTTCGCGTAGCTGTTCTGCTGCCTCATAGGCCATAGTACCGTAACCCTGCATAATCCAGGATGGAATCTTCTCATAACCATCCCAAGCAGTGTCCTGTACGATTACTGCATGCTCAGTCTCTTCTGCTTCTTTTGCTGCGAGGCGAACACAGTCATCGTAATTAAGCTCTTCAATAGTTACTTGTGCGCCCTCTTTTGCAATATTGTCAAAACGAGTTTTTGTGGAGCCTTTAGGCATATGAACAACAGCTTTTTGACCAAGACGATTTGCTGCCCATGCCACACCGCGGCCATGGTTGCCATCAGTTGCAGTAAAGAAAGTTGCCTGTCCAAAGTCTTTCTGCAATTGCTCTGAAGTCAGATACTCAAAGTCACAATCAGAAACATCTTTTCCTGTTTCATCAGCAATATAGCGAGCCATAGCAAATGAACCACCCAGGACTTTAAATGCATTAAGTCCAAAGCGATACGACTCATCTTTTACGTATAATCCACCAAGACCTAAATTAGAGGCCATACCCTCAAGATTTGCCAAAGGTGTCACGGCATATTGAGGAAAGCTTTTATGAAATGCGCGAGCCTTCTTAACATTTTCAAGTGACATGACCTGAAGATTTCTGTCTTCACTCTGAGGCATCTTATTAAGTACCCACTTCATTTCCGGCTGCATGTTGTTGACCCCTTTTCAACGTATTTTTGTTTATTAACGTATCTTTAATAGTAGACCACTTTTCTGCTAAATCTGACTAAAAGTTAGTAAACCTAACAAAAAGTTTTCCACCATTTGTACCTACCTATAAAAGCAAAACAACTGCCAGCAGCTTATTACTACTGACAGTTGTTCTTTAACATAAGGAATACATACTATCCTTACTTCTTGGCCTTAGATTTAGTGTAATACGTATCTTCCATAGGAAGCTTAGTACGCATCACATGATCATAGGCATAGTATGCATTTGCTACTGCAGGAGCAGTTGGGATTGTTGAAATCTCACCAATGCCTTTTCCTCCGTAAGCAACAGGGAGTAAATGCTCCTTCTCGACATAAATTGCCTCAATATGAGGAATATCAGGAGCATGGAAGAGGCCTAGCGTAGCAAACTTTGACTTTGGCACACAATCCTGAAGCTTGTAGTTTTCTGTTGTGGCATAGCCGAGCGACATCAACACGCCACCCTCAATTTGACCTTGGATTGCAATAGGGTTAATGACCTTGCCAGAATCATGCGCGGCATATACATCAGTAACCTTGCCCTCATCGTCTAAAACCACGCACGTTGTTGCAAAGGCATAACAAATGTGGCTCTTTGGATTAGGCTTGTCAGCACCAAGTTTATCGGTTGGCTCAAAGTAAACATAACGGAACTCATGACCTTCAAGCTTCTTCAAGCCTGCAACTGGATCCTTTGGATGAATACCCGCACCAGCAACCAATGCTTTACCATCTGCGTATCCAACACCCTCATAAGGACGACCATCAGAGTACACAATAGTCTTTCCGTCACCGTGCGCCTCAACGGGCTCAGACGATACCTCCTTGCCAGCCTCAATATCCAAAAGCGCGTCACGCAGCAAGAACGCCACGCCACGAACAGCTTCTCCGGTAACAACTGTTTGACGAGAGCCAGAAGTAGTACCTGAATCAGGTGCATTTTCTGTAGAGCACTCACCGTTAACAATAACTGACTTTGGAAGGCCAATTGCTTCAGCAACATCCTGCAAAAAGACTGTATTGCAACCCTGACCAATATCTGAAGTAGCAGAGTAGACAACAACCTTGCCGTCTTCAATACGAATGTTTGCACGACCTGCGTCAGGCAGACCAACGCCAACACCAGAGTTTTTCATAGCGCAGGCAAGACCAGCACGTCCCTTATGGGCTTCATATACATCTTTAACTGCAAGAAGCGTTTCTTTAAGTGCCGTTGACTGATCACAGATCTGACCATTAGGAAGTACATCTCCAGGAGCAACTGCATTTCTCCAGCGCATCTCCCATGGACTTATGCCGACCTTCTCGGCGAGAAGATCCATGAGCTCCTCAAGAGCAAACTCAGTCTGGCAAACTCCAAAGCCACGGAATGCACCAGCAGGTGGATTATCAGTATAATATCCATAACCACGAATATCAGTATTTTGATACTTATACGGACCAACAGCGTGTGTACATGCGCGCTCGAGAACTGGTCCACAAAGTGATGCATACGCTCCTGTATCAAAATAAATATCGCAATCAAGAGCAGTAAGGTGACCTTCAGCATCGCAGCCGAGTGTAAAATCTGCCTCCATAGCATGACGTTTTGGATGGAAGATGAGCGACTCGTTACGAGTAAATTTACACTTAACCGTACGCTTAAAAATGTAAGCAGCCAATGCAGAAATATGCTGAACGGTTACATCTTCTTTTCCACCAAATCCGCCGCCTACCAGCATGGTTTCTACAACTACCTTATCAGGAGTTTCATCCCATCCAAACATGTGGGCAACTTCTTTACGAGTGTCGTAAGCACCTTGATCGGTAGAAAGAATCTTTACACCATCTTTATAGGGGAACGCAACAGCGCATTCAGGCTCAAGGAATGCATGCTCAGTAAAAGGTGTCGAGAAATGCTTAGTGATAATGTGAGTAGAATTTTTAAGTGCATCCTGAACATTACCGCGTGTAATATGACGGCTCTGGCAAAGATTACTTTCTGCTTCTGTATGTACAAGAGGAGCACCTTCAGCAGCAGCCTCTTCAATATTACGCACAATAGGAAGCTCTTCATACTCAACTTTTACAAGTTTTTTGGCCGCTTCAAGAGTCTCTTCATCCTCTGCGACTACCATGCAAAGTGCATCGCCCAAATAACGTGTATTTGAACCCTCAGGGATAAATACATCCCAATCCTGCTGAATGTGGCCAACTTTATTTACAGGTACGTCTTCAGCTTTCAAGACTCCAACAACACCTGGTAGAGCCTCTGCCTCTGTTGTATCAATTTTTACCACACGTGCACGAGGATACTTAGAGCGTACGCACGAACCATATGCCATATCTGGGAAATCAACATTGGTTACATCATCAGGATATTTACCATATCCAAGTACCTTTGCACGAACATCAACACGGAATGCTTTTGAACCAACACCGTAATTATCGCCACGCTCTAGGTCTGGATCAATTTGCTCTTCTCCACGAAGAATACGTGCGGCTTTTAAGATACCTTCAATAATTTTCTTATATCCAGTGCATCGACAAATATTATTTTTAATTGCTTCTTTAACTTCTGCTTCAGTTGGATTAGGATTTCGACGAATTAAAGCTGCGCCACTCATTACCATGCCAGGGATACAAAAACCACACTGGACAGCTCCAACTGCACCAAAAGCGTACACAAAGGCTTCTTGCTCCTCATGAGAAAGGCCTTCTACGGTTTCAATAACCTTTCCTTGTGCACGCTTAGTGTTCATAATGCAGCCACGTGTGGCAACACCATCAATGACAACCGTACAAGTTCCACAAGCGCCTTGAGAACAACCATCTTTTACCGATAAAAGATGTAAATCATCTCGAAGAAAACGAAGCAACGATTTATTTTTTGTAGTAGTAATTGTTTCTCCGTTTACCGTAAAGGTATACTCTTCTACTTCTTCGGCCATTTTCACTCCTTACGTGTCTGGGAGAATGTTGTGTATCGTACCCCAGACCCGCTAACTGAACATTTTTGTCATGCATTACAAATCTATAGTTTTTATCGCTTTAATCTATAGCTTTAGATTGCTCCCCTCTCTCTCTTTTTAGCGTAGACGGTTGGTAAAACTTTTACCAACCGTCATACGGCTATAAACTACGCACCTATAAGATAGCTGTACGAATCACGTACCGTGACAATCATCTTGCGGATATTTTCTGGAAGACCACAAGCTTCATCATCAACGTTATAAATTGCTGTACTGCCATCAAGACGTACTAAGAAACCGTCTTCAGTTGGAAGGAAGCCTTCATTCTCAGAATTGTCAAAGTCTTCACGACTCCAGAATGCAGTGAACTTATCCTTGTAAGGGCGTCCTTCAGAGTATGGGCAGAACACGGCACAGTTACCGCACTCATTACACATACCATCAACATGAATAATCTGCTGCTGTTGAACACCAGGAACCTTAATAGCAACATTTGCACGATTCGGGCATACCTCGACGCATGCTTCACATACCGAAGGACAAGAAAGACAACGTGACTGCTCGCACGCATCAGTATCACCGCAAAGCTGTCCACGCTTACCAAAAATCTTAGCGACGTCTTCCTCAAGGTTGGAAAGTTCCTTGCCTGAGAAATTAAAATCTGCAATGGCAACGGCTACGGTCATAGCGTCTGCAATACCTTTAACAACAGTTGCTGGACCACGACGTCCATCACCAACTGCATAGACGTGCGCAAGAGAAGTCAGAAGATTATTGTCCACAACTGGACGGCCCTTCTCGTCAAGGGCAATTCCAGAGGTGGTATAAAGATTAGACTCAATCTGCTCACCAACTGCTGTAATAACAGCGGTCGCAGGAATTGTAACGAATTCACCTGTTCCCTCAGGACGACGACGACCAGACTCATCAGGAGCGCCAAGTTTCATTACCTCGCAGGTAAGCTGATTATTGGCCAAATCTCCTGGGGCGAGAAGCTCCATGAACTCCACGCCATCATCAATGGCCATCTGGAGCTCTTCCTCATCAGCAGGCATATAGCGCTTGGTACGACGATATACCAGACGTACATTTTGTACACCAGCAACACGCTTTGCCGCACGAGCCACATCCATTGCCGTATTGCCAGCACCGATAACAACTACGTCAGTGCCAAGATCAACGGACTCAGGTGCACGCTTGAACTCCTCGAGGAACTCAAGAGCATCCAGAGCCTCACCGGACTTCAAGGTCTTACGACCAGGAGCCCATGCACCGATGGCTACTACAACGTCGGTATAACCCTCAGAAAGCAGAGTATTTACGTCTGCAACCTCAACGCCTGTCTTAAAGGTTGCACCATATGCCTGGCACAGCTTGACATCGTTATCGATAGCTTCCTCAGAAATACGGAAACCAGGAATAACGTGACGAACAATACCACCAAGCTTATTGGTACGTTCAAAAACAACTACTTCAATACCTGCGCGTGATAAGAAAGATGCCGCCGAAAGACCAGCGGGGCCGCCGCCGATAATAGCAACCTTCTTATCCTTAACCATACCACGAGAGGCAAGCGTTGGAAGGACTTCCATAAGGCCGTTCTCTGCGGCGGTAAGTTTGCAGCTACGAATATGAACATGCTCATCAACGTAATTACGCATGCAGGAATTTGTGCAGGTATGAGGGCAAATAGTACCGGTAATAAAGGGAAGGGCGTTGCGCTCAAGAATAATGTGTAAAGCATCAGCATAACGGCCTTCATCTACTGCCTTAAGATATCCTGGAATGTCCTGATGAATTGGACAAGAATCACGACATGGCGCAATAAAGCAGTCAGTCAGCGGAAGCGCCCCGCGTACGTGACGATCAGGCTGTGGCTTAATCTCTTTGTGATAACGTGCATTTTTGAGCGAGCTTTCAAGCAACGCAGATACCTTTGCCACGTCAACACCAGAAAATGCTTCCGTATTTTCATCTGCAAAGAGTCCAGCAATCTGCGTCATACGCTCATAGCCACCAGGCTTCAAAATGGTAGTTGCCATGGTAACAGGCCAAATACCTGTATCAACAAGATCTTTAATATTGTTGTAGTCTGCACCACCAGAGTACGAAATACGAAGCTTACCATCAAACTGCTCAGAAAGACGCTTAGCAAGTGAAAGTGACAAGGTCCAAAGAGAACGACCAGACATATACATTTCTTCGCTTGGCAACTCGCCACGAGTAACATCTACTGGGAAGGTATTGGTAAGTTTGACACCAAACTCAACACCCTTTTCTGCACACAGTTTCATAAGACGCTCAAGCATAGGAACTGCGTCAGCCCACTGCAAATCTTCCAGGAAGTGATGATCATCAAAAGCAATGTAGTCAAATCCTAAAGAATCCAACGTTTTACGTGCATACTCATATCCCAAAAGTGTTGGATTGCACTTAATAAAGGTATTCAGGTGCTTCTCGGTAATGAGATAGGAAGCAATTCGCTCAATCTCATCTGGAGGACAACCATGCAGAGTTGACTCCGTAATAGAATCTGAAATACGAGAAGGAATGGAATCAATAAATGCCTCGTCAACATTGTGGAAGCGATTAATGTTAGCTTTTGCCCATGCAATTGCCTCCTTAAATACAGGAGTCTCAGAGGCATCCTTCATGTCATTTATATATTTATCTACCTTAGGAGTTTTAATTCCTTCAAGGTCATAACCAACGGACATATTAAAAACAAAGCCATCAGCATCTCCCAGACCAAGCTCTCGAGAAAGAATATGGCAGATAACCCATGCCTTGACATACTCATCAAATGCCTGAGGTACGGTTAACTCCGTAGACCACTCGCAGTTGTATCCCTCATCGGATGCCAAAATACAAGGCTTATTAACGCAAGCTGAAAGCTCTTCTCCATCCATTTTCTGAACTGTTTTAAGCTCAAAGAAACGAGCACCGGTAACATATGACGCTACGATATTCTGTGCAAGCTGTGTATTGGGGCCCGCTGCAGGACCAAATGGGGTCTCAATTTTCTCGTTAAAAATAGGACGAGCAGCTCCAGCTGTCTTGGCAAATGCATGAATTCCAAAGATAGTCTTCTGATTTTCGTACTCATCTAAAATCCAATTCATCAGATGGTCGAATTTCATGGGACGCATAATGTCGCTCATTTTGGTTCCTCTCCTTTTAACCAATGTGAGTTATAGTCCCCGCACTTATGGCGTCCGCGGGCGACGCCTTATTTACGCATATGCGCAAGACGAGAAGAACTTTCAAAGTTCTTCTCGTCATAACAACTTAATACTGGCGGCCGTTAAGCTCTCCCCAAAGCTTCTTGGCCTCAACCATAGTCCAAGCGTTAATCTTGTCCTCATCAAACGCAACAAATTCGCGGTCCTTATAGAGAACCTTACCGCTGACAATAGTAGTGCGGCAGTTCTTACCCTCAAAGCCAAAGAGCATGTGACCGTCGATGTTCTCGTCAGAAAACGGCGTGAACGGTTTGTAATCAAAGATTGCAATGTCAGCAGCAGCACCAGATGCAAGCTTACCTAAAGGCTTGCCATTAGACTTTGTTGAGAAGTACTTCTCGGCCATCTTGACATTGTTCTTGAAGAGCATGGTCATAGCTTCAACCCAACCAACATTTGGCATACAAGCATTATGACGCTGCATAGGTAAGAAGACCTTCAGCGATTCAAGCATATCGTGCGTATACGCATCGGTGCCCATGCATACATCAATACCACGCTTGAAGAACTCGAGTACCGGCGCACACCCAACAGCATTACCCATATTGGACTCAGGATTGTTGACAATACTGGTATGAGTATGAGCAAGGATGTCCATATCAGCAGGAGTCACGTGGATGCAGTGACCAAGCATGGTTTTCTCGCCCAAAAGGCCATGATCAAGCAGGCGATGTACCGCAGTGGTTCCGTGATTAAGGGCGGAATCATATACATCATCCATGCCCTCGCAAACGTGAATATGGAAGCCGGTAAGACCGTTGTTGGCCTCAACCATCTTATCCAGCGTCTCATCAGAAAGCGTAAAGAGGGCGTGTCCACCAAACATAGCGGCAATCATATCGTCATCTTCATCTGCAGCCCATTTAGCAAAGGCAGCATTTTCAGCGATAGACTCATCACGCTTGACCTCTCCATCACGATCAGATGTCTCATAGCAAAGGCAAGCACGAATACCAAGCTCTTTTGCGACGTCTTTGATAGCAAAGAGTGAATCAGGAATCTCACAGAAACTTGCATGGTGATCAAAGATAGTAGTAACACCATCTCGCAGTGAATCAAGGATAGTTGCGTAAGCGCAAGCGCGAGTTCCATCAAGCGTCAGATGACGGTCGATGTTCCACCACTGCTGCTCAAGATTTTCAAGGAAGTTGTGAGGGTTACAGTCTTTGATAGCAAGACCACGTGCCAAGCCAGAATAGATATGAGTATGGCAGTTAATAAGACCTGGCATAATGACGCCGCCATGCGCGTCAAGCTTTTCTGCATCGGGATAGGCGGCTTCAAGTTTCGCACGCGTATCAACGGCAACAATCTTCTGACCTTCAATTGCTACGGCACCATCTTCAATGTACGGATGAGCTTCGTCGCGCGTAATAACACGACCGTTCACAATAAGCAGCATAGGAACTCCTTGCCACGTGCCGCAGATCAGCTACGGCGTATAAAATGACGGATGTGCCCTCTCCGACACCCCGTTCGGACATATATTAAAGAGAGCCCGACTTCCCTTTTGTGCAAAAACCAAAACAAACAATTTGTTTTATATTCTAATTTTTTATTTGGTTTATATTCTCATAAATTTTGTCAAAATAACTAACTTATCGGTGTACGGTCGAATCTTGACGTAAACGGTTTCTTGCCACATTAATCAATACCTATACATAGTGTCCTGTTCCTGCATAAACAAAACCTGTTAGGATAGAATTGTTTAAAATAATTTTGAAACTAATTTGCATACTTGGAGTACATCACTATGGACATGCAGCAGATTGATTTTTTAAAACGTCTTGCACAGGGTATTGCTCTACAATTTGGCTCAAACTGTGAGGTTGTTGTTCATGATCTTCAGAGTAAAGATCCCGCTCATACCATAGTTGCTATCGAGAATGGTCATATAACAGGAAGAAGTATCGGAGATGGCCCTTCAAACGTAGTACTCAAAGCACTCCATTCAAATCCAGAAAAGCTTCATGACTCTCCCTCTTATCTCACCAAAACAGAAGACGGCAAGATACTCAAATCAACAACCATTTACCTACGTGACGAGAAACACAAACCAATTGCAATTTTTGCTATTAACTACGACATTGCACTTTTCTCTGCAATGGAAGAATCCTTACGTGGTCTCATTACTCCCAGCAATTCATCTGAAGAAACTCCGCAGACCATTCCGCATAACGTAACCGATCTTCTCGATGAGCTTATTGATCAAAGCGTACACATGGTTGGGCGTCCTGTTGCTCTCATGACAAAAGATGACAAAATCAAAGCAATCCGTTTTCTTAATGATTCTGGAGCATTTCTTATTACCAAATCAGGTCAAAAAGTCTGTTCCTATTTTGGCATTTCAAAGTACACTCTTTACAGCTATCTTGACGAGGCAAAAAATCAAAATTCATAGTTGTAGGTAACATATCGTCAACAATAAAACCTCCCATTTCCTATTATCTAAGAAATGGGAGGTAATCTTTAAAACGAAGGTGAGAAACTAAGGTAAATCCTCACTACTCAGACTTATAGTCTGTTTTATACGCCTTAACAGAACCTGGCTTATGCTCAACTGCAGGTACACCTGTCGCAGCTGATTTATACAATGCTCCAACTGCTTCTTCCTGTACCTCTGCAGCTCCTTCAACTGCTTCAACAACTTCCTTATCAGGTCCACCCTTAGGAAGAACAAGATTAAGAATAATGGCAGAAAGTGCTGCAACAACAATAGCAGAATGTCCAAATACCTCATTAATAAACGCAGGCATTCCAGGGCCTGCAAGAGAGTTAGACGTCATGGTAATACCCATACCTAACGCAAGAGACAAACCTGCAATAGTTGCTCTACGAGGAGTAAGGCCATCTTTAGAAAGAATGCGAATACCAGTCATTGAAATAGTACCGAATACGTTAATAGTAGCTCCGCCAATAACAGGCTGAGGAATACCTGAAAGAATTGCCGCTAACTTTGGCGCCAAACCAGCTACCAAAAGGATTGCACCTGCAACCGCAAAAACACGACGATTAATAACACGAGTTTGTGTCACGATACCAACATTTTGACCATATGTTGAAGTTGGGAATGCTCCAAAGAAAGCGCCAACCATAGTCATAACACCCTGAGAAACAAGACCACCAGTAAGCTCTGTATCGGTGGGTTCACGATCCATACCGCCTACCGTTGCACCAGTCATGTTACCAACAGCCTCAAGTGCAGCAACAATAAAGACAATAGTTACCGAAGCAATTGTTGCTGGAATAAATTCAAGTGCAAAAGGCATAAAGTGAGGAAGCTCAACCCAAGAAGCATTGACTACAGAGTCGTAGTTAATCATGCCAAAAGGAATGGAAACAACATAACCTACGAGCATGCCAAAAAGTAAAGATCCGAGCTTGAAAACACCTTTAGCAAAATTACTGAAGTAAATACATGCAGCAAGAGTAATAAGAGCAACAATCCAGTTTTGAGGAGCACCAAAGTTTGCTGAGCTCTTACCACCGGCCATATATCCAATAGCAACGCTATATAGAGAAAGACCAATGCAAAGTACTACGGTACCTGTTACAACATTAGGGAATAACACACGAATCTTCTTAAAGAAGAAACCAAACAAAACAGCAACGATACCACCGATAAGTTCAGCTCCAAGAATGGCCCCAATTCCATTAGCAGCGCCAATAGCTTGCAGGGTAGGTACGTAGGCAAAACTTGTGCCCATAATTATCGGCAACCCTGCACCAAACTTGCCGAAGAGTGGATATGCCTGCAAAATAGTAACTAATCCAGACATTACTAACGAAACCTGAATAAGCAGTGTTTTATCCGCTGGGGCAAGATTGCAAACACCCGCAATAATAATTGCAGGTGTAATGATGCCCACTACAGCTGCAACTACATGCTGTAATGACAGTGGAATAAGCTCGCCAACAGACGGTACCCCATCCCATTGAAACAAAATGGATTTCTTTGAATCCGCCATAGTGCCCTCTCTCACTTGTGGTTCTTTATATTCTGTGGCTAACCTACACACCACAACCTACTTAAACAAACATCGCTACTACAAAATCTAATGAAAAGTTTTGTAACCTAACTATTATTTAGACATAGATAGAGTAATCTTTTTTATACAAGTAGCAACCCTTTTTCGGTAATCGGTCAATTTGAGAGATGAACAGTATGTCAAGCAGAACTAATTTTGACGCATCCAAACTTCCTAACAACCTACCAGAAGTTGCAAAAATGACAGCACAACTTGTTGCTCTTAAAAGTACTGATCCTGGTTCTTATGAAGAAGAAATTGAAACATTTATTAAAGCGTGGATTGTTGATTCATGTTCTTTTTCACTACCAAACAAAAAAGAACTATTCCCCTTTATTCAAGAAATTGAGGTTTTTCCTCATAGATGTTGTCTTAGGGCAACAATCCCCAGTGCTACCACATCATTTGATTCCTCTACACTCCCCCCATCAGACCTGACATTTATCTGCCATATGGATACCGTAACTGATGGCGATGGCTGGAACTCTGAAACACCTGCATTCAATCCTGTATATAAAGATGGACTGCTGTATGGACGAGGCTCATGTGATATGAAAGGGGGACTTGCCTGTGCACTTCTCGCCTTTAGAGACGCTTGCCAGGCATGCAAGACACAAAAAACGCTTCCCCAAAAATCTCTTTCTGTCATCTTCACGGTTGACGAAGAAGCTAATATGCGTGGCGTTGAACGTGTTATTGATGCTGGTTGGGTTGGCGAGAAAGGCTGGGTGCTTGACGCTGAGCCTACAAACAATGCCATCCGTGGATCTCACAAAGGTCGAACCTGGTTCAAAATTACTGTTACCGGAATCACAGCTCACGCAAGCACCCCTTGGAAAGGTGCTGATGCTATCGCTGCAATGGCAATTGTTATAAATGAGATACGAACTGCAGTGCAGAGCCTACCCACTCATCCAGAACTTGGATCATCAACGGTAACCTTTGGGCAGATTGTGGGTGGATATCAACCGTACGTTGTTCCTGATAAAGCCGAACTCTGGGTTGACATGCGCTTAGTACCCCCTACAGCAACGCAAGCTGCAGAGCATATAGTGCAACAAGCAATCAAGCAAGCCCAAACAGAAATTTGCGGTACTCACACCAGCTATGACATTACGGGAAATAGGCCTTCCGTTGTCCTTCCCAAGAATTCAGAACTTCTCGCACAGCTTCTCTCGTGTGCAGAATCTTGCAATACGCCTGCAAAGCTCGATATTTTTACTGGATATACCGATACCGCTGTAATTGCATCCACCTGTAAAAATATAGAATGTATGTCATATGGTCCTGGAGAACTTGAACGTGCTCATAAACCAAATGAGTACGTTCCTGTAGAAGATTTAACACGCGTGTATCGAGTATTTAAATCACTGATAAACACTGTATGCGACTTTTAAACTGACCTAAAAGAGACACTATCTTATGCAATACAACTTACCTACTGGTCTGCATTATTTCTTCTTCTCACAAAAAAACCACGGCTGCTACGCAGAGAATTAACCCCAATACTGCAGACTTCACAATTGATAGAGCATCTTTCAACCACTGCTCATCGCTTAACTTACCGGACACCGTAGGCATTACCCAACAACACCCAACAACTACTACCTCTTAAACTTGTTGATCTTTCGGTCGTAGGTTAGCAGGCCGTTTACCTCTTCCTCAACGTCAGATACCTGGGTGTAAATATACCCCGCAAGGCCTTCAACCTGCAGCGATTCCGCCTCTGCAAGCAACTTTTGAACAGCCACTCGCCAATCCTTAACTGTGGCAAAATCCCCGTATCCATATGAGTGGTCAAGTGACGTATGACCTGGCGTCATCTGTGCGAGGCCTCCAAATTCGGATATTACTGCAGCTCGATTCTCGTGCTGCTTCCCACGCCAACCAGTACGTAGCGGTCTAAAGTAATTGTGGATACTCAAGAAATCACCGCAGTCCTGATCGTACCAGCCACTTGTTGCATCAATTGGCCGCGTTGCATCCAACGCACAAACAGCCTCGGTAGCAGCGCGCGCATCAAACTGTCCCCAACCCTCGTTAAAGAGCGTCCAAAACCCAATCGAAGGATGCCCGTCCAAGAACTTGACCATTTTCTGACAAGTTTCTGTCCACTCCTTGCGATACACCTTATCACCTGCGGATAAAGCCTGATGATGATTTGCAGTTGTGTCATCAAATCGACCCCAGGTAAAGCTGAACAGCGTCGGTTTTTGACTTGTATGCCAGGGACTATATGCGCTACCTCCCGAAACGCAATCCTGCCAAACCAGCATGCCGAGTCGGTCACAGTGATAATACCAGCGCTCGCTCTCAACCTTGATATGCTTTCGCAGCGTATTAAATCCAGCCGATTTCATAGCCTCTATGTCATATACCAGCGCATCATCGGACGGCGCGGTCATCAATCCGTCAGGCCAGTAACCCTGATCCAACACGCCGCGCACAAAACATGGCGCTCCGTTCAAATGCACCCTTGGCACACCAGCCTCATCGCGCTTCACTTCAACAGTACGAAACGCGCAATAACTGTGGATTGTATCGACAGCTACGTCATCCTGTCGAAGCGTAGCCTCCACGGTATAGAGGTGCGGGCTCTCCGGCGACCAAAGCTGCGGCTCATCCACATGCAGCTCAGCAGACACCTCCCCTGCCTCGCTCACCGGAAGCCTGGCGAAAAGAACGTCTTGCCCAAGCTCATCTTTGAGCGCCAACTCCAGCTCCACCGCGCTCGACTGTGCGCTTGACTGCACACTTGCTGGTCCGCTTACCTGCACGTTCACCTTAACTTCAAGAACGCCAAACATGTCACCCTTCAGCGTTAACGACTCAAGATGAGCTGCAGAAACGACCTCGTACCAAACGCTCTGCCAAATTCCACTCTGAGCGGTATACCAAATGTCGCCACGAGAAAGTCGCTGCTTGCCTCGCAGCTGAGAGCCGGTATCACTCGGATCCCAAACGCAAAGCACGAGCTCAGCGGTGGCGGCGCTCTCCACCGCGGTCCCCACCTCAGCCGCACTCTCAGCCTCGGCGGCACTCTCAACCGCGCCTGCCACCTCGACCAACCCAAGCAAATCCGTTATATCAAACGAAAACGGCAGGTAACCGCCAGTATGTGTGCCGACGAGCTCACCGTTTACAAAGCATGCACACACCCAGTCGACCGCGTCAAAATGCAAAATAAGTCGCTGGTCATCGGCCAGTTTTGGCAAGTCAATTTTGCGCCTGTACCACAAAAGCTCATCTGGACGCACCGTACGACCAACCCCAGAAAGCGGAGCTTCTGGCGAGAACGGTACCACAATCTGCCCATCCCAACGGGAAGGAATTGCCTGTTGCGCGAGGGTCTCTACGTCAATCTCGCCATCTACCGGCACAATCGCATAATCCCACACGCCGTTCAACATCGCATACTTGTCACGCCGCAAACGAGGACGCGGATGCTCAGGCAACACATTCGACGGGTCAAGCGCCTCTCCCCAAACAGTCGTCAGAGAATTCAGCGTCTCCTCCGTATGCTTTTTGGGCGCACTTGCTAAAACACGACGAATATCCAGCATGGTATCTCTCGTTTCTCCTGAAGCAGCAAGTACAAGCGCATGACAAGCCAGCGTGACGTATGTATATCATAGCCACTTCGTAAAAGAATTTATATAGCAAGAAAACCGAACAAACCCCAGTTCAACTATGGGCTAGGGCTTAAATCGGGCTGAGGCTCAGAAAAGACTGGAGCTCAAATAGGGACAAAGCTCAGCTTCACTCAAAACCCGCCCAAACGTTAGCGCTTGGGAAACCACGGAATGCAGCGATTAACACGCTTGCAGTACTCTTTGTACTCATCGCCAAATTGCTCGAGAAGCCACTTCTCCTCCGTGACCTTCATCATCACAGTTAAAAGAGCCCAAAACACAAGAGGTAGCGGAAGCAGATATAGATTGCTAGAGAGTAGCGCCGCGCCCGACATAACAAACGCAAATGCGGAGTAAATAGGGTTTCTGACCAGTGCATAAACACCAGTGGTCACCAGCTGATTTGCGATAATTTTCTCGCGAAGTTTTTCTTTGATGGCAGCGGAAATCCACAGCCAGATGCCCACAATCAGAAAAGCTGTGCCCACGGCATGCATCACGCCAACCGTTGCTCGAATGCGCAGGTACGGAAGAAAACCCAGCTTAGACAGGGTGATGCACGCAACTGTCAGCGCCGTGATGGCAATCACGTACGCGGGACCGACGCCAAGCACCGGAAGGTGATACGTCTTCTCGTTCTGAGCAGGCATTCGTTGAGCTCCGTTCGGTTGATATTGTTAGGTTGAGCCAACTTCTCAAAAAAAGTTTACACCAAATTACACTTCTAGCTGATTTCGATGCGAACGCATTGTTCTGTCTTGGAACTTAATGAAAAGCCTGGAATAATGACATAAACATCGAAGACATAAGGTACACTGATACAATCCTCTTCCACGAGTGACTTTCTAGTATCGTTTTACTAACTTTATAACTGCTCCGATAGATCTATACTAGCCTGAGAGGCTAAAGACATTTCTCCTATAAAATAGTCTTTATTCAATATCGTATAAAGAAGCTAATGCCTTTTACGAAAAACCAGAAGTACAAGTCACTAAACTTGTACTTCTGGCTCTCTTCTATTTTACTTCTCTATTAGTTGTCAGATGAAAGATTGGTAATCGAAGTTAAAAAGCTAGTAGAAACAAGATATGGTGAGTTCTTGTCATTCATTCTGTAAATAAGAGCCATATCTTTTTCTTTATAAATTACTTTTATTTGCTCTCCAACATGAAAATATACGCCCTCTTCAGCTGCTCCTTCTTGAACTACCTGACATTCTTCAGCTTGATCCAGAATCTGCTCGTCTGTTTTTCCTTTAAAAACTTTAACAAGTCTATGAAAAAATTTGATCAATTTTGGACCCGTAGCTACACCCGCAGCTACACCTACTCCAATTAGAGAAACTACTGCTACTGCACACAATCCAATAAAATTATTTGGTCCTCCAACTTTATTTATTGCAACTACAATATCTTGATAAAAGCCAAGATTTTTACTCATTTTTACCTCTTTCTACTTCATAGCTTGCTTCATTAATTTAACTAAATTACCTAAAACTGGAACTAAAACCGTTGCTGCAGGAGCAATAGAAGCAGTTATTAAAGTGGCTCCCAAAACTGCACTTTGTTTAAAAGTTTCTTTCGAATCCGTCTTCAGTTCGCTATCTTCGCCACCAGTTGTAATTTGAGACTTTTCAAGTTCTGCTATAACCGGTTGATCAACGAATAACTGAATTATTTTTGCTAAGTCCTCATTTCTATTAACTACAATTTCATTGTTGAATACTGCTCTAATGGCAAGATAGTGCATTTTTGTCATTTGAGTCTTTCCTGTTTCCAAACTACTAATAGTTTGTTTTGTAACTCCAAGTTCATTAGCTAGCCACTCTCCACTCCAACCTGCTGACTTACGAATAGTGGACAAATGTGCTTGTAAACGTTTTATCAACTCCTCGTCTGTCGTATTCATTTACTTACTCCTTACTACTATTCTTACTTTGTCAAATATTTTATACAAAATCATTTATTTGTCAAATAGTATTTTAGAAATCTTTTCTGAATGCTTTTATTACAAACACCTCTTACGCGAAAAATATTCTTTATAAAGCAGCGAAGTCTATCAATGTTAGTTACACATACATAAAAATTAGCTGTTTAATGCGATTCATCTCGATTGAAAAGCACTCACAATATAAGTGTCCACCACACTGGACACTCAGAATCTTTTTTGAGCCTATGATTATTCAACGATGAGAAATAAATTACCTGTTCAAACATCTGATTTTTTCTCTAACATCTCTGAAAGGAATGTACCATGAAACGCACGATTGACGTATCTACAAACCTGAGCACGCAAGTTCCGCCTGACACTATTAATGTAGACATCACTATTCAAGGAACTTCCAAGATCCGCGAAGACTGTACGGCTAAATATAATATGCTGCTTCAAACAATCAAAGATGCGCTGGAGAAAAACGGGTTACCTGCTTCAATTCTAAAAAACAACAACTATTCAGTTTCTGGTCACGAGGAAAACCGGTACAAAAAAGATGGTGAGGGTGACTATTATGTCGCCAAGAAAAAACTTCTGGGATATGATTTTCGCGCTAAACTATCCATCACACAGCACCTTGAAGAAGATCTTGTCGAGAAAATCTGGAAAGCACTCAGCTCATGTGGTGATGAAGTGACCTTTTCAGTTGAATTCTCGATAGCGCATAACGACACCATTAAAGACAACCTATCTGTAGATGCTATCGTTGCCTGTCACCAAAAAGCAAATCTTCTTGCTAAGGCTGCCAGAGCAAAAGTGGTTGGGCTTAAGCATGCAGACTACGACTTCGACAGAAGAGAACTAGTGTATAAAGCGTGCGCTCGTAGTGCTTTTTATAATTCTGATTGTGAAAACCAAGTTCCTACATTTGATCCGTCAGACATAGACATCTATTGCTACGTAGAAACCTCATGGGACATCGAGCTCCTACCGCCAGACGATCTGCTGTAACTGCACAAACCACCGCACTTAAAAGGGTTTCTCGCTAGGCGAGAAACCCTATCAGTAGCAGGCTGTTTTCGGTACAAGCCGCCTTCTGAACGCACCCCACTTACTGGTAGCGGAGCGATTCCACAGGATTGAGCTTTGAGGCTCGACGAGCAGGCCAGTAGCCAAAGATCAGTCCGATGCCAATGCAGATTCCCGAGGTAATCATCACGATGTTCGGCGTGATGATAGGCGTGATGCCCGTACCAAGCGTAATCATGCTGCTAAACGAGCCTGCCAGTCCCCACGCTCCGGCGTAACCCAGGGCAATGCCAATCACGCCGCCCATGATGCAAATTAAAATGGACTCGCACAGGAACTGCTTGGTGATGTCGGACGCGCGAGCGCCCAGAGCCTTACGCAGGCCAATCTCCCTAATGCGCTCCGTCACGTTAGTGAGCATCATATTCATAATGCCAATGCCGCCAACCAAAAGCGAAATACTTGCCGTAGCAGTAACCAGAATCTGGAATGACATCAACGTGGCGTTCATCTGTTCAATGATGGACGAGAGCGTCATAACCGTCACGCGATCTTCAGCCTGCGCAGAAGGAATGTTAAACCAATCCAATAACCATGACTTTGTTTTATCCGCAAGCGCCTTCATATCAACATTTTCGCGAGCGTACCCAAAGACTTGACTGATAGTTTTAGTGCCTGTAAGACGCACAGAATACGTGGAGTACGGCATATAAGCCAGCAGCGTTTCTCCTTGACCACCAGCATTTGGACCACCGTTTGTCACGCCAACGATGGTGTAACTGTCGTTATCAATACGAACAACCTGTCCGATGGATGCATCTGCACTACCAAAGAGTTTCTCGGCAGACTTTTTGTCGAGAAGAATATTTCTTGACTTGTCATCTACATCGGACTTTGTGAAAAGTGAACCCACGGATGCCTTGAGACCCATGGCAGTAAAGTAATCAGGCGTGCAACCGATGATTCGCGCGTCAAACTGCTTCTCAGCTGAGCTAATGTGAGCCATTGTAGAGTCAATGCCAGTGACAAGCTCGTAACCAGGTACGCTGAGCTGCAACATTTCGAGGTCTTGTTGTGTAACCTCGCGGTCTGGCCACGCGTAAATCATGACCATACGTGACTGGTTGAGACCCAATGAGCTAACCAGCGAATACTTGATGCCATCAATTAATGCCGTCATAGTAATAACCGCGCTGATGCCAATAACAATACCCAACACCGTCAGGAGGCTGCGGCCGCGGTTAGCGTTGAGAGCAGACAGGGTTTCTCGCAACAGATCCATCAGTCTCATAGCGTGGTGCCTCCTGTCGCGGTCTGTACGTCTACTGCAGTCTGCACACCCGTTGAGGTCTGTGCAGTGTGATGCTTCACAAACTCTTTTTCCTGCTCGTCAGTAAGCAAGCGACCATCACGAATATGCACCACTCGATCAGCCCACAGAGCAGTCTCAGGGTCGTGGGTAATTAGCACGATTGTCTTGCCGCGCTCCTGCATGGATTTAAACGTGTTAAGAACCATCTCACTTGTCGCGGAATCAAGATTACCCGTTGGTTCATCAGCAAAAATAACCGCCGGGTCGTTAACAAGCGCACGAGCAATTGCAACACGCTGCACCTGACCACCGGAAAGCTCATTAGACTTATGCTCATAGTATTCCTCGGGCAGACCAACGGAACGTAACGCCTTCCAAGCACGCAGCTCTCGCTCTTTTGCAGGAATGTCTGAGTAGATGAGTGGCAGCGTAACGTTTCGCAGCACCGTAGTACGAGGTAGTAGGTTAAACGACTGAAAGACAAAGCCCAGACGTGTGGCACGAATCTCTGCTAAATCATCATCAGAAAGATCCGCAACTTCAAGTCCTTCTAACTTGTACGAGCCAGCAGTAGGTGTATCTAGGCAGCCTAAGATGTTCATCAGGGTTGATTTGCCCGAGCCAGATGGGCCCATAATGCAGAGAAACTCGCCTTTCTCCACAGTTAGCGAAACACCTCGTAGAGCGTGCGTCAAACCCGCAGCTGTCTCATAAATGCGATGCAGCTTATGTACCTCAATTACTTTGGACATATGCGTCGCCTACTTGGAGTCTTTAGAGCCTGTCGAACCAGCTGTTGCGCCTTCTGGAGCATCCATATCCGCACCCTGAGACGGACCACTGCCGCCGCCAATCATTACCTCAGTACCGTCCTCAATGCCAGCGCCCTCAATAACGGCCGTCGTGGAGCTTTGTGCTTTAACGGTTACTGGTACGCGTTTAACCTGTAGATGGCCTTTCTCGTCACGAGAAGCAACAACGTTAACGTAACTGCCATCACCGTCGTCCATGACGGCAACAAGAGGAACAGTCAAAACGTTGTCCATGTGCTGAATCATGATGTCCACGTTGGCAGTCATGCCTGGCTTGATGGACGCATCGGGACTACTAATGAGAAGATCAACGGTATAGGAAACAATAGAGCGACCAGGACTATCATAGCTTGTACTAGCGTCGGCTCCGCTAGATGAAACTGCAGAAACGTGAGTAACAACTGCGTCGCAATACAAGTCCCTCAAGGCAGTGAACGTAACCTGCGCCTTCTGGTCAGCAGCAATACGAGAAATGTCTACCTCGTTAATCTGGACGTTTACCTTCATCTGAGAAAGGTCTGCAATAGTAATCAAAGGGCCGTTGTTACCAGAGCCTGGTGCAGACGAACCAACAGAAGCACCGTTTACCGCGTTCATCACAATAACCGTGCCATCACAGGGCGCGGTGACTACACGCTTATCTGCCTGTTCAACTGCGTCGTTATAGGCAGAACGAGCCTCCTCAAGTGCAATTTGGGCACTCTCAAGATTTGCCTCAGCCGCTTCAACAGCCGCCGCACCGGATGCAGCATTTGCCTCCTGACCATTCTCTCCCACCTCGGGGACACCGTTGCGTGCGGAAACTAAAGCAGAGCGAGCTTTACTGACCTCGTTCTCGGCTGCTTTTACTTGCTGTGCAGCTTTGCGCACCGCTTTATCAAGCTCATCATTTTTAATGGTAAAAAGTTTATCACCCTTTTTAACCGTTGAACCTTCTGTAACCTGCACGTCCTGTATGATTCCATTGACCTCAGGAGTTACCACCGTCGAAGAAATAGGCTTAATGGAACCTGAAGCAGATACGGAGTCAATAAATTCTCCACGCGTAATGAATGTGGTGCTTGTAACAGGAGCCTCAGCTTGATTATTATTTTGTAATAAACGCAGTATTACCAGTATTGCAACTAACACAACAATACCCAGTACAATGCCCACCTTTATAAATTTTTTTCTACGACGAATCTTGCGATGACGCATAAGGCTTTCATATGCCTCACGTGCCTCTGCATCTTCTTCATCTTCAGTTGGAGCTATTACTCCTATACGAGAAATAACATCCGTTGTGCTATCAGAAGCAGATGATGTGTCAGACTCTTGTTGTTGGAACTTGCGATCAAGATGAAACATAACTCCTCCGAACCTGCGTTTATTCGGAATCTATTCAGCTTGTACACATCTTATATGAGAATATCTGACCAAAGTTTTACCTTATATAAATTTGCGGTAAACGGTAGTTAAACGGCAAAAGTACAGATGTACATTCCTACGTATACACATCCCTACTCATTTACAATTCTCGTATAGAACTCTACCGCTCTGTTTATTTCCTCTACCGTTGGATGGCCTTTTTTTATTCCACCTAATAACTTAAAAGGACCAAAAGTATCAAAGCCAAAGCATTCATACTCTCCTAAAATTTCTGCATGCTTTTCTTGTACAATGCTCTTAATAGCATTCATATATTTTTTATTTATGTTTCCGCAGGTATAGATAAAAAATACTTTCTTGTTTAAAGGAAGATTTTTCTTAGCACACTGAAGAACCAATTTATGCATATTTCCGTAATAAATACCTGATGCAAAACCTATTACCTCATACTCAGATAAATCAAACGCCTTAGTGTTTGACACATCAATAAGCTCTACATCATATTCTTGTGCTATTGCGTCAAGTAGCTTCTTTGTATTGCCATGATGCTTGGAATAATACACTATTGCCGCTTTCAAATTTTTTCCTTAATCTTTGATAAACGCCCATGTCAACAGTTAAATTACAAAATCTACTCAGAGATAACAGCTACTCCTGCATCACACAATTGTTGTTTTGTGCTTTCAAACTCTTGTTTATTCATAGACGCAACCGCATGCTCATTAACTGTTGCTTTAAAACCATTCTCTAAAGCACCAAACGCAGTTTCCTTAACACAATGATTACCATCAATGCCAATAATCTCAACTTCATCAACCTGCTCATCTTTAAGAGTCTGTAATAGTTGAGAATTTGAAAAAGCATTACCTACTCGTTTATCAAATACACGATCCGAAACAACTAAGAGTCCAGAACCAAACTTTTTCTTTTTTGAAGCACGCTCCCATGGCATCTTATGCACAACATACATAACCTTTTCTGGTGCATAATGACTAATCCTGTCATTACATGCCTCAATAAGCCCTTTGGTATCGCGAAATCTCATAACATCAGTTTGTACATCAACAACAAGGAGAGCTTTCATAACGCCGCCTTTCCAAACCAACTGTCATAGTCAATTTTGATGATACTATCTAATTGGCTACTTTTTATCGAAGAATCTTACTCACGTAATATATGGCAAAGGAGCGCAATGAAACTCTTTCTTACGTCCTACTTAGCAGGTGCAAAAGAACTTGTTCAGAACTTCCTCACCCAAAATGATGTACAGGAAATCTTATTTATTCCTACAGCCGCTAATGTAGAAGAATACCAAGACTATGTTGACGAGGAAATAGCAGTACTAAAAGAAAGCGGCTATAACGTAACCATCCTTGATGTTGCAACAACTCCACATAACAAGAGTGTGCAAGCCATCAAAAACTCCAGATGCCTATGCATATCCGGTGGAAACACCTTCTATCTTTTACAAGAACTAAAAAGAAACGGTCTTCTCGACCTTATTAAACAAAGGGTTCAAGACGGCATGCTCTATATTGGTGAATCTGCAGGAGCAATAATTGCTTGTCCAGATATCTCGTACAATCAAATCATGGACGACAAAGCGGTTGCTACGGAGCTCACAAACTACTCAGGTATGGGACTTGTAGACTATTATGTCCTCCCCCATAATGGCGAGTTTCCTTTTGTTGAAACAACTGCTCAAACAATCAAAGTTTATGGCGAGAAGATCAATTTAGTTCCATTAAATAACTCACAAGCTGTCGTTGTTGAAAATGAAGTCTCATCCACACTAACAGAGCCCTTATAAATATCCCTTATATTCTTATCCCGCCAAATAAGAAACAAGTACAACAAAGACTATAGGGAAAATAATAAGCCCCACAATAATTACCCAAACAGCTGGTCGTGCAAAGTTCATAGTCCATCCAACACCAAATCGTTTTGGCAAAAAGATGCTTGCATCTTCACGGTTAAAATAAAAGACGCCAAGTTTCCAATGTCTATCCTCATCTGATAGGTAGTTCTCGTTGTGATCTAACTTCCTAAATACTCGTGAACCTGATTGACCATAGACAGCAGAAAGTATCAAAATACCAACGATGGTAAGCACAGCAAAAATTTCAGCGATAAATCCCACTTGTCCAAAACTAATACACCCTGCTAATGCAAGAATAAACAAAACACCAAGACTGCCACTTATAAGTAAGCCTATTATGAAGAGAAATATGCTCTGAGCACGAGCAAAAACTCCATATGAAAATGCAGAAGTAGCTGGCTCACTAGGATCAACCGCATGTTTTGAATGCACAATCATCCAATGAGAAAAGATAAAGCACGCCGCCATGAAGACTTCAAATGCAACAGGGAACCCAAGGGCACTACCAAACGTTTTTGGCGTATAGCTATCAACTGTTCCTGTGAAATCAGCGTGCATAGGCAACATATCAGGCATGCTCGGATAAAGAACAAATCCCAAGCAAACTGTTCCCAAAATAATAGGAATATACATAAGGTTCCATCTTAAAGAAATCGGATTCGGGAAGTCTTTTTCGACAACACTAGCAGTCATCTTATGTTGCTCGAAATCCCAACCTTCAGATTTCTTAAGGGCTACTACCTTAGAACGGGCGCGCAGCATTAACACAAAAGAGACAATTGCAGGAATCACTAGAGCACTATATAGAAGAGTTAAGCCAACTATAGTTTGATTATTTGTTAATAACTTTCCTGCTATCACAGAAGAAATGGTTGCTAGTATTGTTATAAGAAGCATTTCTACAACATAGCGTTTTTTTAAAGAAATCATACGTGAATCTTTTTGAGCAGAAACTGGTACCGTCACAGCAAAACACTCGTTATGTCGTGTTATATACGGAATGAAAGCAAGAAATAATCCAACTACAAACGTTATTATTGTCTGTGCACTAATTGAAATGATGTTCATTACCAGTGCGCCCCCTTAGACAAACGCATACTTAGCTTGTGTATGTGCAATCTCTAGAAATGACTCCTTAGTTCCCCCTTGAGCACGATGTTCTAAAGCGAGCTGTTGGAGCTTTTCTGCAAGTTCTTCTGAATTTATTGCAATACGCTCAGGCGGAGCAGTTTGCTTAAAATCTGCCACAATTGCGCCTGAACGTCCCCGCATAAAAAGATATCCCTCATCTCTTAATACGGCATATGCCTTATTTACCGTATGAATATTTATGCCAAGGTCACTTGCAAGTGAGCGTACACTCGGGAGTCTATCTGCGGGACACAATTCACCCTGCCCAATGGCTGCAACAATTTGATTGCGAATCTGCTGGTAAACAGGCATTCGATCCATCTGATCAATGCGTATAATCATGCACGCCTCTTCCCCTTTATATTAATCGAGTAGAAATCTGCATGTCTTATCAAGTTAGCTTATTTTATCATATTTGTTATAGAACAGATAGAACAAATATGAAATAGCACTAAACAACAAGTAAGAGTTCTTTAATGAGACTTCACTAAAGAACATCTATTTCATTATTTCCAAAAATGCTAAGCTCAGGATTGCAATCAATGCATCTAGTTATCTAATAGAGACTATTGATTCGGAATCATAAGCAATTAAAATAACCTAAAAAGGAGGAAAATAATGAAGAAGAACGAAGTCATTTTAAAAAGACAGTCTACTCGGATATATTTTAAAAATGGTGATACGGATTTCTTCTTTAATTGGTTGTTAGGAATTGGTGAAGTTTTTGGCTTTTCTCACGGAGAACTTTACTTTCTTACTCAAAAGCTAGGAAAATCACCAAAACCTGATGACTGGAAAAATATCTTCTTATCACATGGAAACTATCTTAAACAAAAAGCAAGCAATTCAGATTTAAGTGAACAAACAAAAGCTCAGTATTATCTAGCACAAACCTATTCCCTTCGTTCGGCAATCCAGTTTATAAATCCATTTTCTGATGAATACTTGTCTACCGTTCACCAAATGGAGCAAGCGTTTTCTAACGCAATTCATTCGCTAGGTGCACCAATTGAAAAACTAACCATTACTTATCAAGATTCCTATTTGCCTGGTTACTATCTTCACACCGGCGATGATTATCCAACACTGATTATGATTGGCGGCGGTGATACTTATCGTGAAGACTTATTTTACTTTGCAGGATATCCTGGATGGATACGAAAATATAATGTTCTAATGGTTGACCTTCCTGGTCAAGGGAGCAACCCTAGTAGAGAGCTAGTCTTTGATGTGGATGCCTCTACTCCAATTTCGCTATGCATAGACTGGTTGGAAAATAGAAATTCTAAGCTGAATTACCTAGCTATTTATGGTGTCAGTGGAGGAGGGTATTTTACTGCGCAAGCCGTTGAAAAAGATCCAAGAATTCATGCTTGGATTGCTAGTACACCCATTTACGACGTTGCAGAAGTGTTCAGAAAAGAATTTGGATCAAGCTTAAAAGCTCCCAGTTGGTTAATGAATACCATTTTAAAGTTAGCTGGAAATTTAAACGAATCTGCAAATTTAAACCTTAAAAAATATTCTTGGCAGTTTGGCACCTCTGATTTTAAAAGCGCTATCGATGAGGTGTTCGACCGTGCAAAGATTGTAGATTATCAAAAGATTCAATGTCCTTGCCTGTTTATTATGGGAGAAGGCGAAAGTGCTGAATTACAACACCAAACTAAGGTAATCTATGAAGCGCTTAGATTCAAAAACCCGCAAACGAAAATTCAAGTATTTGAAGCGGAAAGTGGTGCAGACGCTCATTGTCAAGTTAACAATTTGAGACTTGCCCATAATGTCGTTTTTGATTGGTTGGACACTTTATTTAAATGAAACCATCTTATTGGATACGCTCCGCAAGACCTTGGAATCTACCCTGACCTTACCGTCATGGAAAACCTTACGTACTACGGGCAGCTCGAAGGACTTTCTCGTAAGCGCTCATTTGCACGAGCAGAAGAGGTAATGGAGCTGTTAGGCCTTACGGGCGAGAAAACCAAGCGAGCCCGTCATCTATCCGGTGGACAAAAAAGAAGGCTGCACTCGGGTATGGCTATCATGCACGAGCCCAAGGTTATCTTTATGGATGAGCCAACGGTGGGAGCCGATGTTGAAGCACGCAGCCGCATTTTGCGCACCATGCAATCACTTGCTAAAAATGGTGCAGCAATCATTTACACCTCTCACTACCTAGCTGAATTTGAAGAACTTGGTGCTGACATTGCGATCATACACAACGGTCGCATTGCAGCAGAAGGTTCACTTGAAAAGATTATTGCCAACTACGCACGCAGCTCAGTCAGCTTGCAATTCTCACAACCTGTTCCTTCTATTGACGGTTGGCAAAGCAACGGCGTGAAACTTTTGCGAGAAAACAATACAAACGATGCAGGAAGCGCCATTGCTGATCTTCTCGCCAATCCTGCTTTAAGAGAAAACACCCTAGAAAACGTACACATATCACAGGCAAGCCTTCAAAGCGCATATTTATCAATTGTTGGAGAGGAGACAAATCATGACAACGCTTAAGAAATCTGCAGCAATCGTACGACTCAATATTCGCCTCCAACTGATGGACCCAACTCCTACGCTCATTCTGAGCATCTTCCCTTTTGTTATGATTCCTTTTATGGAGCCTGCTTTTAAATCTATGCTTTTATCCGATGGTTATACCAACGTCACGGGAGTAGAACAAGCAATACCTGGTATGGCTATATTTTTCTCTTTCCTCTCGGTACAAACTATCATTCAATCTTTCTTCCGTGAATATGCTTGGGGTATGTGGCCTCGTCTGGAAGCGTCCTCAACTCCTCAAGGCGCAATTCTTGCAGGAAAAGCGTTTGTCGCTTACCTCATACAAACTGTTCAGGTTCTTACCGTTCTTGGTCTTGGCGCACTAATTTTTGGATATCGACCAACCGGAAACGTTGTGGCACTTATCTTGGTAATCCTTGCATTCTCTGCAGTTCTTGCTGCTTTAGGTGTAGCGCTTGCTCTTTGGACACCCACAGAAGACATTGCTTTGTCTCTTTCTAACATTATAGGTATGCTTGCCGCAGGAATCGGTGGATCCTTCTGTACAGTTTCAAGCTTTCCAGACTGGGTTCAATCCGTGGCAAAATTCTCACCAGCTTACTGGGCTCTTAATGCAGTTCATGCAGTCAGTTTAGATGGTGCTGGTTTAGCTGACGTATTGCCTCAAATTGGCATGCTTGGGGTATTCTTTGTAATTCTTGCGATACTTGTGGTGATACAATTTACGCTTAAGAAAGGTCAGCGATCCCGTTAAATAAGGAAGAGAACAGGTGCCTAGTAAGTCGCTTAAAAGTCCAGCTGAAAGTTCCGCAAAGAGCGCTACAAAAAGCTCGACTAAAAGTTCATCCAAGAGCCGTACGCTATCAAAGAAAAAGATTTTCTCGACAGCACACTTACTCTTGTAGACGAAAAAGGCCTGTCCTCTCTTTCTCTTCGAGCACTTGGACAACGTCTTGGTGTTTCCCAAGCTGCTTTTTATCGGCACGTACCAAACAAGTCTGCGCTGCTTCATCTCCCAAGTCTATCCAAACAGTAGCAATCCCACGTGGTAGGCCGCACATCCCAAAAGAAGCGCCGAACAAATATAGAAGGCAGCAGTTATACCAACCCACTTTGGTGAATGCGCCTCGGCAACGGTCATGGAACAGCTTGCGGCACACGGCACATTGAACGTAAATGCAAAGATAAATGCAAGCGCTTCTGGCGCCGAGATACGCGCGGCGATAAGCTCACCAATGTTGGGTGCTACGGCCGCTGAACCTGAAACGGCACCCATAATAACCGCATTAGGAGTCGATCCACCTGCAAACAACGCAGAAAATACTCCCACAGCCGACTCTTTGACGGCCAATGCACAGACCCAGGCAGTAAATGTTTCCCAACCCATACCAAAGATACGTGTCACCGGCTCAATCGCTATACCAATGGCATAAAGTGCGGAATCTTCTATGTTGCCGCTTGCAGTATAGGTAAGCAGCCAAATTCCCAATGTAAATACCGCCACCACTTTAAATGCACGGCGGAACATGCTCCAACATTTGATAAGCGCTCCACGCAACACGTTCTTCGCACGTGGTTTATGGTAGGGCGGAAGCTCCATAACGAGACCGGATCGATCTCCTTCGGGAACAAGATGCGGTCCGAAGATAATACCAATGAGCCACATAAGCAACAGGCTTACCGCGAATATGGCAACAATTACAAGCGGAGCACCTACACCAAAGAAAGTCACAGCCAGCACGGGCACAATCCCCCACGTAGATCCGCATGGAATGGCCCAAGCCATCATCATCGTGAGCATACGCTGACCCCATGAGTCAATAACGCGCGCGCCTGAGACACCTCCCATGGTACAGCCAAAACACATAAGAAACGGCATGAGCGATTTGCCCTGCAAACCAAAACGAGAAAGCGTTTCGTCAAACACATAGGAGATACGAGCCATGTATCCCCATTCCTCATATGCGAGAAACACAAGGTTAATGCCAAAAACGTAGCCTGTCATCATAACCGCGAAGCACAAGCTATTGGCAACAACACCCCAAAGCATACTGGCAAGAATCGCCGGAGCCCCTGCGTTAATAAGCGCCGCTGCCGCCATTTGACCCAAGCTGGATATGCCGCCACCCAAAAGCATGATAGGTGTCGCCGGGATGAACGCAAGTACGAAGCCAACCAAAATCATGGCAATGGCAAGCGGTTTTGATGCGCGCGATGCAGTGGCTAAACGGTCAAAACGGGAAAGCGTATGAGTTGCCTTTGGCGCAGTCTCAGCACCCTCAATGATCTTCTCGATCCACGCAAACTTTGCCGCACCACGCCCTTGGATGGTATCAGCGCGGTGAGACATTTCAATGTTCAACAACTTAGTATCGAGAAGAGGCTTCTTACTCAGTGCATAATCGATAGCCTCAAGCAGCGCATCGTAATTCGAAACCTCCGCCGCCACGAACGGTACAACAGGAATGCCGAGACGCTGCTCAATTTTCTTCGCATTGATGCGTTTACCTTGTTGCTCAGCGACATCCATGAGATTGAGTACAAGTACACAAGGTACGTCAGGAGCAATACAGGCAAAGTCAGCCAGCATATACAGGCTGCGCTCAAGTTGGGAAGCATCGGCCATCACAAGGGTTACGTCAGCCACTCCCGACGTTACAAAATCCGCAGTTATTTGTTCTTCGGGCGAATTCGCTGCAAGGCCATAAGCACCAGGCAAGTCGACAACCTGATACGTTGCATCACCGCGACAAAATTCGCCTTCTTTGCGTTCAACCGTCTTTCCAGGCCAATTGCCCACATGCTGACGAGATCCCGTTAAACCATTGAACAGGGTTGATTTGCCCGAGTTCGGCTGCCCTAAAAGCGCTATGCACGCATCGCCGCGTTTCGTAAATTCAACCGAACCATGCGAGCAATGCTCACAAGAGGGCTTCACACTTGCGCAGGCCTCACAGCTCATGAGAGAACCTCCACTTCGATGTTTTTGCAATCGGCACGATCAATGGCAACCACACTGTCTCGTTCAAACACAAGAAGCGGCCTCCGTTTGGCATTCTGCACCATTTCAATGGAACAGCCTTCGGTAAGCCCTATGGCCGTTACGCGTGACACGAAGCGGTCTGTCCCCAAAACGGATGTGATTACCCCTTTTTGTCCCGTTTCCATCTCATTGAGTTTCATGTTATTCCCTTTAATCGCGTAAGATGTATTGCTAAACACCTGTTAATTAAGGAGAATATCCAAGAAGTTAGATATATGCAACTCCATTTATCCTAAAATAGCTCCATATCTCGGAGGTATTGTTAACGGAAAATAAGGCAGGAATCTATGAAAAACTCATTGCTATCCGATTTAGTTATTCGTAAGGGTATGACGCTTTCCTTCCCAAATGAGCGTGTGGTGGAACTAAAACTATCCAACCCTATCGGAAAAGGTACGATGACGGGGTATATACTTTCTCCTCATGTTGTGGTGTGTTTGGTAGATTTTGCATGCGAAGAATGCCCAAGCATGATGCCAGGAAGTCAGTTTTCCGGAAACGATATTGTGGAGCATATTAAAAACGTCACCAAGTCCAATTCAGTTCCGAGAAGTACCGAGAACTCAGATGCCGACAAGTGGCTTTCAATTAACTACTGCATCGAAGGTCGTTGCGAAACCGATATCCCTCACGCAGGCGTTGCCGTAGTAAGTGAAACCGATGTATGCGTGAGCTTTTCTCATACGTCAAATGGAAGCTACGAGCTGCCTCGTTCGTTTCGCTATCCCCTTGCACGATACGTTGGCATCGAAGTATTTGTATGCGCCGAGGTTCTCAATGAACCTGAATTTAGTCTTTTGCGTGAACCGGACAACGACGTAGTTTATACATGGAGTCAGGCAGGTCCGTCGGCAATATTTTCAGGCGACAAGGAGCTTATAGCCCAGATGAAACGTGCGGGTTCTGCAGCCCAATCAAGCGATTGGGTACAAACAAAGCTCGCAGTACTTGAGCTTCTTTGGGCGCTCTCTCGTCGCGATTACAACTTGGCTAAGCCGCGAACGTTGCTTACACCGGCACAGCTGCACATGGCAAAAACAGCACACGATTTAATAGAATCCTCACCCACCCAGCCTCATGACGCGCGAGACATAGCCTCTGATATGGGCATTTCCGCAACCACGCTTAACGGTTATTTCCAAAAAATGTACGGCATGACAGTCGCTTCGTATGCGCGTCGACAGCGAATCCACTTAGCCAAGGAAACACTCATGCAGGGAAAACGCGTTTCGATTGCGGCATGTGAGGCTGGGTACAGCAATCCGAGTAAATTTGCTGCCGCATTCAAACGCGAAACGGGCATGACACCCTCAGAGTTCCGAAAGAAATAGTGATTGCCCACTATTCAGACTTAGGAGGAATGTTTAGGTCAAGCTCTGTCTTCTGCTTTTGCTCCGTCACAGTACCGTCCTTTGCACTGTTATTACAATAGTCCGTCACATAAAAACGATACGTTAACCGACCGTAAGCTCGTAGCCATCCTCTGACTTTTGTATTCTCCAGGTTATAGACGTAGCCGAACTCACTAAAGACGCATCGTGAGAAACAAGTAAAAGCGCCCCAGGATATGCGGACAGCAGTCGCTCAAGAGCCTCTGTGGATCCAAGGTCAAGATAATTCGTTGGCTCATCCATCACAAGAAACTCAGGTGATTCCAAAATCCCTAACGAAAGCATGAGCTTTCTCATTTCACCAGGACTTACGGCATCCCCCTCAAGAATACAATCTGGATCTGAGTTGAGCTGTGCCACAATAGAAAGCACCTGTCCTCGATAAACACTGGGAAGTTCTCGTATTTTCTTCAACGTGTTTTCTTTCTGTGCTATATCAGGTTCCTGAGGAATATACAGTATCTTCGTGTCAACTCGACCTGTATTTGCAAAAGCGGCATCACTAGAACTCATATCAGTGGAAATGCTCGTAATGATTTTCTTGATCAAAGTAGTCTTGCCAGATCCATTGTCTCCAACAAGTCCAATATGATCTGTATTGCCGATAAAAAGTGCTGGAAAACTAAGCAAAGACTCACCAACGGAAATGTGGCCAGGTTCCATCCTAAAGAGAACCTTTCTTCTACTCGGTTCGGTGTCAAGCCACACGTGAGCGTCATACCGTTTTTCAACTTTACTATTAGCAACGTTATCCTCAGCTTTTTCAAGCCTGTCCTGTATACGGGCGGACAACTTGCCCGCCTTTCCATCTTGACCAGAAACAATGTAGTGGCGCTTTTTTGCCCTTGCATCACTATCGTTCTTTGCAATACCCTTTCCACTCCTACGTGCTTGTACCCGAGACGCTTCTTCTCTACGACGTTGAACTTCTTGCTCTATTTGTGCCTTCTCTTTTTGTGCTATGTCTCGAGCATGAATTGCACTTGAACGCTCTAAAGCTACCTGCGAAGATGCCTGCGAATACCCACCAGGCCGCATAGTAGCTGTACCGTTTGTTATAAACAGACATTGCGAACAAAGCGCATCAAGCAATTCTCGGTCATGTGAAATGAGTACGCCAACACCTTTAAATTTTGACAACGCTGTAAACAAAGCATGCCGAGTGGATGCGTCAACATGGTTGGTAGGTTCATCAACAACAAGTACATCGGGAGTAGACCACAGTGCACACGCAATCTGAAGACGCTTCTGTTGCCCGCAAGAAAGTGTGTCAAAGCGCCAAGACCAATCATCCTCAATAGACAATTCATTTCTTAACCTTATTGCCAAATCATCATACGCAACCGCAAAATCAAAGAGATTACTAGGAGATTCATTTGCACTCTGAGCACAATATGTCGAAAAAAGCGAAGGACTTACAACTCCCACATCAGGCTGCAATAAACCACACACAATACGTGCAAGTGTTGTCTTGCCAGAGCCATTATCGCCAACAAAACCAGTCCATCCTTCTGAAAGCGTAGCAGTCACCCTACGTAAAGTAGGTTCCACTGCTGATGGATAGGTATATTCAATATTTGAAAGATTAAGCTGCATGATACCTCGGTTCTGCCGAAGGCTATGCGGAGCAGCATGCAAATTATAAATTTTAACTGTATCTAACTTTGAATATGTCTAACTGCAAAGATATCGTTATTTAGCGTGTGTTAAGACATGAATAAGCGATGCTACACCCGTGATAGCCGTCGGCGACGTTACATGTATTCGGGTTTATGAGTATCGCTAGTTCTTCATGCACCTGATCCCTTCTCGTACCGGCGCTTGCCAAAGGCTCCGGCAGACTGTTAAAACCATAGTAGCTTTGGAAACGCATTAAGACAAGAGGGACTTGGTGGGGCGAGAAACCCATCTATTGATCGTGTATCCGAGATTCTTGTCTCATGCAGACAGTCGCTGAGGAGATTGTCGGCAAGATTATCAACAAGGACATCCGCTCGCGCCACAAAATACGCAACCGGTCCAAGGCATGGGTCGGCCCTAAAACAAACTCTGTAACCGTACACCTTCTGGCTGACGGTACTGATACCGGCAAGACTGTAACACTCTCAGATTCCAACAGTTGGACTGATACCTTCTCCGGCTTGGACAAGTACAAAGCTGATGGCACCGAGATCGTCTATACGGTCAAAGAAGACGATGTTGCCAACTACACCAGCGCGACCACAGGTGATGCTACAACAGGCTTCACCATCACCAATACAGAAGTTCCTCACGACACTCCAAAGCCAAAAGAAGACACACCTAAGAAGTCCAACAGAAAACCTGCTAAGAAATCCGGTGGGGTTGTCCCTTATACGGGAGACTCAAACGCTACAGGTATTGCAATCGCACTTGCCTCTGCAGCAGTAGTCCTTATCGGTGGCGGAATATACCTTCGTCGTAGAGGCCGGCGTGAATAGCAGTCTCATTGGCTAGATCTCACAGCTAAGAATAAAACAGGGTCGCATCGAAAGGTGTGGCCCTGTTTGTATGATGCTTTGTATCAACTGAGACTAAGTTTGCATGACAATTACTGAACAGTTATCACATACATTACGACAAGTTCTTCTCGCTACTCTTTAATAGCAAGCTCTTGCTTTAGCTGGCGGATGCGCTTGCGATACGGTTTTGCAAAAACAAAGAATTCAATAGCCGCAGCAATTATGAATACAATGCTTGTCCCAATGAGAATACCGAAAGCGACAGGAGATACCTGTTGAGTGAGAATTCCATTTACACAAAATACCAGTACAAAGAAAAGCTGTGAAATTATAATGCGGGGCCAAAAATTGGCCTTTTGAGCTTGGGTGAGGCGAGACTTCAGATCGCTGTGGAGAACAAAGGGGGTTCCGTCATCCTTCTTGCGCAGGTAAGCTCGGCCGGCATAGGTGGATACGGTTTCAATACCCATATCTTCAAGGAAGCTGAGGTAATCGCGGCTTTCTTTTGAGGTTGTACCCAAGACCTCAATGGCATATTGCCACGTATGAGGCTCGCTTGTAGTAAATGTGTACGTTCCGCCGCGATAGTTAACCAGCTCTTTACCCTGGGCGCTCATTTGATTGAGCCATGCTTCTTCTGCATCAAAGTCGGTAAAGAATTTTTTGATTGTTGTTGAGGTGCTCATAATCAAGCCTCCTTTGTATTGGCTGTGTTGATGACGTTTTGTGCGTTAGCGAGAAGTGCCTGTAGTCGATTAACTTCCTGCAAAAAAGCTTGCTTGCCCTGCTGAGTGATTCGGTACTCTTTTTTACGGTCGCTGGGTTGGTTGTGCAGAGCCTCTATCCAACCCTTTTCAATAAGCGAATTAATGGCGCCGTAAAGTGTGCCCGCTCCGATGGTAACTCGACCGTCAGTAATCTCTTGGACGTTTTGCATAATGGCATATCCGTGCATAGGTTGATGAAGAGAAAGAAGAATGTAAAACGTCGGTTCAGTGAGTGCACCGGAATCGATTGCCTTTGCCATAACCCCTCCTTTCGCTGTGTAGCTATGACGAAAAACAGAACTACGACTCTCGATATATCGAGTAACGTTATATCGTTATCCATAATATATCGAGAGTCGTAATAGTTGTCAAGAAGATTTTAGAAAATTTTTTGAGGTTTTGTTCTGCCGTTCTTCAGGCTCGCGCCCCTTCGACAAGTCCCTCGAGCCCTACGGTGCGGACGAGGCCTCCCAAGAGTCCGACGTCGAGGACGTCCGACAGGCTCTCGGCAAGGTCGTGCTGGGATCCATCAATGACAGGAGCGCGAGGGCGGGTCTCGTCTTCGGTATCTCATGCGGCGTCGTCGGTGTCCTGCTCATGCTCTTGGTGCCCCGGATCCCCGTGGGCCTCTTCGCGGGAGCCTTTCTGTTCGGCTGCGTCTACGCCTGTACGACCGTACAGTCCCCATTGCTCGTCCGCAGCGTCTTCGGCGAGAGGGGCTACACGGCCATCTATTCCCGTGTCTCCATCGCGGGGTCCCTGTGCTCCGCGATAGCGGCCGTGTTCTGGGCCTGGGTCAGCGAGCTTCCCGGCGGTTATGTGCTCATGTTCGGCCTCTCCATCGTGGCTATGGTCACATGCCTGTTTCTGGGCTTCTCCGCCCTCGGGTAGAAAGGGCGGCTCGAGGCGGCCTCCGAATAGGGGCTTGGGGATACGCGCTCATAGTCCTCCTGTCTCCCCAATTATGGTAAGATATACAAAAAATAGGATTATTTATAGGTATAGAATACCAAAAGGAGGTACCACGAAGAAGGATGGGCTCATATCCCTCATGGAGGAGCATGCAGGGCGTATCACCACCAAGCAGGCGCGCGATGCGGGCTTCTCGTCGAGTATGCTGCAGCTCCTGACGTTCCAAGACGTCGTGGTCCGGGAGAGCCGTGGCGTCTTCACGCTTGCCGACGTGCCACCCGACGACTTTGCGGTGATCGCTTTGCGTTGGCCCAGAGTGGTCTTCCGTTGTAGCAGTGCGCTGTACCTGCACGGCATGGTCGACATCGTGCCGGACGTCTACGAGCTGTCCCTCCCACAGGGGTACAAGCCCGGCCATATTCTCAGGGAGTACCCCGGCTGCCTGATCCACCATGAGAATTCGGATCTGTACGGGCTCGGCGTCGTCGACGGGACGTCCCCGACGGGTACGCGCCTCCGTCTGTATGACAAAGAACGTAGCATCTGCGACCTTTTGGCCGCGAGGAAGAGGGGCGAGGCCGACGCACAGCTGCTCGGGCAGGCGATGAGGTCCTACTTCGGAGGCTCAGGCAGGAACCTGCTGCAACTCTCCCGCTACGCCAAGGCGATGGGGTTGCTCCTAGAGCTCCAGACCTACCTGGAGGTGCTGTCGTGACCGTCAAGAGCGATGCGAGCCTCCGGGGCAGGGCGAGGGCGCTGGCCGAGGAGTATGGGCTCTCTGCGCAGGAGGTGGTGCAGAGGTACTTCTTCGAGCATCTCCTGATGAGACTTGCGGTGTCCCGATATCGCAGGAAATTTATCCTCAAGGGCGGTCTGCTCCTTTCGTCGATGCTGGGTGTCGCGCAGAGGACGACGATGGACATGGACGCGACCGTGAGGTCTATGTCCCTCGACGACGCCACACTGTCGGCGGCTCTGCGCGAGATATGCTCCATCGAGGTCGACGACGGAATTGCCTATGAGCTCGGGCGCATCGAGTCCATCCGCGAGGGCGATGACTATGGCGGGCTGCGGGCACACGTGTCTGCGGTTTACGGGCGCATGCGGACACCGCTCAAAGTCGACGTCACAACGGGCGACGCCATAACCCCGGGCGAGGATCCCCCGCCCTGCAACTCAGCGCGGTACAAAAGAGCTTTGAAGACCACCATGTGCTTTGTGGTGTAAACCTCAAAGTTATGCCTGGTCAAATACTTGGCCTTCTCGGTAAAAACGGAGCTGGAAAATCAACCTTAATTGAAATACTCTGCGGGCTTAGACAAGCAGATTCCGGATCTATCTCCGTCTGTGGAATGAATCCTGCAAAAGAATCGGTAGGTCATCTTATTGGATACGCTCCGCAAGACCTTGGAATCTACCCTGACCTTACCGTCA
>ERZ773035.266-NODE-266-length-44107-cov-10.365477_pt1 | contig 44107 bp, 36 predicted proteins | sample MGYA00511487_ERZ773035 | MGnify/ENA primary metagenome ERZ773035 (study PRJEB29015, sample SAMEA2737985) | human oral metagenome | biome: human oral; feature: human-associated habitat; material: dental | place: China | collected 2024 ... | reverse complement strand
GCGTAACAGGGAAATCGGTGCAATGCCGATGCGGTCCCGCCGCCGTAATGCTGAGGATGCCCTATGATGTCACTGGGAAACCGGGAAGGCAGGGCAACGATGAAGCAGAGCCGGAAGACCTACCGAATCTCGTACGCCGGAGCGCTTTCTTGAGCGGCACTCCTCTGCATCCTGCGATGGACAGGACGGCAGGCTTTTTTCGTGTGAAAATGGCAGCCGTCTTATCAGGACGGCTTTTTTTGCGGGCGTACACGGTCATCTGTGTGATTTGGGGGGAATGGAAATGACAAAATGGAATTTGGCACTTGCAGTCACAATGGCGGCATTGGGGGCGGCATGGACGTGTCCTGCGGCAGCGCAGGAGAGTGATGCACAAGCGGAGACAGAGGAGCAGGAGAGTGTGGCGGCAGATCCTGCTGTGCAGGAGGATCAGAACAGCCTCGGTGAGACGGTCGTGACGGCGGCACGGCGTGATGGGAAGGGGACGTTCGTGACGCGGCGCGGGTCGGTCGGTTTCCTCGGGTCAAAGAACACGATGGACGTGCCGTTCGCGACGACGAATATCACGCAGAAGGCAATTACGCAGTTTGACGACGGTGCGAACCCACTGCCGAATGCACTGCTCATGTCGCCGTCTGTGCGAACGAGTACAAGCACGATGTATAATGACTATTCCATCCGCGGTTTTCAGATGAATGCCTATCAGTTTAAGGTCAATGGTGTGCCGGGGCTCTTCTCGCAGACCAATATGCCTGCGAATTTCGTGGAGAGCATCGAGGTGGTCTCGGGCCCCGCGATCGGGATTCATGGGACGACGAATTCGGAGTCTGCAGGCGGCTCGGTCAATCTCACCACGAAAAAGGCAGAGTACGGCAAGGAACGCATCACCTACAAGCAGACGATCAATGCGCGCGGGGCACTCGGCGAGGCGTTTGACATCGGCAAGCGTTTCGGCAAGAACGAGCAGTGGGGCGTGCGCGTGAACGCGGAGAACATCCAGGGAAAGACAGCGGTTGAGCACGAGAAACTTACAACGCGTGACTTCTACATCAATGTCGATCATAAGGGGACAGCGAGTACGACGAATCTTTTTGCGGGATATCGCTACACGAAGGATGAGGGCGGTCAGCGTTACTTCGCCTTTGATGGAACGGGGGCGAATGCATATACCGGAACCCGTCTTCCGAATCCGCCGAGCGGCAGACGTAACTACAGCTTTCCGGGGCAGCAGATTACGGTTTCTACATGGTCTGCCGTGTTGAATCATGAGCAGAAGATCAATGAGAACTGGAAGGCGTTTCTCAATGCAGGACACAGCTACAATCTTGGGAGCGGCTACGTGCAGACCTCGGCAAGCCGTCTCTATATGCTTGACGAGGCGGGGCATTTCAGGAATACGCTGAGTGCGGAGAAATTTGCTCTGCGCAATTCCTATGTGCAGCTTGGCGTGCAGGGGACATTCCACATCGGGCGGGTAAAGAATGATGTTGTGTTCGCCGCTGACCGTAACTGGTATCGTGCGTATTGGGGCTATCGTGTCAATGGTTCGCTTACGTTTCCTCCGTTCGGCGTTGTGACGGGCAATCTCGCAGACGGGATTACGGGGTTCACACAGAATTATCCGTACTCCGCTGTGACCGGGCCGATCAAGACGGCGGTGACGCGCTACGCGGGGCTCTCGGTGACAGATACGCTGGAATACGGCAAGGCATCTGTCCTGCTCGGCATCCATCATCACAGTGTGGATGTGACGAGCTATGATAAGGCAACGGGCGCGGCAACTGGGACGAAACATAGCAGCGCGAATTCGCCGACCTACGGTATCGTCTACAAGCCCACAAAGGATATCAGTCTCTATGCGAATCACTCCGAAAGCTTTGACAAAGGCTCGGTCGTGGGCAGCGGCCGCATGAACACGGGGGCAGTACTCACACCTGCGAAGACAAAGCAGAATGAGATCGGTGTGAAATATCAAAAGTACGGGATCAGCGCAGGGCTGAGTCTCTTCCGGATCGAGCAGGATCGGTCGATCGATGTGACATACGGCAGCGATCCTCTTCCGACGTCAGTCATGGAGGGAAAGAATGAGCTGAATGGCGTTGAGCTGGGGGTCAGTGGACGGATTGCGCCGAAGTGGACGCTGACAGGGGGGCTCATGCACCTCGTAACGGAGCAGCAGACCAATACGGCGTATAATGGAAAAGATGTCGCAGGTGTTGCGAATTGGAGCGCCATGCTTGCCGCTGAGTACACAGCAGATGCAAAGACTTCGGCGTTTATGCGTATGGTCTATTCGGGCAAGGCTCCGATCTATGCAAATGCATCAAGGCAGCTTGAGGTGCCTGCTTATGTGACGGTCGATCTCGGTGTGACGTATAAAACGAAGATTGGTACGGTGCCGACGACATTCAACCTTACGGCATACAATGTTCTTGACAAACAGTACTGGATGTCACGCCCGACATACAACTATGCGATTCAGGGCCTGCCGCGCAGCCTTGTATTCTCGATGCAGATGGATATCTGATTGGACGCTCCCAGGCTTCCCCTTCGTGCGGGGGAAGAAAACTGCGTAAGCAGTGAAGGAGAAGGAAAATCAGGGGGCTGCTTAGCGTCGCGTTGAATTTATTCGTGCTTCCCTAGCGCAGCTTTCTTATTAAAGGAGAGACAATGAAGAATAATATACTCTTATGCGGTTTCCTCGTCTTCCTCCTGTTCATCCTCACAGGCTGCGGGAAGGAGACGGCAGAGCAAAAGCAGGACGCGGACACAATCACGGTCACGGACAGCATCGGACGTGAGGTCACCGTACCCCACCCGCTGACGCGCGTCGTCGTCTCGAATGCCTACAATGCCGAGCTCATCAACGCGGTCGGCGCGATCGACACAGTGGTCGGCGTCGATAACTACATCTTTAACGATGAGGCGGGCTTCAAGGGGAAGTTCAAGCAGGATCAGGTGATCGGTGCGAATCAGGGCAATCTGAACTATGAAAAGATCATCGAACTGCAGCCGCAGGCGCTCATCCTGACGGGCAACGGAGGCTGGGAGGATGCGGAAGAAAAACTGTCGAAATTCGGCATTGCCGTCATTGTCGTGGATGCCTACTATACGCGTGAATTCCAGGACAACTGTACGCTGATCGGCAAACTCTTCGGCAAGGAGAGGGAGGCGGCGGAGCTTTCGGACTTCTTTACAGAAAAGCTCGACTATATCAAGCGGCAGACCGCCGATGTGCCGAAGAAGGATCTCTATTTCGAGTACCGCACGGAGGGCAAGACGACGGTGCCGGGGGACTATTTCTTTGACATGGTGGAGTACTCCGGCGCGCACAATATCTTTGATGATGCGAAGAATGTGCAGGTGAATCCGGAGGCAGTCATCGAGCGCAACCCTGCCTACATCGTGAAGGTGTCCGAGCCGAAGGTGAACTCCTCCTATATCCCGCCGACGCCGGAGGATGAGGCGCGCATCATGAATGAACTGAAGTCGCGCGAGGGCTGGGATACGATCGACGCGGTGAAGAACGACCGCATTCTCCTGCTCTCGCACTATGTGCACGGCGGTGCGTCAAAGCTCGTCGGGACGATGTATATCGCGAAGTTCCTCTACCCAGAGCAGCTGCCGGATCTGCATCCGGAGGACGTGTTCAAGGTCTGGCTGGAGAAATATCAGCATCTCCCCTATATCGCGGGGCATACCTATCCTGCCTTCCCACTGTCGGGGGAGTAGGTCTTTATGCTGGAACAGGAATATCATGCGAGTACGCGGCGCAGCGTTCTCGTGATCGCGGCGGGCGTGGTGCTGACGCTCATCGCGGCCTATCTCTTTAGCACGCTTGGGATGAAGGATGCGGCGCTCTTTCAGACGGTGGACGCCGTGACGCGCTATTTTGACGGGACGCTCGACGGCGGGGCGGATGCGGCGATAAACAAGATCATCCTGCTGCTGCGCCTGCCGCGCGTGCTGCTCGCCATCATCGCCGGTGCTGGGCTTGCGCTCGCGGGGGCTCTCATGCAGTCCGTGACGCGCAACTATCTCGTCAGTCCCTTTACACTCGGCATTTCTTCGGCGGCGGCACTTGGGGCCTCACTCTGTATCGTGCTCGCGGCGGGAACGGCGCTCGACAGCGACCTCGGCATCATCACGTCGGCGTTCCTGCTCTCGTGCGCCTGTGGGCTCATTGTCTACGGCATTGCACAGCGCTCGGGACTGAGTCCGACGACGATCGTGCTCGTTGGTATTGCGCTGAACTATTTTTTCAGTGCGCTGACGGCGACGCTGGAGTTCTTTGCGCAGGAGCACAAGCTCGCGGCGGTCATCCAGTGGACGTTCGGCTCACTGCACCGCGCCTCATGGGAGTATGTCGCCATCGGCGGTGTCATCGTGGCGCTCGGGCTCGCCGCCGCGCTCTTTTACGCGCTGCCGCTGAATGTGATGGCGGTGAGCGACGATGAGACGGCGCGCAGTCTCGGGGTGAACCCTGCGCGCCTCAGGACGATTGCGGGGCTGGTCGCGGTGCTCATGACGGCGACGATCATCAGCTTTACGGGGGTGATCGGTTTCGTGGGGCTGATCGCACCGCACATGGCACGGTTTCTGATCGGGACGGATCACCGCTTTTACCTGCCGTTCACGGCGGTGCTTGGGGCGGCGCTTCTCCTCGTGTCGGATACGGTCGGCAAGCTGATTCTCTACCCCGTGACGATTCCCGTGGGCATTGTCATTTCATTCTTCGGCGTGCCGCTCTTTATCCATCTGATTCTGCGTCGGGGGAGGTTGCTGTCATGAGTGCCGTCATGCGCCTGCGTGCGGAACACATCTCCTTTGCCTATCGGGCGGGGCGGCAAATTCTGGATGACGTATCGCTCAGCGTTGCTCCAGGCGAGGTGCTCGGGCTGCTCGGCCCCAACGGGACGGGCAAGACAACACTGATCAAATGCATTGCACATCTTTTGCCGCTTGTATCAGGTACAGTGTACATAGATAGTACAGATATTGCTGTACTGCCTGCGAGAGAAATCGCAAAGCGTATTGCCTACGTGCCGCAGTATACGAGTGCAGCATTCGGCATAACGACGCTGCAGGCAGTGCTCATGGGACGGCTGCCCTACGCGGGCTCTCGCTACCGTGCGAAGGATGAGCGCATCGCCTTTGATGTGATTGAGCGTATGGGGCTCACGGATTTTGCCTTTCGTGATATTCGTGAGATGAGCGGCGGCGAGCGGCAGCGCGTCTTTATCGCGCGTGCACTCGCGCAGGAAACGGGGCTCATCATCCTCGACGAGCCGACCGCTAGCCTGGATCTCTACCATCAGCTCTTTATCCTGCGTCTCATCACAGAGATCGCAAAACAGGAAAACATCGCCGTGCTCATGACCATCCACGATCTTAACCTCGCCTCGCTCTTTTGTGATACCATCCTCATGCTGCGGGATGCGCATGTATTTGCGCATGGTCGGGCGCAGGAGGTGCTGACCGAGGAGAACATCACGGCGATGTACGGCGTCCACACGTGCGTCACCGTCGAGGACGGGGCAAAGCATGTGCGGCTGCTGAAGGATGAATAGAGAACCGCAGAAAAACTGCAGCACGAAGATGATCCGCTCCCCCCAAAGGCAGACTTGAGAAATCTAACTTTTGGGGGTCAGGTCAAGGAGATCGTTCATGCGGCAGCTTTTTCTATGCAATTTTGGCGTGTCAGAACGGCCAGACGAGGGGGATGATGACGACGCAGACGATGAGGGAGAGGAGGACGAGCGGGAGACCGATTTTGACGTAGTCCATGAAGCGGAACTGTCCCGCGGCAAGGACGAGCGTGTTCGGCGGGGTCGCGACCGGTGTGGTGAACGCGCAGGAGGCGGCGATGCCGATGGCCATAACGATCGGGTACGGCTCCGCGCCGATGGTCTGCGCGATGGAGATGGCGATGGGGGCGAGGAGTGCCGCCGCCGCCGTGTTGGACATGAACTGGGTCAGCCCGCACGAGAGGATGAACATCGCCGTGATGATGAGCATCGGCGAGGGGGCATCGCCCATGAGCCCGACGACAACATTCGCGATGAGCTGCCCCGCGCCGCTGCTCTCCATGGCATTGGCGAGCGGGAGCATCCCTGCAAAGAGGAAGATCGTTGTCCAGTCGATGCCGCGATACGCCTGCTTTTCTGTCAGGCAGCCCGTCAGGACACAGGCGAGTGCACCGATGATGGCGATGGTCTCCATGTCGACGCCGATGCTCTTTTCGAGCACCATGGCGAGGACGACGGCGATGAGGATGACGGCGCAGATGACCATTTTGCGCGGATCGCTTTTCTCCGCCTCCGACTCCTCGGAGGCACTCTCCAGTGCGAGGTGACGCGGACAGAGATGGCGGCCGATCGTGAGCATGTAGATCATGCCCATAAGGGAGAGCGGGATGCCGATCCATGCGAATTCAAAGAAGCCAAAGGGGCGCAGATGCGCCGTCTCAAGGGTCGCACTCATGAGGATGTTTGGCGGCGTGCCGATCATCGTGATCGTGCCGCCGACGTTCGCGGCGATGGCGAGCGCCATAAGCTGCGGCGAGACGGGGATCTGTGCCGTGCGGCAGATCTGGATGACGACGGGCATGAGGCAGGCGACCGTCGCCGTGTTCGAGGAGACCGACGAGAGGATGATTGTGATGAGCATGAGGGCGGCCATCAGCGCGCGCTCGTTCGTGCCCGAGCGCCTGACGACGGCGATGCCGATCTGCTGTGCCAGCCCCGTGCGGAACATCGCCGCACCGATGATGAACATGCCCGCAAAGAGGACGACGGTGGGGTTCGACAGCCCGGCAAAGACTTGTGTCGGCGTCAGCACACCGAGGAGCCCGAGGACGATTGCCGCACTCATCGCTGTGACGGCGAGCGGAATGACCTCGGTCGCAAAGAGCACCGCCGCAGCGGCGAGGACGATGAGCGTCAGTGTTGCCTGATCCATAGATTTTTCTCCATTCTCAATCAGTTCAGTTCTTCCTTGGCATGATTCCTGTCATGCTCGTATCTGTATGATTTGGTGTAATTCGCGATAAAGTGGCGCATACCTGCTGTCGGGCGCGGGTAAAATACACACGGCGTTATGTGTCGTGCGCCGTATTGATTCGCTCAAACCGATACCTCTGTGCGGCACCGGGGTATTTCATGCGGTCCACCTCGCTCAGGAACATCGCGAGCGGGCGCGCGTAGATGCCGTATGTCCCGTAGAGTGCCTGATAGATGACGAGCATTTCGCCCGTTTCCGTGTGCTCCGCCACAGTCTCAATGCTGTAGAGATTCCCCTTGAAGTGGCGCCAGATCTCGCCGTGTTTTGGTGGTTCGCGCGTCATGCTGCTCCTCCTTTATTCGCTGTGCATGATAATAGATAATATGACGGTGCTTGTCAATTCTCAATTACATCTTGATCCCGATGCCTCCTCCGTACGGGAGGAAGCTCGCAAAGCGGTGGAAGGGACATATTTACGCCTTTCCAATGTAGGATTATTCGTGTAAAATAAAAAGCGATAAAAGGATTGATTCAAAGTACAGTTGAGGAGAAAATGCCATGAAGATTGTTGTGCTTGATGGGTATGCGGAGAACCCGGGCGACATCAGCTGGGCGCCGCTGGAGGCGCTGGGCGCGGTGACGGTTTATGACCGCACGGCACTCACGGAGTCGCCGCTGATTGCGGAGCGCATTGGCGATGCGGAGATCGCCGTGACGAACAAGACGCCGCTCACGCCTGCGGTCATCGATGCTTGTCCAAACCTCAAGGCGATTGCCGTACTCGCGACGGGCTACAATATTGTAGATACGGTATATGCACGCAAAAAGAATATTCCCGTCATGAATGTGCCTGTCTATGGTACAGACAACGTCGCGCAGTATGCTATAGCTCTCCTCCTTGAGGCGTGTTCGCAGGTCGGGCTTCATGATCGCTCCGTGCACGCGGGCGACTGGACGCGGAGCATCGACTTCTGTTATTGGCAGCGCCCGCTGATCGAGGTCAGCGGCAAGACAGCGGGTATCATCGGATTCGGACGCATCGGTCAGGCGGTCGCCCGCATCCTGCGCGCAATGAATGTCCGCGTCCTCGCTTACAGCCGTACGGAGCGCGCGGAGGGGCGGGCACTCGCCGACTATGTGCCGTTCGATGCGCTGCTGCGCGAAGCGGACTTTATCTTTCTCCACTGCCCGCTCACGCCCGAGACGGAGGGGATCATCAACGCGGCGAACATCGTGAAGATGAAGGATGGTGTCATTCTCATCAACAACAGCCGCGGTCCTCTCGTGGTGGAGGCGGATCTCGCGGCGGCGCTGAATAGCGGCAAGGTCGCGTGCGCAGCGCTTGATGTGGTGTCGACGGAGCCGATCAAGGCGGACAATATCTTGCTCACGGCGAAGAACTGCATCATTACACCGCATATCTCATGGGCGACGAAGGAGGCGCGTGAGCGCATCATGCAGACCACGGCGGACAACGTGAAGTCGTTCCTCGAAGGGAAGCCTGCGAACGTTGTGAACTGAGGACGTTCCGATCATAAAAGCCTGTTTGGAGTACGTGCTCCAAACAGGCTTTTTTCAGAAACTATGTTTGACTTTCTGGCGGGATGTACCATATAATAAACGTGGAACGTCCTTGGGTGGGAGTAATCCCGCGGCGGTGTCTTTCCCCCGAGAGGGGGTGAGCGAAATGTCTGAGATTGGCGCGATTGTGTTTCTCGTCGTGGCAACTGGATATATTCTCGCGATAACCCAAAAGAAATAACCGCCCGGTCTGACCAACGAGCGGTTTGAAAAAATAAAACGCTATAACGGAAAGACATCGCCTAAGGACATTCTTTCTATGTCTATTATAACAGGTGGTATACGGATTAACAAGCAAAAAAATCACCTCTTGAATCGTGTGATATAATAGGAAGAAAGAAGAAAAGGGGCGATGATTATGAATCTGCGCAGCGATGCGGATGGCATCATACAGGAATCATTGGCGGCGATTTTGCCGGATGCGGCGGTGGAGAAGGCTCTGCGCGGGCATACATTTGGCACGGGGCGCATTGTGCTGGTCGCGGTCGGCAAGGCAGCATGGCAGATGGCGCGTGCGGCATCGGATGAGCTCGGCAGCCGCATTGATCACGGCATTGTCATTACAAAGTATGGGCATATCAAGGGCGATATACCGAATGTTTCCTGCCGTGAGGCGGGACATCCCGTGCCGGACGCGAATTCGTTTGCGGCGACGCAGGAGGCACTGGATCTGACGGCAGATCTTGCGGCGGAGGATACGGTACTCTTTCTCCTCTCGGGCGGCGGGAGTGCGCTCTTTGAAAAGCCGCTGATCCCGCCCGCGGAACTGACGGATCTGACGGAGCAGCTGCTCGCCTCGGGGGCGGACATCGTCGCGGTGAATACGCTGCGCAAGCGGATGAGTGCCGTGAAGGGCGGGCGGTTTGCAGAGCACTGTGCGCCCGCACAGGTCTTTACGATTGTGCTGAGCGATATTCTCGGCGATCCGCTCGATATGATCGCGTCAGGACCCGCGTACCCCGACACATCGACAGCGAAGGATGCACACGCTGTCATGAAAAAGTATAGCATCCGCCTATCCCCTGCCGCGACAAAGCTGCTCGATACAGCGCTGCCGGCGGAACTGCCGAATGTGACGACGCACATCACGGGCAGCGTGCGTGAGCTGTGTGCGGCGGCGGCCGAGGCGGCACAGAGGCGCGGCTATACGCCCGTCCTCCTGACCGATCAGCTTGACTGTGAGGCACGCGAGGCGGGGCGCTTCCTCGCGGCGATTGCACGAACGCACGCCCACGCGGGCTCGTTTGCCTATATTGCGGGCGGTGAGACGGTGGTGCAGCTGAAGGGCAGAGGGCGCGGCGGGCGCAATCAGGAGATCGCACTCGCGGCGGCGGACGGCATTGCCGGCATCCCGAATGTCGCCGTGTTCAGTGTCGGCAGTGACGGGACAGACGGCCCGACGGATGCGGCGGGCGGCTACGTGGACGGCGGTACGGCGGCAGCTCTCGCGCGGGAACGGCGAAGCGCGGCGGAGGCGCTTGCGGAGAACGATGCCTATCCCGCACTGAACGATGTGGGCGGGCTGATTGTGACGGGGCCGACAGGGACGAATGTGAACGATGTGTCGGTGCTGCTGATTCGCGGCTGAGAGCAGGAAAGAGGGCAGTATGACGGCGTTTGAGGAGATCCTTACGGCGCGCACGGCAGAGGCGGGCATCCCGCTGACAGCGGAGCAGGTCGGGCAGTTTTCAGTCTACAATGAAATGCTCCTTGACTGGAACACGCGCATGAATCTCACGGCGCTCACCGCACCTGAGGATGTCGCGGTCAAGCATATCATCGACAGCCTGACGGCGTACGATGCCGCGCTGTTCGACGGGGCGCGGACGCTGATCGATGTGGGGACGGGTGCGGGGCTCCCCGGTATCCCGCTTGCGGTCTATGCGCCGCATCTCACGGTGACGCTCCTCGACTCACTCAACAAGCGCGTACGTTTCCTCACGGAGGTGACGGCGGCGATGGGACTCCCAAATGTGCGATGCATCCACGCGCGTGCGGAGGAGGCGGCACGCACGGCGGAGCACCGTGCGGCGTACGATATCGCCGTGAGCCGCGCCGTGGCACGCCTGCCCGTTCTCCTTGAGTATACACTGCCCTTCGTACGCGTCGGCGGAACCCTGCTTGCGCTGAAGGGACGCGCCTATACCGCGGAGCAAAAGGAGGCGCGGCGCGCGGCGGAGGTGCTCGGCGGCGGCCGCATCACGGCGCGCCCTGTGCGTCTGCCGGGGCTCGACGATGTACGTGCGATGCTCACGGTGACCAAGGAGCGGCAGACCCCTGCCGCCTATCCGCGCGGCGGGGGAGCGCCGACGCGTCGGCCGATCGTTTAGCAAAGAGGGCCTCTGCTTTGGGCGGATGGAATCAAAAAAACCATGTTTCAGTAAAGGATTTACACGGTCTGTGTCGAAATTAACTAGGACAGCATAATGTGTGTTTCTTATACCGTTTTTGCGTATGACACAGTGGGGGCGCGCAATACGGCATATATTTTGATAGAGACGGGAAGGGCGGAACGGTAGGATGACGAACTATTGGAAGGGAATTGCGATCGGGACGCTGATCATGTTCGCGGCCGGCGGCAGTGTGAGTACGGCAGCGGCGTCCGATACGGAAGCCGAGGCCGCATTGATGCAGGGGGCAGGCAGTACGGAACAGCCTGCGGATCAGGCGGCGCAGAGCACTGCGGCAGATGCGAAGGCAGAGGCAAAGGCTGCGCGCGATGCAGAGAAGGCGCAGGCACGGGCGGCAAAGAAAGCCGCGCGTGCGGCGAAAAAGGCAGAGCAGAAGCGCGAGAAGAAGGCACGCTACAAGACCCTCTTTGTGGACAACGGCTTTACCTATTATCTGGATTCGAAGAATTCGCGCTGGGTTCTGCGCCCGAACAGCGGAAGGGAGCGCATGATCGAGGCATGGGTGCGTCTTGTGGAGAACACGACGGGCAGCACGGTTTCCGAGGATGGCAAGGTACGCCCGAACAAGTACTTTTTGGAGCATTACTACATCAGCCCCGAGCGGCGCGAGATTATGTTCATCTCCGAACTTGAGGTGACGGGACGCCCGGAGAACGCTGTTAAGGAGCGCCCCTATGATGCCGCAAACTGGGAGCAGCTGGTTCCGGGATCAATCGAGGATGATCTCTTCGATGCAGTCGTTGCAAAGATGAAACAGGCGCCTGGCGAGCGCTCAGGCGTACTGAGCGGAACCAGCGGGATGAGCCTGCGCGACATGATTGAAGAGTTTGCACGCATCTCGCTCTAAGAGGAGCATGAAGAGAGTAGGGGAGATATTGCTGGGACACTACGGTGAACGGGATTGCTGTCAGGTGACCGGACTTCTCAATATGATGCAGTTCATGCGCCATGCATCGGTTCATCTTCAGGATCCGATGACGGAGCCGCTCACGTTTATTTATTTTGATGTTGAGAATTTTAAAAGCTTTAATCAACGCTATAGCTTTCAGCAGGGCAATCGATTCCTGCGCTACATGGCAGATCTCCTGCGTGAGTCATTCACAGGGGACCTCATCGCGCGGTTTAATGATGATCATTTCGTTGTCGCCACGGTGATCGAAAATCCTGGCGGACAGATCCAGTTCATCCATGACCGCATTCATGTCTATGATCCGCAGCTGCCGATGGAGGTAAAGGCGGGCATCTACCGTCCCAGCGAGGACGTAATGGATATTGCGCTCATTATCGATCGCGCGAAGATTGCCTGCAACAGCATCAAGAGCACCTATGATCTTGTGTGGGCGATATTCGATCCGGCGATGGAGGATGAGCTCAACTTCCGTAACCATATTATTCGATCATTTCAGGAGGCTCGGGACGCCGGGTACATCGAGGTGTTCTATCAGCCCGAGATCCGCACGATGACGCGCGAGATCTGCGGGTTGGAGGCACTTGCCCGATGGCGTGACCCCGTCTATGGAATGATCTCCCCCGGGGTGTTTGTCCCCGTGCTGGAGGATGCCCATCTCTCCCCCCAGCTTGATCTCTATATCATCGAGCTGGTCTGCCGCCATATCGTACAGATGCGCAGCGATATGCCGGACTGGAATCTTCTGCGCGTCTCAGTGAATCTTTCCCGGGCGGACTTTCGCCTGATGGACATGGTACAGGCGGTCGAGGATGTCCGCCTGCGCTATGACGTGCCCCGTCAGATGCTCAACATCGAGGTCACGGAGGGAGCACTGAATCATGATGAAGCATTCCTGCAGGGGGAAATTGCGCGGTTTCGTACAGCAGGCTACGAAGTCTGGATGGACGACTTCGGCAGCGGGTACTCCTCGCTGAACAACGTCAAGGATTATGTTTTTGATGTGCTGAAAATTGACATGAATTTCCTGCGTTCGTTCGATACCAATCCGAAGTCTGCCGTCGTCATCCGCTCCATCGTCAACATGGCAAAGGAGCTTGGGATGCACACACTCGCCGAGGGAGTCGAGACGGAGGAACAATTCGCCTTTCTCCAGGAGATCGGCTGCGAAAAGGTGCAGGGGTATCTGTTCAGTCCTCCGATTCCGCTCACAGACGCCATTGCTTACTGCTATGGCCCTGCGGCAAAGGCAAAGACGGAACCGTTTCGCCTCGGCAGCTACTATGCGAAGATCGGCGCGATCAATGTCCTTTCGAATACGCCGCTTGAGCGCCGCGGATCGCCTGAGATCGGTGATGCACTTGCCATTGCCATTCTCGAGGAGTGTGACGGCTCGTTCAAGTACCTTTATCAAAACCACATGTTTCGCCTTTTCCTCAAGAGCATTGAGCTCGACGAAGAAAGTGTCCATACACCGCACTATGAGCGTCGGCTCCACCAACATCAGCGCATGATCGCACGCATGATGGAGGAGGCGGATCACACGGGGCGTGAGGTGTATACGGACTTCATCACGCGAGACTCGTTCAACAGTGTGCGCCTGCGCCTCATTGCACGCGACGAGGATGATATGCGTGCCGTCTTCCTCATGGCGACGGTGAACATCTCGCGCTTCAGCCCTGAGGCCGGATCGATGCAGGAGGCCATGAACCAGATCGTCGAGCTCTATGACCGCGTCGATCTCTATGATCTCCACAAACATCGCCTGACGCAGCTCTACTGCTCGGCCTCCGAGCCGAGCTTCCTCAACAGCTTCGAGCCGTATGAGACACTGGTGCAGAGATATGCCGCCGAGATGATCCTCCCGGAGGAACGAAAACTGTTTGAGCAGTTCTGCAGCGAGCCGCACTTTACTGCCATTCTTGGCGGGGCAGAGAGCAGTGCCGATCATACTATTCTTCTGCATAAGCGAATGCCCGATGGAACGCGCGTCCTGCGCCTGCATCATCTCATCCCGTTCCGCCTGGAGGAACATGCATATGTCATCTGCTGCATCCAGACAATTGATGAGAACGTCATCGGTGCAGCACTTTCTGCTCTCACAGAGACTGCAGCGGAGTAAAATATTTTCGTGAGAGCCGCACCGGCGGGAAAATAGAATAAAATATCCGACACCGCAGAGCAATCTGCGGCTTTTTTCTGCCATCGCATGGATGGTGCTTTTGCGCTGTGGGCAGCAAGCGGATATACTCCTTTTAACAAAACGTATGTTTGAAGGAGGAATATCACATGAAATCGAAAGAAAAAAGACGAGACGTTCCGCTGCTCACAAAGGCGGAGGAGGATGCTGTCATCGCACGAGCAGTACGCGGTGAGGCGGCGGCAATGGCGGAGATGACGGCTCGTTACCGCGGGCTGATCACGGCAGAGTCTCATGCGTCGTATCTGCGCGGCAGTGCTCTCGCGGCGGAGGCGGAGAATGTCGCCGTCCTCGCCTTCATCGAGGCACTGCACGACTATGATGCAGCGTACGGTCCGCCGTTTGCGGGATTCGTCAAGGCACGCGTCCACCACGCACTCATCGCAGAGTTTCGGCGGGAGCTGCGGCGGCGGGCGCGCACCTGTGCGCCGCAGGAAGATGCTGCAGGGCATGAGGCGTGGGCGGCATGCGGCACCGTCTGTCCGACTGAGCGGGCAGATGAGCGGCTTCTTGCCGAGGACATCCTCACGCGCGCGATGCACCGCCTCACGGAGCGGGAGAAGGAGGTACTCGACCTCCACTACTTTCGCGACCTCACCCTGCGCCGCATTGCCGTGCTCCTCGGCACGAGCGCGGGGGCGCTCTCCAAGAGCAAGGCAAATCTCCTGCGAAAACTGCGCGCCTGTGCGGCACTTCCTCTTGCAACAGCACATAAAATATGATATTCTTAAAAAAGCATGTGAGTTTGTAAAGGGGATGTCATATATGGCACAGACCAGCATCAGTATCCGCATGGATGCTGAGCTCAAAAAGAGCTTTGAGCAGTTCTGCGGTGCGGTCGGGATGAATATGTCCACGGCGATCAATATGTTCGCCATCGCCTGCGTGCGAACGCAGAAAATACCGTTCGAAATCTCCGCACAGCGTGCCCTTCCGGGAGAGCCCCTTGAGCTTTTCACGGATACCTCATGGGGCGGCGACGAGGAGTAAGGACATCGTCATGTAAAAAGTGCCGGTCAAGAGTTTCTTGACCGGCACTTTTGTGCTGCCGCAGGTATTTACGGCAGAAAAACAATAAATAACAATAAATAAGGATAAAACATGAATAATTGGCAACAATTAAGAAAAATATTTCATACCATGAACTCCGTTTCGTTCATGGCGATTCATCAGCCATGCCTTCAACCGTGCAGGATTGTCGTTGAGCACCATCTCTGCGGGGAAACCAATCTCCCTGAGGATGCCGTGCGTATAGCCATGCTCCCCCACGTCTGCATCGATGTGCGCGTCACTGCCGAGGAGAATGTGCGCGCCGTGGCGGCGGCAGGCGGCGAGCAAACCGCGCGCGAGGCGGCTGCTCCCGGGGCGGCTGCCATGTGGGTCGTGCGAGGAATTGTTCATCTCGATGAGAACATGCTCCTCCGCAGCGGCGCGTGCCACTGCATCAGCATCGATGGGATAGGCGGGGTTGTCGGGATGTCCGATGATCGTAACGTAGGGATTTTTCATTGCGCCTAAGAGTGCCGCTGTATTTTCCTCGACGCTGCCGGGAGCGATCACGAGATCGTGCAGACTTGCGATGGCGTAGTGGAGTTTTTTCAGCACATTTTCGGGCAGGTCAACGCGTCCCGTCCCGTCCATGATGTTCAGCTCAACACCCATGAGAATTTCGACGCCGTAGGAGGCGTGACCGATCACCTTGAAGTTGTGGAAGTAGATTTCGTGGAATGTCCCCGGCATGGCGGGTGCGTGGTCAGAGATGCCGAGGAGGGCGAGCCCCTTTTCCTTTGCCGCCGCTGCCATCTCGCGGATGGTGCTGTATGCATGCATACTCGCGACGGTGTGGGTATGCAGGTCGATGATGTCTGTCATGGGCGTCCTTTCTGAGGTGAGATGCTGCTTGTCTATGGTGTTTGTCATTATAGCGTTATTGCCTGATGAAAACAAGTAAAACGCCCCGGCAAATGTCTGCAGGGGCGTCCTTGCATTGGGCTTCAGAAGGTAAATTTCTGCGTCGTATTCTGGAGATCGGTGGCGAGGGTCGCGAGTGCCTGTGAGGCGGCGGCAATCTCCTCGCTCGATGCGGACTGGCTCTCTGAGGCGGAGGCGATGGTCTGCATGTGCGTCGCCGTGGTCTGGGAGATGTCGTCGGCGGCATCAGTGGCGCTGACAACATTCTCCGCACCGCCTGTGACGTCCTGCATCGCCGCATTGATCTCTGCCATCTCCGTATTGATCGCATCGACCTTGTGCATGATGCTGTCGAACTGCTCGCCGACGGCATGAATCGCGCCCGCACCGACCTGAACCTCTTCTGTACCGGTCTGCATGGCAGTGACAGCATGCGTCGTATCGCTCTGAACAGCAGAGATGCGCTCCTTGATCTGGTCGGCAGCCTCACGCGACTGTTCCGCCAGCTTTCTGACCTCCTCGGCGACGACGGCGAAGCCGCGGCCTGTCTCACCGGCACGCGCCGCTTCAATGGCAGCATTGAGTGAGAGGAGGTTGGTCTGCTCGGCAATGGCGGAGATGGTCTCGACGATCTCACCGATTTGCTGGGAACTCTCGCCGAGTTTCTCGACAACCTCCGCCGAACGCTGGACGCTCTGCTCGATGGCGGTCATTTTGTCCATGGCATCGTTCATCAAGGATGTACCCTTCTGGGCGGCTTCGGCGGTCGCAGCGGACTCATCTGCGACGGAAGCAGACTTCGCAGACATTGCTCCGATATCGTCCGATACCTTGTGGATGCTGCTGCGCGCTGCAGAGAGTGTGGTGAGCTGTTTCTCTGTGCCGTTCGCGACGGAGGAGACCGTGCCCGCGATCTCCGTGGCGGACTCTGCCATCTGATGTGCACCTGCCGTCAGCTCCTCGGAGGAAGCGGCGAGCTGCTCGGCGGTCGATGCGACCTGTTTGATGAGATCACGGATGTTCTTCGTCATGGTGTTGAAGTTCGCGGCGAGCCGTCCGAGCTCGTCGTCCGAGTTCACACGGAGATCGGGGAGGTTCAGACGTCCGTGGGCAAGCGCATCCACATGACCCGTGAGTTCCTCCGTTGCCGTTGTGATCGTCGCGGCAAAGCGCAGCAGGGCGATGATGATGCCGATGACGAGCAGGATGCCGACAATGGTCAGCCCCGCATAGGAGATGCGCAGATCCGCGAGCTGAGCAAATGCCACGCGCTCGGGAACAGCAATGGCGATGATCCATCCCGTTTCGGGGACGGTTGTATAGGCGATGATCTGCTCCTCATCATCCATGGGGGCGACGAAGTGTCCCTGTTTTTTCTCCTGCATTTCCGCGAGATGATCCTTGAGGACGGGATCATCCGACGCTTTGCGCAGGGTATTGCCGTCGGCATCCGTGATAATGATACCTGTGCGGTCGATGATGACGCCTTTCCCTTCGCCGTGGTATTTCAGTTCCTGTACGCGTGCGGAGAGCGTGTCCAGTGTGACGTCGGCGCAGACGGCACCTGCGAAGGTTCCGTCTGGTGTTCGGTAGGGAGCAGTAGCCGAGATGATCAGCTTTTTGTTCAGCGGATCCTGGTACACCGAGGTGAAGCCGGGGGCATCCGCTGCCTTTGCCTCTTTGTACCAGTCGCGCGTGCGCGGATCCATCTCGGCGGTGATATCTCCATCCACCCAGCTGATGAAAGTACCGTTTTCGGCACCGTGACTGAGGTCAAGGATCGCCTTGTCGCCGGTGGCAAGACTCATGAGACTGCGGTCATGTTCCATGGGACTGCCCGCCATGGCGGTGAGCAGATTTGCCGCGCTCTGAGCGAGCTGCTTTCTTTCCAGCAGCCAGCCGTTCAGCGATGCAGCTTCGACGTTCAGCGCAGCGTCAATCTCGTTGGAGGTGCTCTCAACGAGGGCACTTTGTGCCCTGTGATAGCCAACCGCGCAGATCACGCCGACAAGGATCGCCATGACGGCGCCCATAAGCAGCAGCTTTTGTTTGATGGACATGGTATTCTTCCTCCCCGATCGCCTGCATATCCTGCCATATAAAAAGAGTGTAGCGCGTTTTTCTCAAAGAATCAAGGAAATTTCACATTTATTTTAATCTACATAAAATAAATTATTGCCGCGGTACTTTAGGAGCTGCTGGTACAATGAAGTCTGTCAGATGGACGTAGATTTTCCGCCGAAGTGCGGGCAAGAAAGATGCGTCAAGAGACGCGCGCTGAATTTATCCGTGCTTCCTGTATTTGCGATGCGATGTGAGATGTGTTAAGATGAATCTCGTGCCGCAGGCAGGATATGTCCGCCTGACGGCGCGCCTGCGGCATCTCGTGGGAGCGTGTTTGCGCCGCTCCATACGATGCGCAGAAGGGCTTTAAGGAATCGCTGATAAAATAGAGCCTCAGATTGGCGTAGATTTTTGTTCGGACGAGAGACCCCAATCGGACGCATCGCTAAAGCTATGTGGAGGATTTGCAGGTATTGAGCGGGCAAGAAAGATGCGTCAAGAGACGCGCGCTGAATTTATCCGTGCTTCCTTAGTATCAAGGAGGTTCATCATGCAGGATGAAAAATGGGCAGACGCCATCAGCCGTGAGGCGAGGCGTACTGCGGCGGTGGGCGTGCTCTTTGCGCTCATCTGGATCATGCTCGGATTCGGGCTGTCTGCCGTCTCCGTGACGGTACTGGGACTGCCGCTCTGGGCGGTTGCGTCGTCGGTCGGCGTGCTCGTCACGGGCGCGGTGCTCGCCGTCTGTCTCGCACATACGGCGGAGGATATTCCCCTCGACGATGAGGCGGGAGAGGGGGGGGCGCGATGAGCGGGAATCTCATGGTACTCCTGCCGCTCCTCGGCTTTATGGCGGGGATGCTCGCGCTCGGTTTCTACGTGCGGCGGCAGAGTGCGGCGGGCGGCTTCCTCTCAACCTACTTCGTCGGCGGGCAGTCGCTCGGCGGCTTCGTGCTCGCGATGACGATGGTCGCGACCTACAGCTCGGTCAGTTCCTTCGTCGGCGGTCCCGGCATGGCGTATGAGATCGGTTTCGGCTGGATCTACATGGCGGTCATCCAGACCATGACCATCTTCCTTGTGCTCGGGATCTTCGGGACGCGTGTTGCACGGCTCGCACGGCGGATTCACGCCGTCACCATCGTGGACATCATCCGTCACCGCTATCGGTCGGATGCGCTCGCGGCAGTCGCGGCGTTCGTGATCGTGCTCTTTTTCGCTGCCTCGATGGTCGCGCAGTTCGTGGGCGGGGCGCAGCTCTTCGCCGCAGTGACGGGCTACTCCTATGAGCTGGGGCTCGTGCTCTTCGGCATCGTGGTTGTCATCTACACCTCGATCGGCGGGTTCCGTGCGGTTGCGCTCACCGACACCTGCTGTGCGATCGTGATGATGCTCGGCATCGTCCTGCTGTTCTACTACGTCCTCGCGGCGGGCGGCGGATTCGCAGCGATTCTGGAACAGCTGCGCACGGCGCATCCCGCGATGCTGACCCCAACGGCGGAGGGACGCATGCCCATCTCGCTCTATGTCTCGCAGTGGCTGCTCGTGGGGGCACTCACCATCGCCCTGCCGCAGTCCGTCGTGCGCGGCATCAGCTATCGCAGCAGCCGTGATATGCACCGCGCCATGATCATCGGGACGGTGGTCATCGCCTTTATGAACATCGCCGTCAATCTCGTCGGCGTGCTCGGGTGCGGCGTGCTCGGCGTGGAGGCAAAGGCACTTGGTGGCGTCGACAGCGTGATCCCGCAGCTCATGGCGCACGTCATGCCGCCGGAGCTGCTCGGCTTTGCGATCATCGGGCCGCTCGCCGCCTCCATCTCGACCATCTCGGGCGTACTCATCGTTGCATCCTCCGCCGTGGTGAAGGACGTCTACCTCCACCACGCACAGAAGCACGGCAGGGACGTTCCCGAGGAGCGGCTGCGCCGTCTCTCCATGGGGGTCACTGCCGTGCTCGGCGTGATCGTCTTTCTCCTGGCAGTATCGCCGCCGTCGCTCATCTGGCTCATCAATATGTTCGCGTTCGGTGGCCTAGAGACGGCGTTCTTCTGGGTGCTCGTCTTCGGCCTCTTTACGCGCTGGGCAAACCGCACGGGCGCACTCGCCGCGATGGCGGGCGGCACGGTCATCTACTGCGCCGCGATGGCACTCGGGATCAAACCGCTCGGCCTGCATCCGATCTCTGTCGGCATCACCGCCTCTCTCATCCTCTTCCTCGCGGGGAGCTATGTGGGGCGGCACAGCGAGCGCACTTGACAGGACTTTGTGGGTAGAATATAATAGGGATAGAAAAAGAGTGACTGACGCGTGGGAACGTCGGTCTCTCCCTAAAGTCTTTGTACTTGAAGAAAGAACCGCTGCGAACCGTGGGCGGTTCTTTTTTGATCGAAAAGGGGAATAGGCGAGTTGCCTATTCCTCTTTTGCTATGCGATGACCAATGGGACGAAGAATGCCTCTGTCCCCGCGATCTCCTCGGGGGAGAACCGTGCGCCCACGGCGGACGGGGCGCCGAAGAGCATGAAGCACGAGAGCGTCAGACAGCCCGTGAGGCTGCCAGAGTCGACCGTATGCGTAAAGCACGGCTGACGGACGAAGTCCTGATACATTGCCTTCTTGCTCGCGCGGCAGATGATCTCCTCGGGGCTGTCGGGCTGCCGCTCGTAGACCATCTCTTCGCGCCCGCCGCGCTTCTCGACGAGGCGGACGTTCTTCCCCTCGCGTCCCCAAATCTCCTTGCGGATGTAGGTGCCGTCCCGCAGCGCATCGAAATCGTCCTCGAAATAGGACGGCGTGAGGTAACGCTCCACCAGCGCACATTCCTCGGGCGTCAAGAGCTGCCCCGTGCGTGCGAGCGCGTAGACCAGTGCCATAAAGGACTTGTTCTGCAGGAGAATCGCCTCGGGCGGATTCATCATGGCAAAACTGCCTGCGCGGTAGAGATCGAGGAACATCGTCCCGAGCGGTGCATCATCCTCCGTGCGTTCGTCCACGAGAATCTCCATTGGATGCAGACGGTAGAGTGCTGATGCGTATGCGTTGTCGTCCAGCGGAATGCCGTGCGCGTCGATCGCGAGATCATAGAACGAGAGAAAGCGGATGTCGCCGTGGGGGACGCCCTCCTGCATGAGCCGCATGAGGTAGAGCGTCGTCCCGAGATCCTCGGGATAGTCGTCGAACGCAGAGAAGACGAATGGCCGCCGTGTGAGCGCGCGCCGTCCAAGATCGGCGAGGGGGGAGGAGAGACGGTTGTGCACTTCTGTGAGAAAGCTGCGCAGCTGCGCCTCCATCCCCTCGTTTGGGTCGCGGCGTCCGTCGTATGCGGCGGCGACACCGTTCGCATAGAAGGACTCGATGACGAAGCACGGCGTATCGGCGTTGATCTCCACCATGTGCAGCTGCTGCGCCTCGTCGAGTACGAAGTCGAACCGCGAGAGCCACGTCGGCAGGTGAAAGGCGTTCACCGTGTGCAGATAGGGCAGGATCTCGCGCGGCATATCCATCGCGCGTGCGAAATCGTTTGGTGCGCGCTGGAGTACCTCGGCGGCCTTGCAGAAGACGCGGAACAGCCCGGCCGATGCCATGCGCATCTCCTCATAGAATGATGCCGGGAACGCCTGCACTGTATGCGTGGGGTAGCGATCTGGATAGTCGGCGTATTGAATAAAAGGGAAAATCGAAGGATCGAGCTGATCAATATAGGTGGCTGGATGCATCATGATGCTCCCGAGGAGGAGCGGATGCCTGCCCGTCCAAAGCCGGACTGCTTGCTGATGTCCTTGATGCGGCGGCTCTTGTTCCGCTCGTAGTTGTCGTTGTCGCTGTTTCCTCCGCGGCCGCCGCCGCTATTGATGACCGTCGTGTGATGATGCCGGCCCGACCGTACGGGGATGGGCTCGGACAGTGGGGTGAGCGCCCCGTCGATGCGGTAGGTCATCTGTGCGAGCTCCATGTGACCGCCGGGGTAGGAGAACCCGTGAAAGGCGAAGTAGTTTGCCGCCAGAGGGGCGATCATGCTCGCCGTGCCGTACAGCCAGACGAGATCACCGCCCTCGTCGCGCCGGAAGGTCACCGCCGTATCGTTGTCGTAGAGCACGGTCTCCGTGCCGTCGCCGTTGTTGAGGAGGCTGCAGCGGCGGTCGAGATCATCCGTGAGCCGTGCCTCGCCCTCATTCCATTCGGGATGTACGATGTCACATATTTTATATATAATGTCGTTACGATAGTAATACCCTGCCCCAAGAGCGCCGACGGCCGCGACGGCAGCGGCGAGGATGGCAGCCTTGCGTCCCATATTTTCCATGCGTCCGCTCCTTAGTGCACTGCTCCGCTGATGACGAGGGAGAGCCCGACGAATACGCCAAAGAGGAAGATACCCGCTGCCATGTTGCCGCGCATGATCTGCTCGGCGAGTGCGTACTTTCGATGCCACATCTTGATGATGAAGAAGCCGAGAACGAAGAACACGATGCCGACCGCCGCGTAGACGATGCTGAGCAAGACGCCCTGCAGGAAGTCGGGCGGGACAGCATCGTAGGCGGGGGAGAGGATCACGGCGCGCAGGATCTGCCCGATGCCGATGAAGGAGCCGGCGGAGAGCCATGCGACGGCACAGTTGCCGCGCTTGATCTCAGCGGCGAAATCGCCGGGGACGAAGAAATCCATGATCGTATTGGAGACGATCATCAGCAGGATGCCAAAGAGCGCATAGAACGCGGTGAGCAAGAGGGTGGACAGATCAATCATAGCGGTTCTCCTATCGTCAGTGGACTGCATATTATCAGCGATTCCCTAGTGTGCGAGATGCAGGGATGGCTTTACCGCTCTCCCATCGGACGCCGCCTGCATTTTCTCAACCCATTCGGCACGTGTCATGATAGATGACTTGTCCTGTGCCGCTGCCGCATCAGAGGGCGCAGCTGTGGACGCAGGGGCGGCGGGGGCGGCAGGCGGCGTTTTCGGCGGCGGTGCATAGATGGATCGTGGGAGCGGCAGGGGGGCCTCATTCGGGCCGGGCTCGACAACACCGCGGCGGCCGGTCTCACTCCACCCGCGCACCGTCTCGGCATAGTGGCCGAGCGTGCGGGCGGTCACCGACGCCACGCGATCTGCGGGAAGCGGCGCGTGTGAGACGACAATGCGCGCCTTCCCCTCGCCATCATCGGAGATCTGCAGGTTCTCTTTCTCCGCGCGGAGGAAAATCAGCTGCTGCGGCGCATCCGTGTCACTCTCGGCGATCTCATCCACGTACCCGCCCAGCCCCTCGATGAGATCGAGGGCAGCGGCGTTCTTGTCGATACTGGCACGGTAGACCTGAGCATCCCCCTCCGCCGGCTCCTCCGTGTAGTATGGCGCATCCGAGAGGCGCTCATGAAGTGCATACGGGAAACCGAACGTGCGGCGTATGTCGTGGATGGAGTTGATGTCCAGGTCAACATCCAGCATGATGACGACGAGAAATATGGTCACCCCCCATACGGCACTGCTGGAGAACAGCTTGCTTAGGATGGCCTTCTGTTTCTTGGTCAGGAACCCATGGCGCTTTTGGGGGCCGGGGTCAAAGGATTGAATCAGATGTGCATCGATTCTCACCCCGCGCGACCCGTATTTTGACCCGTCCCAGTCCTCAAGGAAGAAGTATTGATTGTCGTCAATCTCGTACTGCTCGTAGGCCGCACAATCGCCGTACGAGGCCTCTGTGTCGCCGAGTGCGCTCGTGACGACCTCGATCCCCGCATCGATCAGACGGTAGGACTTCGCCGGCACGACACGCGCGACGGGGGTGGAGAGCGTGCACTCCGCGCCGTCCGCGCTGATGCTCAGCCACATGCGCGCCTCGCTGTCCTTGTCCTCCTCCAGGGTGAGCCCGTACTCCGTCCATGTGTCGCTCCCATTCTGCTCGCGGTAGCAGATCTTTTCCACGATGATGTAGCGTACCCCGCCGATGATGATGCCGGACCAGCAGTCAAACTCGATGGACATCCCTCGCCTCCTTTCTCCTGATACAGCTTCTCGTTCATCAGTTTATCAGCGATTTCTTAAAATAAATGAAATTTTATAAAATCTCTTTTATTGAAGGGCTCCAATGTCTCTAAGATGGCCGTGTCGAATGTATCAGGGCTTCCCTAAAATCCGATCACAAGCCCCTCGACCACAAAGACCATGATGCTCGCCCCCGCCGCACAGCGAAAGAGACTCGCGCCGTTCCACGCGAGAAAGAGGGCAAAGACGAACGCCGCACCGCCCGCCAGAGGGGTGCGCGTCGCGAGCACGATGGCGGGGAAGGTCATGACGGCGAGCGTCACGTAGGGGACGTAGAACAGGAACGAGCGGACGAAACGGCTCTTGATCTCACTGCGCAGGACGAGCGGCGGGATGAGGCGGATGGCGAGGGTCACGATGCTCATGACCGCGATGTAGATCCATACGTCACGCATCGGCATCCTCCTTCTGCTCCGTGATGGGGAACAGCCACGCGCCGACGCCCGCGATGAGCAGCGTCAGGATGATCGTGCGCGTGCCGCCCGAGAGCTCGCACGTGATGGGGGCGTACGTCGCCGCGAGCGAGAGCGCGAAGCTCACACTGACCATCCCCGCGATGGGACGGCTCCTCTTTGCGGGCGGGAGGATCACCCAGACGAACATCCCATAGAGCGCGACCGAGAGCGCGGAGAGTGCCGCCGCCGGCAGAATACCGCCTGCGAGGATGCCCGCCGACGTGCCGATCGCCCAGGCGGGGACGGCAATCGCCATTGCGCCATAGTTATAGTAGGGATTGACCATGCCGCCGCGCGCCACCGTGATGCCGAAGATCTCGTCGGACACGCCGAAACTCACAGCGAGGCGGTGGAGGAGGGAGGTATCGGGCGCAAACCGCTGCGTGAGCGCCGCCGACATGAGGAAGTAGCGCGCATTCGCGACGAGGGTCAGCACCGCGATCTCAAGATAGGGCGCCTGCGCCGCAATCACCGTAAAGCCTGCGTACTCGCCCGCCGACGCGAGATTGACAAAACTCGTGAGAAAGCCCTGCCACGGCGTCAGCCCCGCCGTCTTGGCGAGAATCCCGAGCGTAAACGCCACGACGAAATAGCCGAGTGCAATCGGCACACCGTCATGCACCCCCGCGAGAAAAACCGCGCGCCGTGACGCGCCGATGCCCTGCTCCATGAATCGTATCACCTTGCCCATGACTGTCACTTGATTCTCTTATTGTAAGATAAATCACGCCATTTGTAAATCGTCGATCATACAAACAAAGACGCTAAAAACGGTCATGCGGAGATGTTCCCGCATGACCGTTTATTTTCTTGTGTATGTCCTCTGCGATCAGCCCAGTTCGTAGCCCGCGTCGTCGAGGACAGCGGCGTACTCGCTGTCGGGGATGTCACGGCTCGTCTTAAAGCTCGCCGTGCCCGCCTCAAGGCTGACGGCAACGTCCGTGACGCCGTCCATGCCGCTGAGTGCTTTCGTGACGTGCTTGACGCAGTGCGGGCAGGTCATGCCCTTGACGTGAATGGTCTTTTCCATGGTGAAATCTTCCTTTCTCTGTGCGGCGGGATGGTTCGCCGTCGGTTCATGTATCTCATCCATCGCAGGTGCGATGGGCGTGATCGTTGCTTCGTGCTGTGTGTGCTCCGCCGCCACGGGTTCGTGTGCGATAGCGAACAGGCGCAGCCGCAGGGCGTTCAGCACGACACAGACGCTCGACAGGCTCATCGCCGCCGCGCCGATCATCGGCGAGAGCTTGATGCCGAATGCGGGGTAGAGCACGCCCGCCGCAAGGGGGATGCCGATGATATTGTAGAAGAACGCCCAGAAGAGATTCTCCTTGATGTTCCGCATGACAGCGCGCGACAGGCGAATGGCGGAGACGGCATCGAGGAGGTCGCTCCGTACGAGTACGGCATCCGCGCTGTCGATCGCGACATCCGTGCCCGCACCGATGGCAATGCCGAGATCCGCCTGCACGAGGGCGGGCGCGTCGTTCACGCCGTCACCGATCATGGCGACGCGATGCCCTCCCGCCTGTAGGCGTTCCACATGGGCGCGCTTGTCCGCAGGGAGAACACCTGCGATGACCTCTGTGATGCCGAGCCGCACGGCAATCGCCCGCGCCGTGCGTTCGTCGTCGCCCGTGAGCATGACGGGGGTCAGTCCCATCGCCTTCATCTGCGCGACCGCCGCCGCACTCGTCGGCTTCTCCGCATCGCGCACGCCGATGAGGCCGACGATGCGCCCCGCGCGTACGACGATGAGCGCCGTCTCGCCGCGCTCTGCCATCTCCGTGCGCGCCGTCTCCACGGCGGCGGGCAGGGAAATGCCCAGCTCTGTCAGCAGAGCCGTATTGCCCGCCGCGCATTCCACGCCCGACACACGCGCACGCACGCCCTTGCCGAACACTGCGGCAAAATCCGCTGCAGCGGGGACGGTCAGCCCCTTCTCCGCAGCATAGCCCGTGATCGCAGCGGCAATGGGGTGCTCACTGCCCTGCTCAAGCGATGCCGCAAGTGCGATAAGTTCCTCGGCGGTGATGCCGACGGGACAGATGCTGACCAGCTGCGGGCGTCCCTCGGTGAGCGTGCCCGTCTTGTCCATCAGCACCATGCTGATGTTCCCCGCCGTCTCGAGTGCCTCCCCCGACTTGATGAGAATGCCGTGCGCCGCGCCGCGCCCCGTACCGACCATGATCGCGACCGGCGTCGCAAGCCCGAGGGCACAGGGGCAGGAGATGACGAGAATCGAGATCGTGATGGAGAACGCGAACTCCACCGTCGCGCCCATCATGAGCCAGACCGCGCCTGCCGTGAGGGCGAGTACGATGACCACAGGGACAAAGACCGCCGACACGCGGTCGGCAAGACGGGCAATCGGTGCCTTTGACCCGCTTGCATCGTCCACGAGACGGATGAGCTGACGGATCGTCGTGTCCTCACCGACGCGCGTCGCCGTGAAGCGGATCGTCCCCTCGACGTTCAGCGTGCCCGAGGTCACGGCATCGCCCGCTGCTTTTGTCACGGGCATGGATTCCCCCGTCACGGCGGACTCATCAACGCTCGTCGCGCCGTCCGTCACCGTTCCGTCCACGGGGATGCGTGCGCCGGGACGCACGATGATCGTATCGCCGAGGACGAGCGTCGCCACAGGAACGACCTGCTCCTCCCCGCCGCGCACAACCGTCGCCTCGGCAGGGGCAAGCTGCATCAGCGCCTTGAGCGCTCCCGTCGTCTGTCCCTTTGCACGCGCTTCGAGATATTTGCCGACCGTGATGAGCGTGACGATCATGCCCGCCGACTCGAAGTAGAGATTCGTGCTGTACTCCGTCGCGAGTGCAAGGTCTCCGTGTCCTAGTCCCCAGCTCATGCGGAACATCGCGAACACGCCGAAGAGCGCGGATGCCATCGAGCCGATGCCCACGAGCGAGTCCATATTCGGTGCGCCGTGCAGGAGATTGCGGAATCCGTTGACATAGTACGCGCGGTTGAGGTACATAATGGGGAGGATGAGCACGAACTGTGCGAGTGCAAACGTCAGCGCATTCTCTGCGCCCCAGAACACCGCTTTGAATCCCTCTGCGTAGGGGATGCCCCACATTGCAAGCATCGTGCTCATCGCAATATACATTGTCGGCAGGAGGAAGAGGATGGAGAGGACGAGGCGCGTGCGCATCGTGCGAATTGCCTTCTCTGCCGCGTCCATACCCGTTGCCTCTGCGGGGGCGGCAGACGCACCCGCAGCGCCCTTGACACTCGCGCCGTAGCCCGCATCCTCAACGGCGGCGATGATGGCGGCGGGGCTTGTGACCGCCGCATCGTAGGCGAGCGTCATGGTATTCGTGAGGAGATTGACGGAGACATCCGCCGTCCCATCCATCTTTTTTACGGTGCGCTCCACGCGCGCCGAACACGCCGAGCAGGTCATGCCCGTGACGTTGAATGTTTCTTTTTTCATGGAGATTCCTTCTCTATGAGATGTTCGTATAAGTATGTGTTCATTATATTATGGCTGTCAATATTTTAGACATTTTTTACAGTATAGCATTTTTGTCAATGATGAACTGCATTATTTTCCTTGCCTTCCCGATATCAATTCTGTAAAATAATGTAGGATTAATCATTGGTGCAATGGTTTTGAATTACGGACTCTCTGCGGCGCAGACATGTTGTTGGGAAAGAACGATGGGGAGAAGATCGTATGCAAGTCTATCCGGAGAAAAGTGACCAACTGGAACTCTCTGTGCACGAGAAAACACTGTTACGAAGCGTGGAACGTGCCTTTTCAAAGGAAGAAGGTGCGTATTACGTATTGCAGATCAATCCGAGAAAAAAGGATCTGGGCAAAGGGCGGCCGGAGCTCTTTCATCTGCTGCTTTTTGAGCGGGGAATTTTTCTGTTTCAAATTCTTACCCTTCCCGGCACTGCTCCGGAAAAAGTGCTTGGCATGCTTTGCGACCACGCGGAGGTCTACGGGACCATCCGCGCGGATATTGCGAAAAAATTGGAGGAGAGCCGTTATCTTACCGATGCTGCGGGGAAATTACGCGTTCCCTTTCACCTTTGTCTTGTTCTTCCCGAGATTGACGGTACAGAGGTGTTGGGGAAACTCCATGCGCGGGTCCAAAATTTTTGCAGGAAGAATATCCTGTTCCGGGACACGATCAAAAGAATCCGCCAAGAGGGCAGTTCCGTATTGCATCCGTATCTTGTGCAAGGGGAGCGGCTGCGGGAAGAGGATATCAACCATGTGTTTCAGCGGCTCTGCCCCGAACTTACGATTCCGAAGAAGTATATATTGGACGAAAACGAACGCATACATATCGAGGACGGACGCATTGGGGCTCACGACAGGGCGGTACAGGCCTATCGGCTGGACAATTGGCAAATCAATACAGTCAACCGCATTGCAAAGGGAAATCAGCTGATTCTTGCCTGTGCAGGCAGCGGGAAGAGTGTGTTGCTGATCTCCCGCTGCTTTAAGCTGGCGAGCCTGAATCCGGGCGCACGGTTTCTCCTTACCTGCTACAATAAAAACCTTGCGGATTATTACCGCTGGGCTGTGGCACAAGCGGGATTTACGGATCGGAATGTGCGGTGTTCCACGTTCTTCTCGCTCTGCATGGAACTGCTGCGCAGCAACGGGATTCGCTTTTACTCGAAAAAAAGCGGGGCGGATTATTTCGACGAGCTTTTCGAGCGGGCAAATTCGGCGCTTGAGAAGGGGCTGCTGAAAGAGCGGTTCTATGGCGTGTTCATTGATGAGGTTCAGATTTTCAAGCCGGAATGGTACCGCTTTTGTTTCAACCTGCTCGTGAGCAAGAATGCGGAGGATCATTTCTTTGTCATTTCCGGCGACAAGGCGCAGGATGTGAAGAATCACATCAAACACGGAAAAGCCCCGTGGCAGGGGGGTGGCAGCGGCTACCCGGAATATCGGGGGAAAACGATATCCATTGAAAAAAACTATCGGAACTCAAAGCCGATCAGCGATGCGATTGATCGATATGTGACCGAAGCCAAAAAGCAGGGAATGGCATTGGGGCTGGACTATACCGCAGATCCGGAGTCTTTCCTGCACGGGGAGGCATACCGCCCGGGGAATCCTCCTGTACTGGTTGAGCTGACCGATTTCAGCAACGACGGAGAAACGGAAGCGATCGGTGCGGCGGTCAAGAATCTGATGGAGGAAAAGGGACTCAGGGAATCGGATATTGCCATTGTCTTATTTAATAAATATGTGAAATTTGCAACCCCCGGCTGGAAAAATCGGAGTTACTATTTGGAACGGGGGATTCAGCAGTATTTTGAACGGCAGGGATGGGAGCCGCCATCATTTTTGTATGCCGGGAAATCCGAGGGCACGACGTACGGATCACGCCGCGGTGTTACCGTTGTCTCCATCGAGGGGGCGCTTGGGCTGGACTTTAGAGGCGTTGTCCTTGCCGGTCTGCGTCCGCTGGGAACCCATGAGAAGACCAGGGTTCTGTCCGAGTTTGCCAAAGCGGAACCGAAGGATTTGCCGGACAAATTGGAGGCGTTCAAGAAAAATGTAAATCTCGTTTATACTGCCTGCACACGGGCAAAAGATGAACTGACCGTGATTCTTTCTGCTCCAAAGGGGGAGTCGATCTATATGGATCTCCTTCGGCGCTCGATGGGGGAGGCGTGAACGCCTCATACAGGAATCATGAGAGAAACCGGCTTGCGCATGGAAGGGAATGGGACTGCAGATGACCACCAATCGCGAGGTTTTGGCAAAGTACATCGTTCGCAAGTTTGTGGGGGCAATTTCCGGCACGGATCAAACGCAATGGGTGAGGCACAATCCGGAGGATCGCATCTATGTCGGAAAACTGTCTCCGCAGGGCGCGGAGGATCTCGTTTCGTCCGGCGCCCGGATCAAGCAGATCGGTGTTGACTTCCGCATACCGAAGAAGGATGTTGACCGTGCGGTTTTGAAGATTTTCCCGCAGGGGAATTTCTTTTTTCGCGTATGGCCTTCGTTGGAACAGCAGCGCAGATTCTTTCTGGAAAATTTTAACGACACCTATGCCGATGCGCAGTTTGATAGCTTTGATGCCCTTGTTGCGGCATATGACACAAATACCCCGGCGGAGGACAGGCGGGAACATAAGGTTCCGCTTCTTCCGGTCTATGAGAAAATTGCGATTGATCGGCATCAGGATCATATTTCACTGAACCTTGCGGATATCTACAATCCGCAGCTTGCCTGTGGGCGTGTGCCGCCGGAATCCCCCTTTTACACCGCGCTGTGCCGGCAGGTGGACAATCTGTGTGCCGAGGTCAAGGCACATCCCCATATCATGCCGTGTCAGTTTCGGGGCAAGATAAGGCTTGCAGATCTCCGGACAGAGTCTGCATGGAATGCGTTGATCGACAAGCAATGCACAAATGAAGAATTTGATATGCTTCCGCGGTTTGACTACAGTTTGCGCGTGGATCTCAAAGGGTATAAAGATGAATTGTTGGTCCGTGTTGCGCTGAGCAATGAGAGCCCTTGGGAGGATGAGACGGCAGGCTACGGGCAGACGGAAGCAAAGCTGGACCGCTATCGTATCCCTACGCTCTTCAACTCCGGGCTGAAGATACAGTATACGGGCACGGAGCCGATTCCCCTTGCACTGGATTATTTTACCGATGATTATAAATATGACCGCTTTGTTTATGCGCTTGGAAACAACTGCAATGTCGTTCATGATGCACAGCGGAAGGAACTGCGTACGACACACGTTCCGTGGTTTGTGCAGAAGCGCCTGAAGACCAATGACCGCATGGCAATCCTCTTTGAAGATTTGATCCGTGATCCGGTGGGAACGCTGCGCGGGATTCATGCAGCGATGAAAAGGGAAGTGGCGGCGTGGCAGGCTGATTTTGCACGGCGTCAGGAGGCGCTCACGGCACAGGGACGCGGGAAGTTTTCGCATGAGATCGCCGCGTTTGAAATGGAAATCAAGCGTTTTGCGATGGGGATTACGCTCATCGAGCGCTACAATATGATCCGCGAGGCGTTCTGCTTTATGAATGAAACTTTTTGGGCAGTGGCGAAGAGAAAGGGGTATCAAAGCTGGCGCCTGTTCCAGATCGTCTTTATTGTCTCGTTGATTCTTGACATCGTTGCACATGAGGAGATGCTCTCTCTTGAGGATGATGTTCGCGATAAAGCGAAAACGGACGATGTCGATGTCCTCTATTTCCCGACGGGCGGGGGAAAGACGGAGGCATTTTTGGGCGTCCTTGTGTTCAACCTGTTCTTCGACCGCATCCGCGGGAAAGAATATGGCGTTACGGCCCTGCTCAAGTACCCGCTGCGTCTGCTCTCGGTACAGCAGGTGCAGCGTGTCGCCAATATTCTGGCTGCCGCCGAGCGGATTCGTCAAAAGAAGGATCTCGGCGGCAGCGTGTTCAGCCTCGGCTATTATGTGGGCGAGGGGAATACGCCGAATCAGATTGACAACGACTTAAAGAAGAGTCTGCTGGAATCCTCCCCTGAGATGCTGGATGCGAAATACCGTCTGCTTGATGTCTGCCCCTTTTGCGGGCAGGAGAGCGTCCATGTGCGCTACGATGAAAAGGCGCACGCCTTGCTTCACATATGCGGCAATACCATGTGTGCGTCCCGGGGGCGGATTCCGCTTTATATGGTGGATCATGATATCTATCGCTATTTGCCGTCAGTCATTATCTCTACGGTCGATAAACTGACCGCGCTCGGATTTAATTCCAACTTCCATAACCTGATCTATGGCGCGACACACGAGTGTCCGGTGCATGGATTTACGGCGAAACGAACGTGTCTTGTTTATGGCTGTTCCTGCGAGCCCGCAGAGTATCGGGCGGTATCCATGAAAGATCCGGCGCCGACGCTGATGATCCAAGATGAGCTGCATCTGATACGGGAGTCGCTTGGTGCCTATGATGCCCATTACGAGACCCTGCTGGAGTACTTTATCCGGCAGTTATCCGGCTGCGGGCGAGGGCTCAAGGTGATCGGCGCCACGGCGACGATCTCTGCCTATGCGGAGCAGGTGCGCCATCTGTATTGGAAGGATGCCATCCGCTTCCCCGCCGAGTCGCCGTATCTGAACCGAAATTTCTATTCCTTTGTCGATGAGGAGGATATCGGACGCATCATCATCGGCTTTGCCCCCTTTGGCAAGGCGATCATCGACAGTGTGGCGTATTCCTTGCAGTACCTGAAACGGGTGGTCTGGAACATCTACTGCAACCCGGAGGACGTGCTGACACTTCCGGGGATGCAGCCGGCGGGCACACGGGAGGAACAGGTCAAAGAGCTCAAGGCGCTCCTCAACGACTACTGGATGATTCTGGAATACAACAACGTCAAGCTGGAGAGCAACCGCGTCCTTCAGACCATCGAGGACAGGATCAATACGGAACTTCAAAAGGAGGGAATTCAGACCCTTCGCGCGAAGAAGATGACCGGGGATGATTCGTTTCAGGATGTGCGTGAAACCCTCTCCCGCATCGAGCATGCGGACGATATGGTTCATGGACTCGATTTCAACATGATTGCGGCAACGAGCATGATCTCGCACGGCGTGGATGCGGACCGGTTCAACCTGATGCTGTTCTACGGCATCCCCGGCAATACCGCCGAGTATATTCAGGCATATTCGCGCGTGGGGAGAAAGCATACCGGTATCGTGATCGACATCATGCGCCCGTTGCGTGAGAAGGATCAGAGCTATCTCCGCCATTTTATGAAGTTCCACGAATACAAGGACATTCTCGTCGATACGGTGGCCATCAACCGCTGGGCTGCCAAGGCGGTTGTGCATACGCTGCCGGGTGTCCTGTCGAGCCTGCTCATCAATCACTATCTGTACCTCCTGCAGGATGCGCCCGGGATGAAGAATATCAGTATGTATGGCAATCTCAGGACAGCCATTGAGCAGGGGGCGATTTCGCCGGAGAAACTCAAGGAACATGCCTATGCGGTCTACAAATGTTCCGAGGAGGACAGTTCTGTTGGAAGCCCTTATCGTCGAACCATCGATCAAAGCATTGACCGATTGTTTGACGATTTGCGGAACCGGTCGTTCGATCAGAACACCTATATTACACAGGTCTTTCAACATTGTCATTTCAAGGTGATGCTCAGTCTGCGGGACACAGACAAGCAGCTCATTGTCGCAATGGAATAGAGGGGTTCGTATGGCATCCGGGAAAAATCAGATGAGACGGGGCGTTCACCAGGCACTGTATAAATATCTGCCCGGGAGTTGGGCGGACTTCACCACGGGGGGCGGCAGTGTGAACTATGCGGTTCATGTGGATCGTTGGAACAGCATACCGCTACAGGATATCAACCCCAAACGACTTCTGCGCGTAGTCAGCCGGCACGTGAATGCCTTTCAGAGCGCGAGTCCGGATGGGGCGGCGGCATTGGTTGACTTTTCGGCACAGATCAATGAGGACACCTATTATGTACTGACGCCGAAGGCGGGCGGGGAGGAACGGGCGGTTGTCACCTCCGTGAATCCGCTGCTCTTTGTATGCAGTTCCTGTGGAAAGGTCGAACGGTACGCGGACAAGGATGCGTTCCGGCATCGGAGATCGGATCTGTGCGTCTGCGGCAAACCCATGATACAGATCAAGTTCATCCGCTTCTGCAAATGTGGATATGCAGACGGGCTGCCCATGCCGCGGTGCAGGAACAGGGAGCATGGCGGCAGGTATGTCGTCCGCCGCGGCAGTGGGATTGATTTCGTGTGCAGCAAATGCGGGCAAAGGGCGACGTTCTCGTTCTACTGTCCGGAGTGCAAGGAGAAACTTGAGATCAAACCTGCGCTGGACTCTGCACACTATTTCCCGTTCACGTTTTCGCTCATCGACCTTTTGGATCAAAGGAAGGATGCCTTTCTGGATGCACAGGAGGAGCAACGCGGTGAGAAAATCATTCTGGGGCAGTATCTTGGTCTCATCACGCAGGGCGAATATCAGGATATTATTGCAAAGGGCAGGATACCGCAAAGCGCGGAATTTGAACACGATCTCAGGGAAGAAGAGGAGAGTCTGCGCAGCGGCGGACTGCCCGAGGATCTGATTGCACAGGTTCTGGAGGTAAAGCGGCGGCAGGATCCGAGCGGGAAGATTTATGAAGCAATCGCCCGCGTCGAACAGGGGCTGTCGCTACAAAATGCGGATGAGATCAAACCGCTTGCAGAGGAAATCCTTGAGTATGATGAACTCGTCCATGCAAAGGAAGTCCTCTCGCTCGCACAGGCGGAGGCGGATGCCGAGAGCATCCGTGACGGCATTCGTCCCGACTATATATCGCTCTCCAAGGCAATGGGCTTTTCCAATGTGCAGATCTGCTCCGGTGTGCCCGTTGTTTTCGCGGCATACGGCTATACGCGAAAGGAGCGGGAATGTACGGCGGGGGTGAAGCTGCGCGGATTCCCGCAGGAAATGGACAAGAAGAATATCTATGCCAACCGATTGGAAACGGAAGGCGTACTGTTTGAACCGGATCGCGTGCGGGTGCTCGAATGGCTGCTGCAGAACAGGCTGATTGCACCGGAGGACGCGCCACGGGAGCGCAGCGACGAGCAGCTCAAAATGTGGTTCCTGGACCGTGTTTCGCTTGCGCTCATCGAGCCGTTTGCGGAGGTTGACGCACATGTGCGCGGCGGTGCGGTGACCAAGCGGGTTTACGCGCTGCTGCACAGCATCGCACACGCATTGATCCATGAGGCTGCCGAGATCTGCGGTCTGGACAAGAGTTCCCTTGCAGAGTATCTGATGCCGAACATCCCTGCCATATTCATCTATTGCTCCAACGCGCAGGGCTTCAACATGGGGGCGCTCTACAGTGCGTTCCAAGGGCATTTTGACCGCTGGCTGAGACATGCCGCAGAGCGCTCCATGCACTGCATTTTTGATCCGATCTGCATGGACAGAGAAAAAGCATGTGCGGGATGCCTGTTCCTGAACGAGGTGTCCTGCCAACACTTCAATAAGGATTTGGACCGGGGGTATCTCTGCGGACGCTTTGACCCGGAGACGCAGGAAAAACTGACCGGATTTTGGGAGGTGCCCTGATGGCTATTATGCACCCGTCCGGAATTCCCGAGGGGAGCTGTCCGTATTCGGAGGAAAAATTCTTTTCTGCGTGTAAAGAACAGTTGCCGGAGAAATGCCATGTATTTTATTCGGTTCGCTGGTATACGACCAATCATGATGGCGTGCGGGAGGACAGCGAATGCGACTTTTTGATCGTGCACCCCAACTACGGCTTCCTCTGTGTGGAGGTGAAGGGCGGCACCGGCATGCGGGTAGAAGACGGCGCATGGTATCTTACAGACCGCTATGGGGAGCGCAGGCTGCACCGCTCGCCCTATGCGCAGGCAGAGGCGAGTATGCGCTTCTTTAAGAAGTATTATGAAGATGAGACCGAAAAACAGTTTGCAGGAACATATGGTTGTGCAGCCGCCTTTCCCAACTACGACCTGCCCGCCGCGCTGCACGTAAGTGCTCCCAAGGAAATGACCATCGATCACGCGGACATGGACAACCTGTCCAAACGCATCACAGAGATCTTTCAATACTTTCAGACAAGACGGCAAATCGGATCGGCATTCCTCTCGGGGCATACAAGGGATCTGTTTCTCCGCCTTGTCAATAAGCGCGTGGCTCTCTCCATCTCCTCGGGGGCGCTGCTCCCGGACAAAGCGCGTGAGCTGGACCGCATCAATGTCGTACAGGACGCGGTGATCGATCTCCTGACGCATTATCCCCGCGCCTTTATTGTGGGCGGCGCGGGGACGGGCAAAACATGGATCGGCTTCAAGAAGGTCCTGCGCTGCATTCAGGCAGGCGGGCGGGCACTGTATCTGTGCTACAACAAGGCGCTCGCGGACTATGCCTCCACGGTGCTTGCCGATGCACGCGCGGCATGTCATACAATGGATTCCCTTGCCGTCGCGCTGCTCAAGCAGGCGGCGCTTACGGCGGTAGAAAAAGACGGGTGCAGAGAATACAGTGCGCTCCTTGAAAAGCTGCCCTCCCTTCCAAAATATGACCTCGTCGTTGTGGATGAAGGTCAGGATTTTACGGAGGACTGGGCATACTGCGCCAATCTCCTGTGCAAGGATGAAGGGGCGCTCTATGTGCTTTATGACCGGGCGCAAAATATATTCGCGCGCAGCTTCGGTGAAAAATTCTTTATCGACGGGGCGCCGTTTGTCCTTCGCTACAACATACGCAATACCGCCAATATCTATCGCTATGCACAGGAGCAGACGGCACTCGGACTGGATACGGTTGCAAATCGGGTGGAGGGCGTTGCACCGGAACATCGGAGATTTTCACGTCGGGCGGAGGCGGTTCACTTTATTGATGCGACCGTTCATAAATTGGTGAACAGGGAGGGCATTGCGCCGGATAAAATCGTGATTTTGAGCAACCGCAGGAAAGAACATTCGATTCTCGCCGAAACGGCGGCGGTTGGCGGGCACGCGATCCGTGACACGCGTGGGGGTGCAGCTTCCGAGGGAATTGCTTACCGTACGATTCAGGGCTTTAAGGGGCTGGAGTCCGACATCGTTATTTATATCCATCATACTTACAGGAACGAGCCGCAGACAGAGCGTCTGCGCGCCACGCTCTATACGGCGCAGACAAGGGCCCGCTTTTATTTGTATCGATTGGATTTTGAGGATCCGAGGAGAGTGTGAACGCGCCGTCCCCTCCATCTTTTTTACGGTGCGCTCCACGCGCGCCGAACACGCCGAGCAGGTCATGCCCGTGACGTTGAATGTTTCCTTTTGCATAGAGATTCCTTTTATCGTCAGAAAACGCCGTTCCTCACAAGCGCCCTAATCGCCTTGCAAGCGCGGCACGTCCTCCGCCGTGGCAGGTAAGATACCGTAGACTCAAAGCCTCCCCCGTCGGTACGGGGGAGGGGAACCGCGCAAGCGGTGGAAGGGGCGCTTTGTGTAATCTTATAGAAGCCTTTGCGTTACAGTATAGCACTCCTGTCAAGCACAAACAATAATGAGAAAAATTTTCAAAACAGATTGCATCGGAATCTGATAAATGTTATCATCAGGGAAACGAAACGAATCATCCAAGGGAGGATTTTCAGATGGCAAAGATTGCAGTGGTATTTTGGAGCGGATCGGGCAACACCGAGGCAATGGCAAACGCAGTCGTCGCGGGCGTAAAAAAGGGCGGCGCGGACGTCGAACTCATCCGCGTCGGCGACTTCTCGGCGGATCGGATCGCGGACTACGACGGCATCCTGATGGGCTGCCCCGCCTGCGGCACGGAGGAGCTCGATGACGGCGAGTTCGAGCCGTTCTTCGCCGAGGCGGAGAGTCAGCTGAAGGACGTGAAGGTCGGTCTGTTCGGCTCGTACGGCTGGGGCGGCGGTGCGTTTATGGAAACGTGGACACAGCGCACGAAGGACGCCGGCGCGGTGATGGTCGCAGACGGCGTAACCTGTGAGAGCGAGCCGGACGACGACGCGCTCGCTGCGTGCACCGCACTCGGTGAGACAATGGCAAAGGCGGTCGGCTGAGGGAGAAGCGCATAGAAAAGAGGGGTGCTCTGCGATAACGTGTCGCAGAGCACCCCTCTTTTCGTTTTGTAAAGCGAGAAGTTCCTGAAGAAGGGATTGTGCGTGAGTTAAGACAGCTCCGCCCCTACGTTCAGCAGGGTCAGTTCCGACATCTTTTGGAGCATGATGTTCGTGTCAATCACGCTTATATGGCGTTCGAGCGCGTACCACAGGATGCTGTCGCGCGGATTGCGGACGTAGAGCTGTTCCGCGCCCGCGTAGTAGAGGAGATATTGCGTCTCCTCCGGTGTCAGCTTCATCGCGAGGGCGAGGGAAATGATCTTGTTTCGCGCAGGTTGTTTTTTGCGTCCGGCGAATATATGATAAGCGTAGATGCGCTCCAAGAGGGAATCTCGTACGACATCCTTTTTGATCAGGCGTTTTTCCTTCAGAAGATGATGCAGATATTCTGCCAGCGTATATTGGCGGAAGTCCTTCCGATTGTCCACGAGAAAGCCCTCTATACCGGAGGCTAGGTGTAAATCGTTCTTCAGTTCCTCGGTGCTTTTCGGCATGGTGCTGCGCTCCTATAAAAATTGATTCATCGCCCTAGTCCATAGGATAATACGACACAGAAAAGAAAGCAAGGTGATTTCTTGGATGCCAAGATAAGTGCATATTTCGAAGAGGCTTTTCAGAGGATTCGGCTGCTCAAATCCGGCGATAAGGGAGAAGTGTGGCTGGCGTCCGAGCAATCGGGGCGCTTGGTCGTGCTGAAACGCATCGCTTTGACGGAGCTTCCTTATAGGCTCCTCAAAGGCAAGGATTACCCATTGATCCCGCGCATTCTGCATTGCGTCGAGGATGACGGCGAGACAGTCGTCGTGGAAGAATATGTGCAGGGCGAATCCCTGCTTGATCGCATCGGCCGCAAGGCGTATCTTTCGGAGCATGAGGCAGAGCGCGTTCTCCTGCAGCTATGTGAAGGGCTTGTTCCGATTCATGAACAGGGCATCATACACCGTGACATCAAGCCGTCCAACCTTATCCTGCAAAGCGGCTGCAACATTTGCCTCATCGACTTCGATGCCGCCCGCACATTCAAGGAGCACAGCAGCGAGGACACGATGTATCTCGGCACGAAGGGCTACGCCCCGCCGGAGCAATTCGGCTATGGGCAGACGGACGCAAGGAGTGACATATACGCCATCGGTGTAACCATGCGAAAATCACTGCCGGAGGAGTACAGCGGCTATCTCACCCCAATATTTGCTAAATGTATGGAAATCGATCCGAACAGACGCTATCAGGACGTGCAGGAACTTCGGCGTGCGGTGATCTTGCGCAGGACTTGGGCAAAATGGGGCAAGATAGCACTGCTGACGCCGGTAATTGCATCTGTCGCAGCATTCTGTTTCCTGCCAAAGCACGACGTAGAAAATACGCTGCCGAGCGTTCCCGCAGCTGAGCCGAAAGACGATGCACCAGTTGTCCGACGACCAAGTGCGGCGGAAGAAAGTACGGCTATGCCAACGCCCGAAAAATCTGCCGATAGGATTGCGGCGCAATCATTTGCTCCATCAGATGCCGAGTCGGAACAGGAAATAGCAGAGCCCGCTTCCTCGACCGAGTTATCTGCGCACGACAACGACATGCCACCTGTAGTCAGGCAGGAAGAGATAAAAAACGTGGAGAGTGTCGATGGATTTATGGAAGCGTTCAAAGATGACCCGGAAAAACTCGCCTATTGGCAGACCAGAAATGCTGTCCTCTCTACAAATTTCAATTTTTCCGAGGAAGAACGGCTTGATGACATGAAACGGATCGAACTGGGACATCGGGTGAATGCTTTTATAAAAAATCTGCCGACGACAATGACACAGGAGGCGCGCAACCAAGCGATCGACGATTTCGTAGCCGAGCAAAGGAGGCTGTTGGGGATAAAGAATTGGCCGTGACTGCACGGGTGAAAAAAGCCATTTCTCCGATTACCTCTCGGGTAACCAAGACTTATGTATTTTTTGATACAATAGAGAAACTATTTTTCTATGTGAAAGGTGGATGAAAATGGCTAAGTTTTGCGAAAACTGCGGCACAAAATACGAAGAGGGAGCCAGGTTCTGTTCAGGATGCGGAGCACCGCTTGAAAACAAATCCGGATTCATTGAATTAGACGATTCTCCCTTACCCTCGCACGAACAGCGTATGCCCGCACCTGCTCAAAACGCACCGGTAACTGAACCCCAATACACATCCAGCGCGCCCCCGAACGCTATTACCCTGAAATCCTCTGCGCCTATTCCCAGTAAGATAGGCTGGTCAAAGTGGGGCTATATCGCCGGTTTTTTATTGATCGCTGCAGGTGGATTTGGCATAATAATATTAATAGTTGTACTCATGATTTCTATTTTCCAAATGTCTTTTCATATGGATAAAATGAGAAGGCTGAAGTTCAAATTTGTCAACAACGTAAGCAACGACGATATATACAATAAATTGTCTCCTATACTCACGCAAAAATATGGCGATAAAATTGAATTTGACCAGGAGGGTGATACTTTATCCGTCCACTACAAGAGTATCATATACGATATTAACCTACACGAAGACAGTACCTTTTCTATTTGGTGGAGGAAATCAATAACGGGGGCCATCTTTTCATTCAATGGCTGGAAAAGATACAAAAAAATTCGCATAGGAACTGCTATGGTAGCTTATGAACTCCAAAAAGCCTTCCATGTATGTAAACTTTGATCATGATAGGTGAGCATTGCAAAAATGCGCGACTGACCTCTTGTTAGGGAAAAGTTCGAGGAGAGGACTTCATGAAAGATAAAATCCTCCAATATGTAATGGGGCGAAAACCTATCGTAACTATTGGAATCGGTATATTTGTTTATGCTTCATTACTGCATTTTGACTACTCATCCGGATGGATGGCAATTATTATGTTATCCTGTTTCGTGTACGGAGTATATGCGCTGATTCGCGGCATTTTTGGCTCACAGAAGCCACTGTATTTCAAGCGAGTCGGGGTGGCGTGCGTACTCTTTTTTTTAGCTTTTCTGATGGGGACATTTTCTGATGGGGGACGCCGTGAGGCAGAGCAGCGAGCGTGGGAAGCATCGATAAGAAAATCCATGAAGGAAGCCCATGATAAGGAACAGAAGGAGAAACAGGAAAAGCAGGAAATATATGATAAACAGGCGCAATATGAAGAATGGATTGCGTGGAAGGAGCAGCAGGAAAAACAGAAACTCTACGATAAACAGGCACAATACGAGGAGTGGATTGCATGGCAACGTGCACAGGCAGAAGAGGCCGCGCGCGCTGAGGCAGAGGAAAAGAGCCAATATCAATCCGTCTCGGCAGTGGGGATGATTCGCGATTATGATACGAATGCAATGACGGCAAAGCAGAGGTATCTAAATAAAAAAATTAAAGTACTTCGTGCACAAATTGTCGATATTGATGTGAATGGTGCTCTTCTGATTGCAAGTCCAAATGATGATGACATTAGTTTTATCCAGTGTACGCCTTCCAATAATCTCAAAGGAAAAAGTGTTGCAAATATAGAGAAGGGGGATGTTGTCACACTATATGGCGAGGTAACCTCGGTTGGAGATGTTGTTGGAAGACGCAGTGACATTGGATCCGTTACAGGGTACAGAATGAAAGTTACTCGGATCGAATAGTGTAGTACATTGATATAAAATATTTATGTGTATATAATGATTTTAGCAAAATACCCCTAGGCTGTTTATGAGATGAGGAGTGAATGGACGATGAAGAAGCTGTTTTTTCTCACGACCCTGATTTTTCTTATGTCACAGGTCGTTTGCAGCGCAGAACTTTCACGCGATCAAATTGCTGTTGGTGGAATCTATCCCGGCAGAACCACGGAGAGCGAAGTGGAAAAAATGCACGGGAAATTTGATCTTAGAAAGGGCAATGGGCGCTACTATTATATAAATGGTAATCCCTACGATACCCCTGCAGCTACCATTGGCTTGATGGAAAACCGTGTGATCGATGTAGGGACGATTCTAAGCAGTTGGGAAACACCGGATGGTGTTCACTGCGGGATGCACGAAAATGTACTCAATGACGTGTATGGGACGGCAGACAAAGCGATTAACCATGGCGGTGAGGTGGTCTATCGTTATTACAGTGGGAGCTATGTCTTGGAGTTCTGGGTGCGCTCCTCATTCAATGGAAAAATTCATCTTATCATTGCAAAAATGCGCGATTAAGAGATAGGTACATATCATCTTCCTAGTTGATTATGTAAGATGGAGAGGAGAAAATGATGAAGAAATTATGTGGCTTTTTGATGTTTCTGTGTCTGTTTGCGTTTATCCCTACAGCTTCAGCGGCAATATATCCGGATTATTGGCGGAATGACAAGAACTTCCCACTCGTGTGGGGACACATGGGGACTGCCCAGTATATGGACAAGACCTCGCTTGTCGTCCAGAGGTATGATCCTCCGAACTATGTTATTGCCGTGAATGTCATTACCGTCTATGGTGCGGATTCCGGTAACACGGAGATCGCACGTGTAGATACCTTCCGCTATTACTATAACTATGAGAATACAGGGATGTATATCATTGGCAATAACGAATCCCGTCGCTATCTAAAACCGACAGGCAGCAATGCCGAATCGGGCTTAGTCATGTACGTTGGTGAGGCCGCCTTTTATACGGCGTATCATATGAAATTCTACGGCGCGCAAAATTGGAATTTCGGATCGTTTTACTCTAAAGTATTTGATGATGATTTTTATGCATGCGTGAATGGTGCGCGAGAATAAAAATTATTTCATACGTCAATATAGGTGAAAAAAGCTGTGGCACATCTAATGTACCGCAGCTTTTTTGTACGGAAATCATCCGATTTTCTCTAACATTGCATCGTGCAGGGGGGCGAATGGAAAGAGTTTGACAGTTGCGATTCCGTGTGGAATACGCTAAAATGAGGTGAGGAGGGGATTCGATGGCACTTGACAGAGAGGAAGCGCGGCACGCGCGGTACAGGGAGATCATACAGAGCTTTACGCTGATGGATGATGTCTTCATGACGGCAGTGTTTCAGGACAGCCTACCCTGTGTCGATCTGGTCTTGCAGATCATTCTGGATCGTCCGAATCTCCGTGCGACGCGCATTGTGACGCAGCATACGATGAAGAACTTGCATGGGCATGACGTGCGGCTCGACATTCATGCATTCGCAGACGGGCAGGAGTTCAACATCGAGATTCAGCGTGCGAAAAAGGGCGCTGCACCGCGCAGGGCGCGATACCACAGCAGCATCATGGATGCGAATGCCCTGCCCGAGGGTGCGGACTATAAGAAGCTGCCCGAGAGCTATGTCATCTTTATCACGGAGACGGATGTGCTCGGAAAAGGCAAGCCGCTCTATGAGATTGAGCGAGTGATTAAGGGCGACGGTGATTCCTTTAACGACGGCGCGCACATTGTCTATGTGAACAGCGCGATAGCGGATACGGAAACGCCGCTTGGGCGGCTGATGCACGATTTCCGCTGTGCGCGCCCCGAGGAGATGTACTACGACGTGCTCGCGGAGCGTACGGGACGGTTTAAGACAAGTGAGGAAGGAGTGATCGGTATGAAGTCGGCGTGGGAGCAGTTTAAGGAGGAGTTCAAGGAGGAAGTCATTGCAGAGGGAATTGCGCAGGGAATTGCGCAGGGAATTGCGCAGGGAATGGAGCGAGGTGAGGAAAAGGCATACATCTCGTCCATTCGCGCAGTGATGGCAAACTTTCAGCTGACGGCAGAGAAGGCGATGGATATGCTCTCTATTCCGAAGACGAAGCAGGGGCATTATAAGGCGATGCTCTGAGATTATTCATAGCGAAAAGGCGTTTATAGCGTCGCTGTTTATTTCTCCCTGCCACACAAAAGCCGCACGAAGGTTAAGGAAGCACTGATAAATTCAGCCACGCCATCTTGACGCATCTTTTTTGCCCG
>ERZ773035.265-NODE-265-length-44170-cov-11.022237_pt1 | contig 44170 bp, 48 predicted proteins | sample MGYA00511487_ERZ773035 | MGnify/ENA primary metagenome ERZ773035 (study PRJEB29015, sample SAMEA2737985) | human oral metagenome | biome: human oral; feature: human-associated habitat; material: dental | place: China | collected 2024 ... | reverse complement strand
TTGCCGACCTTGATTTCATTTGCCATGCATTTCCCCTCCCTCCACGCGCGGAGTATTTCGCATCTCAAAATGATGCTCTGTCATTATACTCCATAGGGATAATTCGTGTCAATCTTGTAATCAAATTTTCACAAAATAAGGCTTGAGCCCTATCTTCATTTTATACTCATCTGAACATTTATTTATACATAGTATCTATTGATAAAAATTTTCTATATTTTATGCCTTGCCTATTGACAATCTATCTCACCATGGCGTATCATCTTCCTATCGTCGTTTCACCAATCTAGCAAATGTTCAGTTTTTAAGGAGCAATATTCATGAAAATGACCACAAAAATCCTATCTCTCCTGCTCGTCCTCCTCACGACAGCGCTCCTCGGCTGCGGCGGATCGCAGCAATCCGCGGAGAAGAAAGCGGAGAAACCGTTCCGCATCGTCACCTCGTTCTATCCCATGTATATAGCAGCCATCAACATCACAGACGGCGTAGACGGTGTGGAAGTCACCAATATGACGAAACCGCAGACAGGATGCCTGCACGACTACCAGCTCATGACCGAGGACATGAAAACACTCGAACATGCTGATGCCTTCGTCATCAACGGGGCCGGCATGGAGGACTTCATGGACAAGGTGACGAGCGCACAAAAACAAATGAAGGTCATCGATGCCTCACGCGGGATCGAACTCATCCATGATGAGGAAGGTGACAATCCCCACGTCTGGCTGAGTGTCACCGATGCCATTGCTCAGGTGCGCAACATTGCCGATCAGCTGAAGGAAGCCGATCCCGCCCATGCGGATGCCTACGAAAAAAATGCTGCTTCCTACATCGAAAAGCTCACAGCATTGAAAACGGAGATGCACGCCGCGCTTGACAATGTTCCGCACAAGGATATCGTGACGTTCCACGAGGCATTTCCCTACTTCGCAAAAGAGTTCCATCTGAACATCATTGCCGTCGTCGAGCGCGAGCCGGGAACAGAGCCGACGCCGAGCGAACTGCAGGAAACCATCGCGCAGGTGAATGCGCTCCCATCTAAGGTGCTCTTTACCGAACCACAGTACTCTCCTGCCGCCGCAGAGACGATTGCGCGCGAGACCGGCGCAAAGATCTACACCCTTGACCCTGTTGTCACAGGCGAAGCGACTTCTGCAGCAAAGAACGCCTACATCGACACGATGAAGAGGAATATGGAGACCTTAAAGGAAGCCCTTCAATAACAGTATACACCCATAGGAAAAGAGCTTGCCGTCATTTGGCAAGCTCTTTTCCTATGGTCTCACCGAGCAAGTGCGCGATGTGCAATATCCTTGCGATAGTAGGCATCCTTGAAGGAAATCTTCGCTGCAGCAGCATAGGCGGCATCGACGGCGGAGGATATATCCGCGCCGCGCCCGACTACACCGAGCACGCGGCCGCCGTTTGTGACGAGTTTTCCATCTTTCATCGCCGTTCCGGCATGGAAGACGAGCGCGCCCATCGCCTCAGCGTCGGCGATCCCTATAATCTCCTGCCCTTTCTTATAGGCACCCGGATAGCCCCCCGAGACAAGCACGACACAGACAGCCGCACCGTCCTTCCAACGGATGGAAACATCTGCAAGAGTTTCATTCGTGCAGGCACACATGATTTCCACAAGATCGCTGTCGAGAAGCGGAAGCACTACTTGCGTCTCGGGATCACCAAACCGTGCGTTGAACTCCACAACCTTCGGCCCGTCCGCCGTCACCATCAGTCCAAGATAGAGACAGCCGCGATAGGTACGCCCCTCCTGCGCCATGGCGGCAATGGTGGGCTCTAGGATTTCCTCCACGGCACGCTTCGTCATCTCCGGCGTCATGACCAGTGCTGGCGCATAGGTACCCATACCGCCTGTATTCGGTCCACGGTCCCCGTCATAAGCACGCTTGTGATCCTGTGCGCTGATCATCGGACGGATCGTCATCCCATCGGTAAAAGCGAGGAGCGATGCCTCCTCTCCCTCCATAAATTCCTCAATGACGACGCGTGCACCCGCATCGCCGAAAGAGTGATCCTCCATGATGGCATCAACGGCATCGAGCGCCTCCTGCTCCGTCATGGCGACGATAACGCCCTTGCCTGCTGCAAGGCCATCCGCCTTGACGACGATGGGTACGCCCTCCTGACGGATGTAGGCGCGTGCTGGCTCTGCCGCAGTAAAGACCTCATAGCGTGCCGTCGGTATCCCGTACTTTTTCATGAGATCCTTAGCGAAGGACTTCGAGCCCTCGATCTCCGCCGCATTCGCGCGCGGTCCAAAGGCACGGATCCCTGCCTCCTCGAGCTCATCCACCAGCCCATTCATCAGCGGCACCTCGGGGCCAACGACGACAAGTCCGATATCTTTCTCCTTGACAAAGCGCAGGATCTCCGCATGATCATCAAGTGCAATCGCCGCCGACGCGTCCATGCCGGGATTGCCGGGGATGGCGTAAATCTGCTCCGTCTGCGGGCTTTCCGAGAGTTTCCAATACAGAGCGTGCTCGCGCCCGCCCGAGCCGATGACAAGAATATTCACGTCGTCTTCCTCATTTTTCTATCTGCTGTGAGAGATATGCTCCGATGGCACGGTCATACTCTGCCGTATGAGCAAATGCCTCCTGCGCCAGACGCATCCGCGTCATGCCGTCCACCGCACCGTCTTTTTCGATCATCGCGGCGATCTCTGCATAGCGCGACGGATTGGTAATGACGGTGACGAACTTAAAGTTCTTCGCTGCGGCACGAATCATCGCGGGACCGCCGATGTCGATCTGCTCGACCGCCTCGGCAAGTGTAACGTCAGGTTTCGCCACGGTCTCCACAAACGGATAGAGATTGACGACAACGAGATCAATCGGTGTGATCTTCAGCTCCCGCAGTGCCTTCTCGTGCTCCGGATTGCCGCGCACAGCAAGAATCCCGCCGTGCACGAGGGGATTCAAGGTCTTGACGCGGCCATCCATAATCTCGGGAAACCCTGTGACATCACTGACGTAGATAACGGGAATCCCCGCCTCACGCAGCGTCTTCATCGTCCCGCCCGTAGAGACGATCTCAATGCCTGCCTTCTGCAGTGTCCGTGCGAATTCGACGACACCACTCTTATCAGATACGCTGATCAGGGCACGTTTTATCTTCATAATGCTCCTCCTTCGGCAGGGGGCAGGATGTGTACCTGTCTGCCGTCTGTACGAAGTCTGCCATCGACATAGAGCCGAATTGCTGCAGGAAAGATCCGATGTTCCTCCTTTAGAACGCGTGCGGCAAGGCTGTCCTCCGTATCTCCCTCGGCTACAGGCACAGCTGCCTGAAGAATGATGGGGCCGGAGTCCGTCCCCTCATCCACAAAGTGCACCGTACATCCGCTGACCTTCACCCCGTAGGCCAATGCATCCCGATGGGCATGCGCCCCAGGGAAACTTGGCAGCAGTGCGGGGTGGATATTGAGGATGCATCCCGCATAGGCACGCACGAAGAATGGCGACAGGATCCGCATAAACCCTGCCAGCACGACGAGTGTGACCCCGTGCGCATGCAGGTGTTCGAGCAGTACACGCTCAAAGTCCTCGCGTTCAGCATATTCTTTGCGCACAACGGCAGCGGCAGGGATGCCATGTTCCCGCGCGCGCGTGAGCGCATAAGCCTCCGCCTTGTCTGCCAGGACGACGGCAATCTCCGCACAGATGTCCCCGCGCTCCACGGCATCGATGATGGACGCAAGGTTAGACCCGCGCCCTGAGCAGAGCACGCCGATTTTTTCCTTAGGCATCAAAGACACCGCCCTTGATCATCGCCTCATGTGCGCCCTCGGTCACTCGTCCGATCCGGAAGACTGCCTCATGCTGCGCATCGAGACGTGCCTCGATGCGCGCAGCCTCCTCCTCAGAGGCAATGAGCACCATTCCGATCCCCATGTTAAACGTGCGGTACATCTCCGCCCAGTCGACATTGCCCCACTCCTGGAGGAGACGAAAGACCGCGGGCATCTCCCACGCGGCGGCATCGACCTCCGCGCCCATCCCATCGGGGAGGGCACGCGGGATGTTTTCATAGAACCCGCCGCCCGTGATGTGCACCATACCGTGAAGATCAAAGTCACGTATCAGCGGCAGGCAAACCTGCGGATAGAGACGCGTCGGTGTCAGCAGCTCCTCGCCAATGGTACGTCCTAATTCCTCCATGTACTCATCACCGTGAAAGCCCTTGTGTTCAAAGACAATCTTGCGCACGAGAGAGTAGCCGTTGGAATGCACGCCCGAGGAAGGCAGTCCGAGCAGGACATCCCCCGCCTTCACACGCGCACTCGTGATGAGCCGTTCGCGCTCGACGACACCGACGGCGAACCCCGCGATATCGTACTCACCCACGGGGTAGAACCCTGCCATCTCCGCCGTCTCACCGCCGATGAGCGCACAGCCGGATTCCTTGCAGGCACGGGCAACGCCGGAGACCACGTCGGCAACCTGCGTCGGCTCAAGTTTGCCGACGGCAAGGTAGTCAAGAAAAAACAGAGGCTCTGCCCCCTGCACGAGGATGTCGTTGACACACATCGCCACGGCATCCTGCCCAATGGTATCATGCCGATTCAACAGGAAAGCAAGCCGCAGCTTGGTCCCGACCCCATCCGTTCCGGAAACGAGCACGGGTTCACGATAGTCCTGCGCGCGCAGTGCAAACAGACCGCCGAAGCCGCCCAGATCGCCGAGCACCTCCGGACGATAGGTTGCACGTACGCTGTCTTTGATCAGCGATACGGATTCGTTGCCCGCATCGATGTCGACACCCGCATCACGATAGGTCATTTTTTTCATGGACACTCACATCCCCCTTTCACGCTGTGCAAGCCGCTGCTGCTCACGCGTGATCGCATCGTCCACGTCAAGTGCGGCATCCTCCTCTGGAACCGGGTACCGGTTGTTAAAGCATGCATAGCACATATGGTCCGGATTGAGGACAGGAACACACGTCCTCAGCCCCTCGATGGAGATGAAGTGAAGGGAATCTGCCCCGATAAAATTGCGAATCTCCTCGAGACTCTTCGTCGCTGAGATCAGCTCCTTGCGCACCGACGTATCGATGCCGTAGTAGCAGGGATCGGTGATCGGCGGACTGCTGATGCAGACATGGATCTCACGCGCCCCAGCGTTGCGCAGGAGTCGTACGATCTTACCGCTTGTCGTGCCGCGCACGATGGAGTCATCCACCATGATGACGGACTTTCCCTCGACAACGGAGCGCACCGGACTCAGTTTCAATTTGACTGCCGTATCGCGCTGCTTCTGCGTCGGCTGGATGAACGTCCGCCCGATGTAGCGGTTCTTGATGAGTCCCTCGGCAAACGGGATACCCGCCTCGTAGGCAAATCCTGTCGCCGCCGTTGTCCCTGAGTCGGGCACGGAGATGACGACATCGCCGCGAAAGCCGGATTCACGTGCAAGAACCCGTCCCATCTCGAAGCGTGCCGCATGGACACTCTGTCCGTCGATGATCGAGTCGGGACGGGCGAAATAAATATACTCAAAGATGCAGGAGGCAACATCCTGCCCATTGGAAAAACGATAGGACTTGAGTGAACCGCCCTCTATGACAACCATCTCGCCCGGCAGTACGTCACGCACAAACGCAGCTCCGTTAACCTCAAGAGCACAGGTCTCAGAGGACAACACCCAGCCTCCCTCTGTCGTCCGTCCGATGCAGAGCGGACGAAAGCCCTGCGGATCGCGCACACCGATGAGCTTGTTCTCTGTCATAATGGTCAGGCAGAATGCGCCGCGCACTTCCTGTACAGTCTCCAAAATACGCTCCTCGATGGTCATCTTCTGTGAGCGTGCAATCAGATGGACAAAGACCTCCGAGTCGATGGTTGTCTGGAATACGGTACCCTTACTCTCGAGGCCGCGTCGAAGCAATGCGGCATTGGTGAGGTCACCGTTATGTGCCAGTGCCAGTGCACCGCCCGCATAGTTGACGCGCAGCGGCTGTGCATTCGCCGCAAGGCTGAACCCCGTCGTCGCATAGCGCACATGGCCGATGGCAATTTTGGCATGGTCAAGATGAGGCAGTTCCGAGCGAAACACCTCAGTTACCAGCCCCATGCCTTTTTTGACGTCAATCCACGCACCGTCCGTCAACGCAATACCCGCACTCTCCTGCCCGCGATGCTGGAGCGCAAAGAGGCCGAGATAGGTCATCTCGGACACATCCTCCGTCGGAGAATACACGCCGTAGATGCCGCACTCTTCCTTCCACTTTGGCAGTTTCTCGTACATCGCTCTTATGCTTCTCCCGTCAGCCTGTGGAGCATCTCCTTATAGGCATCCTCTACGTTGCCAAGGTCGCGGCGGAAACGATCCTTATCCAGTTTCTCCTTCGTGTCGCTGTCCCAGAAGCGGCAGTTGTCCGGTGAGATCTCATCGGCAAGGATGATCTTCCCGTCAGCATCCCTGCCGAACTCCAGCTTGAAGTCAATGAGATCCACCTTCTTAGACTTGAGGAACTTCGTGAGGATATCGTTGATCTTCAGCGACATGCGTTCGATCTCGTCCAGTTCCGCATCCGTCGCGATCTTCATGGCGCGGATATGATAGCGGTTGAGCATCGGATCGCCGAGATCATCGTTCTTGTAGCAGTACTCGATGACCGGGAACGGCATCGGAACGCCTTCCTCAAGCCCGAGACGCTTGGCGAGTGAACCGGCCGCCACGTTGCGGATGATGACCTCAAGCGGAATAATCGTGAGCTTCTTCACGACCATCTCACGTTCGCTCGGCATGGAAATATAGTGATGGGCGATGCCCTCTTTCGCCAGCAGATCGAAGAAGAATGCCGACATCTTGTTGTTCATGATCCCCTTGCCCACGATCGTACCGCGCTTGGCACCGTTCCCCGCCGTCGCGTCGTCCTTGTAGTAGACAAGGTACTCATTCGGATTGTCCGTGGCATAGATGATCTTTGCTTTCCCCTCATAAAGAGCCTCTTTACGCTCCATCGTTGTCCTGCCTTTCTTCTCAAGCACTAGGGAAGCACACTGATAACTTCGGCACTGCCGTCTTGACGCATCTTTTTCACCCGCTTTTCGTTAGCAAATCCTCCGCATAGCCCTTACTATGCGTTCGGTTTGCTGCCTCAATCGGACAAAAATCTACGCCAATCTGACAGGCCTCATTTTATCGGCGATTCCATAGAAATATCCTTTTAAGGAAGCGCTGAGCAACGCAGCATTTCCTTACAGCTGTGCTGCGACGCGGTCTGCCTTCTTCTCGACTTCCAACACCATCTTCTCACGATAATCCATGAGCGCCTCGGCAATAGAAGCATCATGCACGGCAAGAATTTCCGCCGCAAAAATCGCCGCGTTCTTTGCGCCATTGACGGCCATGGTCGCCACAGGTACCCCTGACGGCATCTGTACCGTGCTGAGCAGAGCATCCATGCCGTTTAGAGGCGTTGCATTGATCGGAATCCCCACCACAGGCTTAATTGTATAGCTTGCCACGACCCCCGCCAGATGTGCCGCCGCGCCTGCCGCGACGATAAATGCGGCAAATTCCTTGTCATGATCCGCTTCCATGACGAAATCACGAACAATCGACGGTGTGCGATGTGCCGATGCTACCTTGATCACGGGGGTAATGCCAAACTGCTTCAGAAGCTCAACCGCAGGCTTGAGAATTGGCCAATCAGAATCGCTGCCCATCAGGACTGCTACCTTCATATTATCATCTCCTTATGCCTATGATAGCGAGATTTCAAATCCATGTCAATAGAACGAAAAGGACTGCCGTATCACAGGATACAGCAGTCCCATAGAACAAGTCTCAAATTTCTTTGCTCGTGTCGTGCAGGGGCTCACCAAAGATCAGTGTATCCAGAAGATCGATCAGTTGATTGATCTCTGGTTTCGATACCTGTCCCGATGCTCCAAGGCTCTCGCCCTTGCGCCTCATCTCCTCGCTGATCAGGGAGGAGAAGAGGACGAGTGGAACTTCACCGAGGCGGCTGTCCTCACGGACGAGCTTCAGCAGGCGATGTCCGTCCATTTTTGGCATCTCAACATCAGAAATGATGATACGGACATGATTCTCGATCGGACCATTCTTGCGGGCAAGATCCTGCAGATAATCCCATGCATCCTGTCCGTTGCCAAAGTCACGAATGAACTTGTAGCCTGCCTCATGCAGTGTCGTCACGAGGAGGTCACGCAGCATCTTGGAGTCCTCGGCAACGACGATATGCGCCGTGCCGCGCCGCGTCTTGGCATCCTGCGTTGCCTCGGCAACGGTCGTGAGCTTCTGGTTGATCTCCGGATTGATCTCCGCGATGATCGTCTCAAAGTCCAGCAGGAGGACAATACGATCCTCCATCTTAATGATACCGACAACACGTGACCCCTCACCAACGTTCGGTGCCGGCTCCATATTTTTCCACGAGATGCGATGGATACGGTAGACGCTGCCGACAAGGAAACCAATGTCGTAATTGTTGATCTCCGTCACAATGATGTTCTGCATCTCATCCGAGGTCTGGAGATTGAGGCAGCGTGCCATATTCACGAGAGGAATGGCCTTGCCGCGCAGCGTAAACAGCCCATCGACGTAAGGATGTGCCTCGGGCATGGCAGTCACCGGTACACGTGTGATGACTTCGCGCACCTTCGCGACGTTGATGCCGTAATTCACCTTGCCTATGCTGAACTCGACAATTTCAAACTCATTTGTTCCCGTCTCAAGCAGGATCCCTTTTCTCTCTTCGGTTACCGTATCTGCCATGTATCTCTCCCCCTGCACGTCTACATTCTTCGCTATGCTCTCTATTCGCCCTTTGGAATAAAAATCCTTCCTTGATTAAGAAAAAACTAATTCATTTTATTTTCTTGCGACAAATATGTCCAGCCGTCCTGCTGGTATACACGGCCTTCTTTCATCAAATACCCAAGCGCGCGCTTAAACGCCGCCTTACTGATCTGAAAACGATCCTTGATAACGGCAGGCGATGTATTGTCCGTATATGGCATCTTGCCGTTGTGTTCCTCCAAAAGGGCAAGCAGACGATCGGCATCTAGAGCGCGTGCCTCTTCCTTCGGCGGACGCAGAGATGCGTTCAGACGTCCATCCTCACGCAGATAAGTCACACGGATCACCACGCTCTCGCCGACACGCGGACGCCGCGGCGCCTCGCGATGATCGACGAATGCAATATAGTGCTCCTCAGTAAAGAGAAAAATACCGCGTTCTGTAATGTTATAGACAGATCCTCTCAGCCGATCGCCTACATGCACACCTGTGGCAGGGCGAGAGGCACGGCGCAGCTCATCCTCCACCTCCATCGTCACGGCAAGACGCCCGGATTTATCCGTATAGAGCTTCGCCCAAACGACCTCACCGACCTGCGGCCGTCCGCGCATCCCTGCGTAGGGCAGAAAGATCCCGCGCTCCGCCCCGACATCGAGGAAGGCACCTTCCTTCGTCACGTTGATAACGCGCAAACGAGCAACCTGCCCTTCCTTCATGCGCGGTGTGCGCATGCTCGCCGTCAGCCGCCGTTTCGGATCAAGATAGAGAAAGACACGGACGCGGTCGCCCACCTTGACTGGTGCAGTCTGCTGCATCGTGTGCAGCAGAATATCATCACTCGTATTGCCCGTCTCCGCATCCAGAAAGATGCCCCACTCGGATTCGCGCACAGCAGTGAGTTCCGCCACCTGACTTGGGCCGTATTTACGGTGCAAAGGCGCGGGTTCTTGCCGCTCCGCCACGGCCTATTCCTCGTAGGGCGTAAGTTTGGCATCGCCCCAAAGCCGCTCAAGTGCATAGTACTCACGTGCATCCTGCTGGAAGATGTGGGCAACGGTATCACCATAGTCAAGCAGTATCCACTCGCCTTCGCGATAACCTTCCTTGTGGAGAAAGGTTACGCCCGCTTCCTCCATCTTCTCCTCGATGTTGTCTGCAATTGCACGCACCTGTGTCGCAGTATTTGCGGAGCAAATAATAAAATAATCATTGGTCGACATCAGGCCGACCATATTCATCTGCACAATATCCCGTGCCTTTTTCTCATCGGCCGCCGCCTCAATCATGCGGCACTTTTCCTGCTCTGTCAAGTTCTACTCCTCCTCATCTTTCTGCTCCGCCTCCTCCGGCGGAAAGAGCTCATGAATGACTTTATCCGTCGCTTTACGATCCATAATCCACACCGTATCATCATCCCGTGCAAAGTCACCAGGCAGCATGATGGTGCGCGGCGGCTGTGCATTGAGTTTCCGCACCACATTCCCGATATGCACGGAATCAAATAACTCAGCACTTGTCGTCACGTTTTGCTTAAGAATATCCGCAATCTGCGGAACCTTCGGCAGTGTATCGACGCGCAGCAGCTTGGCATAGAATGCCTTGACAAATTTCTGCTGCCGCTGCGTGCGTCCAAGGTCCCCGAGATCATCACTGCGGTAACGCAGATAGCACTCTGCACCGACACCGTCAAGATGACGATACCCCTGCCGCATGTGAATGGAAAGCCCTGCTTCCGGATCATCATAGTCCATATCCCGCTCGACATAGATGTCAATCCCGCCGACAGCATCAATGATCTTGGCAAATGTATCCAAATCGATGACGACATATTGGTGAATCGAGATGCCAAACATCTGATTGATGGTCCGTACCATCAACGGCGCACCGCCCACTGCATAGACGTGGGAAAGCCGTGTTTCTCCCTTCTCCTGTGCCATGGGCACCCACGTATCCCGCGGAATGTTGAGGATACGCACCTTACCTGTCGCGTTCTCCATACTCACGAGGAGAATGGCATCGGCACGTTTTTCCGGTGCCTCGTCCACATTTACCGCATCGTCGAGTCCAAGAACAAGCACGTTTGTATAACCGTCAAATCGTACATCGACCTCGCCGCGATTCTCCTCCTGCCGAACAAGATACGCCTCATACATGCTCCGCAGATCATGATATGCCTCTACCCCCCATCCGATCAAATAATATCCAGAGATACCGACAACAACGAGGAAAACAACGGCGAAAATGAGACGAAAGAAACCACGCAGTATCGCTATGCGGCGGCGCCGTGCACGCTGGGAACGACGTCGTTTTATATTTTCGCGTGAATTTTCACTTGCCAACTGTGCAGCAAGTTCTTCCGTATCATATTCGGACAACGTCCCTCTCCCCCTTTTCCCGCTGTTCAGTGCTGTCGTAGATTCTCGATCACATCAGTGTTGTTCCAACAGCAGTTCATTCCGTGCCGTCACCGTGTCCGGGTGAACGAGTCCCCCCCGCTGCAGAACGAATCGAATGGACTCTGTAAGCCCCACCAACACCATTGCGTCGAGTGATACGGTGCGTGCAAGCTCCCGCAGGTGTTCCACCCCCGGGTAGACACGCGATGGCTCGATCATATCTGCATAATAGATGATTTTATCCAGTGCAGTCATACTGTTTCCCCCAACCGTATGCCGCCATATCGCCTGTGCAATGCCCGCATCATCGACACCATAGTCCTCATAGATGAGGTATGCCCCTACATAGGCATGCAGGAGCAGCGGCATTGCTGCCTCGATCCTGCCGATGGGAATCCCTCGGCGCCGTGCCTCCGCTGGAAGCATCTCCGTCGCATAAGTACGGCCGCAGTCGTGCAGGAGTCCTGCAACGCGCGCTCGCTCTTCATCCAGACCGAAGCGGCGTGCCAGTGCTGCCGCCGTATCTGCCACACCAAGCGAATGCTGATAGCGTCCCGGCGCAAGACGCTTCTCCAAGCGCGTACACATCTCCTCATACGTCATGTTCATGCGCACGATACAGCCCCCTTTCTGCAATATACTCTTCCACAGCACGCGGTACAAGATGTCGAATGGATTTTCCTGCACGCACGCGCGCACGGATCATCGTTGATGAGATTTCCAGATGCGGTGTCGGCACGATAAAAATGTGACGTCGTTCCTCCGGTGTAAACTTCTCTGCGAGAAGCGTTTCATCGAGCGGCGTCCCCTGCCGCGTTGCAACAATGAACTGACAGGAACGCAGGAGTCGATGCGGTTCATGCCAGCGATAGAGATCATTCATCGCATCCGCACCCGTGATGAAGAAAAGCGGCGCTCCATCAAAATAATCGTGGAGCACCGCTATGGTATCCACGGTATAGGACGGTCCCTCCCGACGCAGTTCCATGTCTGAAAGAGAAAAGTTCGGATTGTCCTGTATGGCACACGCCGTCATGGCTAACCGATCTGCGATGGACGCCGCTCGCGTGCCATCCTTGTGCGGGGGACGTGCGGAAGGGATAAAGAGCACCTCGTCCAGCTCCGCCTCTGCGCGCACCATCTCCGCCGTGATCAGATGCCCCATGTGAATCGGGTCGAACGTTCCGCCCATAATTCCAATTCGCTTTTCCATCCGAGTCACCTCACGATGCAGAAGAGCAGCAGCAGAAGAACGGTGCAGAGAAGTAGGAAGATCACGCCCGCATACAGATAGTCACGCAGATCATGCTGCCCCTTCGGCGATGCTGCATACTGCTGCAGTGTGCGGCAGTATCCGATCAGGCGCCGCATCCGCCGCACGTCTCCGATGGTGCAGGAGTATTTTCCCGCACCTGCCCCTCGCCATAGACAAGATACTTCGTACTCGTCAGAGCTTCCAGCCCCATCGGACCTCGCGCATGAAGTTTCTGCGTGCTGATGCCGATCTCCGCGCCAAAGCCAAATTCGAACCCGTCCGTAAACCGCGTCGAGGCATTGACATAAACCGTCGAAGCATCAGCCCTCTGTTGGAAGGTATGTGCCGTACGGATGTCATTCGTCACAATCGCCTCGGAATGCCCCGTCCCATAGCGATTGATGTGCCGCAGTGCGGCATCCATGTCCGCAACGACACGGACGGAGAGGATGAGGTCACCGTACTCCGTCGCCCAGTCCTCCTGCGCTGCCGCAGCCACGTCGCTGAGAATCGCACACGTCTCTGCGCAGCCGCGCAGCTCCACCCCATCGGCACGCAGCTGCTCTGCCATCTGCGGCAAAAATGCAGCGGCAACATCACGGTGTACGAGCAAGGTCTCCGCCGCGTTGCAGACCGAGGGGCGCGAGACCTTGGCATTCCTCACGATACGGCACGCCATCGTGAGGTCCGCGCCGCGGTCAACATAGATATGACAGATGCCGGATCCCGTCTCGATCACGGGGACGCTGCTGCTCTCAACGATGTGGCGAATCAGCCCTGCCCCGCCGCGCGGAATAAGGACATCCAGCAGCCCTGTGAGATGCGTCATCACATCCACGGCACTGCGCTCCTTCATCGCGAGCATCTGAACGGCTCCCGCAGGAATGCCGGCAGCATAGGCAGCGCGTGAAAGGACATCGGCAATAACAGCGTTGGAGCGCAGTGCATCCGAGCCGCCGCGCAGGAGCACGGCATTTCCTGACTTCAGGCAGAGCCCGATCGCATCCGCCGTCACATTCGGGCGCGCCTCGTAGATCATGCCGACAACCCCGAGCGGTACGCGGACACGGTGAATCTCCAGACCATTCGGACGGCGCACAGCGTAGTCCTCCCGCCCAAGCGGGTCAGGAAGCGCTGCGGTCAGCCGCAGCCCCTCCGCCATCGCATGAATGCGCTCCGACGTGAGCCGCAGGCGGTCGATGTAGGAAGCACGCACACCCGCCGCCTCGGCGTCTGCCACATCGGCGGCGTTCTCATGCAGGATCTCCGCCGCATGTTCCGTCAGTGCCGCCGCCATCGCATGCAGCGCCGCATCACGCACATCGCTGCGGAGCACCGCAAGGGCATAGGATGCCTCCTTTGCCGCTTCTGCCTGTGCCCGCACTGCCTGCTCCATCATCGCCGTCGCTCCTTACTGCATCAGCACCAAATTATCCCGGTGTATGATCTCCTCATGTGATGCGTCCGAGACAAGGCCTTGAAAGTCCTGTGTCTGATGCCCCATCAGCCGCGCTGTATCCGCCGCACCGTAGGCAGTGATCCCACGCGCAATCTCCTGCCCCAGGGGGCTGAGCACACGTACCATCTCGCCCGCAACAAAGTCGCCGTCCACTGCCGTCACACCGACAGCGAGAACACTCGCGCCGCGCCGCATCGCTGCCGCGCACCCGGCATCGACAGAAAGCTCTCCCGCGAGCTTCTTGCCAAAGGCGAGCCAGCTCTTGCGCGTCCTGAGATGTGCCTCACGCGCAGGGAAGATCGTCCCGATCTCCTCCCCACGCAGGATGTTGCGGATGATGCCGTCCTCATCACCGCGCGCAATCACCATCGTCGCACCGGCATTGCGCGCAATTTTCGCCGCTTCGATCTTCGTCTGCATCCCGCCCGTGCCCTGCGCTGATCCGGCACCGCCCGCAAGATGCTCAATCTCGGGCGTAATCTCTGCGATCTCGGAGATCAGCTGCGCCGACGCATCCGTCCGCGGGTTTGCCGTATAGACTCCGTCGATATCCGAAAGGATAATGAGCGCATCGGCATCGACAAGTGCCGCGACAACCGCCGAAAGGCTGTCGTTGTCTCCGATTTTGATCTCATCCACCGCCACAGCGTCGTTCTCATTGATGACGGGAATGACCTGCATATCGAGCAGGGCGAGAAGGGCACGGCGCGAGTTGATGTACTGATGATGACGCGCCGCATTCTCCTTGGTCAGGAGCACCTGTGCCATCGTTCGTCCATACTCATGAAAGAGCTTTTCATAAATGTGGAGAAGGTATCCCTGCCCGATCGCCGCAAGGGCCTGCCGCGCAGGCACCGCTGCAGGACGTTCCTTCATGCCGAGCGCATTCATCCCCGCCGCAATCGCACCGGAGGAAACGAGGAGAATCTCCTTGCCCTGATTGGCCTCGTCGATCAGCTCACGCACAAGATGCTCGATGCGGCGCAGATTCATTCCGCCCGAGGGATGCGTCAGCGTACTTGTTCCAACCTTTACGACAATGCGCTTCGCCTCGGAGAGACGCGCCCGCGCATTCACAGCTCAATCCTCGGCTTGTCAAAATTTCGTTTGAACAGGAGCCCGTTCCTGCCGATCACCTGAACGAGGTTGGCGTCGGCGCGCTCGGCAAGCATGGTAATCGCGTCCGCCGGTTCCTCCGGCGCATTCTGCAGAACACGCACCTTGATCAGCTCGCGCTTTTTTATCACCTCACGTGCGGATGCCACTACAGCAGGACTGACTCCCTCCTTGCCGATCATGACGACCGCTTCCTCCGTCATGCCGAGGGAGCGCAGCTTTCGTATCTGCTTACTGGAAAGTGATTTTCGCAGCAACGTCTTTCCTCCGTTAATCCTGATAATCGAACGCCATGTCACCGATGTGGACGGTCATGCCTTCCTTGATGCCGCGTGCACGGAGCTTCTCATCCAGCCCCTTGAGCCGCCATATATACTGGAATCGGCGCACGGCTTCATCATTGTTGAAATTGGTCATGGCGACCAGCTTCTCGATGGCCTTTCCCGAGACGACGAAATCGCCCGCATCGTTGCGTGAGACCGTCACCTTCTCGTCATCGTCCGCATTCTGATCGTAGACGACGACATCGTCCTCCTCCGCCTCCGGCTCAGGGACATAGGCGTCCAGCCACGCACCGACCCGATCAATCAGCTCCTGCACGCCTTCACGCGTCGCCGCAGAGATCGCAAAGAAAGCAAGCCCCTCCTGTGCGGCAAGCTCCTTCAGACGCGGCAGATGCTCCGCCGCAGAGGGAAGATCGACCTTGTTGGCGACAAGGAACTGTGTGCGCCGTGCAATCTTCTCGCTGTAGCGTGCCAGCTCTGCATTGATCTTGTAGTAGTCCTCTACAGGGTCACGGCCTTCGATCCCGGAAGCATCCACAATGTGCAGGATCAGCCGTGTTCGCTCCACATGGCGCAGAAAGTCATGCCCCAGCCCCACACCGTCGGCGGCGCCCTCGATCAGCCCTGGGATATCCGCCATGACGAAGCTCTTCTCATAGTCCGTCTGGACAACCCCGAGGACAGGCGTAATCGTCGTAAAATGGTAGTCTGCGATCTCGGGACGTGCAGCCGAGCAGGAGGCGACAAGGCTCGACTTCCCGACACTCGGATAGCCGACCAGCCCGACATCGGCGAGCAGCTTCAGCTCAAGGCGAAGCTTTCGTCCCTCGCCCGGCTCGCCGAACTCAGCAAAGGACGGTGCACGGTTGGCAGAGTTGGCAAACTTGGCGTTCCCGCGCCCACCGCGTCCACCGCGTGCAATCACCGCCTCCATCCCGACTTCCGTGAGGTCGGCAAGTACCTCTCCCGTCGCCTCATCCGTCACAATCGTGCCGGGCGGGACATCGACATAGAGGGGCGGCGCATTTTTGCCGAACTGGTTCTTGTACTCACCGTTCTCGCCGTTCTTAGCGACGAACTTGCGGCGATAGCGAAAGGAGAGCAGCGTATTCAGATTGCGGTCGGCACGAAAGATCACATCGCCGCCGCGTCCGCCGTCACCGCCCGAAGGACCGCCCTTGGGCATAAACTTTTCATGGCGAAACGCGGACTTGCCGTGACCGCCGTCCCCCGCTTTCACCGTGATTTGGGCACGATCGATAAACTGCATACGTCCCTCCTCCCTCTTTACACAATAAGCTGTTTTCGCAAGTGCACTCTCACCTGCGAAAACAGCTTCTAAAAGAGCCTGTACTAGAGAGTACAGGCATCTCTGCATATCAAACTTCCGTGCTTAGACCGCTGCGCCCGCGAGCGGATATACGCTGATCTGACGCTGATGGCGTCCCTTGCGTTCAAAGGCGACCTTGCCGTCAATCTTTGCAAAGATCGTGTCATCCTTGCCGATGCCGACATTGTGCCCCGGATGGAAATGCGTACCGCGCTGACGTACGATGATGCTGCCTGCCGTCACATGCGTGCCCGCCTGCTCCTTCACGCCAAGGCGCTTCGAATGGCTGTCACGTCCATTGCGCGTCGAGCTGACACCCTTTTTATGTGCAAAAAGCTGCAAATCAAACGAGAACAAATTATTCACCCCTTTACTGCCTGAATCTGAATGCCTTTCGGGCTGATCTTTTCAATCTCTGCGAGTCCCATCCACATGGTTCGCAGAATCGCTTCACTGCGTTCATCCGGCGGTTCAGAGAGCCGCACACGGAGGTTGCCGCTCGCAATGTCATAGGTGACGGCGCGATGCAGATGCTCCATCATACCGAGAAGCGCGGACTGCGTGAGCGCAGATACACCGGCACAGACAATATCCTGTCCGCGTGCCGCCGTTCCGCTGTGCCCTGAAACAGCATAACCGTCGATCATCCCATCTTCATTCACGAAGATCTTGACCGAAATCACGGATTAGCCCTCGATCTTCTCGATAACGACTTTCGTGAACGGCTGACGATGCCCCTGACGCTTGCGATAGTTCGACTTCGCCTTGTACTTGAAGACCAGGATCTTCTTGCCCTTGCCGTGTGCCGCGACCTTGCCCGTCACCTTCGCACCGTCCACCATCGGACGACCGATCTTGACATCTGCGCCGTTGACAACGGTCAGAACCTGGTCGAAAACGACAGCCTCGCCCTCGCCCGCCTCGAGCTTCTCCACAAAAATGGTATCGCCCTCAGCGACCTTGTACTGCTTGCCGCCCGTCTTTACGATTGCATACATGAAAACACCTCCCTATCACGTTACTCGCCGGCTGCGGTTCGGCAGCGCCGATTGTATGACCTCGCCGTGCGGTTGGGGATGGGCTTTCGCCCAAACAGGCTATGCGCCTACATTACGGGATAATAGCATATTAAAAGGGCAGTTGTCAAGGCGAAGAGATAGAACACTCCCTCGATTCTGCTGTCATTCTCCGCTGACTCATGTTATTATTAGCGGGGATTACAGAAGACAGAGTGTCCTTCATGGCACAAATAAGTCTCTCTCCATAAGTAAGACAAACTCATCCGTTGAAAGGAGACAGATAGAATGAAGCCGATATGTCAGAACTTCCAAATTTCAGAAATAGATTTGCATGATGCATTGCTGCAAGATATAGCGGTTTTATATCAAGAAAAAAGGATTGTCATATCATTGATATTGCCCCTATTTCCTCCCATAAGAAACGCAGAACAGGCAGCAGCTCTAATTATGGAGAACACATCACATTTTGACATATCATTCGAAGAACCATGGGGACAAGGAATATATATTTTCTCTGAAGAAATACGGAAATCTCCAAATGGACAACTGCATTTGACCATAACGTTGAACTCTGGTGACACAATAAGAATTATCGGAACGAAGATATCTTTAGAGAATCTCCCTCAATGAAGCTGATGCTCAAAAAGGAACTGTTCTATTAACGATATAATAAACAACTATCGAAACAAGATCATTATTTACGATAATATATATCTATTCTTTAATCATACCGCCAAAGATTTTATTTTCGCATGCCAACAAAACAATATTCCCATACAGGCTCTTGAAGCATTTCTCTATCGGGAAAGGCGATTCAGCCCGCCATGCACAGAAGGCAGGGCTGCTGAGCGAACTTAAAGGCTTTACGCAGCGACCCAAATGATTGAAATGGATAGGACATCCCCCTATTCCCACCCGCTCACCAGATGCTTTGCCAGCAGGAGGGCAAGGATGCCGAGCACGATGCTCAGCGCGATATAGGCAAGGGCGACGGCGAGCTTTCCGTTCTCGATGAGAGAAAGCGTTTCCAACGAAAAGGTGGAGAATGTCGTAAAGCCGCCGCATATCCCCGTCTGGAGAAAGAGGACAAGGCGCGGGTCAAGGCCGCTCTGACGTCCCGCCAAACCGACGACGGCGCCGATGGCGAAACAGCCAAGGACGTTGACAGCAAACGTAGCAAGAGGAAAACCGCTCCCGAGTTTCGGCACGACCTGTCCCAGCAAAAAGCGCAGAATCGCTCCGACCGCACCGCCAAGCCCGACGGCGAGGACACTCACTGCACCGCTCCCGCACGCAAATGCGCCACATCGTTCATGCGCGTCAATACAGCAAAGCCGTCATCCTCGAAGCGGATGCAGTTGACTGCCGTATTGAGCTGAGAAACGTGCCAGATCGAGCGGATGGGCATAGCGAGTATGTCAGCAATCAGAATGCGGATTGCCGCACCGTGCGAGACGATGATGACGCGCTCGCCTCGATGTTCTGCGGCAATCGTGCGCACACGCCCTGCGATGCGCTTTTGGAACACGGAAAAGTCCTCACTGTCCGGAATATTCGCATGCTCCGGATCACGGTAAAAATGCTTCAGCGTCTCGGGATCCTCGGTGTTGATCTCACTGAAGAAGCGCCCTTCCCATGCCCCAAAGTGAAGTTCGCGCAGAGCAGGATCGGGGACGACGGTCAGACCGAGCCGCTTTGCAAGCGGTGCCGCCGTCTCCATCGTCCGTATAAGGTCGCTCGCATAGAACGCATCTGCATGGTCGACGTCGAGATGCTGTCCGAGCAGTGCCGCCTGTGCGTGTCCCTCCGGTGAGAGCGGCACATCTGACTGTCCCTGAAAACGTCCCGTCTTATTCCACTCGGTCTCCCCATGACGTATGATGATAATTTCCGTCATTTCCCTTCCCCTTCCTATGATTTTCTATGCGCGAATCTCACAGACAACGCCGCCCGAGATCAGCCGTTCCTGACGCATAAAGGCATACGTGCCGTAAAATTCCTGTGCCAGCTGATGCGTACGCGCGTCGATCGCCGCCGTCGACAAATCGGATGCCCAGAGTGCACCGACCACCGTACCGCTGTGTGCCACCAGTACACCGAGCGCTCCTCTGCTCTGCGCCGCCGTGATGAAGCGTTCCAGCTCCGGCTTTTCTAGGTGCTGCTGGTTGCGCCGTGCGCTCTCGGTCGCCGTCTGTCCGAGGAGGCGCTCTTTTTCTGCCCCACTCACGGCAAATGCCCGATCGACTGTATGCAGCAGAGCGCGATAGGCGTCGTCCTGGTCGCCTGCATTGCCCTTGCTCTGATAGTAGGCGACGGTATCTACCTCACCGCCCGCATCGAAGATGGAGACGCCGAGCAGCGGAATATTATGGTACTGGCCGAACAGCTCTCCCGTCGTATGACTGACGTGCGAAAGCCCCGCAAAGGCGATGCCGTCACTCGGCTCGACAGCGATGGCGATGTCCATGATCTCGCGCGCCGTCAGTTCCCGTCCATATGCACGCGCTGCGGCATAGGACACTGCGGCGATATCCGCACTCGAGGACGCCATGCCCTTACCCTGTGGAATCTCCGTCTCAAGACGGATGCCAAAGCGAAACGCCTCCTCACCGATGTGAGCGAGCGTCCGCCGCAGTGCTTCCTGTGCCTTGGTCCCCAGTCCATGTATCCCCGTAAACGCATCCGAGACCGTCGCCGTCGCATACATGCTGATCGGTGCGGTGACAAGAAACGGCGTTCCCGCAAGAGAGCCCTCGATCAGCTCCCCGCAGGACGCGGGCGCTTTTGCTATAATTTCCATAATAACCCCCAAATGTTCGGATGTGTTGATGCCAGGGAAAAGACGGCGAGAACCAGAGTCTCCGTCAATACGGTGACCGCACCATAGACATCACCTGTCACTCCGCCGAGGATATTGGTGATTGTACGGCAGAAAAGAAGGGCAAAGAGTACGCCCAACAGCAGCGAAAGTACCGCCAATACGCCCCACGGCAGGACAAGCACCGCCGTCGCCACAGCAGCGATGAGAACGGTGCGTCGATCTGCCATATCGGCAAAGGTCTTTCCGACACCTTCTGCACGGGCATATGGAAAGAGCGCAATTGCGAGTACCATGGCAAGCCTGCCGATGATTGGCATGACGAAGAGCGCGGGCACAAAGAGGAGCGGATGCATATCGGAGATCAGGGCAAACTGCACGAACATGAGCATGACGAAAGAAACGACGCCAAATGCGCCCGCGCGGCTGTCCTTCATGATCTCGAGCTGACGTGCGCGCTCCCGCCCCGAGAAGATGCCGTCCGCCGTATCCATAAAGCCGTCCGCATGGATACCGCCCGTCAGGAGAATCGGCAGGATGAGGATCAGGACGCACGTCAGCGACCGCATCCCGAGGAAGTAGATGAGCCCCCATGCCGCAAGCATGTAGCACAGGCCGAGCACGAGCCCGACCAGCGGGAAAAAACGCGTACTGCGCCCAAAGTCCTCCGCCGTCCACGTCGTCTGTCGGACGAAGCGGATCCGTGTGAGAAACTGAAGGCCGATCAAAAAAGAATGCATAGAACCGATCCTTAACGATAGAGCGAAAACAAATAGGCAAAGAGCAGAAAGAGAACCGTCGCCGTATACATGAGCCGTATCGCGCCCAAGATGTGTTTGGGGGCAATGTCCATGTGGGCGTCGCCCATATAAGCACGGAAGTGCTTTTGTCCAAAGTAGTAGTTGATGCCGCCGAGACGGATGTGCAGCGCGCCCGCCACAGGAGCCTCCGCATATCCGCCGTTCGGACTGGGATGCCCCGCCGCGTCGCGCCGCAGGATAAAGAGCGCGTTGCGTGCATCATAGCGCAGGAGGAACGCTGCCATCACAAAGAGAATGCTCGTGATGCGCGCGGGAACATAGTTCAGCACATCGTCCACACGCGCCGCCATGCGCCCGAAGTAGAGATAGCGATCATTCTTGTAGCCGAGCATGGAGTCCATTGTATTCGCTGCCCGATAGAGCACGGCGAGCGGTGCGCCGCCGAGGAGAAAGAAGAAGAGCGGCGAGATAACCCCATCCACAGTGTTCTCCGCGACGGTCTCAATCGCCGCGCGCGCAGCGTTCTCCTCGTCGAGCTCCGCCGTATCCCGCCCGACGATATAGCCGACGCGCACCCGTGCACCCACAAGGTTATCCCCGTCGAGCAGGGCATAGATTTCATGCCCCGCCTTTGCCAATGACCGCGGGGAGATACAGAAATAGAGCAGGATGATTTCGAGGACATCTGCCCCCCACGCCACAGGCATATGCCGCGCGGCAAGGATCAGCCCCTCCGCCGCAGCGTAGGAAATCGAGAGGACAATCAGCACCAGCAGCGTCCCCATGGCAAACTTCCTGTCGTCTCCCCCATGGGACGGATAGAGGTGCCGATCCAGCCATCCGATAAATCGCCCGAGAAAGGCGACGGGATGCAGACGGTTCTGCGGATCTCCCGCTATCGTATCGAGAAAAAACGCCGCCATGGCGGCGATGGGCGGGGCGATCATCATGACTCTCCTGCCGCAATGATCGCTGCCAGCTTATCCATATCGAGACTCCGCTGCACCGTCGCAGCCAGACGGTCATAGGCATGCTCCTTTTCCGCCCCGCAGCGGTACTGAATGGGAAGCTCCCCCATGCCGCGCCGCACGCGCAGGCGATTGAGCACTGCCCGACGGAAATGATCATCGTCAAAGATGCCGTGGATGTACGTGCCCGCGATCCGCCCGTCTGCCGAGACCGCACCATCCAATACCGACGCTTCTGTGTTGCCCGCACGGACGATACGGAACGGACGGCATACCTCCTCGGCAAATGTTGTGTCGCCCATGTGGATCTCATAGCCCCGCATCCCATGCACAGAGATGTTCTCCCCCAAGAAGGGAAACGCCGCACAGTCCGCCGTGACCTGCCGCAGATGCTTGCGCGCGGCAAAGGTCGTCGTGAGCGGCAGATACCCCAGCCCCTCCACCGCATCATGCGCCGACTCGGTGTGGAGCGGGTCGGAGATCCTCTCCCCGAGCATCTGGTAGCCGCCGCAGATCCCAAAGAGCGGCGTCCCCGCCGTGACGCACGCACGGATGGCATCCGCGAGGCCCACCTGTCGGATATGGAGGAGATCTTCCGTCGTATTCTTCGACCCCGGCAGGAGGATGAGATCCGGATGACCCAGTTCCTCTGGCATGCGCACGTAATAGAGCGCGACATCCGGCTCGTGCGCCAGCGCGTCAAAGTCCGTAAAATTCGAGAGTTTCGGCGTACGAACGACCGCAATGCGCAGCTGCCCATCGAAGGCGGCCGTATCGCCATAGTGCTGCTCGTCGAGGGAGACGGAGTCCTCCTCATCGATGCCGAGCGCGTCGATGTGCGGGATGACCCCAAGGACGGGCTTTCCCGTCTTTTTTTCCAAAAAGTCAAGGGCAGGCGTCAGGAGGCTCACGTCACCGCGAAATTTGTTGATGACAAGGCCCTTGACGAGCGCACGCTCCTCCGCGTCGAGCAGTTCCAGCGTCCCCACAAGGGCGGCAAGCGCACCGCCGCGGTCGATGTCAGCGATCAGGAGGACGGGCGCGCGAAGATGCTTTGCCACGCGCATATTGACGATATCGTTTGCCTTGAGATTGATCTCGGCGGGGCTGCCCGCGCCCTCGATCACGAGCAGATCATACGCGGCACGCAGGCGATCCAGCGACACCTCAACGGCCTCCCATGCCTTGAGCGAATAGCCCGTGTGGTACTCCCGCGCACTCATATTGCCGACCGGTTCACCCATGATGACAACCTGTGACTGCGCGTTCCCCGTCGGTTTGAGGAGGACAGGGTTCATATCGACTTCGGGGGCGAGTCCCGCCGCCTCCGCCTGCGCGACCTGTGCCCTTCCCATCTCCCGCCCGTCGAGCGTGACATAGGAATTCAGCGCCATGTTCTGTGCCTTAAAGGGCACGACACGCTTGCCCTGCTGATGAAAAATACGACAGAGTGCCGTCGTCAGAATGCTCTTGCCGACATGGGAACTCGTTCCCATCAGCATGATGCTCTTCGCCATTTACACCGCCTCCGCCAGTTTTTTTAGATCAACGGGAATGCCGCAGGTGACGAGATAGACCTTTGCCGCGCAGCGGGCGAGCTGCTGATTGGCAAGCCCCGCCATATCCCGATAGAGCCGCCCGAGGCGATTGGCGGGAACGATCCCGTCCCCCACCTCATTCGTGACAAAAATCGTCGTCGCATCGGCTTCCTCAGCGGCACGAATGAGCGCATGGATACGCGCCTCGACATGGCGTGCAAAGGAGTCGCGCTCCTGTTCCTCCTCCGAATACTGGAGCATATCGTTGCTGAGAAACATCGTCACACAGTCAAAGAGGATGACGCCGTGCGCCTTCCCCGCCTCCCGTATGGCATTCTCGGAGGAAAACGGTGCCTCGTAGGTCGTCCAGTCTGCCGGACGGCGCGACTGATGCAGATCGACGCGCAGCTGCATCTCTGCATCATAGATCTGCGCGGTCGCAATATAGGCGACAGCTGTGCCGCTCTCTGCGGCGCAGCGCGCCGCACAGCGTTCGGCAAACGAGGATTTGCCCGAGCGGACGCCGCCTGTTACGAGAATGATCTGCCCCATTGATGACACGCCTCCACAAAATGCTCCGCCGCACTGCGGCATCCTGCAAAGTGCAGGTGCAGATAACTGCCAAGCGTATTACTCCGACGATGTCCTGCTGGATACTGCGCGCCGCTGCGCAGTTTCGTAAAGCGGAAGGGGCGATCCGCCTCTTCCGCCTCCGTCTCCTCGACGGAAAAGTGAAACTCATGCCCGTGCAGGATAAGCCCTGCCGCACCGAGTATCGTATCCTCTGTCTGCTCCGCCTCCACGTAACCGACCATCTGCAGGCGTTCGGTCATGCGCGCCCGCGCCGCGAACACCCCTGCCATCTCATGCTCTGCTCCCGCAAAATCTACCATGGAGCGCATGAGATACATATAGCCGCCGCATTCGGCGTAGATGGGCATCCCCGCCTCCGACGCTGCACGTATCGCAGAGCGCATCGCCGTATTCCGCGCCAAATCTGCGGCAAACATCTCAGGGAAACCGCCGCCGATGATGATGCCGTCCACATTTGGCAGTGCCGCATCGTGCAGCGGACTGAACTCCACCAGCTCCGCGCCGCATGCACGGAGTTCGTCGAGACTCGCCGCATAGTAGAAGGAAAACGCCTCATCGCGCGCAACGGCAATGCGGCACTGATGCTGCGGCGGGAGTTCCTCCCCCGCTGCAGACGAAAGGGGCGGCGCCGTATTCGCCAGAGCCATAATGCGGTCGATGTCGAGCCCTGTCTCAACACATGCCCCAAGACACTGAATCATCGCCTGCGCTTCATGCTCCTCCACGGGGGTCAGGCCAAGATGACGCTCAGGAAGGACAAAAGAAGCATCGCGGCGCAGCGACCCATAGACGGGCATATCGATCCCCGCCATAGCCGTGCGGACCATCGCCTCATGTGTCCCGCTGCCAAGGCGGTTGAGCAGTACGCCCGCGAGGTTTACGTTCGGATCGTAGCGGCGGAAGCCAAGTGCTGTCGCCGCTGCAGAAGCTCCGACGGATTTGACATCCATGACGAGGAGCACGGGCGCATCCAGAACCTTTGCGATGGCGGCGGTCGAACTGATGCCGCGCCGGCCGCCGTCGTACAGCCCCATCACACCCTCGATCACGGCGATATCTGCGCCGCGGCATTCGCGGACAAAGATCTCCGCGAGCCGTGCCTCGGGCACGAGCCATGTATCCAGATTATGCCCCGTACGCCCGCCTGCAATACGATGATAGCCGAGGTCGATGTAATCGGGTCCGACCTTAAAGGACTGTACGGAAAGGCCGCGCGCCCGCAGTGCCGCAAGCAGTCCTGCCGTCAGCGTTGTCTTTCCTGCCCCCGACTGCGTTGCCGCGATCACGATGCGCGGAATATTCCACTGCATGATGTGCTCCTCAGGGACGGGTATTGTCGATCATATACATCAGCGCATTGACTGCCGCTGCCGCAATCGGACTGCCGCCCTTCGACCCTTCGACCGTGATGTAGGGAACGATGCCGTTTGCGGCGAGCTCCGCCTTGGACTCTGCCGCACCGACAAAGCCGACGGGAATACCGACGATACAGGCGGGGCGGATCCCCTCCTCACGGACCAGGCGCAGAACCTCAAAGAGCGCCGTCGGTGCGTTGCCGATGGCGACGATACTGCCGTCCATATCCTTGCCAAACGTACGCATGGCGACCATTGAGCGCGTAATCCCCTCCGCCTTTGCGCGTGCGGCAACATCGGGATCTGCCACCAGGCAGTGCACCGTGCCGCCGAACGAGGCCAGTTTCTTCTTGTTGATGCCTGTACGCACCATCTCGACATCCGTATAGATATCGACCCCGCGTTTCAGCGCGGCAATCGCCGCGTCGATCGCCTGCGGGTGTACGCGCGTAATGGGCGCATAGCCCACATCTCCCGAGGCGTGAATGAGACGCGAGTAGAGCTTCGTCTCACGCTCGTCGAGATGCAGCTCCGCCAGATGCGGTGCGATCAGCTCCATGCTGCGATTTTCAATGGTCATTGGCTCTTTGATAAAATCCATGAAGGTCTCCTATTTTCTATCGTAAATATCAGCAACAAATGTCAGAACTTCCTCCGCCGTATGGGCCAGATGCGGATAGGAAAGCACGGGGCGGTCGATCACCACGACAGGCAGGCCGAGATCTTCTGCCGCCTGAAACTTCGCATCCGTCCCGCCGACAGTGCCGCTGTTCTTCGTCACGATCACATCTGCTTCGTACTTCTCGTACATGGCACGGTTCAGCGCACGGGAAAAGGGCCCCTGCATCGCAATGATCTGCGCGGGCGTCAGCCCCAGCTCCGTGCAGAGTGCCACGACCTCCGCCGTCGGCAGAACGCGCGCCGTCAGCACGCAGTCAAACTCCGCTGCTGCATGGACAAAGCGCGCCAGATTGCGGCTGCCCGTCGTCAGAAAGATATGCCGCCCCAAGCCCGCCGCGGTCTCCGCCGCCTCCTCATAGGAGTGTACGAGATGCACCTTCTCATACGAGATATCGCTCAGATCGCGCTCGTAGCGGATGTAGGGAACATCTGCCGCCGCACACGCCGCCATGGCGTTGCGCGAAACATTGACGGCGTAGGGATGCGTCGCATCGACAAAGACGCGAACGCCGTGCGTCCTGAAGTACGCCGCCATTTCATCCGCATCAAGCGGCGTATCATGTACCGTCAGATGCCCGCCTGCCGCACTCTGCGCCTCGAGCAGCTGCTCCCCATAGGAACTCACGACGGATGCTGTCACGTCATATCCCGTTTCGCAGAGGCGGCGCACGACGGCACGCCCGTCCTGCGTCCCCGCTGCCGTGAAGATCACAGTCCCGGCTCCCGCTTCTGATAGCCGCGCGGCGTGATCATCCACTGCCCGTTCTGCTTCGTCTTCGAGTTGCCGATGATCACAATCGAGAACATATTGATATCCTCCTTGGTGAACGCACCAAGCGTCGAAATCAGCACATTCTCTCCCTCACGGCTTGCCGCTGTCACGATGCCGACCGGCGTTTCGGGCGTGCGCTCATGCAGAAAGATCTCCTGCACCGCCTTGATCTGACCGACGCGCTTATGGCTGCGCGGATTGTAGAGCACCGTGACGAAGTCTCCCTTCGCTGCAAGTTCTGCGCGCTCCTGGATTAGCTCCCACGGCGTGAGGAGATCGGAAAGACTGATGACGGCAAAGTCGTGCATGATCGGCGCACCGAGGAGCCCCGCCGCCGCACTCATTGCCGAGACACCCGGGATCACGCCGCCGAATTCGGGGCGCTGATCCGCATCCATCTTCATGAGGAGTTCGAGCACCAGCCCGGCCATACCATAGATGCCGGCATCGCCGCTTGAGATCACGACGACATTCTCCCCCGCTGCTGCTTCCTCCAGTGCCGCACGACAGCGGTCGATTTCCTGCGTCATGCCCGTATCGAGCACCTTTTTTCCTTCGACCAGGTCAGCGATCAGCTGGATATAGCGGCTGTAGCCGACAACCGCCGTTGCCTCCTCAATCGTGCGATGTGCACGATAGGTCATATCATCCGTACTGCCGGGGCCGATGCCCACAACACTTATTTTTCCCATAGAAGCGCCACCGTCACTTTCCCAAATACTGTTTTTCCGAGTGCCATGCGTCCGCCTTTCTCGCCTGCTGCACAAAGTGCTGCCGCCTCGCATACATTTCCTACACCGATTGTTTTCCGTACAAAATCCGATTCGGTCAGATCATAGTATTCAATCATCTGCCGAAGCGCCTCCTGTGGGAAAAAGATAATCTCACGTTCGAGTGTCCGCGCGGCCGCGAGAAGTCCTGCCTCATTGCGCTTGACCTCGGTGCTCGCAAAAAGATCGATCGCGGACGGTTCCCGCCCGATCATCCCGCATGCCTCCGTCAGCGCGCGGAGGACCTGCGCCTCCGTCACATCGGCACGGCATCCGACACCTGCGATCAGCCGCCGCGGAATGAGACAGAGTGTTCGCTCCTCCGCAGCAGCAGGCACATACTCCGCCCCAACGATGACAACGCGGCAGCTCGTCCCATCCGCAGGAGGAACCACACCGCGAAAGAGCCGCGCACCGATCTCCTGCTCCCGCAGCTGCGCCTCATAGAAGGCAGCCTGCGGCAGATCACTGTCGATATAGTAATGCACTTCCTCGCCCGCCATGAGCGCCGTATTCAGCACCTGTATGGCAGACTTTGGCACAGGGCGCAGGGCAAGCCGTGCGGCGACGGCATCGGGGGCGAGCACCCCCGTCACATCCGTTGCCGTCGTAATGACGGGATCCGCGCTCACCGCCGCACAGAGCGTGCGTGTCAGATCATTCGCCCCGCCGACGTGTCCCGAAAGGAGACTGATTCCATGCCTCCCCTGCTCGTCAAAGACGATCACGGCAGGGTCGTACAGTTTACTGCGGACACACGGCGCAAGCGTGCGCACAACAATCCCCGTCGCCATGACACAGACAAGTGCATCATAGCGTGCAAACGCCGTCGTAATCGCTGCGGACAGATGGGCAAAATAAGCGGTATGTCCTTCCGTGGGTGTACCGTCGCGCATCCGCTCCGGCAAATAGAGCAGTGCATCTCCGTCAAGAACGGCACGCAGACGCTCTGCAAGTGCAGCCCCGCCGTCCGTCAGAGCAAAAACAGCAGCTCTCACTGCTTTGCATCCCGAAACATGTGCGAGAAATTGGCGGCATAGAGCCTCGACGGCTCATACACCGCATCGAGACAGTCGCCGACCACGATCATCGCTGTACGGTCGATCTCCTCCGCCTTCACCTGCTCTGCAATCGTCGCAAGCGTACCGCGCAGGATCTTCTGCTCCGGCCATGTCGCGCGCTGCACAATGGCGACAGGCGTCGTCGGCTCATACCCGCCTGCTGTCAGTTCTGCCGCAACCTCCTCGATCATCGTGATCGAGAGGAAAATACACATCGTCGAATGGTGCGCAGCGAGACTGCGCAGCTTCTCGCGGTCCGGCACGGGCGTGCGTCCCTCATTGCGCGTGATGATGACCGTCTGCGAGATGCCGGGCAGGGTATACTCCTGCCGCAGCGCCGCCGCTGTCCCGAGGAAGGAACTCACGCCCGGCACAACATCATAGGAAAAGCCGCGCTTTTCCCACGCGTCCATCTGCTCCTGAATTGCTCCGTAGATCGCAGGGTCACCGGTATGGAGACGCACGGTCATCTTCCCTGCCGTCTCTGCACGCGCGATCACCTCGATGACCTCATCGAGCGTCATGTGCGCCGAATTATGGATCTCCGCCTCTTCCTTGCAGAAATCGAGGAGTGCGGGGTTCACGAGTGAGCCGGCATAGATGACGACATCTGCCTCAGCCAGATAGCGTGCGCCCTTCACCGTGATGAGCTCAGGGTCACCGGGACCCGCACCGACAATATGAATCATGTATTCCTCACTTTCTCTGTGCCGTAATGATATAAATCGGATTCAGTGCCTTTGCCATATCGTAGGGACCGACGCGTTCCAACCGACTGATCTGCACCTGTATAGCCTCGCACGTATAGAGCTCCGCATGCGCATGGAAATAATCCAGACAGGCGGAGACCGTCTGCATCGTAATCGCATTTGCCACGATGCGTCCGCCGCTGTGCATACGCGTTCCGATGATGTCCAGAATCTCGGGCAGATGCCGTCCGCTGCCGCCGATCAAGGCGACATCGAGATGGGGAAGCCCGTCCAGCGCGGCGGGAGCCGCCCCCTCGACCACCGTGAGGTTCTGTGTGGAAAAACGTGCCGCATTCTCCTTGATGAGTGCGATTCCCTCGGGATTCTTTTCGATGGCGTAGACATGCCCCTGCGGTGCAAGACGCGCCGCCTCCACCGAGAGCGAGCCCGTCCCCGCGCCGACATCATAGACGACAGCATCGGGGGCAATCTGCGCCTTGACGAGCGTGAGGATGCGTATCTCCTCCTTCGTCATGGGCACATTTCCGCGCACAAAAGCGTCATCTTTTATGCCGAGATTCATGCATCATCCTCCTTCACTGCACAGACGATAATCACGCCGTGCCCAATTCCCTCATCACGCGCCGCATCTCCCAGCGTCGTCCGAACAATGTTCTCATCCGCATAGGAAAGGCGCGTCGCTATATACATCACGTCATCTGCACGCCAGCCTGATGAGAGCAGCCGCTGCGCGATGACCTGTGAGTTATTCTTCCCGTCCGTCAGCATCCCGAGTACGGCATCTGCCGTCCGCGAGAGTTCCTCTGCCCGCGGCTCACGCCCGTGAAAACTGAGCAGGCGCGCATCGTGCCACGGCAGAGCAAGCCGTGCAAAGGCAAATTGGAGCGAGCTGATGCCCGGGATTACAGCCATCTGCGCGGGTGGGAACGTCCTTCGCAGAGCATCCAGCAGCGAGTAGTAGCCGGGATCTCCCGAGACCATGACCACCACATCATCGTCGCGGAGCGCATCCCGGATAAAGGTCAGCACCTCTGCAACATCCGCTCCGATCGCATGCGTACGCACCCCCGCAGGAGCAAGATCGGCGAGCGCGCGCCGCCCGCCGACGAGGACGCGCGCGTCATGAATCGCCGCCCGTGCCTGCGGCAGAAGATAGGCGGGGTCGCCGGGGCCGATGCCGACGACGGTGATCGTATGTCTCATGCGTTCAGTCTCCATCCGCAGGCATCGGCAAAAGCCCGCGCCTGCTCATCCACACCGAGGATCTCCCCCGCGAAATTCACCATGACGGCACCGACCTTCATTTTCCCGAAGAGATACCTCTCCGCACGGATACGCACGCGTGCGGCGATCACCGCGCAGACCCGCTCAGCGAGCCCTGCCGACGCGATCACCGCCAAGGCATCCTCCGTCGTATTCGCTGCCAGTACGGCGCGCACATCCGTCTGGCTGAGCCCCTCAGCGGCAGCATACGCCGCGAGCGTCTCCAGCCGTGCATCCGCCATACGATTATGGGTATGGAAAATGCCGGCGGCAATCTTCACGAGCTTGCCCGTATGACCGAGAATCAGCACGCCCTTTGTACCGCGCTCGGCGGCACGCTCCAGCATAAAGCCGATAAAGTTGCTTGTCTCGATAACCGCCTTCTGCGAAATCCCCAGAGAGAGGGCAATCCGCTGCCCGATCTTCCCGGGAACAAAGACGAGTACCTCCTCCCCTGCTGCACGTGCCACATCGATCTGCGGAACAAGGGAGTCTTTGAAGGCCTCTTCGGACATGGGACGAAGCACGCCCGTTGTGCCGATCACGGAGATACCGCCCTCGATGCCGAGTACGGGGTTGAGCGTCTTCTTTGCTAGTTCTGCCCCGGCCGGGATGGCAATCGTCACCTCTGCACCGGTATCCTCCCGTCCCGTCATCTCGGCGACAACGCGTCGGATCAGCTCGCGCGGTCCCTGATTGATCGACGGCTCACCGACAGGGAGGCTCATCCCTGGCTTTGTCACCGTGCCGACCCCATCGCCCGCACGGAACACAATCCCATCGGCATCATCGCGCAGCCGGATCGTCGTGTAGACGGAAACGCCGTTCGTGATATCGGGATCATCGCCCGAGAACTTGACGACCTCAGCACAGATCCCATCCTCCGTGTGTGTGACCGCCTTGACGGGAATCGTCAGCGGCGTTCCGTCCAGTGCCGTGAGGGAAATCTCCTGCCACGGCTTCCCCTGCAAAAAGAGAAATGCCGCCTTGACCCCTGCCGCCGCGCACGCACCTGTCGTATATCCGCTGCGCAGTTCTGTCGACATACATCGTCTCCGTCCAAAACAAGAAATTTATCGAAGAAAAACTGATTTATTATAACACTCTGCCGACAAAATGAAAAGGGAGCACCGTGCATTTTACACAGTGCTCCCCAGTATCTTGTCAAATATTACGATAGAGCCCGATCACCTTGCCGAGAATCTGGACATCCGTCTCGTAGAACGGCTCCATGGCGTCATTCTCGGGCTGCAGGCGGATGCAGGTCTTTTCACGGAAGAAACGCTTCACCGTCGCCGACTCACCGTTGACGAGCGCCACAACGATATCGCCGTTGTTCGCTGTCGGCTGCTGACGCACAAGCACGAAATCGCCGTCGAAGATGCCGACGTTGATCATGCTGTCCCCTTGAATGCGGAGCATGAACACATCCTCCGCCGTCCCGAGAAGCCCGCGTGGGAAGGAGAATACATCCTCCACGTTTTGCTCGGCGAGGATCGGCTCGCCCGCCGTCACAACGCCGACCAGCGGCACGGGGATCGTGCGCCCCCACGGATTCTCTCCCATGATATCGATCGCACGCGGCTTCGTCGCATCACGGCGGATCATGCCGTTCTCCTCGAGCATCGACAGATAGCGATGCACCGTCGAGCTGGATTTCAGTCCAACTGCCGTGCCGATCTCACGAACCGAGGGCGGATACCCCTTCTCCACCAAGAACTCCTTGATGTAGTCCAATATCTCCGACTGTCGCCGCGTGGATATTCTTGTCTTCTTCACCGTGATACCCCCTGACAGGTTCGCATACATATTATTATTAGTATCATAGCATATATACGTTCTAAAAAAAAGGGGGTAAGTGAAGAAATTCTCCTAAGGAATCACGGATAAAATGAAGTTCGTCAGATTGCATAGATTCTCCACCGAAGTGCGGGCAAAAAAATGCATTAAGATGGCCTGACCGAATTCATCAGCGATTCCCTAATTTGTATCAAATTTCTGCTCTGCATCGTGGAGAATACTGTCACGGCGCGCCTTTGAAGCGGAAAAATAGTCGTGGATCGCCTGTCGATCTCCTGCATCAATGGCCGTGATAACCTCCCCCATGATCGTCTGCAGCTCACGCAGTGCATCTGTGATCGCCTCCGCATTCGTCATGCAGATGTCCGCCCACATATCAGCATTCGAGGAAGCGATGCGCGTCGTGTCCTTGAATCCGCCGCCGATGAGCTTCAGACAGGAGGAAAGATCATCACCGCTGCGGTTGAGGAGGGTAACGAGAGCTGCCGCCGCGAGATGCGGCACATGGCTGATGACCGCGGCACAGCGGTCGTGCTGTGCAAGATCGAGCGTCGTAAATCGGGCACGCGTGAGCCGCAGAACATCCATCAGACGTTCTTTGATCTCCTGCGGGATGGCCGGGTCGTCGATGATGACGTACGCCTTATGGGCAAAGAGATCCTTCGTCGCCGCCGCAACACCGCTCTTTTCGCGTCCCGTCATCGGATGCCCGGGGATATAGTAGATATCCGCCGGCAGGATCTCATGCAGCTGCCGGTAAAGTTCGCCCTTCGTACTTCCTGCATCCGTCAGGATCGCACCGCGCTTCAGGTACGGCAGGATCCGCTCTACCATCGGAACAATCTGGAGGACGGGCGGGCTGAGGTACACAATGTCCGCATCCCCGACAACCGCCGCCAGATCCGCCCCTGCATAGTCCACCGCACCGCAGTCCATCGCCGCACGCATGGACTGCTCTGAACGGCAGAGACCTGTAATGTAGATCCCATCACCGAGCGCCTCCTTGAGGCACAGCCCGAGTGAGCCGCCGATCAGCCCGACGCCAATGATGGCAAGCTTCGTCCGTGTCATGCGCGCCGCCCGACGGCAGGGGCAATCTGCCGCACCTCATCCATCAGCATCTCGAAGTTGCGCGGAATCAAGCTCTGATCCCCATCGGAAAGTGCCAGCTCGGGGTGGCAGTGCACCTCGATGATGAGCCCGTCTGCACCGACGGCGACGGAGGCACGCGCCAGGGGGCGCACCATCTGCCACCGTCCCGTCCCGTGACTGGGGTCGGCGATGACGGGAAAATGCGTCAGCTCTTTGAGTGCTGCAATCGCATTGAGATCCATCGTATTGCGCGTATAGGTCTCATACGTACGGATGCCGCGCTCACAGAAGATGATGTTCTCATTTCCGCCCGCCGCAATGTACTCCGCTGCATTCAGCCACTCACTGATCGTCGCAGAGAGCCCGCGTTTGAAAAGCACGGGCTTCTGTGCCTTGCCGAGTGCCTTAAGCATCTGGAAGTTCTGCATATTGCGCGCACCAACCTGCAGGAGATCGGCATACTCCGAGACAAGACCGATATCATCCTTGTCCACGACTTCCGTCACAACACGCAGACCTGTCTTGTCTCCGACATCGCGCAGAATCTTCAGCCCCTCCTCACCGAGCCCCTGAAAGTCGTACGGGCTCGTACGCGGCTTGAATGCGCCGCCGCGGAGGAACTGCGCACCTGCCGCTTTCACCTTGACCGCGACATCATAGACCTGATCGTAGCTCTCGACGGAACACGGTCCCGCCATAATCGCCAGCTGCTCACCGCCGACGGGGAAACCAGACACATAGACAATACTGCTCTCGGGGTGGAACTCGCGGCTGACCAGCTTATACTTCTCCGTGATGCGCACCGTCTTTTCGACGCCCTCCATCATGTTCATCTCGAGCCCTGCTATCATCTGCTTATCCCCGATGACCCCGATGATGACGCGATCCTCTCCCTTTGATAGATGCGTGCGCAGCCCCGTCTGCTCAATCTTAGCGATCACATGGTCGATATTCTCCTGTGTGGCTCCTGCGTTCATAACGACGATCATAGCGTACCTCCGTCATACCTTTATCATAGCAATTTCATCACAGTTTGGATACTTAGGACAGTCAATGCATTCCTTCCAAACCTTCTGCGGCAGTTCCTCCCTACTGATACGGAGAAAGCCAAGCGTCTCAAAAAACGCCGGCTTATAGGTGAGTGTAAAGAACTTCTCAATGCCGAGTCCATCGCCCTCATCGAGGAGGCGGTGCACAATCTCCGCGCCGATCCCCTGCCGTATATGCGTCGGTGCAATCGCCATCATGCACACCTCGGCAAGTCGATCCCACATGATGCGCAGTGCCCCCACTCCGACCACCGTCCCGTTTTCCTCGGCGACGACAATATCACGCAAATTCTCGTAGAGCGTGTTGCGCGAGCGCGGCAGCATATCGCCCTGCGCCGCATAGACCCGCACAAGCTGATAGATCGGCTCAACGTCGTCAAATCTCGCCTTTCGATAAATCATCCGCGCCCTCCCCTCATCATACCTATGCCCCGCTGCTTGGACACACCTGAGCAAGCGCACACGTGTCGCAAAGCGGTTTTCGTGCCTTGCAGACCTGTCTTCCGTGCAGGATGAGCCAATGGTGTGCGTCGCTCCAATCCTCACGCGGAATTACCTTCTGCAGCCCCTTCTCCACCTCGAGCGGCGTCGTGCCCACGGCAAGCCGCAGGCGGTTTGCCACGCGGAACACATGCGTATCCACCGCGATGGCAGGCATATGAAATGCGACACTCATCACAACATTCGCCGTCTTGCGTCCGACGCCTGGGAGCTTCTGCAGTGCCTCAAAGTCCGCCGGCACCTCGCCGTCGTACTCATCCAGCAAGATATGACAGGTCTCTATGATGTGCTTTGCCTTCATGCGGAAAAATCCGCAGTCATGAATCTCTTTTTCAAGTTCTGCCTGCCCAAGAGCGGCAATTGCAGCAGGCGTATTTGCCTTTGGAAAGAGCCGCCCCGTCACCACATTGACACGTGCATCCGTACACTGTGCCGAAAGGATGACGGCAATGAGAAGCTCAAACGGCGACTGAAACGTGAGCGCGGGTCTTGCATTCGGATAGAGAGACCGCAGAATGCGCAGCTGCTCTGCCTTAACGGCCTTCGTGACGCGCATCAGTTCGTCAGGGCGCGCGTCGGCGCCGGGATACGCCCGCCGCGCGCGATGAACGCCGCCGAGCTGAAGAAACTGCGGACGGGAACGATAGGCGAGTAGCCCAAGAGTCCGCCGAAGGACACCGTCTCCCCCACCTTTTTCCCGGGCACAGGAATGACACGTACCGCTGTTGTCTTGTTGTTCACCATGCCGATTGCCGCCTCATCCGCGATGATGCCGGCAATCGTGCTGGCGGGCGTATCGCCCTCAATCGCGATCATATCCAGTCCGACCGAGCAGACGCAGGTCATCGCCTCGAGCTTCTCAATGGAGAGACTGCCGCGCTGAACGGCGTCGATCATGCCCTCGTCCTCGCTGACGGGAATGAACGCCCCCGACAGGCCGCCGACATGAGAGGTCGCCATCAGGCCGCCCTTCTTGACCGCATCGTTGAGGAGTGCGAGTGCCGCCGTCGTACCGGGTGCTCCGCACGCCTCAAGTCCCATCTCCTCCAGGATGCGCGCCACACTGTCGCCGACCTCCGATGTCGGTGCCAAGGAGAGGTCGATAATGCCGAACGGAACACCTAGGCGGCGTGATGCTTCACGCGCGACGAGCTGTCCCACGCGTGTGATCTTGAACGCCGTACGCTTGATCGTCTCGGCGATCTCCGTGAAGTCCGCGCCCTTCAGATCCTCAAGGGCATGTTTGACCACCCCAGGACCGCTGACACCGACATTGATGACACGGTCACCCTCAGCAACGCCGTGGAATGCGCCTGCCATGAAGGGATTGTCTCCGGGCGCATTGCAGAACACGACAATCTTTGCGCAGCCGAGCGCCTCCTGCTCGCGCGTCAGCTCTGCCGTACGCTTGATCACATCGCCCATCTCGCGCACGGCATCCATATTGATGCCTGCCTTCGTCGAGCCGATGTTGACCGACGAGCAGACAATATCCGTCGCTGCCATCGCCTGCGGAATGGAGTCGATGAGCACACGGTCGCCATGCGTCATCCCCTTTTCGACGAGTGCCGAAAATCCGCCGATGAAGTTTACCCCGACCGCCTTGCCTGCGCGGTCGAGTGCCTCCGCTACGGGGACGAAGGAATCCGTCTGACACGCATCCGCCGCGATCCCGATGGGCGTCACTGAGATGCGCTTGTTGATGATGGGGATGCCGTACTCCGTCTCGATGTCCTCACCTGTCTGAACGAGATACTCCGCTGAGTGCGTAATCTTCTCATAGACATTCTGGCAGAACTTCTCGAGGTTTGGATGAGCGCAGTCCCGCAGGGAGATTCCCATCGTAATGGTACGCACATCGAGGCGGTTTTCCGTAATCATCCGATTGGTTTCACGGATGTTCTCAAATGTAATCAATCTGCCGCTCCTCGCTCAAATCTTGTGCATGACCTGGAAAATCTCCTGGTGCTGAACCTTGATCTCGAGTCCCTGCTCCTCGCCCTTCTTCCGCAGAATCTCCTGCAGATCCTTGAGCTTGATCTCCGCATCATCCGGCATCTCGGCAAGCATCACCATGTTGAAAAAACCATCCATGATGTTTTGGTTCACATTCATGATATTGACGCGCTGCTTGGCGAGGATCCCACTCACCATTGCTACAATACCGACCTGATCCCGTCCGACAATCGTCACAACCAATTTCATCTTCGCCACTCCTCAAGAAGCATCCGCATAGATACCGTGCAATATCCCCTGCATCATATCAAAAAACACAGACACCGTCAACACGAGACACACACCGCTGCCTCTGACAAATATGGCGTGAACAGCACAAAAACTGTTCACGCCATTAGGTAAAAGAAACTCATAGTCCCAAGTCGCCCATCCGCATTTCTTCCACATGGTCATCTGCGATGGAAAACGCAAATCCTACCGTCGGATCCTCTTCGAAGAAATAGATGTAGTCTTTGCCATAGATCATGCTCGGCTCACCATAGACACGCCGCAGCTCCTCAACCGGTGTGCCGATGCGAACGCCCTTGCCGGAAGCAAGAGCATTATGCGAGCGCACACGCACCAAGCGCACTGCTCCGTCTACCGTTTCAACGAGAAGGCCGTCTTCATATCTGCACGCAACGACATCTTTCCCTGCATAACGCATGGACTTCTGTGATGTCGTCTCCTGTGGTGTTCCATAGCTGGCGCGTACCTCTGCATCCCCTGCACCGTATGCGATGCCGCCAAGGATCAGCGATTTGCGTTCCAGACGAACGGCTGATGTCTGCTCCTCTGTGCGATGCTGACGAAGCAGCTGCGCCTCACGCTTTGCTGCATCATCTGCCATGAGCGTCTTCTCTACGGACTCGCGTGCAATAGGTACATGGTCCCCATGGGAATTGCTCAGCGGCTCTTCTGTACAGCCCTGGAGCATGTAGGCTGTAAGAAGCGCTGCGGCTCCTACGATGGCAATCCCTGCACATACAACGCTCTTTCGCATCTTCACCGGCTGTCTCTCCCTTAGGGAATTACTGGATTGCGGGAAGTTGCCCGCCTCAGCGGATCACTCCCATGCGGATCTCATCAACGCGACCATGTTCGATCTCAAAGGAAAATCCGATCGTCTGATCACCATCCACATAGTAGATATAGTCATCCCCATGTATCACATCCGGCTGCCCATACGCTGCAATCAGTGCATTCAGATCACTGCCGACCGCGATATCATCCTTGGTACGAATGCCGTTGCTCGCACCAACCTCAATCCGCCGAACGAAACCATCCACAAAGGTAATGTCAAACTCGCTGCCATACTCCCACTCAACGGCCTGTCCACCGGAGTAGATCGGGTTATACTTCGTCTCAACCTCACGCGGCGCACCATAGACACTGCGCACGTAACTCTCCGATGCACCGTACTCAATCCCACCTGCGACGAGTGCATCCTGCGGCACAGATGCCTGCACAGCAGTCATGCTAAGCATGCTGATACCAAGAGCCAATCCAGCGATTTTTCCATAAAAGTTCATCACGTTCTCTCCTTATTTCATTATTAATAAAAATATAGGATAAAACGCTGAAAAGCCTCTGAATATTTCTTTTCAGAGGCTTTTCATACACGACAGACGTGGTATAGACGCGTTATACGCTCGGAATCGGCACATCCTCGTCCGACAGAGTTCCCTCAAGGTCGTGATTTGTGATCGCGCAGACGGCCGAATCCGACCAGACATTTTCCGCCGTCTCAATCATATCGATGATCGAGTAGATCGGCAGGATGACCCCCATGAGCCCGACCGGTGCGCCGATCGACGCCATGAGAGAGAGCGTCAGAAAATAGCAGCCCATCGGAACGCCCGCATTGCCGACGGCGGCGAGCACGGCGATAAAGAGCCAGCTGATCATCGTGCCGAGCGAGAGTTCCATCCCTGCATTCTGCATGACGTAGAGCGAGGTCACGAGAATGAACGCGGCACAGCCGTTCATGTTGATTGTCGTGCAGATTGGCAGGACGAAACGTGTCACCGAAGGATGCGCCTTAAGACGCTGCTCGGCAGAAGCGAGTGTCACGGGGAGCGTACCTGCCGAGCTCTTTGTAAAGAGAGCGACCGCGACCGCCGGCATCATCTGACGGAACACGCGCACGGGATTCAGCCCGCGCACAGCGAGGAAGAACGGAATGACAATAAAGAACTGAATCAGATTGCCGCCGATGACGACAGCGGTATAGACACCGAGTGAACCAATGATGACGCCCGCCTCGATCTGTGCCGCGAGCTGTGCGGCAAAGGCGAGGATCCCCACGGGCAGGACAGCGATCAGCGCGCGAATGAGCGTGAAGAGCAGTTCCTGCAGGCCATGAATCCCCTTGAGGAGCATCTCACGGTTCTCCGTCTTGGGTGCGAAGGCAAGTCCAAGCCCCGCCGCTGCTGCGACAAGCATGACAGAGAGGACGTTTCCCGAGACAAACGGGGCGAGCACATTGTTCGGAACGATGGAGAGGAAGTGATCGTAATAGGACAGTCCCTCCAGCTTGCCCGGCACATCCGATATGCCCGCGCCGACAACATCGGCAGGCAGGTTTGCGGGTGCGAGCCAGAGGAAAAGTGCCAGCCCGACCGCCGCCGCACAGATTGTCGTCAGCAGGGTATAGGTGACAGCATGGGCAAAGATGCGTCCCGTATCTCGCTTCGTCCCAAGTGAGGCTAACGTCGTGATCACGGCAAGGGCAATCGTCGGCACGGCGACGAATTGGAAGAGGCGTGTAAAGACGGTTGCGATAAAGCTGAACAGGTTGTTCAGCGCGGGCACGTTCGCCCAGCCAAGAATGCCGCCGACGATGAGCGCCGCGATCCACAGTGCGAGCTGACGCTTCTGCCCGCTGAGCTTCGCGGCAGAGAGCGCCGCCTGCGCCTGCTGTTCCACCTCATCATGAGGCGTATGTTTATGTTGATCTGCCATAGAGAATTCCTCCATATCCCAAGATGTAAGAAATCGCTGGTAAGATGATACTGAGCAGATCAGCGATCTCCAAAAACATTGTTTGCATATTATATTTCTATGTTAATGATATGTCAAGTAAAAACTGCCGTGACAGCACGGCAGTTTTTCTCAGCAGGAGCAGCAAAGTGTACGAGAAAATCCGGTACGTCCTTATGCCTTGCCTGCAAGTTTCTTGTAGTTGTTGTAGCGCGTCTCCGCGTCCTTCTGCGTCTTCTCAAAGAGTGCATCCGCCGCCTCGGGGAAGCTGCGCTGGAGATTGATGTAGCGGTTCTCACCCAGCAGGAACTCACGGAACTTCGAGAAGTCCGGCTCTTTCGAATCGAGGCTGAACGGATTCTTGCCTGTCTCGATAAGCTGCGGGTTGTAGCGATAGTTCGCCCAGTAGCCGCACTCCACGGCGAGCTTGCCCTCAAGCTGAGCACAGCCCATGCCCTTGCGGATGCCGTGATTGATGCACGGCGAGTACGCGATGATAAGCGAGGGTCCCGGATATGCCTCCGCCTCGCTGATCGCCTTGAGCACCTGATTCTGGTCAGCCCCCATATCGATCTGTGCGACGTAGACGTAACCGTAGGACATCGCCATCATGCCGAGATCCTTCTTCTTCGTCTTCTTGCCCGTCGCGGCAAACTCTGCAATCGCAGCCGCCGGCGTGGACTTCGACGCCTGTCCGCCTGTATTGGAGTAGACCTCGGTATCAAAGACCATGATGTTGATGTCTTCGCCCGAGGCGAGCACGTGATCCACACCGCCGTAGCCGATGTCGTATGCCCAGCCGTCGCCGCCGAAGACCCACTGCGAACGCTTGACGAAGTAGTCGTTGTCGCTGTAAATGCGGCAGAGGAGCTCATCCGTCCCCTTCTCCTTCTCGAGCAGCTCACGCAGGAGGTCGGCGCGGTCGCGCGTTCCCTCACCGCTGTTGCGCTTTTCGAGCCAGAGCTGCATCGCCGCCTGGAGCTCCGCCGAGCCCTTCTTGGCCTCCAGCGCCTCCGTCACAGCGGCAGCGAGCGACTCACGTACCGACTTTGTGCCGAGCAGCATACCGAGACCATACTCTGCGTTGTCCTCGAACAGGGAGTTCGCCCATGCAGGACCGCAGCCCTTCTGGTTTTTCGTGTACGGAATGGCAGGTGCACTGGCGCCCCAAATGGAGGAGCAGCCCGTTGCATTGGCGATCATCATGCGGTCTCCAAAGAGCTGCGTGATGAGCTTGGCATACGGTGTCTCGCCACAGCCTGCGCACGCCCCCGAGAACTCGAAGAGCGGCTGCTCGAACTGCGAGCCGATCAGCGTTGTCTTCTTCATCGGGACATTCTTGACCGCGACCTTCGTCGTATCGACACCGTAGTCAAAGTACTTCTGCGCATCACGGAGCTTGTCATCGAGCAAGGTCATATCAAGTGCCTTGCCCGGGCAGACCTGTGCACAGTTGCCGCAGCCAAGGCAGTCGAGTGTCGAGACGGCGATGGTGAGGTTCATTCCCTTTGCGGGACGCGACTTCACAGACTGCATTCCCTCAGGTGCTGCCGCAAGCTCCTCGTCCGTCGTCAGGATCGGACGAATCGTCGCATGCGGACAAACAAAGGAGCACTGGTTGCACTGAATACACTTCTCAGGGCGCCATACGGGGACAGAGATCGCCGTGCCGCGCTTCTCATAGGCTGTACCGCCCACGGGGAACGTACCGTCCTCCATGCTGAGGATCTCGGAGATCTTGAGCTTGTCGCCCTCCTGACGATTCATGACATTCTGGACGTTCGTGATGAATGCAGGCGTCTTCTCGTTGACCGGCACCTCTTCGTCCACAGCATCCTTCCACGCATCAGGAACATTGACGCGGTGCAGCGCCTCGATGCCCTTGTCGATCGCACCATTGTTCATGTTGACGACCTTCTCGCCCTTGCTGCCGTAGGAGGTGACAACCGCATCCTTGAGATACTTGACTGCATCGTCGAGCGGAATGATGTTGGCGAGCTTGAAGAACGCGGACTGCATGACCATGTTGAAGCGTCCGCCAAGTCCGAGCTCACGCGCAATGTGAACGGCGTCCACCGTATAGAACTGGATGTCGTTGCGTGCGATAAAGCGGCGCATTGATGCGGGCAGATGCGTATCCAGCTGCTCATCCGACCAGAACGTATTGAGCAGGAACGTGCCGCCCTTTCTGAGTCCTGCGAGCAGGTCATACTGACGCACATAGGACTGCTGCGAACAGGAGATAAAGTCCGCACGGTTGATGAGATACGGGCTGATGATCGGCGACTTGCCAAAGCGCAGGTGACTCATCGTGATGCCGCCCGACTTCTTCGAGTCGTAGGCAAAGTATGCCTGCGCATACATATCCGTCTTGTCGCCGATGATCTTGATCGCGCTCTTGTTCGCGCCGACCGTGCCGTCCGAGCCGAGTCCCCAGAACTTGCACGCCGTCGTCCCCTCCTTCGTGAGGTTGACATCGCTGTGTGCGGGCTTCAGGCTGCGGTTCGTCACATCATCGACGATGCCGAGCGTAAAGCCGTGCATCGGCTCGTCCTTCTTCAGCTCCTCGTAGACGCCGAAAATCTGATCCGGCGTCGTATCCTTGCCGCCGAGACCATAGCGGCCGCCGACGATGACGGGATCCATGCCTGAGCCATAGTACGCCGCCTTGACATCGAGGTAGAGCGGCTCGCCGAGGGCACCCGGCTCCTTCGTGCGGTCGAGGACAGCAACCTTCTTCACCGTCTTCGGGAGATACTTGAAGAAATGCTCGACGGAGAACGGACGATAGAGATGAACGGACAGCAGTCCGACCTTCTCGCCCTGTGCATTGAGATACTCCGCGACCTCCTCCGCCGTCTGGCAGACCGAGCCCATCGCAATGATGATGCGGTCCGCATCAGGTGCGCCGTAGTAGTCAAAGAGATGGTGCTCACGGCCTGTGATCTTTGCCATCTGTGCCATTGCTTCCTCAACGAGGGAAGGAATGGCATCATAGTAACGGTTGACCGCCTCACGCCCCTGGAAGTAGATATCAGGGTTCTGTGCCGTGCCGCGCACCACCGGATGATCCGGGTTGAGCGCACGGCGGCGGAACGCCTCAACGGCATCCCAGTCGAGGATCTTCGCGAGGTCAGCATAGTCCACGACCTCGATCTTCTGGATCTCATGCGAGGTGCGGAATCCGTCAAAGAAGTTGATGAACGGCACACGTCCCTTGATGGCGACGAGATGCGCTACTGCAGAGAGATCCATGACCTCCTGCACGCTCGACTCGGCGAGCATGGCGACACCTGTCTGACGCGCTGCCATGACATCCTGATGGTCGCCGAAGATGTTCAGCGAGGAGGCGGCAATGGCGCGTGCACTGACGTGGAACACGCCCGGCAGCAGCTCACCTGCAATTTTATACATATTGGGGATCATCAGCAAAAGCCCCTGCGATGCTGTGTAGGTCGTCGTCAGCGCACCCGCCTGCAGAGACCCGTGGACAGCCCCCGCAGCACCGGCCTCCGACTGCATCTCAATCAGACGCAGCTTCTGTCCAAAGATATTCTTCATTCCTTTGGCAGCAAGGCTGTCGACATACTCCGCCATCGGCGACGAGGGCGTGATCGGATAGATCGCTGCCACGTCCGTAAAGGCATAGGAAATATAGCCCGCGGCGGTATTTCCGTCCATCGTCTTCATCTTTTTTGCCATAGTACTGCTCTCCTCTCTTTAGAGAAGCGCCGATAAATTCGGCACGACCATCTTGACGCATCTTTTTCGCCCGCTTATCGTTAGCAAATCCTCCACAT
>ERZ773035.262-NODE-262-length-44708-cov-9.377377_pt1 | contig 44708 bp, 30 predicted proteins | sample MGYA00511487_ERZ773035 | MGnify/ENA primary metagenome ERZ773035 (study PRJEB29015, sample SAMEA2737985) | human oral metagenome | biome: human oral; feature: human-associated habitat; material: dental | place: China | collected 2024 ... | reverse complement strand
CGGCCGCGCGGGGGGCGCGGACGCGGTGGCCACGGCCGTGCGGGCCGCCAGGGCTTCGGGCAGGGGGGCGCTCGTCGTCGTCCCCTCGGCCCGGCAGGCGCAGGCTCTCGCCGAGGCTCTGCGGGCCGCGCTCGGGGAGAGCGTCGCCGTGGTCGTCTCCGAGGACGCCCACGAACAGCGTTACGCCACCTTCCTGCGGATCCTCTCCGGCCACGACCGCATCGTCGTCGGCACGCGCAGCGCCGTGTGGGCCCCGGTCAGGGATCTCGGCCTGTGCGCGGTCCTCGACGACGCCGCCCCCTCCCTCCGCGAAGTGCGCTCGCCCTACTGCCAGACCGGGGACGTCGCCACCCTGCGCGCCGCCCGGGAGAAGGCCGCCCTGCTGGTCCTCTCGCCCTACGTCAGCCTCGAATCCGCGCTGCTCGTGGAGCGCGGCGACGCGGCGCTCGTGGCCGGGGAGCCCGCGGCGATCCGCGACCTCGCCCCCCGGGCCAGCACAGCCGACCAGTGGGCCAGGGACGGCGAGCAGTGGTCTCGGATCCCCGAGTCGGCCTTCGCCCTCGTGCGCGAGGGCCTCACGCGTGGGCCGGTGCTCGTCGCCGTCCCGCGGGCCGGCTACATCCCGCTCGTCTCCTGCGCCTCCTGCGGCCAGCCGGCCGTCTGCCCGGAGTGCTCGGGGAGGCTCGGTCTGGCGGCGGGCGCTGCCGGCCCGGTCTGCGGGCGCTGCGGCAGGAAGGCCGCGTCGTGGAGGTGCCCGGCCTGCGGAGGCGGCCGCCTGCGTTCGGCGAGGATCGGCTCCCACCGCACCGCCGAGGAGGTCGGGCGCGCCTTCCCCGGCACCGGAATCCTTCTGTCGGGGGCGCAGACCAGCGAAGGCATCGTCGAACGGGTGAGCGCCAAGCCGCGGCTCGTCGTCGCCACGCCGGGAGCCGAGCCTCCGGCCGAGGGCGGCTACGCGGCGGCCCTCCTGCTCGATTCCCGGTATCTGCGCGGCGAGGGCCCGGGCTCTCAGATCGAGTTCCTGCGGCGCGTCACCCGGATAGCCGCCCTCGTGCGCCCCGGGCGCCAGGGCGGGCACGTGCTCTTCGCCGGCGGAGCCGAACCCGGGGTCGCCGAACTCCTCGGCTCGTGGGCCATGCCCGAGTTCGCCTGCGGCCTCCTCGCCGAACGGAAGGAGCTCCAGCTGCCCCCGTACGCGAGATGGCTGGCCGTCAGCGGCAGGCCGGGCGACGTCCGCTCCTACCTGGGGTCGCTTCGCGCCGCGCTCCTGCGCATGGGCCTCGCCCAGGACGACGCCGCACGCCCCCAGGCCGACGCCCTCCTCGCCGGAGGAGTCGTCGCCATCGCACCGGGCTTCTCACTCCTGGGGCCCGTGCCGGGCAGACGCGAAGGCGAGATCACCGTGTACGTGCGGACCGGCCCAAAGGCAGCCGAAGCACTCAGCGAGACCGCCAGATCCACCTACAGGCAGTACACCGGCAAGCAGATCGGCGCACCGCTCAGGCTCGAAGTCAACCCGCTCGTCTAAAGCCTTCCGCGCGGCATTCTGAGCCGAGAGGCCGTCAAAGCGTCCGCTCGTCGATTCACTCACAGATACCGACGCAATACGCCATTGCGCAGCCCATCGATTCGACCTAGACTCGAGCGCACAAAGTCAATACCTTCCGAAGCTCTCCGGTCGGCGATCGAATCCTCGTACAATGAAATGGAGCAACCGTGTCCGATTACACCGAAAGCGACTACCATAATATTCACTCCCATGTGGGAAAGCTCAAGCGTTCGGCGATCGACTCCTACATGCGCTGGAACTACCCGGATTTCGACCACATGGAAGACGAATACGTCTACAAACCCGTCGATTCGACCCCCCCCATTCGACAAGCCCATAGAACCGGAGGCCGATGAGCCCAAACCGTGAGGACCACTGCAAGCCGCCCTCGACCGCCCCGCCGAGACGAGGGCGACAACCCCACGCCATCCGGCGAGCTCCGGAGGGCCGAGGATTCGGTGGTGAGCGAACCGTGCGGACCGCCCACCGGAATCGCGGACGGCGGCGACGGTAGACTGAGCGAGTGCGCATTCTCTTTGCGGGCACGCCCGCAACCGCTGTCCCGTCCCTGCGGCGCCTCGTCGCCGACGGCCACGAGCTCGCCGGAGTCCTCACCCGCCCTCCCGCGCGCGCCGGAAGAAAACACGTCCTGCGGCCCTCGGCGATCCACGCCGAAGCGGAGGCCCTCGGGATCCCCGTGGCAACGCCGACCACCCTCAAGGACCCCGACGTCCAGAACCGGATCGCCGAATGGCAGCCGGAGGCGGTCGCCGTCGTCGCCTACGGGCTGATCGTGCCCGCGCCGCTCCTGGACGTCCCCGAGCACGGCTGGGTCAACCTCCACTTCTCCCTCCTGCCCGCCTGGAGGGGCGCCGCGCCCGTGCAGCACGCGATCGCCGCGGGGGACCCGGTCACCGGGGCGTGCACGTTCCGCCTGGAGAAGGGCCTGGACACCGGCCCCGTCTTCTCCAGCGTCGCAGAGCCGATCGGGCCGTCCGACACCGCCGGCGACCTCCTCGGACGCCTCGCCGAGGCCGGCGCCGACCTCCTCGCCGCGACCTTCCGCGACCTCCAGGACGGCAGGGCCCAGACGGCCCCCCAGGAAGGCACCGCGACGTACGCGCCGACCATCTCCACCTCGGACGCCCGCATCGACTGGCGGGACGCGGCCGAGCGGATCGACCGGCACAGCCGCGCCCACACCCCCACGCCGGGCCCCTGGACCGAACTGCGCGGGGCGCGCGTCAAACTCGGGCCCCTGACCGCACGCCCCGGCGTGGCGGGCCTGGCGCCGGGACGGATCCGAGCCAGCCGGGCGGACGGGGCGGAGGAGGTCCTGGTCGGGGCCGGCGAAGGGGCGGTCGCCCTGAGCTGGGTCGCCCCCGCGGGCAGGAAGCCCATGCCCGCCGCCGACTGGCTGAGGGGAGCCCGGCTCGAGGAGGGCCGGGGATTCGACGTGAAGGAGGCGCAGTGAGCACGCGCCCGGTTGACCCGGCTGCCGAGAGCGCCGACGGACGCGGAGGGCAGGCCGGGCGGCGCCCGTCGGGCTGGCACCCCAAACGCCGGGAATCCAGCCCGGCCAGGCTCGTCGCCTTCGAGGTGCTGCGCGAAGTCGACGAGGACGACGCCTACGCCAACCTCGTCCTCCCGCTGGAGATCCGGCGGGCAGGGCTGGGAAAGCTCGACGCCGCCTTCGCCACGAACCTGTGCTACGGGACCCTCCGCATGCGGGGCCGATGGGACGCGATCATCAGCCGATGCGCCAGAGGGCGGCGCATCTACGACATCGACCCGCCCGTCCTGGACCTGCTCCGCATGGGCTGCCAGCAGCTCCTCGGCCTGCAGACGCCGCCCCACGCCGCGATCCACGAAACCGTGACCGTCGCCAGGAACTTCTTCGGCCAGGGCGCCGGCGGCTTCGTCAACGCCGTGCTCCGCCGCGTCGGCGAACGCGCGGACGAATGGGAGGAGGTCATCCGCTCCTCGACGGCGAGCCGCACGGAGTTCCTCTCCCTGTGGCATTCCCACCCGCGGTGGATCGTCGAGAAGTTCGAGGAGGCGCTCGCCGCCTCCGGACGCGACCGCGATGACGTGGAATCCGTCCTCGCGGCGGACAACGAGCCCGCGAAGGTCGCCCTTGTGGCCCGCGACATCACGGTCGGGCAGCTGGCCGAACGCGTCGGCGCGGCCCGCATGGAAGCCGAGCCGGGCACACTCGCGCCCTCCGCCCTCCTGCTCGGAGGCGGCGACCCGCACCGGCTCTACGCCGTGCGCGACGGCCTGGCCGGAGTCCAGGACGAGGGAAGCCAGCTCGTGGCCGCGATGCTGGCGGGAGCCCCCGTCGAAGGGCCGGACGGCCTCTGGCTGGACATGTGCGCCGGGCCGGGGGGCAAAGCGGCGACACTCGCCTCGCTCGCCGCCGACCGCGGCGCCAGGGTCCACGCGAACGAACCCCGAGAGCACCGGCTCGACCTCGTGGCCGACGCCGTCGAGCCGTGGAGCGACATCGTCGACCTCCGCCTGGGCGACGGACGCGACCTCGGCTCCCAGGAGCCCGACCGCTACGACAGGATCCTCGTCGACGCGCCGTGCACGGGCCTGGGGGCGCTCAGGCGCAGGCCAGAGGCGCGCTGGCGCAAGGACCCGGGCGACGTCCCGCCCCTGGCCAGGCTCCAGGGCGAACTCCTCGCCTCCGCATTCGGCGCCCTGCGGCCCGGCGGCGCGCTCGTCTACTCGACGTGCACCCCGGTGGTCGAGGAGACCCGCTCCGTCGTCTCCTCCTTCGTGCAGGCCACCGAGCGGGCGAGGCTTCTCGACGCCGGCTCGATCGCGAGCGCCGTCGCCGTGCGCGAGGTCGCCGGCTACGACGGATGCGTCCAGCTGTGGCCGGACGCCGACGAGACGGACGGGATGTTCCTCGCCGTCCTCGCCAAGGAATGAGCGGCTCCGGGGGCAAGCGGGGACGATCGGGGCCCGCGGCGGGCGGCCGCGATCGAAGCGGCGGAGCCCCTGCCCCCGGTGTGCGGCTAGGCGGTCGCGCGGAGGGCGAGGTCCGAAGGCCCGGAAGCCCCTGCCTGCGGCAGACGGGTAGGATTGCGCCATGAGCGTTGTCATATCACCGTCGATCCTCAACTGCGACTTCGGCCACTTCGCCGACGAACTGGCCAGAATCTCCACCGCGGACTACGTGCACGTGGACGTGATGGACAATCACTTCGTTCCCAACCTCGCTCTGGGGCTGCCCCTGGTGGAGGCGGCCGTCCATGCGAGCCCCGTCCCGGTCGACGCCCACCTCATGATCGAAGACCCCGACCGGTGGGCGCCCGTCTACGCGGAGGCGGGGTGCGCCTCGGTGACCTTCCACGCCGAGGCCGCCAGCGCCCCCCTCCGCCTGGCGCGCGAGATCCGGGCCCAGGGCAGGCGGGTCGGCCTGGCGCTGCGCCCGGCGACCGGCATCGAACCGTACGTCGACATCCTCGGCGAATTCGACATGATCCTCGTCATGACGGTGGAACCGGGTTTCGGCGGCCAGTCCTTCATCGAGTCGATGATGCCGAAGGTCAGCCGCACCCGGAAGGCCATCCGCGACGCGGGCCTGGACGTGTGGGTCCAAGTGGACGGCGGCGTCTCCCGCTCGACGATCGAGAAGGCCGCCCAGGCCGGCGCCAATAACTTCGTGGCGGGCAGCGCCGTCTACAGGGCCGAGGACGCGGCGGCCGAAGTCGAGGCGCTGCGCCAGCTGGCCGCCCCGCACGTCCACTGACGATTCCCCCTGCCGCCCGGCTTGTGGCATAATCGCATCGAACACGAACGTGCTCCGGGGTCAGTGAAAGTCTGAACCGGCGGTGACAGTCCGCGACCCGCGCAAGCGGTTGACGGGGTGGAATTCCCCGACCGACGGTGACAGTCCGGATGGGAGGCGCACGCGGGTCGACTATGCCTCACGGCGCATGCCTGCGGCGCGGCATGCCGGTTCCCTCCCTTCCCCGATGGCCGAGGCAGGGGAGAGGACCGAATGGAATCCAAAAGATGGCCGGCGGCGGTGCCGCCCGTCGTCTTCGGCGCGGCCGTCTGCCTCCTGTGGTGGGGCGCGACCGCGTTCGGCCTGGTCGACACGCACTTCCTCCCCACCCCGCGGGCCACTGTCGCGCGCATGGTCGAGGGCCTGCGTGAGGGATACCTGCGCGAAGCCCTGCTCCTGACTCTGCAGGAGGCGCTTCTGGGGTGTGCGGGAGCCGCTGTCGTCGGCATCCCGCTGGGATACGCCATCGCCAAGTCCCGACTCTTCTCCCTGGCGGTCCAGCCCTACCTGGCCGCCTCGCAGGCCGTGCCAGCCGTCGCCGTCGCACCGCTCCTGACCATCTGGATCGGCTACGGGCTCGTGCCCATCGTCGTCCTGTGCGTCATGATGGTCGTCTTCCCCGTCATCGTCTCGACCTCCGTGGGCGTGCGGCACATCGACCCCGAGGTCATCGGCGCCGCCCGCCTGGACGGGGCCTCCCGGCTCACGCTCCTGCGCTACATGGAGATGCCCCTCGCCGCGCCGTCGATCCTCGCCGGCTTGCGCACGGGATTCACCCTGTCGGTCACGGGAGCCGTCGTCGGGGAGATGATCATCGGCGGGACGGGCCTGGGGATGCAGCTGACCAGCGCCCAGACCTCCGCAGACGTCGAGGGGATGTTCGCGGCGATCCTCCTCTTGGCCTTCAGCGCGACGGCTATCTACGGGCTCCTCGCCCTGGTGGAGCGGCGGGCCAACTACCTCGTCAGAGACGAGCCCCGGCGTCCGCACCCCATGCACCACGCGACCGGACGGCTCCGGCGCACGAGACGGCCGGGCGTGCGCCCGGCGGAGAGGAAGACGACATGAAACGGCGGATCGCGGCGGTCCTCGCCGCTCTCGCACTCGCCCTGACGGCCTGCTCGGCGTCCGGCGAAGCCGGCTCGAAAGGCTCCGGCAAGGCCGTCACGGTGGGGCTGACCTACGTCCCCGACATCCAGTTCGCCCCCTTCTACGTGGCCAAGGAGAAGGGTTATTTCACCCGGGAGGGCGTGAACGTCACGCTCCGCCACCACGGAGCCCAGGAGTCGCTGCTGGGCGCCCTGGAAGCCGGCCACGAAGACGTCGTCTTCGCCGGCGGAGACGAGATGATGCGCGGACGGTCCAACGGCCTGGACGTCGTCGACTGGGCGACGATGTACCAGAAATACCCCGTGGCCCTCATCGTTCCCGAGGACTCGCCCATCCGGACCCCGGCCGACCTGAGAGGCCGCACGGTGGGCCTGCCCGGCCAACAGGGCGAGAACTACTTCACTCTGCGGGCGATGTTCAAGGCCTACGGCCTGTCCGAGAAGGACGTCAAAGTCCAGTACATCGGCTACACGCAGTCGGCCGCGCTGTCGGCCAAGCGGGTCGACGCCGTCATCGGCTTCACGAACTCGGACGCCGTCGCACTGCAGACGGCGGGCATGAAGGTCCGCACGGTCTCCCCGGTGGCCGACGGCCTGCCCCTCGTGGGGGTCGGCCTCGGGTCGAAGTCGGCGAACCTGCGGACGAACCGCCAGGCCTACCGCAAGATGCTCACCGCTCTGGACAAGGCCGTCGCATACTGCCGCGAGCACCCCGACGATGTCCTGGCCATCACGCGCAAGCACGTGCCCGCTCTGGCGAACCCCCAGCGGCGCGCGGCCGCCAAGGCCACGCTCGCCCGGACGCTCGAGCTGTACACGGCCTCGGGGGCCTTCGGCTCCCAGAACGCGGGAACCTGGACGGCGATGTCCTCCTTCATGCAGGACAACGGCCTGCTGAGCAAGCCGGTCCCCGCCGCAGACGCCTACACCGATCTGACGAAGTAGCCGCCGCCCGGGGTCGGGACGCAGCCGGGGCCTCCCGCCACCCGGCGGAGCATCGCCTCGGCGGGCACGGCGGCCCCTTACGGGCTCCGCTGTTCCCCCGACCGGGCTCAGTCGGATCCCCCCGGGCGGCCCCATGCCGCCTCGGGGATCCGCGCCCTGTAAACTCGGAGTGTGAAGACATTCGAGGAACTGTTCGGCGAGCTGCGCGTCAAAGCGGAGGAACGCCCGGAGGATTCGGGCACGGTCCGGGAACTCGACTCGGGGATCCACTTCATCGGCAAGAAGATCCTCGAGGAGGCCGGAGAGGTCTGGATCGCCGCCGAATACCAGAGCGACGCCGAGCTCGCCGAAGAAGCCTCCCAGCTCCTCTACCACCTCCAGTGCATGCTCATCGCCCGCGGCCTGACCCTGGCCGACGTCTACCGCTACCTCTAGGATCGCCATGCTCCGCATCGCCGTGCCCAACAAGGGATCGCTCTCCGAACCGGCCTCCCAGCTGCTGCGCGAAGCCGGATACCGTCAGCGCCGGGACAGGCGCGAACTCGTCCTCGCCGACGCGGACAACGACGTCGAGTTCTTCTTCATCCGACCTCGGGACGTCGCCGTCTACGTGGGCGCGGGAACGGTGGACGCCGGCATCACCGGCCGCGACCTGCTCCTGGACTCGGGCACGGGCGCCGTCGAGCACCGGGCGCTCGGGTTCGCCCGGTCGCGGTTCCGCTTCGCGGCACCCGAGGGAACCTGTGCGAGCCTGGAGGACGTGCGGGGCAAGCGCATCGCCACGTCCTACGACGGCCTCGTCCGGCGCTTCCTCGCCGAGCGCGGCGTCGACGCGACGGTCGTCCACCTGGACGGTGCCGTCGAATCCTCCGTCCGCCTCGGAGTCGCGGACCTCATCGCCGACGTCGTGGAGACCGGCACCACCCTGCGCGCCGCGGGGATGGAGGTCTTCGGGGAGGCGATCCTGGAGTCCGAAGCCGTGCTCATCCGCGGCGACAGGCCTTCGCCCGCGGCTCTGGAGATCCTGGACCGCAGGATCGAGGGGGTCCTCGTGGCCCGGCAGTACGTCATGTGCGACTACGACTGTCCCGCCGCCAACCTCGCCGAGGCCGTCGAACTGACCCCGGGCCTCCAGTCGCCGACGATATCGCCGCTTCATGAGGCCGGCTGGTACGCGGTGCGGTCCATGGTCGAGACCGGCGACGTCAACAGGGTGATGGACGACCTCTACCGGATCGGCGCCAGGGGGATCATCGTCACCCCGGTCCTGGCCTGCAGGATCTGACCCGGGCTCCGACGACCGCGTTCGCCGTGCTCCGGGCTTGGCGTGCAGGATCTCTCCGCGCCCGTCCTTCTCCCGACGCTCGAATCTTGCGGGTCCAGGTGGGGCCTGCTGGGCCGCGCCCTTCGCCCTTCGCCCCGGGCATCCCGACCGGCGCCCTCGGGACCGGGCCGCCGGCTGGTACGCGGAGCGCCGACGGCGCCTGTCCGTTTGAATCCCCGTGGCGGCCGTCACTAGGATGAACGGGGACCCGTCACGCCATGCCAACGACGGCATGAACGGGCCCGAGCCGAATTCCGGGGAAGGCCGGCGGTCACCGTCGACCGCGCCTTCGCCCGTCCGCGAGAAAGGAACCAATCGTGAAGGCTTACATGTTCTACGGCCCCGGCGATCTGCGCTTGGAGGACGTCCCCGTCGAGCACCCCGGCCCCGGTGAGATCGCCGTGGACATCAAGGCCGCCGCCACGTGCGGAACGGACCTGAAATCCTACCGGCGGGGGCACCCCACCCTGTTTCCCACGCTGCCCGCCCGCTTCGGCCACGAGTTCTCCGGGATCGTCTGCGAGGTGGGCGAAGGCGTGACCGACTTCGAGGTCGGCCAGAGGGTCGTCGCCGCCAACACCGCTCCGTGCGGCCACTGCTGGGCGTGCACCATCGGGCGCGAGTCGCTGTGCGAGAACCTCCAGTATCTCAACGGCGCCTTCGCCGAGCAGATCGTCGTCCCGCGCGCGATCGTCGAGCGCAACACGTACGCGATCCCCGACACCCTGGCCTTCGAGGCCGCGGCCCCGCTCGAGCCCCTGTCCACCGTGGTCCACGGGATGCACGAATCGGGAATCGCGCTCGGAGACACCGTCGTGGTCAACGGCGCGGGCCCGATCGGCCAGATGTACCTGAGGCTTGCGCAGCTGCGCGGAGCGACGGTCGTCGTGGCCGACCGCTCGCAAGGCCGCCTCGCCCAGGCCGAGGCCGCGGGGGCCTCCGCCGTCGTCGACCTGACCGGTTTGGAGACGCCCGAGGAATGCGCGGCTGCGATCCGGCCGCTGACGCCCGGCGGACGCGGCGCCGACGTCGCCATCGAGGCCGTCGGGCTGCCGAACGTGTGGGAACAGACCGTTCTGTGTCTGCGCCCCGGCGGAACGGCCGTGCTCTTCGGCGGAACCCCGAAGAACGCCCCGTTCCAGGTCGACTCCTCGGACATGCATTACAAGGAGTACACGCTCAAAGGCGTTTACCACCATCAGCCGCGCTTCGTTCAGATCGCGGTGGAGCTGCTCTCGTCCGGCAAGTTCGACGGGATGACCCTGTGCACCGAGGTCCGCCCGCTGGAGGCGCTCGTCGAGAGCCTGGAGGACATGGCCCGCGGCGTCGGATCGAAGTACATCCTCACGCCGTAGCCCGGCGCGACGCCCGGATGCTGCCGCGCCGAGCTGCCGGACGTCGCGGCACTGGCCCCACGAGCGGCCCGCGGCTGCGCCGCCCGGACCGAGGGGGTTCACGCCGACCGGCACGAGCGGAGCGGCTTGTCACAGCGCGTCCGCCGCCGCGTACCCGGCCACGCCCGCGGCGAGGAATGCGAGAGGGTCCTCGGCGAGTCCGCGCCCCATCGTCGACAGGGGGACGGGGGAGGAGGCGAGCGCCTCGTCCAGGCCCTCCACCGACACGTCGACTCGCCTGAGCCTGCCGCACTCGAAGAGCGAATCGAGCTGGGTGCTCAGCAGCGCGCGCACGTCCTCGCCGATCAGGCCCGACAGCTCGGACCCGTCGAAGACCGGGCACGGGCACAGGGTCTCCACCAGCGCCACGCGGGTCAGGGCCGTCGCCGTGTGGTGGGACAGCCCGCGGTGGCGTCCGCGCGCGTCGGCGCTCGACATGCGCAGAAGCCCGATCGGCCGGCCCTCCAGGGCGGCCGCTGCGTTGAGGTTCTCGCCTGCGCGCGTGCCCGAGAAGCCCCACCGGGTGCCGGTGCCGAGATTCCCCGGGCCCTGCGAGACGACGGCGACGTCCGCCTCCCATACGAGGCGCGCCGCGAGCAGGGCCGAGTGGACGTTGACGGCCTCCAGCTCGCCCCCGAAGGCCTGCCCGGCCGTCACGGTGCCCAGGATGCTCCCTTCTTCGCGGAGGCGGGCGCAAGTGCGGGAGAACCAGGCCGGGAGGCTGCCGCCGTCGTCCATGACGTAGGCGATGCGGGCATCGGGCCTGCGGGCGCGGATCGCGGCCGCCACGGCGGGCAGGGCGGAGTGGAGGTCGGCGACCACCACGGGCATTCCCTCGATCGAGTCGGCGTGGCGGAGAAGGTCGTGCCACGGCGACTCCTGTTCGTCGGCGCCCATCGTCATGTACTGGAGCGGCGTGTAACGCGCTTTGACGATGTGCCCCGGGGCGGGGGCGGGGTCGGCGGGCAGACGGTCCGGCAGGGCGACGACCATGAGGTAGCCGCCGGTCCCCAGGCCCCTGGCCGCCGCGGAGGCGCTGAGGATCGCGCGCGCGCCGACGTCCGGCGTCCCGACGATCCGCGTGTAGGCCAAGGCCCGGGCCTGGCCGCCGCCGTCGAGCCGCACCCGGCATTCGACGCATCCGTTCCACCGTTCCCCCAGGGAGACGACCTCCCCGCTGCGCCACATCATCACGCGATCAAGGGTACAGCTCCATTACCCTTGACGTGTGAGTCACCAGGCCAAGCGATACACGCGCTGGGAACGCCAGTTCTCCCTCCTCACCGCGATCGGGCGCCCCTCCGGCGTGACCCGGGCCCAGGCCCGCGCGGACATCCCCGCATACGCGGACTACGACTCGACCGCCGCCTTCCGGCGCACCTTCGAGCGGGACATCGCGGTCCTCCGCCAGGCAGGCTATCCGATCGCCGTCGAGGACGACTCCTACCGCATCGCCGAGGAGGCCCCCATCATCGCGCCGCTGACCGCGCTCGACGTCGGCCTGGTGCGCTCCCTCCTGACGGGACTCGGGCGCGGCGGGAGCCTCAGATCGGCCGCGCACACCGGCATGGCGAAGATACTGGCGACCACGGCCTCCAAGCAGCCGGCGCCGCGCTTCGTCCACGCCGCCGTCCCCTCCGGGGACGCCGTCGTGCCCATCGCCAGGGCCCTCCAGTACCGACGGCGCGTGGGCTTCGCCTACCGGGGGACCCGCCGGCGCGACTACGTCCTGGAGCCCGCCCGGCTGTTCGTCCAGCGCGGGGCCTTCTACGCGTCGGGCCAGGCGCGCGGCGACGACGGGGAGTGGGGCTACCGCACGTTCAGGGTGTCGCGAGTGGTCCCGGGAAGCCTGCGGGTCGGCCAGCCGGCGACCCGGCCCCGCGACGAGGCCCCCGACGCCGACGTGTTCACCGCTCGGAAGGTGATTCTGGCCGTCAGCCCGGACGCGACGATACCGCTCCTGGCCCGCGGACGGCCCTGCCAGCCGCCGTCCGGCGCGCGCGTCCCCGACGGGTGGGCGTGCCTTCAGCTCGCCTCCCTGGACAGACACCGCCTCTACGAGATCCTCGGCTCCTACGCCCGGGAGGTCAGGCTGCTCGGTGGCGAGGACCTCGTGGCCGAGTGGAGGCGGCGCCTGGGCCATCTGGCCGGCTTGACGCGGTCAGGGGCCGCCTCGGCTGACCCGCCGGCGCCGAAGCCGTCCGCCGGCCCGGCCGAGGCGGAACCCCCGTCGGATCCGGACCGGGAGGCATCGTGAACGGCAGCCGCTCCATGAACGCCGACGGCGTCGTCCTGACCAACGCCATGCTCGTCTACCTCGCCGAATGCCCCGGCCGGACGGCCACGCTCCGCGAGCTCGGCGCCCATTTCGGCGTGCCCTGGCAGAAAGCCCTCGACCTGCTGTGGAGCGCCTCGCTCGTCGAACTGGGGGACCTGGTCGACGCCTACTCCCTGACCCTGCCCGTCCGGCCCGGCCAGGAGGAGCCGGGGGAGGAGCCGGCGAAGGCCGATTCGGCCGTCTCCTTCGGCGTGTGGGGCTCGGCCGACGTCCCAGACCTCCCGTTGACCCTCGACGAGGTCATCGCGATCGTCGCCCTCGTCGACTCGGTCGCGCAGATCACCCCGCCCGGCCCGTCGGCCGACGCCCTGTCGGCCATGCGCGCCAAGCTCGTCGCCGCGTGCGAGGAGGCCGGCTTCGCGGGCGTCATCTGGCCCGAACCCGCCGCGGCCGCCGATCCGGAGACGATGGGGCGCATAGACGCCGCCCTCGCCTGCGGAGCCTGGATCGACTTCTCCTACCACCGGCCGGGACCCGGCCTGCGGGAGTCGGTGACCGCCGTCCGCGCGATCCCCGTCGACGTGCGCTCGGCCGTCAACCCGGTGCTTCTGGCCTGGAGCGCCGACGGCGCGCGCACCTACCGCCTCGACCGGATAGGCGCGGTGCGCCTGGGGCCCGGCGCCCGCCGCGACGAGCTCGCGGCCGCCAGATCGGCCGTACGCCGAGACTCCGCCTGGCAGCCCGGCGGCGTGACGGTGACGCTCACCGTCACGCGGGCCGGCAGATGGATCGCCGAGATGCTCCCCGGCGCCACCGCGGTCCAGCGCGACGGCCTGACCGAGGTGACGCTCCGCTCCGAATCGGACGAATTCCTGGCCACGCTGCTCCTCCAACTGGGCCCGGCCGTCCTGGACGTCCGACCCGCCGAAGTGGCCCGGCGTCTGGCTGGACGCTTCGCCGCCCTCGCCGAGGACGCGGACGCATGAGGGCGGGGGTGATCGCCAACCCGGCGAGCGGACGCGACACCGGCGGACGTCACGCCGGACGCGTCAAGGCCTGCCTGGAGGGGCGAGGCGTCGCGTCCCTCGACCTGACCGGCGCCACCGCCGCCGACAGCGCGCAAAGCGCCCGCGACGCCGCGCGCCTGGGCCTCATCGACCTCTTGCTGGCCGTCGGAGGCGACGGAACCGTCCACGCCGCGGTGGACGCCCTCGCCGGGACCGGTGTGCCGCTCGGCATCGTCGCCGTGGGATCGGGCAACGACATCGCCCGCGAGTTCGACCTGCCGATACGCCGGCCCGAAGAGTCCACGGTGCTCGCTCTCGACCTCTTCGCGTCCTGCGACTCCCGGCCCGTCGACGCCATGGAGGTCTCCTCGCGCGGCGTCGCCCACCGGGCTCTAGCGGTGGTCTCGGCCGGGATCGACGCCGCCATCAACCTGCGGACCAATTCCCTGGCCTGGCCGCCGGGAACCCTGCGCTACGTCCGCGGAGCCCTGGCGACCCTCAGAGGATTCTCGCCCTACGGCGTGCGCGTGGAAGTGGACGGCCGCGCGGCCGCCGGGCTGGCGACGCTCGTGGCGGTGGCGAACACGAAGTACTTCGGCGGGGGGATGAACATCGCCCCGCCGGCCGATCCCGGCGACGGCCTGCTCGACGTCGTCGTGGCCAAGGACCTCTCCACCGTCCAGATCCTCGCGCTGCTGCCGCGTCTGTACTCGGGCGGGCACGTCGCCCACCCCAACGTGCACGTCCTGCGCGGTAGGCGCATCCGGATCTGCGACGTGCCGGGCCTCGGCGCGCCCGCCCCGATCGCCATGGCCGACGGCGAGGTCCTCGGGCCGCCGCCCGTGGACGTCCGATGCCTTCCCGGAGCACTGGAGCTGTTGGCATGAGCGCCCTGCTGGAGGACTTCGCCGACGGGTACGCCCAGCGCGGCATCCGCCTCGACGGCTTCCAGGTCGAGGCCTGCCGGGCGCTCCTGGCCGGCCGGGACGTCCTCGTGGCCGCCCCGACGGGCTCCGGCAAGACCGTCGTCGCCCACTTCGCCGTCGAACTCGCCCTGGCCGCGGGCCGCCGCTGCGTCTACACGGCGCCGATCAAGGCCCTGTCCAACCAGAAGTACGCGGAGCTGGCCGGACGCTACGGGGAGGAGACAGTCGGCCTGCTCACCGGCGACACCGCGGTCAACCGCGACGCCCCCGTCCTCGTCGTGACCACCGAGGTCGTGCGGAACATGCTGTTCGCCAACGCCCCCGAGATCGACGAGGTCGGCTGCGTCGTCCTCGACGAAGTCCACTACCTGGCCGACAGGGAGCGCGGCCCCGTCTGGGAGGAAGTCGTCCTCGCCCTTCCCGAGCCCGTCAGGCTCGTCAGCCTGTCGGCCACGATCGCCAACGTGGACGAGCTGGCCGCATGGATGGGCTCCGTCCACGGCCGGACCGAGGTCGTCACCAGCGAGGTCAGACCCGTCCCGCTCGTCCAGCACGTGTGCACGGGCCGCAGGCTCGTCGCACTCCACGGCCGGGGCTCGGAGCCGTCGAAGGCCCTGGTCTCGGCGCTGCAGGGCTTGGGAGGCGACCCTCGAGCCCGACTGGGGAACCGGGACCGGCGCCGGATCATCTCCCTCCTGGAGGAACGGGACATGCTGCCGGCGATCGAGTTCATCTTCTCCCGTAAAGGCTGCGACCAGGCCGTCTCCGCCCTCGTGCGCGGCGACGTGACGCTCACGAACCGCGACGAGCAGGCGGCGATCCGCCGGCGCCTGCGCGACCTCCGGGGCCGCCTGGGCGAATCCGACCTGCGGGCCATCGGCTTCCACGCCGTATCCGCGGCGCTGCTCCGCGGTTACGGCGCGCACCACGCAGGGATGCACCCGGCCCTGAAGGAGCTCGCCGAGACCCTCATGTCCGACGGCCTCCTGCGCATCGTCTACGCGACGGGAACCCTGGCTCTCGGCATCGACATGCCGGTGCGGTCGGTCGTCGTCGAATCCCTGCGCCGCTGGGACGGCGACGGGTTCGCCGACCTGACCGCGACCGAGTACACGCAGCTCATCGGCCGGGCGGGACGGCGAGGCAAAGACGACGTCGGGCACGCGGTCGTCGTCGGCACGGCCGAGACCGACCCCTACGAGCTGGCCGCGCTCGGATCCGGGAAGGTCGAGTCGCTCCTGTCGGCCTTCTTCCCCTCCTACAACACCGTCGTCAGCCTCCTCGCCGAACAGCCCTACTCCCGGGCCAGGGCCATGATGGGACGCAGCTTCGCCCAGTACCAGCGCAACGCCGACCTCGGCCGGATCGAGGCGAGACTGGCCCGCATACGCCGCAGGATCGCCCTGGAGGCCCGCGAGCTGCGATGCGACAGGGGCGACATCGTCGAATACGTTCGGGCGCGCGCGGCCTCCGGCCGGGCCGCGAAGTCCTCGCGCAAAGAGGCCAAACGGGCCTACCGCGCCAGGATCGCCGACTCCTTCGCCGGGGCGCGCAACGGAGTCGTCTACGCGGTCAACCGGGAGGGCGAACTCGACTACGTCCTCGTGCTGTCGGGCGGCCGTGAACGGCTGCGCGTCCTCGACTGGTACGGCGAGGCCTCCTGGCTGCGCGAGGGGGACCTGCGCTCCGAGCTGCGCGAGGCCGCCTCGGTGCCGATCCCCCAGGGCCGGAGCCTGCGCGAGCGCCCGGTCCGCGAGGACCTCGCCGACGCGATCGCCCAGGCCGTCGAGGAGCGGACGGAACTGGGCGTCGACCGCGACCTCCTCGAACCGTGGTCCCGCTTCGCCGTCCGGGAGGACGACGCGCTGCTCGCCCACCCGTGCGCCTCCTGCCGGCACATCGGGGAGCACGTGCGGGCGGCCGAGACACTGCTCTCGCTGGACGCCCGCGAACGGGAGCTGACCGAGCTCGCCGAAGGCTGCACGGACTCCGTCGGGCGCGAATTCGACTCGACGGCCGGCGTGCTGCGGGATCTCGGGATCCTGCAGGGGGAGGGGGAGGCCACCCGCCTCGGCCCGGGTGCCGCCGCCTTGCGCGCCTTGCACGTCGAGAACGACCTCCTGGCCTACCGGTGCCTGACGGATCTGCGGGAGGGCGAGCTCGACGCCGCAGGGTTCGCGGGGTGGGCGTCGATGTTCCTCGGGGACGACCGGCTCGCGGGAGGCCTGCCGCACGGCAGGCTCGGCGCCCTGGCGCGCCGAGCCCTCGCCGACGCCGACTTTCTGCGCGACGTGGAGGCGCGGCACGGGCTGGACCGGACCCGCGAGCCGGTCACGCGATGCGTGGACGTCTTCTCGGAATGGGGCTCCGGCGCCGGCCTCGACGCGTGTCTGCGGGGCTCGCGCATGTCCGCGGGGGATTTCGTCAACGCAGCCCGGCGGCTCATCGACCTCCTCGGCCAGATGGCGGTCGCGGGGGAGGGAACCTGGATCGGGCCGCTCGCCCGCGAGGCCCGTACGAGGACGCGCCGGAAGGAGGTGATGTGATGCCCGCCTCCCAGACGCCTCCGGAACGGACCTTTCGGACAGCCCCGCAGTGCGCGGACGCGCCCGGAGGGCGTTCGCCCGGGCCGATGCCGGGTCATCCTGCCGGGACGGGGAGCCGCCCGGGCGGCGCGGCGGGATCCCTCCTGCGCGCGGCGCGGGCGTCCGCCCCCGCATTGGCGTCCGCGGTCTGCGGTCTGTGCCTGTACGCGTCCTTCGCACCCCTGCGATGGTGGTTCCTGGCTCCGGTCGGCGTCGCGGTCCTCGTCGCCGCCCTGAGGGGGCGCCGCCCTCGGGCGGCCTTCGGCACGGGCTTCCTGGCGGGCCTGGCGTTCTTCGGCCTTCTGGTCGACTGGGCCTCGGAGTCCACCGGCACGTGGGTCGCCCGAGCGGGCCTGGGAGCCGTTCTGGCCCTCTACACGGCGGCCATGGCGCTCGTCTGGCGCGGGCTGTTCGAGTCGCTCGGCGACCGGCCGCTGCTTCTGGCCCCGGCGCTGGCGACGGTGTGGGTCGCGGTCGAACAGCTCCGCGGCGCCTGGCCGCTGGGAGGCATGCCGTGGGGGACGCTGGCCTTCGGCCAGGTGGACGGGCCCCTGCTCCGCCTGGCCCCGTACGGATCCTCCCAGGCCGTGGGCTTCGCCGTCGTCGCCGCCGGGGTCCTCTTGGAGGCGGCCGTACGCGTGGCGCGCAGGGGCGGGAAAGCGTCGGCGATCGGCGCGTCGGCGTGCTGCCTGGCCGCGGCCGGCCTCGTCTTCGGGCCGCTCTTCCTTCCCCTCTCGCCGGTCTCCGCCGGAACCGGGACGGTCGCCGTCGGCTTCGTCCAGGGGCGCATCCCGGCCAAGAGCGAGGTGTCGGGCAGGCTCCGGGCGCTGACGGTCACCGAGAACCTCGCGGCCGCGACCCGCCGCCTGGAGGGCAGGGGCGCCGACCTCGTGCTGTGGCCCGAGTCGGCCTCCGATCTGGACGCACACACGGATCCGGATGCCGGAGCCGTCGTCGAGGAGGCCTCCAGACGCCTGGGCGTCCCCCTGCTTCTGGGCACACAGCGCTATCCGGGGGACTATCGGTACAACGACTACATCGCGTGGCTGCCGGATCGCGGCCCGTCCGGTCGGTACACCAAGCAGCACCCCGTCCCCTTCGGGGAGTACATGCCCGCCCGCGGGTTCTTCCGCCTGTTCACGTCCGCGGTCGACCAGATCTACCTCGACATGCGCGCAGGCTCCGGCCCGGCTTTCCTCGACGTGAACGCCGGCGGGCGCCGCCTTCGGGTGGCCGTTCCGATCTGCTTCGAGATCGGATACGAAGGCATCGTCAACGAGGCCGTGCGAAAAGGGGCGCAGTTCATCGCCGTCCCCACCAACAACGCCTCCTTCGGCCACTCCGCGGAGTCGCGCCAGCAATTCGACATGACCCGCTTCCTGTCGGCGGAGACGGGCAGGACCGCCATCCAAGTCTCGACGGTCGGCGTCTCGGGCGTCGCCGAACCGGACGGAAGGGTCCACCACATGACCGAGCCGTGGAGGCCCGAGGCGCGCCTGGCCCGCGTGGCCCTGCGATCCGGGACGACGCCCGCGACCCGGGTGCACGGGTACGCCACCGCCGCCTTCTATCTCGCTGGCGCGGCCCTCGGCGGGCTAGCATTGGCACAGGGTCTCAACCGCCCGGGAGGAAACGGCAAGCGCAGGGAGAAAGGTGGCCGATGAAGGTTCTCGTCGTCATTCCGACTTACAACGAGGTTCAAGCCCTCGAACCGATCGTGTCCAGGGTCCGCACGTCCGTTCCGGACGCGGACATCCTCGTCGTCGACGACGACTCGCCGGACGGGACGGGCGACCTGGCCGACCGGATCGCCGCAGACGACGGCACCGTCCACGTCCTGCACCGGGCGGGCAAGGAAGGGCTTGGCAAGGCCTACCTGGCGGCTTTCGACTGGGCGATGGGACGCGACTACACGCACGTCGTCCAGATGGACGCCGACGGCTCGCACCGGCCGGAGGAGCTTCCGCTTCTGCTCGAACGCGCGGGCATGAGCGACTATCCGGATCTGATCATCGGCTCGCGCTACGTGCGCGGGGGAGAGATGGTCGGCTGGCCCAAGTCCCGCGAGATCCTCTCGCGCGCCGGAAACTTCTACATCAAGGCGTGGCTGGGAATCCCCGCGTCCGACGTCACCGCCGGCTACCGGGTGTACCGCACCGGCTTCCTGCGCAGGATCGACTTCACGTCGGTGGAGTCCTCGGGGTACTTCTTCCAGACCGACATGACCGACAAAGTCCACCAGCTAGGCGGTTCGATCATCGAAATGCCGATCAACTTCGCCCAGCGGGAGGTGGGGGAGTCCAAGCTGTCGGCGAGCATCTTCGCGGAGTCCTTCTCCAGGGCCACAAAGATGGGCGTCAAGCGCCGCGCCAGGCAGGTCGCCGCCCTGGGGCGGTCGGCGGCCAACAGGCTCCGCCGGCGTCCGTCCTGAGGTCCCTGGGGCGCGCACGCCGTGCGAATGGTGTGCGAGGCCGCGATCGAGACAGACCGCAGGTCGGGAGGCCGCGGGCCGATGCGGCGAATCCGACCCGCTTACGTTATGTCAAAACGTGGGAGGGAGGCATGGGCGCCGCCGCTGCCGGGCGGAGTCGCCCGCCTCGTGGCCGCGCCATCGGCGCCGTCACGAGGAATGGCGGCGCATGCGCAGCTGGCCGGAGCGGAGGAGCGCGAGCCGCTCTTCGAGGAGCACCCGGAGCTCGGCCTCCGAACGGCGCTCCAGGAGCATGTCCCAATGCGTGCGCTGCGGTTTGAGGGGCTTCTTGTCGTCCGGTGCCGGAATGTTGCGCAGTTCGCCTTCGGCGCCGCAGCGGCATTCCCACGTCGAGGGAGGCTCGGCCTCGACGGCCATCGCCACGCCGAACTGGTGGCCGTTCGGGCACTCGTAGACGACCCGCTTGCGCTCGACGAAGGCCACGCCTTCGTCGGTCTCCAGTGAATTCGCGCCGATCTTCATGCCGCGCAACGAGCGCTCTGCCATGGGTGGTTCCTTTCGTCCGTTCCCGACCATTCTATTCGCCGGCCGGCCCGCAGCTCGACGGTCAGCCGGCGAACCGCGCACCGCTGGACCGTGCGTTCGCCGCCGGAACGCCCAGCCCCTTCCGGATTATTCCGATAATGTACATTATGTCAATTCGCGCTTCCCGAATCCAGGCCGCCCGCTTCCCCGCATCCAGCCCGCCTTCGCCGGCGGTCCTTCGCCCTCCTGTTGTATCGCTCCCCATTCGTCATTCGACACCTTCAACCACTTCCGCCCGAAAGCGCGCTAGCCTATGAGGCATGAGACTGGGTGTGGACTTTGGGACGACGCGTACGACGGTGGCCGTGGTGGATCGTGGGAACTATCCGCTGTTCGCCTTCACCGACCAGGATGATGACGCTCACGAGTATCTGCCGTCGATTGCTGCGCTCGACGGCGGCGAACTGGTCTTCGGTTTCGAAGCGTCGCGTTTGGCCCTCTCCGGTGCCCCCCACATTCGCTCGTTCAAGCGGTCCCTGGCCGACCCCGACGTGACCGTCAGGAGCACCGTGCGCATCGGCGACCGCGAGATGCCCCTCATCGACCTGGTCACCGAATACCTCGCCTACGTCGGCGGGTCCGTGCTCGCCTCGCGCCCCGGCAAGGGCGAGGCGCTGGAGGCCGTCGTCGGGGTGCCCGCCCACGCCCACTCGGCGCAGCGCTTCCTGACTCTGGAGGCCTTCCGCAGGGCCGGATACGCCGTGACGGCGATGCTCAACGAGCCTTCGGCCGCCGGCTTCGAGTACACGCACCGCCACGCCAAGACCCTCAACTCCCGCCGGACGCGCGTCCTCGTCTACGACCTGGGCGGCGGTACCTTCGACGCCTCCCTCGTCGCCGTGGACGGCAAGAGCCACGAAGTTCTCGCCTCCCACGGCAACAACCGCCTGGGCGGGGACGACTTCGACGCCGTGCTCGCCGGATGCGCGGCGCAGATCGGCGGCACGTCCCGCGAGGGGCTCGGGCGGGTCGGCTGGCAGCGCCTGCTTGACGCCGCCCGCGTCGCCAAGGAGTCTCTGTACCCCCAGTCCCGGTTCGCCACCCTGGAGGTGGACGGGACGGCCATCGCCGTGCCCGTCCGCCGCTTCTACGAGGCCGTCGCCCCGCTCGTCGAGTCGACCTTCGACACCCTGGAGGCCCTCATGGAGCACGGCAGGGACGGCCGGGCGACGATCGCCCACGACGTGGCGGGACTCTACGTCGTGGGCGGCGGGTCCGAACTGCCGATCGTGGCCCGCATGCTGCGCAACCGCTACGGGCGGCGCGTCCACCGCTCCCCCTACACGGCCGGGTCCACGGCCATCGGGCTGGCGCTGGCCGCCGACCCAGAGGCCGGCTACTCCCTGGCCGACCAGCTCTCCCGGGGGGTCGGCGTCTTCCGCGAGGGCGAGTCGGGCACCCTCGTGACCTTCGACCCTCTCCTCTCCCCCGAGCTGCGGGTCTCCCCCGGCAAGGCCGTCTCCCTGACGCGCAGGTACCGGGCCGCCCACAACCTCGGGCGCTACCGCTTCGTCGAGTACACGCGCACCGAGGACGGCGTGCCGCGCGGAACCGTCGTGCCCTGCGGGCAGGTCTCCTTCCCCTTCGACCCGGCCCTGCGGGGCGCGGGCGTGGACCTGGACGGCGTGGACGTGCGCCGGACCGCCGAAGGAGCGCTCATCGAGGAGAACTACACCGTGGACGCCCACGGGATCGTCGAGGTCTCGATACGCGACCTCGACACCGGCTACGCCACCGCCCGCTCCCTCGGCGCCCGCGGGCTCGGTCGGGGCGAATGAGCCCACGGCGTCTCACGGACCGGACGGGCTGCCGCCGCGCGCCGGGTCTTTGAGATTCTGTCGGGGTGGCACGCCATCCCGTCGATCAGGTTCCGTCCGCTCCGAAGCTCGCGATCCTGTCCGTCCAGCACGTTCTGGCCTTCTACGCGGGAGCCGTCATCGTCCCGCTGCTCATCGCCCAGGGCCTCGGGCTGAGCACCGCCACGACGATCCACCTCGTCAACGCAGACCTGCTCACCTGCGGCATCGCCACGATCCTCCAGTCGGCCGGGCTGACGCGCTTCGTCGGCGTGCGCCTGCCCATCATCCAGGGGGTGACGACCACGGCGGTCGCCCCCATCATCGCGATCGGCGCGGCCGCGCGGACCGGGGAGCCGGAATCTTCGCTTCCGGCGGTCTACGGGGCCGTCATCGTCTCGGGGCTGTTCACCTTCCTGGCCGCCCCCTACTTCGCGCGGCTCCTGCGCTTCTTCCCGCCCGTGGTCACCGGGACGGTCCTGCTCGTCATGGGCACGAGCCTCCTGGCGATCTCCGCCGACGACTTCGTGGGCCACGCCGCGGGACGGCCCGCCGCCGCCGACCTGGGCCTGGCGTTCGGCACGCTCGCGGCCATCGTGCTCATCCAGCGGCTCTTCACGGGGTTCCTGGCCACGATCGCCGTGCTCGTCGGCCTCGTCGGAGGCACGCTCGCCGCTCTGGCCGCTGGCGGCCTCTCGGCTGAGAAGGTCGACGCCTTCCACGGCGCCGCCGCCTTCGACGTGACCACTCCCCTGCACTTCGGCGCTCCCCGGTTCACGCTCCTGGGCTGCGCGTCGATGATCGTCGTCATGCTCATCACGATGGTCGAGACGACCGGAGACGTCTTCGCCACCGGCGAGATCGTCGGCAGGCGCATCGACGGGCGGGACGTCGCCGCGGCCATCAGGGCCGACGGAGCCTCGACCCTCCTCGGCGGGGTCATGAACTCCTTCCCGTACACGTGCTTCGCCCAGAACGTCGGGCTGGTCGGGATCACCCGCGTCAGGTCCCGCTGGGTGGCGACGGGCGCCGGCGCGGTCATGGTCGCGCTCGGGACGCTGCCGAAGGCCGGCGCCGTCGTCGCCACGATCCCTCCCCCGGTTCTCGGCGGCGCCTCGCTCGTCATGTTCGCGACGGTCTCGTGGGTGGGCCTCCAGACCATCGCCCGGGCCGACATGCGCGACAACCGCAACGCGATCATCGTGGCCGCGTCGCTCGGCCTGGCGATGCTCGTGACGTTCAAACCGGACCTGGCGAAGGCCTTCCCCGAGTGGGCGCGGATCCTCTTCGGCTCGGGCATGACCACCGGCGCCATCGCGGCGATCCTCTTGAACGTCCTCTTCTTCCACGTCGGCCGCCAGACCGGTTCGCGGATGGCCGCCGACGCCGGGGGCCGCAGCCTGACGGCCGACGAGGTCAACGGCATGGACGAGGATGCCTTCGTCTCGGCTTTCCGCGGCCTGGTCAACACGCAGACGTGGCCCCTCAGGCGGGCCTGGGCCCAGCGCCCCTTCGCCGACGCCTCCCGCCTGAGGGGCGCCTTCCAGGCGGCGGTCTTCTCCGGGACGCGCGAACAACGCCTGGCCCTGCTCTCCGACTACCCCGACATCGCCGAGCTCCTGCGGGCGGACGAGCCGACCGCGCAGCGCATCTCCAAGGACATCGGCTCGCTCGCCCTCGACTCGGCCACGCCCCGCCAGCTCGAACGGCTGGACCGGTTGAGCGCGGACTACCGGGAGAAGTTCGGCTGGCCCCTCGTCGCCTACCTCAGCCCCGTCGACACCCCCGAGCGGATCATCGAGAACTGCGGGCGGCGCCTGTGCCACACGCCCGAGCAGGAGGAGCTCGTCGCCCTCTCGGAGGTCGTGGACATCGCCGGCGACCGCCTCGGCATCCTCCTGGCCGAGGCCAACCCCGCGCGCACGGCATGGAAGTCCAAGCTCACGGGGGAATGACCGGCAGCCTCGCGAGGCGATTGCAGGGCCGCGGCCGCACGAGGGAAAGAGGCCGGCATACGGAGAGCGGCTGACTCCGCGCCCGGCCCGCCGCCCGGCAGGCAAGCGTGCTCAGCGGGTCTGAACGGCCGATGCCGGGAATCGACGGCGCGTCACGGGGCGGCCCCGGCGATGGGCGCCGCGGGAGGGCGGGCCCTCACATGGTGGCGGTGCGCTTGGCGGCCCGGCGCTTGGCGAGCTCGTCCTCAACGCCGGCGCGCTCCTCCCCCTCGGCTCGCTCGGTGGGGAGCTGGCCGAGCGTCCCCTCGACTTCGCGCCACACGCGGCCGACGGCGATGCCGAAGACGCCCTGGCCGCCCTTGACGAGGTCGATCACTTCGTCGTCGGAAGTGCACTCGTAGACGGAAGCGCCGTCGGACATGAGGGTGATCTGGGCGAGGTCTTCGACCCCGTGGGTCTCCAGCTGCTTGACCGCCAGGCGGATCTGCTGGAGCGAGACGCCCGTGTCGAGGAGCCGCTTGACGATCTTGAGCACGAGGATGTCGCGGAAGGAGTAGAGGCGCTGGCTGCCCGAGCCGTGGGCCGTGCGGACGGTCGGCGAGATGAGACCGGTGCGATCCCAGTAGTCGAGCTGCCGGTACGTGATGCCCGCCGCGCGGCAGGCGATGGGCCCACGGTACCCGGTCTCGACGTCGAGATCCGGCAGCGGGTCGCCGAACAGCATCTGCTGCGCGCGCTGTTTGACGGCATTCTGAGCCATTGCGACCTCCATCTTTCTCCTACTTTCGTCGGACGGGCCCTTCGACAGGATCAACGATATAGCAGGATCTCCCCGGCGTCTCGATCCGGCGTGTCTAAACCTCAACTTGAAGTTGAGGAGTGGGTCACCTACCGGAGCTCGACCTCGATGTTCTCGGTGAGGAGGGCCCGGTACAGCTGCGCGATGACCGCCGAATTCTCGGTGGCCGTAGCGATGGCCCTCTCCCCCGCCGCCGACGACCTGCGCGCCCGCTCGCCCGCCAGAGAGTTCGAGACGAGCACCGCGTGGGCGTGAGCCGACGTGCGGATGCTGCGAACCTGACGGAGGTCGAAGCCGGCCGCCGTGAGCATCGAGGCGAACCGAACGATGTCGGGTGCCTGAGAGGTCAGTCTACCGCGTGCGTCGGTGGAGAGTATGCCCGCCGCGACCATGGATTCGATGTCGGCCACCGGCACTCCGGTCAGGCCCGACACCTCCGCCAGTTTCAGGCGCGTGCCCGGCTGCGGCCGGGGGGTCGACTCGTCGATGACGCGCATCCTGCCCGGGTGCGTCCCCTCGGGCTGCTCGCCCGCGTCCAGCTGGCGGAGCAGCTCGCGGATCTGCTCCAGCGGAAGGTAGCGGTCGCGCTGCTCGCGGAGGATGAACCGCAGCCGCTCGGCGTCGGCGTGTGAGAAAAGCCGCTGGTTCGACGTGGTGCGGTGCGGGTGGATGAGCTCGATCGACTCGTAATGCCGGATCTTCGACAGCGTCAGAAGGGGGAACTCCTCGGCCAGGATCGAGCGGACCTCGCCGATCTTCAGGCAAGGGTCGTGGGAGACGTCATGCGGCCACGACCCCTCCGGCACCGCGCGGGGGGCCGGAACCGCTCTGCGGGCGGCGGTAGTAGTCGTCATGCAGAGTGCGCTCCCTAGGCGTGTGCCCCGTAGAAGGTCAGCCGGAACTTGCCGATCTGGACTTCGTCGCCGGTCTCAAGAACGTGGGAGTCGATCCGCTCCCGGTTGACGTACGTGCCGTTGAGCGAACCGGAGTCCCGGACGAAGAAGGTTCCGCCCTCGCGGATGAACTGCGCGTGCTTGCGCGAAACCGTGGCGTCGTCGAGGAAGATGTCCGAGCGCTGATGGCGGCCCGCGTTCGTGCGGTCCTCGTTGAGCAGGAACCGCGCGCCCGAATTGGGCCCCGAGAGAGCTATGAGCAGGGCCGATCCCTGCGGCAGGGAGTCGATGGCGTCCTGTTCCTCAGGCTTGAGACCCCGGCGTCTCGGGGCCGAATCGGTTCCGGCCGCCGTCGCGGCGAAGAGAGACGTCGACCGGGGATCGGCATCCTGTGGGTTGACCTGCTCAGCCATTCGCGTGTGCCTCCTTTTGTGCGCCCGATGCTTTAGATAACGATTTTACAACCCCGTAGGTCGCGATGTCATCACGCGATTCGCTCCGGGCCGATTCCCGATCCGCGCCGGGGCCTCGATCCCGCACGCGGGTTGATTCCGGGATCGCCGGTGTGGTAGGCGCTAGTGAGAGCCGCCGGCGCGGTGCGCCTCGGCGGGGACGGCGGGCTTCATCCCATGCCTCCCCAGTTGCCTCCGCGGCCGCCCCAGCTTCCTTCGGGCCAGTGCCACCGCGGCCTGTACCAGCCGCCTCCGCCGTCCCAGCGGCCGTGGCGATGCCAGTTCCGCCAGCGGGGCCAGTCGACTCTCGGCGGCTGCCACTGCGAATCGTCCCCGCCGTCATCGTCATCGTCGTCGTCGCCGGGCTCCTCCACCCCGGGGTTCTGGGGCTTGTGCGGTTGGGCCGCGCTGCCCGGATTATTGCCGGGATTCGCCGGAGGGGCCGCCTGGGGCGGAGCCGGCTGAGGCTTGGGCTGCTGCGGCTGGGGCGTCGCCTGCGCCCCGGCCGAGGGCGACGGAGCGGGCGTGGCCCTCCGGCTCGGAGTGGCAGCCGCGTGCTTCGGCCTGGCGGACGGAGTCTGCGTGGGAGCGGGGGCCGGAGCCGGAGCGCTCGTCTGCGGCGCCGGGGACGGCGAGGCCGGAGCGGGCTGCGGCGTCGGCGACGGTGACGCAGGTGCGGATGTGGCGGAAGGTTCAGGAGTCGGGCGCGTGACCTCGGGAGAGGAATCCTGCTTGCCGGGCTGCTGGCACTGGGCCAGGGTGAACCCGAGGCCGAGCCCCAGCGCCAGCGACAGCGCGAAAGCGGTTCGCGGGTTGCCCTTGAAAGGCGTCGCATTGGGCGTGCTCGGCGCCATGCCCCCTCCATCACTCATACCCCGATATTACAAGGTTTTAGTATCCTTCCTCCGAAGGCCGGAGCACAACTCGCGCCGCAGGCCTGTGAGGATTCAGCCTGCGGGGAGTTTTTCAGCTCACTCGTATGGAAGTAACCGAAAGTAGTCCGTATAGTCCATGATAATTTTGTTTAATCTTAAAAAAGATTAAGAATGCGTTTTTTCGATGGCTGGATGTTCAACTAACTTTTCATATTTTTCTCGCGTGTTCAATTCTTTAATCATACGTTCTATAAGTTTAGGTTTGTATAAAAATGAATTAAAAGCAGGGGAATAGAGACAGTAGCCATTTGATTTTGGTAATTCTTTGTCGGATCCAGATTTTATCGGTCCAATTTCCCATTTTTTCGAACCTTAGTGAAATCATTTATACTAAATTTAAAGTCAATAAGTTTTTCTACAGCTTTTGCTGCAGCTTTTGGTCGCATTTCCTCACCATAAGCGACATTTCTGTACTTTTCTGCTATTATAATGCTGCCTTCTTTCCCTAAAAGAGCTTGCTGTTCGTCTTCAGTTAATTCATCTTGTCGTACAAAATTCAATGCTAAATCCGCTTCTGTTTTAGGACCTTTCATAGGTAACAATAAAAGTCGATAAGCAAAACGTTTATCGCTACGAATCTCATCGGAAAGATCATTTTGAAATTTTGCTATAAATGTAGAAGTCTCTTTGGGCAGTTTACGTCGTAATCTACGTTGTTCTTCATAATTTGACGGATTCAATGATTGTACGAAAATGGGAAATTTTAATTCATTACTAAGTGATTCATCTACGCCAAATCTATTGACTAATTCTGTTTCAAAATTGATAATATAAGCATGGGCTTCAGCAGCAGTTGAATTTAATATAATTTTCTCGAACCTGTGTTCTACACGATTGCGTAGACCAATAAAAAATTCTATATTTTTTCTTATCGGATCATTATTATCAAACTCTTCTCTAAGGCATTTACTAAGATCCCATGTTTTCTTAGAATTATCAGGATTACGTTTAAAACGCCTTCCATTTGATTCGCGGTAATAAATTTCAACTTCTTTGCGCATTAAATCGGCATGTAGTAAATTTTGCCACGCTAAATGCATATGAATAATGAAATCACTAAAACTACGACGATCACCAGGACGATTATAAAAATCTACGGCTACAAGCGCCTGCCGCCGAGCTTCAGCAAGTGTATACTTCCATGTAGGACGACGCGTCATGGTCTAGCTCACCTCTCCTCGAAGTCGGAACTCGGATCGAACTTGAGCACTCGGGCGTTCTCCCTGATGGTCCGTATTTCGGACTCCTTGAAGCCCTCGGGCTTGGTGGCCTGGATGTCGATCGTGATCTCCAGGCGGGCGCCCGCCCCCGCGAGCCGATCGATGACCTCGCGGGTGACGTTGCCGATGTCTCGCGCGTAGCGATCAGGATCGATCTTCACGGTTCCGAAGAAGCGCGCGAGTATCGTTTCGACGGCCGAGGCGGCCCCCGGACGCCCAGCGGCGGGCACTCCGCCGTCTCGCGGCCGGGCTGAACCCGCGGATCCAGTCCTTGCGCCTTCCCGCCCTAGCGGGGTCTCCCCTGCCGTCTCCACCGACGCAGCCTGCTGTGCCCCGGCCGCAGAGCGATCCGCCTCGATCTGCGCCTGCGCGCGTTCGACGTCGACGAGCAGAGTGCTGTCCGTGACCTGGATGGTCGCGTCCGCATTCGGCGGAATGACGAGGCCCCAGTAGCGCCCGGTTTCGGGGTCCTTTCCGGTTGCGACGGCGAAACGTTCTTCTTCCACCAGTACGGAGGAGAGCGCCTGCGCAATCGTGCGGTCGAGGACGTCGCGGCTTACGAGCCGCGGCATATACGCGTATCGGGTGAAGTAGCCCCACAGCTCGCCCACGGTGATCTCACCGGCGTCACGCCACAGCTTCGAAAGAACGCCATGCAGTATGGCGCCGAGATTGGGAGCGCCAAAATCGGTGACGAGCTGCTCTTCGCGAATCAGTTTCGCGCTCACCCGTTCGGCTGTCGGCTGTTCGCCGGATCCCGGCACTTTGTTCAAAGGCAGCGTGAAGGGTTTGGTCGAGTCCGATTGCTCGGGGTACACGGCCCACACGAAGGTGTCGCGGATGCGGTCCGCGATGGTTTGATCGAGCCGGCCCACCCACTCTTCGGCCTGTTTGGACTGCTGGCGCGACAGATTGAGATCCTCACCGGTCTCTTTCACGCGCTTCCATCCGAGGTAGCTGCGAGTCGCAGCCTCCAGGCCGTCCAGTTCGTTCTTGTCTGCGAGCAGGAATACGAGGGCGTTGCGGTGGACGCGTTGGCTTGCGCCCTTCGATTCGACCGCGCCATGGACCCAGTTGAGTGCCGCGGAATCGGGGCTCTCCTTCTTCGTCACCGAGTGACGCGGGTGGACGAGCACGAGGCGGGTGCTCTCGAGATCGGGGATGTCGGCGCTGGAGGCTGGGGCCACGTGCACCCGGTCGAATACTCCCCGTTTCCGCTCTTCGCCTCGCAGACGCCGGGTGATCTCGTTCCAGACGGCCTCCTCGTCCTCACGGAGGCGTTCGGCATAGTCGTTGGCCGTCTTGGTGATCGAGGGCTGGGTGTCGAACCAGTAGTGGCCATGCTCCTCGTAGAAATACGTCGATCGCTGCGCGAGCTGTTCGAGCGCGCTCCCGAAGTTCCCCAGCGTATCGCCGGGCACGGCGGTACCGAGCCACAGGTATTGTTTGTCGAGCCCCTTCCGGGCGCCCTCGCTTCTTGGGGCCGCGCCCATGAAAATCGTGCGGGCGATGCGCTGGGTGACGAACCGCTGGCCCAGGCTCGGCCGGGCACTGTCGATCTGACGGGCGGTTGAGCCCGGCCCGTCGATGTCGGAGTCGATGATCGGCTTCCACTGATCCTCCAGGTACTGCGTCAAGTCGGTGTTGACCGTTGTCGCGTCCAAGGGAACGTTGCCCGGCAAGATTAGCGGAGACATGTCGTTGGAGGCCCACAGTTCGTGCACGATCGACGAGACGAGCTTGAGCACGCCGCGTGTGCGCTGGAACCTCTCCAAAGTGGACCAATCCTCATACAGCCTGTCTAGAAGCTCCGGGTGCAGAGGGTAGCAGGCGCGGATCCTCTCCTCGTACTCCGCCCCCGGTACCGCGGCGTCCCGCGGGAACTTCCCTGCGTTGTTCCGATACATGGCTACGAAGTTGCGGGCCACGGCCGAGATCATCGTCCTCCCTTCCGCGTTCGGATCCTGGAAGAGCCTGCGGCGGACGATTTCGAACGATTCGTCCTTGCTCGACGGCCGCCACTGGTCGGCGACGCGGCGAACCACGTTCTGGAGGCGCTCGAGGGCCAGCCGTCCGTTCGATCCCCCGATCTCGATCTCGTTGCCGTGCCCGGCGTCGGAGGCGGGGATCGACACCACCAGCATGGCTCGGGGCACGGACCGCACGATCTCCGTCAACGACTGCGCGAAAGTGAACTGCGTGTCGAACGAACCCGCCGGAAGGTCGGCGTCTGTGAGAAGCTGGCGCGCGTAGGCCACCCATTCGTCCACGAGGATCAACACGGGCGAGTAGCGCCTGATCAGCGTCCGCATCGCCTCGCCGGGGTTGGTGCCCGCCTTGTCGTCTTCGGCCACCAGGCTGTACGCCTCACGGCCGCCGAGCTGCCAGGCGAGCTCGCCCCAAAGGGTGCGCACTTCCGTCCCGTCCTCCTTGATGGCGGGCGAGCCCGCCTTGAGGTAGGTTCCCACGAGCGCGACCCGCCGCACCCCCATCCTCGCGAGATCCGGGTTGCCGCTAGCGGCGACGAGCTCCTGGACCTCCTGCGGCAGGTCGTGCGCCGGGGTGCCGCCGAACAGATGGTAGAGCGCGAGCATCGAATGGGTCTTGCCGCCGCCGAAGTTCGTTTGGAGGTTCACCACGGGGCTGGCGTTCCCATCGCCGTTCAGCCGGCGCAGCGCCCGGGACAGGAGGTCGTGCAGGCCCTCGGTGAGGTAGGTGCGGCTGAAGAACTCCACCGGGTCCCCGTATTCCGCGCTCACGGCCTGCCCGGTGTGGACGAGGTGCAGATCGGCGGCGAATTCCGAGGCGGTGAATTCGCCGCGCGCCACGTCGTCATGGGGCCGGATCACGTCCCTCCAGGGTTTCAGACCCGAACTCGGGTCGAGGGCCACCCGTTTGGTCTTCCTGCGGTTCTGCTCCTCGAACACGGTGCGTTGGAGGTCCACTCGCAGCTTGCGGACGTCCGCCGCCGAGTCCATCGCGTCGACGGCGTGCAGCAGGCGCTCGATGGTGTCAAGGGCGCGGATGGCGTCATCGGAGCTGAACTGCTCGTTGTGGGCCCACCTATTGCGGGTTTCCCGCAGTTCGGAGGCGAAGCCCTGCTGCGCGCGGGAAAGCACGTTCTTGAAGTGGAAGCCCTTCTCGGTGATCGCCCGCAACTGGACCTGAACGTCCCGCTTCGTCATCGTGCGCACGGCGCCGCCGTATTTGGCGGTGTCCTCCGCCGCCCATCGGGCAGGCCAGTCGGACGTGTCGAAAGCCTGAGTCATAACCGGATCGACTGCGTCCAGCAATCCTTCGGACAGCAGGTCGAAAGCCCTGCCGATCCGCCCCCGGTTGTTCATCGCCATGATCGTCTCCTAAATGTGACACTTCCGTTTGCTTTCAGCGGCGCGAGGAGCACTATCGACGCTCCTGCGGAAGAATCGAGTCCGTAAGTCCCGGATGAAGCCGCATTAGCGGCCGTCGCGCCGAGGCGATTCTCTTCCCCCGGCTCCTGCCTTTTCGTTCCCATGCGCCTAGTCCGTCTCGTCGAAGTCGAGTTCCTGCTGGGCCGCCCGCGGGATCGATGCGATCCTGCGGGCCTGCTCGGATACGTCGCCCCATGCGCTCACGAGGCTGTTGAACAGGAGGGCGTCTTCGCTGTCTCCCTTTTTCTCAGCTTCTTTGAAGAGCAGAAAGCCGAGTTCCTTCACCGCGTCCAGGCTCACACGGTCATGGACCGCGGGCAGCAATTCGGCCACCTTGTCGGCGCCGCCCTTCGCCATCGTCGCGGCGAGGCGCACCGTCGCCTCCCACACGCTCACGTGATCATCCGCGGCCGGGTCCCAGTCACTTTCAAGCCGCGAGGGTGAAAGCAGCCGGGCCTTGCCGCCTTTCGCCTCGAAGATCCCGCCGCGCTCCAAGGCGCCGATAGAGGTGTCAGAGGAGCGCGCCAGCTGGTCCGCGATGCCGGAACTCTCCTCTTCCCAGCCGTACTGCCGGTACCACCTGACGGCGAAGCGGGTCTCCGGGTCGAAGTCCGACTCCTGTTCCCCCAGCACCTCGTCGAGCGTGGCGTTGATCAGCAGCAGCGCGTCCTTCACGCTCATGTCTGAGCCGTCGGCTTCGCGCACACGCGAGTACCGGGAGAACACCGAGATCCCCGGCCCGATCGCCGCCTGCGCCAGATCAACCGGGGCGATGCCACCCTGCATGAGCGTGCGCAACGCCACCGGCAGCTCCGACTTAAGCTGGGCGATGAAGGCCCGGCGAGTTGCCGCCTCAGCGTCCTCGGGGCGAGGGCGGCAGGCTAAAACGATGGATGAAGCCAAGGCGTTAGTTCCGAGGCCGAGCAAACGGCCTTTCCTCTCGCTGCGTATTGGCCATGTAGCGGTAATCTCCCATCCTGCTCCGATGAGACCATCAAGCAGCGTATACCATCCCGTTGACGAGGTGCCTTTATTGTCCGAATCTTGCTGTTTATAAGCATAATAGACGGTTATTGGCACATTCGAATTCGCACCCATGCGGATGTGGTAGAACACCGAATTGAACCCATCGACGAAGAACTTCGCCGCACCGTCCTTTCCACCGTGCCGGTACGGATTGGCGACGAGCTCGTCCATTTTGGGTGTCAACATAGTTTCAACAACATTCGGATAAATATTACACAAACAATATCGCAACCAAACATAAAAGTAGTCTGATAGGTCTGAATAGCTTATATTGTCGTAGTACGGAGGATCGGTGGAAACAACCATATGATCATATCTCTGAGAATTCGCACTGATTTGATCGACATATCCATTGTTGTTTGTCGAGATATGTTCTACTGACTTAGTTATCCACTTCACTTGACTAAGAAAATTACCGGAAGAACTAGAAAATGGATTCGTTTCGGCGAAATCCCAAACCATGGGAATAGCTTGACGCGTGAATACTTGCGCAATTTTGTCACCTACATTCTGCCAAGTATTCAATGACGAAAGCCGGTTAGTCTGGCGACTAACGGCGAGAGCGAGGTACGTGGCAACCGCATCGGCATAGGCTTGAGCACCTCTGCCGTCTTTTTCAAGGCGCTCCCCATCAGGAATTCCCGCAGCACGTACGTCGGCCAGCACCTGCTCACGCGCTTCGGTCACAAGGTTACTCAGCGTTGTCAAAGCAATCAGTTGTCGATTTGTAAATAAATCTAAAAATTTTGCCATTCCATAAGCTGGAGGAGAAAACCAACGTGGATTCGTCGCTATGTCACCATCTATTTCGATGCTAGGACGGGTGACCTGAGTCGCCTTAATTTGTGCTTCTGATGGAGAAATATAAAGTCGACCCTTACATCCTTCAGCAATGATAGCAATGAGATGTGCGCCAATCCGCCCATCGCGTCCTTCGTTACGAATATAGTCGTAGCTGAAGGGGGTTCCATCGCTGACAGCACGTGCTCCTTTGCCATGTTTGATGGTCCACTCGTCGTTACCTTGTGGCCCGTCCGCGTCGTGTACAACCTCGTAGTGCACCCGTCCGTCTTCGACGGTGGCACGCACCCACGCCTCGTGGCCCTTCTTCTTGCTCAACCACCACGAGTTGACCAGCGGCGTCTCGATGGGATTCGCCGGGTTGGGACTTCTGACGGTTCTCGCCCACTTCCAGGCGATCACCGTGTGCTCGGTCCCGTCGGGCGCCACGGCCTTCGGGTAAAGATGACCGATTCTGCGTTCGGCCTCATCGCGCATCCACTGCCCGTAGTAGCGGACGTCCTCGGCGAGGCCTTCGGCGCGCTGATAGATGTTCTGTTCGTTTCCGCCGGGATGCACGGGCTCCATCCCCGCGAACTTCGGGGGGATCTCGATGAGTGCCTTGTTGATGAGCACGGCCAGCGGGTTGAGGTCGCTGGCGTGAGCCTCCAGGCCGAGGCGTTGCGCCTCCAGCGGGATCGACCCGCCGCCCGCGAACGGGTCGAGAACCGCGGGGAGCTCGCCGCCGTTACTCTTGCGGATCTCCTCGCGGGCCTCGCGGAACAGCTCCTCGTCATTGCTGTTCTCCCACACCACCAGTCTCTCCATGAGGGCGTGTAGGCGGGCTCTCTCCGCGTCCTGCTCCTCCACGGTCGGGAACTCCTCCGGGCGTGCCGAAGGATCGTCCACCAACTGGGCGAAGAGGACCGCCCGGGCCGTGGCAAGTGGACGCCGCGCCCAGTACAGGTGCAGAGTCGAAGGGTGCCCATGGCGGATCGACTTCTCGCGTACGGAGGCCGTGTTGATCGCCTCGAGCGGCAGCGAGACCTCGATGAGCTTTTTCTTAAGAGTGGTCACAGTGCTTCTTTCGTCGGTGGTGGTTCGGTTGAAGAGTTCATTGTGGGGCGTCATCGGGGCGGCCCTCCCCTGGTCCAGTAGTCGCGCCACTCCTCCGTGAAGGAGCGGGTGGTCGTCGAAGGTCCGATGTGGGTGAAAGCGCCGGTAACGTAGCGCAACCGGTCGTCGGCGGCGCCCTCGGGCGAGACTTGGACGAGCACGAGGCGGTGGCGTTCGCCCTGGGTCTGAGCGAAGGTCACTTCGTTCGTCGTGACGGCGAAGGTCTCGGAGCCTTCGAGTCGGCCTTTGACTTCGATGTAGTAGACGCGTCCGTCCCGGTCGGTGGAGCGGATGTCGTATCCGGGGTTGTTGCGCGCCATCTCCTCCGGCACCCGCCCCAGCGCGCGTTCGGCGGCGAAGACGGCCTCGACTGCCCGCCGCTCCATAGCCTCGGTTTCACTGGTAGACGCCTCGCCGTCCCCCGCGGCGACGATTCGGCTGGGAATGACGAGCGCGATGCCGCGAATCACCGAGGGGACCGCGACGAGGTGTGCGGTCTGCTCGAGTTCGTCAAGCCGATGCTCGAGGCGCTCGTTGAGCTGGCGGGCGCGCGTGTAAGCCGTCTCGGCGCGGAGTCTGCCGATGGCACCGGAACGCTCGAGCGCTTCGAGCCGGGTGTACTCGCTGTCCCAGTGGTTGATCTCCGCGAGCAGGCGTTCCCTGACCTGGCGGCGCGTACGGTCGGTCTCCGCCTCGACGCGGGTTCTGACCTCTTCCATGCGCGGCAGGAGGCCCTCCCGGTAAGCGCGCGCCCGAATGGCCTTCTCGTGAATCCCGCGCGCCCAGTCGCTGCCGGCAATTTCGCCGATCGCCTCTCCCTCGTCCGGGCGGGGCCCGTCGTAGTCGAGATACGGCGGCGTGGGCGAGACGGTGACGTCACCGCCTCTCCCCAGGAGCGAATAGTCGAAGTGATGCGAGACGGTGTCCGCCTCCGGCTTGCCGTTGTGGATGCGCTGCTCGACCGTGTACATCAACATCGGCTCGCTAGCCTGCTTGCCGCGGCGGTCGATCAGTACGGTGCCGCGCTTCAAGACGGGGCCGAGATCCTCGACGGTCGCCTCGATGACGGCGTGCAGCAGCGGATGGCCCGGAGCGATGAGGGCGGCCGTCGCGAGGCCGCTGGGCCGGATGCGGTCGAGTTCGAAGGTGACGCGCTCGTAGTGGTCGGCGACGGGCGCCCACCGGTTCAAGCGGCGGGCCGTGTCGCCGACTCGTTTGGGGACGCGGGTGATCTCGTACCGGCCCCTCTCGCGGCGGCGGATGCTTCCGCCCAGACGTTCGAAGGCGGAGATGAAGAACGCGGCGATATAGCCGGGCTGGAGCCGCCGCTCCCTCGCCGCCTCCATCCGGGCGCGGACCTCGTCCAGGTTCAGGGCGCTGAACATCTCGGGGTGCAGGGCGCGTTCCTGGACCATCTCCTCCAGTCCGTCCGCGACCCCCTCGTCGATGATGTGGTCGAGCTTGGCCTTGACATCGGGCCGATCCCCGTAGCGAATCGCTTCGATGAGCAGATCGCGCAGAGAGCGCTCCCCGAAGGCGCCGGAATCCCCGAGGACGTTGAAGAGATTGCCGTCGTAGGCGGACGACATTTGGGCGATCTTGGCCAGCAGCCGGGTGAACACGTCGCCCTCGCGGGTGCCCTTGGCCACCATGTTCCACAGGTGGCACACCTCCCTCTGGCCGATGCGGTGGATCCGGCCGAAGCGCTGCTCGATCCGGTTCGGATTCCACGGCAGGTCGTAGTTGACCATCAGATGCGCACGCTGAAGGTTCAAGCCTTCGCCCGCGGCGTCGGTGGCCAGCAGAACCACCGCGTCGGGATCGTGGGTGAACTGCTCGCGGGCCGCCTTGCGGTCCTCGCGCCGGGTCCCTCCGTGAATGGTGATCACCGAATCCGCGCGGCCGAGCTGGGTGGCGATCTTGCCGCGCAGGTAGTCGAGCGTGTCGCGATGCTCGGTGAAGACGATGAGCTTGCGGACTTCGCCCGACTCGCCGCGGGAAAGGATCTGCTCGTCGAGGATGGTGCGCAGCTCCACCCACTTCTTGTCGTCATCCTGAACCCGGACGCGGCGCGCGACGCGGATGAGGTCCTCCAGGATCGCGATCTCAGCGCGCAGCTCGGGGATCGTCTGCGCCGCGGTCGCCAGATCCACGACCTCGTCGACCTGTTCCTCGAACCGTGCGCGCTCTTCCTCGGATGTCTCCTCCTCGGCGTCCTCGAAGCCGTCCACCGAGAGCGTGGGCAGTGCCGCGTCGGCGAGAAGCGCCTGACCGTTCCCCGCGAACCGGGCCTCCTCGGCGGCGCGCTCCATCTCGTGCAGCTTCGCCTCCAAACGCGCCTGGCGGCGTTCGAGCGAACGCAGGATCGCCTCTGGGCTGGAGGCGAGGCGGCGTTGCAGCACGGTCAAGGCGAAGCCGACGTTGTTGCCGCGCTTCCTGTCGCCGTCCTGTGCGATACGCTCCGCCCGCCCCATCTCGGTGCGCACGTAGTCGGTGACCTGCTCGTACAGGTCCCGCTCGGCCGGGCTGAGCTCGTATTCGACCGTGTAGGCGCGGCGCTCGGGGAACAGCGGCCGTCCCTCGAAGGTGAGCAGGTCCTCCTTGACCATGCGCCGCATGAGGCCCTTGGTGTTCGTGCGGTGCACGCCCTTGCGGAACTGGCCTTCGAAACGGTCGCGGTCCAGCAGGGACATGAACAGTTGGAAATCTTCCTCTTTGCCCGCGTGCGGCGTGGCCGTCATCAACAGGAAGTTGTGCGCCGTCTGCGAGAGGAGCCGGCCCAGCCGGAAGCGCCTGGTCTCGTCGACCTCCCCCGCCCACGACGAATAGTGCGCGGACATACGGTGAGCCTCGTCGACGATCGCCGCATCCCAACTGACCTCGGAGAGCTGCTCCATCAAGCCGTCGTTACGGGAGACCTGATCCATCCGCACGATCAGGTAGGGATGCTCGGCGAAGACGTTGCGGCCCTGCGCGTCGTCGACCATGTGGCGGCCGAACACCTCGAAGCGGAGATCGAATTTCTGCGCCAACTCCTCCCGCCACTGCTCCACCAGCCCGCCGGGCGCAACGACGACGGCCCGCTCGCAGTCCGAGCGCAGGATCAGCTCCTTCAGGTACAGGCCGGCCATGATCGTCTTGCCCGCGCCGGGGTCGTCAGCCAGGAGGAACCGCAACGGGATGCGTGGAAGGAGCTCGTCGTAGACCGCGCGGATCTGATGCGGCAGCGGGTCGACGTCGGAGCTGTTGACGGCCACCATCGGGTCGTAGAGGGCGGCGTACTTGATGCGCAGCGCCTCGGCGGCGAGACGGAATTCGTCGGGGTCGCCGTCGAACGGTGGAGCGGAATCGGAGTCGCTCGCGATCTCGAGGCGCACGATGTCCGCATCGGTGATGGTCCGAGCGTCGGAATGGCCGGAATCGTCGCGATAGAAGACCTCGCACAGTCCCGCGTCGATGTGATCGACGGCGACGAGCGTGACCGCCTGACCGGGTATGAGGCCCCGGAGGCGCTGGCCGGCGCGCAACATCGCCAGGGTCAAAGGCGTGTCGCCCACGAATGCCTCCTTTGGCTGAGGGTAGTGGAACAGAATACGATGGGTCACCGACGTCTGCCGTACGGCGGACGCGTCAGCGGCTATTCAGGCGGAGTCTTAAGATGTCCTCCGGCTGGGGAGAAGGTCGGGGCGATGTCATGCGTAACTTCGACGAACCTCCGCATTCTCGTTCTCGCCGATGAATTCGGCCAATTCCTCGCGTTTCGCTCTGATCGTGCGATACAACTCCACTTTGCGATTGAATTGCCTCTCTCTGCCGGCTTTGCGTTCAAGCACCGCGATCTCTCGCTCGAGCCTGCCGGCCTGTTTCAACCTTGCGGTGATTTCCGATACGTCCTCGCCCGGGCGGATCTTCACCTGCGCCAGCGATTCCAAGATCGCAGCGTAGAGGCAAGGCAGCGTGGCGGCCTCCGGGAGGGGCTGTCGCGGAGCGTCGTCGGGCTGCCAGCCGGTGGTGAAATACCGGCTGATCTTCGCGGTGCGCGCCTCGAGCCGCTTGTGGGCGGCGGCCATCCGCACTTCCCTCCTCTCCCCCGGGCTGCGAGCGATTTCGAAGACGATGGGAAAGGGGATCGCCTTGTCGATCGCCGTCAGCACCTGCTTGGAGACATCGGCGTCTCTGGCGTCGATTCGAAGGACCTGCACTTCGGGGACGTCGGCGGTTCCCTGAAGATCGAGGGTGGCTTCGGCCAGCTTGTAACGCCAGGTGACGCATTGCACCTCCGAGGCGAACTTCTCCCGTACAGCGGGGGTGAAGGCAGGGTGATCGAAGAACTTCCCTTCGGGCACACGGCTGCCGAATTCCGCTGCGGCGGGCCAAAGGTACAGCAGATCAGCCACTGACTCTCGCTCCCTCAGCGGGGTCGACGACGGCGATGAAGGCGATCAGCTCGAAATCGTCGAGGCCCGCGATGGTCTGGGTCAGCGCCGTCGTGTGCCCCGGCGTGAACAGGCTGTCGACATCGCGTTTCTCCGTGACGTCGATCATCGAGTGGATCGCGCCGGTGAGCAGCTCGGAGTACGCGTCCATCCGAACCCCGTCACGGGTGGCCCTGTTGAAAACGCGGACGACCTCCCCGATAGGCTCGTCGTAGGGACGGCAGCCGGAGCGGATGAGGTCGAGTTGCCTCTTGGCCTCCGTGTGATCGGCGACCACATTTCCGGCGTCGTCCAAGTAGACGAGGTAGTAGGGGTGGAGCCGGTTGCCGCGGTTGATGTTCTCGTCCGCATTCACGTTTCGCAGCGCGAAGATCACCCCGGGCACGAGGCCTCTCTGCGAATCCGCCGGTATGACCGCGTGCAGGCCCTTAGGCGTGGCGGCGAGGTCGCCGTACTCTTTGACATAGGCGAGCAGATCCATTCGGAAATCGTTGAGGCCGAGGTCGGTGATGGACACGCCGGTGCGCACGTCTTCGAGCTCGATGACCTCGTCTTGGAGTTTGCGAAGCTGCTCCTTGCGGAAATCGGTGTCGTCATCGTCCGGTTTGAGGATGTTGTCATCGCCTGTGGCCACGAGATTGGCCACGGCCATTCGATTCTCGACTCGTTCCTTGAGGTTGATGTATTCGTCCAAGGAAATGTCAGGCCAGAAATTGACCATTTGAATCTGCTTGTTCGTGGAACCGATGCGATCGATGCGGCCGAATCGTTGGATGATGCGCACAGGGTTCCAATGGATATCGTAATTCACCATGTAATCGCAGTCCTGGAGATTCTGGCCTTCGCTGATGACGTCAGTGCCGAAGAGTATGTCTATTTCGTCGGTTTTTCCGGGCATGATCAGATGGCGTTGCTTCGATCGAGGCGAAAACAGAGTCAGGACCTCTTGGACGTCGTAACCGGTGCCGAGTGTGGTTTTAGCGCCGCTGCCGCCGGTGACGAGCGCCGTCGTCAATCCGATGGCTTCGAAGGCCGGCGAGAGTTCGCGGTAGAGGTACTCGGCGGTGTCGGCGAAGGCGGAGAACACCAGGACTTTGCGGTTTCCGGGATTGACGGGAAGCCGGATTTTGCTCTGAATGAGGCGGCTGAGCTTTTGAAGTTTGGCATCGTGGTCAGGGGTGATCTTCCGCATCTCATCCAAAAGCTCGGAGAGGGTTTCGCGGTCATTCCACAGATCCTTCTGCCACGATTGGATGTCGATATCCTCTAGATCGATTTTTATCTTCTCGCCCAGAGTGAACACCTCGATATTCACATCCTCTTCGTCCAAGTCGAGTTCGGACAGATCCGGTTTCACATCGTCGGGTCCGACTGCGCCCCAGCTGATGTGGCTGAGGGCTCTCGTAACGGATGCTTCGATCTTGGAAAGGGTGAGCCGGAAGGCGTCGATGGAGCTTTCCAGCCGCTTGAGGAGGTTGGCCGTCATCAGCTTCTTCAAACCCGCCTCTCGCCCGGCCTGGCCGAGATTCGAGCGGCTGTTGCCCGCGGTGACGGCGTAGAGATCCTCGTACTTGCTTCGCCTATTCGGGAACACATAGGCCAGCGGAGTGTAGACGGCCAAGGTGAGCGCTTGAAGCTGCTCGAAGATCTCGTTGAAATCCGGCACATTCGGCAAGTCCGTGAGGGGCTCGCGGATCGAGAGGGGTGCGAGCCTTTCGGGGAACGCGCCGATTTCAGTGGTGTCGTAGAACGCCTGGATGTGTTTGCGGGAGCGGGCGATGGTGACCGAATCGAGCAGTTCGAAGAAATCGAAGTCGAGCATCTGAAGGATGCGGTCAGTCGTGCGGTACTTCGGCTCGAGCTCTGACCACTCGTTGAACACTCGCTGTGCGTCGGCGAACACCTTCTCCACCGTCGTGGAGATGTGCAGCTTTCTGGCGAAATTCTCGGATTCTCCCTCGTAGGCGAGTTGCAGTTGATTCTTCAGATCGTTGAACCGATTGTTCACCGGGGTCGCGGAGAGCATCAGCACCTTGGTCTTCACGCCTTCCCGGATGACTTTGCGCATGAGCCTCTGGTAGCGCGTTTCCCTGCCCTCGGAGTAATCCGCATTGCGGAAATTATGCGATTCGTCGATCACCAGGAGGTCGTAGTTGCCCCAATTGATGCGATCCAACGGTATCCCCAGGGACATGCCCTTCTTCCGCGACAGATCGGTATGCGCGAGAACATCGTAGTTGAAACGGTCTTCGGCGAAAATATTGGTCGTCAGATTCGCATTGTAATTCGTCCAATTTTCGGCGAGTTTCTTCGGGCAGAGGACCAACACCGATTTATTCCGCAATTCGTAGTACTTGATAACGGCCAATGCGGTGAATGTCTTCCCCAATCCGACGCTGTCCGCTAAAATGCAACCGTTGTAGGTCTCCAATTTATTGATGATTCCCATGGCGGCGTCATACTGGAAATTATACAGGCTTTTCCAAACTTTCGTATCCTGGTATCCGGTGCGATCGTTGGGTAGAACGTCTTCGCTTATGTCATCGAGGAAATTGGCGAACAGATTGTACAGAATGAGAAAATAAATACGCGCCGGAGAATTCTCCGCGTACACGGTGGCAATATGCTCGTGTACCGCGTCAGTGACATCCTGACGCTGATTCGGATTGTTCCAAATACTATCGAACAGCTGCATATACTGTTCGGCGTCTGAATTGTCATTTAGGCGATTCACAAAACTCGATATGGAGTTCCCCTGCTCATAACCGAGATCCGCTGTTGTGAAACCTTGAAGTTGAGTATACGCAATACGATCGTTGATAACCGCAAATTGTTGCATCTGGCTTCCGGTGGCGTTGGATCCGAAAGAGACTTTACGCCGCACCCAGTCTGCGCACTCACGGGCGATCGCGCGTTGAGTCAGCTTATTGCGCAATCTGATCTCGAATTCCGATCCGTACAGGCTGGATTCGGCATGCCCCGGCGGAATGAAGAATTCGCGCCGCTCCTTGCGCAGCTTGTCCGTCACTTTGTCTGTAACGAACGACGGCAAAGTGAAAATGAACTTCAGCTCGGATATCTGCTCCAATTCTTCACGCAATGCCTCGAAAGCGAAAATCGAAAACGTCGACGCCGCGATTCGCACCTTCGAACCCGGCGTGATCGCGGCTTTCAGATCGTCTCCGAGGAGTTCGTTGACATTATCGATGATGGGCATGTCCTAGACCTCTGGATGTTGCGGTGAGCATCGTCCTCATGATACTCCGTGAAACTGTGGTTCCCACCTGCCTGAGATATGAGGGCAGTGGAACGGAAAAATGGAACGGAAATACGGCGGGCCGCTGACGTCCGCCGTGCGGCGGACGCGTGAGCGGCTATTCAGGCGGAGTCCGCCGTGGACAACCCCATGTGATGCCGAGGTGAGCGGCGGTTTTCTTGGCTGACAGTCACGGCGTCGTCACATCAGCTCTCCCCTTGTCCGTGAGTTGGGCGTAAACCAGCTCAATGATACGCCGTCCGGGCTCGATTCGCCGGGTCCGAGATCTAGGTTGCCCGCCGGTTAGGGGGCGAATCTTCTCGACTGCAACGTTTCGACGCAGTTTCGAACGTCCCTACCCTCCTTCCGCCGCCCCGGCTCCAAGGTCTGTTCGGGCGTCATGCCCGGCGTGAGCTCCATACACGCATCCCGCCGGACCGCGCACGGAGCGGGGACAGCCCGCCGGCAGGAGGGAGCGGAGTCGATCCGACCAATCGGGAGGCGGTCATTTTGCAACGCAGCAGGCGGCCTCTGCGCTCGACGCCGTGGACGACGCGCCCGTCGGGCGGGGCGATCCGCAGCCTGAACTCGCGGGACGCCTTCGATCGTGCAACCGTGCCCCGTCGGAGCCGTCATGGTGAATCCGGCCAGTGGCGCCTTGCCTCGGCGATCAGAGTACGCCCGATGAGGAGCGCCGACCGCCCTTCCGAGTCGTCCGCTTTCGCGGAGACGATGTACTCCATCAAATAAATTTAGTATAAATTATTAGCTAAACCGAATGATCAAGTAAGCATTTTCGACTAACAATTTACTAGCTTCATGCGCTGCAACTAATACTATACGTTTTAAACTCTCTTCTAGTAAAATATTTTCGATGAGCATTTTAGAAGAAGGATCCAAATTTGAAGTGACTTCATCAGTTATAAGTATAGGAGCTATTCGTGTCAAAGCTCTAGCTAAAACTATTCTGCGTCCCTCTCCGAATGATAAAGTCTGATTAGCTGAAGACATAACACGATTTTCCAAATATGAAAGCGAAACTCTGCAAAGATTCGCCTGCGCTCTTACACCTATATTTCCATCAATCGCATGCGGATATGTTATAGATTCCATAATAGAACCATTGAATATAGAATTCTCTTGGCCAGCATAAGAAAAAATATTGAATCTATCTATAATATTTAAATCATTTAAATTTTCTCCATTCCACATAAAACTGCCTGACGATGGTAAATAACCGATTCCTAACAAAGAACGGAGAAAAGTAGATTTTCCTGACCCACTCTTTCCTTCAATTAGTATCAATCCGTTTTTCTTTATATTCACATCAGGCAAGGTCAAAATTCGTTTATTCGGCATAGTAATTTTCAGATTTTTCCATGACAATTCTTGCACTTGCTTAGTTTGTTTTCTAATATGTTTTTTTGATGTATAATTTATATTATGGTATTTTTCTTCTTTTTCAGTTCTATTCAGATATTGAATTATATTAATTGCTGAAACTGCACCTTTTTGCACATTCTGGTACGCTTTAGATAGATTTATAGCTGGAGAATAAAATTTAGATAAGTAGAGCATTAAAGTGGCTATGAATCCAAGTTGTATTTTCCCTAAGGCCGCTAAAAAAGTAATAAAGCATAAGGCAGTGGATATTGATAATATACGTAAAATACTAACATTCAACATTAATTTAACTAAATTAAAGTTTGTTTGCGACATATAGTCACTGATTGCCGTTATGTAGTTCGTAGTTTTCCTATTTTCTTTTTTAATACCATTAAAAAGTCTTACAGTTACCCAATTTGTAACAGCATCATCTGCATGACGAGATAAATTTGCTTCCTCATTACGAATTGAAGTAGCTAACTGTCTTTGTTTTTCGCCCGCCTTTTTAGCTATAAAAAAGATGGGAAACATTGGAAGCAAAAGGAATAAGAGCGCTTCCCAACTAATGAAATAAATAACAATGCACATGCAAAAAGTATCAATTAAGTCAGAAATTACAGTAGTAAGAGGCGTACTATATAAATCACTCAAATTTTGACAATCTGAAGTGATTATATATGCAATTTGACTTCTTTCATTAACATTATTTTCATTTATAGGAATAATAGAATTACATAATGCTGTTTTAGCTTTAATTATTATTTTATTTGTTAAACTAATTGTTTGTTTACCATATAATATTCTAAATATATCACTGATAAACATTGAAACTGCAAAAGCTAAAATATATTTAATTATGCCATTCCAGCTAAGTATATATTGTAATGTGGCATTTTTTCTTAATAAGTCGGCAGTTGAATCTACAATAGAAGCAAATACAAGCGGTACCATAACAGCAAGAATTGATGATAATATTCCTAATATGAATAAAACTAATAAACGATAATTAAAACAATTAAAATATTGTAACGTATGTATGAACTGTTTGCGTACTGATACATTATTTGACGTGTAATAAGATTTGAATGATCGAAATTTCATGGTTAATTCACAGATCCTTTGCTCCTAAATTATTTAAAAATGATTTTACAGCTTTGGATCCTTCAAGATGACGCCATGCAAAACAAACTCCTCTACTGAAGGAGTCGTTGTTTTCGAACATAATTTCCCGCTTAGGAGACAAACCTAGAATTTGGATATGCGTCCCCGTGGTCGGGCTGGCGGGATTTGAACCCACGACCCCTTGACCCCCA
>ERZ773035.261-NODE-261-length-44755-cov-5.694004_pt1 | contig 44755 bp, 40 predicted proteins | sample MGYA00511487_ERZ773035 | MGnify/ENA primary metagenome ERZ773035 (study PRJEB29015, sample SAMEA2737985) | human oral metagenome | biome: human oral; feature: human-associated habitat; material: dental | place: China | collected 2024 ... | reverse complement strand
CGCGCAAGTATCATTCCATTTTCAAGATCATCCACGGATATTGCACGCAAGATAAACCCTCCCTCGATGTATGCTCTATATAACGCACGAAACTATTACACCTATAAATAGTTCGACCTTTGTGAAAAAAACCCTGCTTCCATAAAATAAAACTTGACTTTACATTAAATATTTTTCTGTTTTGAGCAAAGACACGCTACACCCCGATATGTAAGCCTTTCTATTTTCTTGTTTAGGGATATGGTATATGTCTGTGACACCCCATCAGGCTGTCAAAAAGCTGTCAAATTTTGCAGACAAAAATAGAGGGACAGCGTTTCGTGCGCCGTCCCTCTATTTCTTATGCCGCTCTATCCATTCGCTCCATGTCGGGATGGTCTTACGCTTCCCTGCTCGCAGCTTGCTCTCCATCTCTTGATACCGCTGTGCAATTTTTGCGCAATCGGCAGAGCAGTAGCCTTTTCTGTAACTCCCAAGCGGTATGCTTCGTCCGCAAACTTTGCAGGACTTTCGCGGTTTACCGGAATATATTTCCCGCCTACGCTCGCTGCGTTCAGCTCGCTTCTCTTCTGTATTGTGGCTATGATAATACCCTAGCCCCTGTCGTCGATCGGACGCCTTCCATGCCTCCTTGGCGCAGTATGGGCAATATCGCTGTAGTGCAGACGCATAGATAAACTCCCTCCCACATATTTCGCATTTTCCTATACTTTCTCCGAGGGTTATGTTCTTCCCCCTCTTTCTATTTTCTTTAGCTCTTGCCTTATATAATCTCTGTCGCACTTCTCTGCAATCAGGGCAGTACCACGCACGCGGACCGCCGTCAAAAACAACCCCGCACCTGCGACAAGTGCGGGGCGCTATGGTCGATTTGTCTTTTTTCATTGTCCGAGCCGCTCGATGAGGGCAAGTCTCGCGCCTGCGCCCATCTTCTCCACCTTGCGACTGAGCTCCTCACGCTCCTCTGCTGTCCCCGTCGCCGCGTCCAGCACGTCAAGGTGCAATCCGCGCACCTTGCGGCAATTTATGTAACTGCCGCAAATGCACTCGCTGAGGATATATACCTCCTCGTCGGAAAAGTCGGGCACCTCCTCTAACGTAAGCAATATCTGATACCGCTCAACAATTTCATCGAGACGAGCGGAGAAGTTCCCGCCCACCGCCTTTACCTCCGCATCGAGGCGGTCGATGTTCTCCCCTGTTGAGATCGTCTTTCTTGCCATTTTGTTTTTCCTCCTTTACATAGTTAAGAGGGGCTTGCGCCCCTCCTCTCTTCTTACGCCACCTCTTCCCGCCGTGCGATTGCTCGGAGGATGTCCTCCTTGAGCTCCGCCATCTTGACGGGGCTGGAGTACATCCCGACGGGGATGACGTCCGGGTCGTGGTACACCGTCCACGAGTTGTAGCCGAAGGAGGAATGGAAGTGCGTATACACTTCATCCTCATCGAGGTCATAGTGCACCTCGATGTATGTCCCGTCGTAGGGGTTGCAGCCCGCCATCTCGCCGACCGCAGCCTTGACGCCGTGAAATTTTCTCTCTTTCATTTTCCTTCCTCCTCTGTAGCGTCCTTCTTTACTGTCCATTCCGATACCGCCGATAGGCTCTATCGACATTGCGGCAGCGATAGTGACTCCGTGCACGGAGTCTATCGCTTGCGGCGATCCACTCCCCCTCCATGTCAATCGTCGTGACACGTACGCCACACACGACAACGACTTGCGCTGCCGTGTTGTTGGCGGTGCATACGTCATAGACGTGATGCACCAATGCCGCCCCGTTGGAAGGGCGGGGAAAGGTAAACGTCTCCTTGCCGTAGGAAACAGATAAAGAAGTACACGACTCTGCCACATGGGATACCATATCAACAATCTTTGCCATTTTGATTACCTCCTATTCTCTGGGGGCTTTTGCCCCCCTGCCTTTATCTTGACTACATCATATCACGCGTATGCAATATCGTCAAGTTTTTTACGTAACATTTTTATATTTTTTACGTAACTATTTTATCCCACAAAAAATAAGCCCCGAGGTTTCCCCCGAGGCTGTCTATCACCACTCTGCGACGTTATACATCATCGTCGCTCCCCTACACCTTGCGCCGTCGAAATGCGCAAGGGCTTCAAATCGCCCTTGCTCATAACCAACGGTCATGAGTGCCTTACCGTCAATCACGGATGCGCCCGCCTTGATGCGGTGATCTTTGCGCAGATTGATTTTATACACGTCAACCTTTTGTTGATCGGGCGGCAGGTCTTTTCCATCCTTGTCCTTAACTATCGGCGTGACCACGGTACGGTCGGTCTTTTCCCGCGCCGCCATAGGCAGTGCCACATCGTCCGTGCGTATCTGCCGCTCTACCACCGTAGCCGCCCGCTCCACGGTTGGGGCGGTGACGTAGTATGTCGTTGTCGGCGCACGTTGTCCCGCCTGTATCGCCGTGATTCGCTTCTCTAGCGCGTTGGCGTTCGCCGTGGATATGTCTAGGCGATCTCGTAGTTCCCGTGCGTCCTGCGTCTCCTCCTGCGTCATGACGGCGGGTTTTATTTCCGCCGCCTCATGTCCTGCGTAGCGTCCGACGGCGTAGGCGATGCAGACGAGCAGGACGGCGAGGATTGCTGCGCAGGCCGTTTTGTGCGTTGTAATGGTATCTTTCACCCGTTCGAGCATATATAACGCCCTCCTCACTGCACGGCGTAGAAGTTCGCCTTGCCGACAATGGTATCCATCTGCGCAAAGAGATTCGCGCCGGGACACGCCGTTGGCATCAGCTCACGATGTCCGACGATGGTATAGCGATCAATCGGCAGTCTATAGTCCGCACACAGATTCGCAAGCAACATAGCAAGGCTCTCGATCTGCTCATCCGTCGGCTCTGCCTCCTCAAAGTTTCCGCAGACATGCACGCCTATCGTATGGCTGTTATTGCCATACGCGTGTGCTCCTACCGTCCAATCGGGACGGCCGAGCTCCACTGTACCGTCCTTGCGGATAACATAGTGATACCCGATGCACGTCCACCCGCGCGCCTTATGCGACGCGTCAATCTCCACCGCCGAGAGATCGTCATCCGTTGGATTCCCGGTGTGATGCACGACGATCTGATCGGTCGTGTCACGCGCTCTGAGCTCGTCTGCATCAATGTCTAGGCCTGTATCAACAAGTGTAACCCTCTCCATCTTATTGTCCCCCTTCATTCTTCTTTGTGATACCGCCCTTGCGGCGGGCGAGGTCGGCGATTTCTCCTGCCTCCTCCACCCCCGAAGAGCGCATGTTTTCTAGTATGGAGATAAACTCCGTTACCGCGAGATAACCAATCACAAGCGTTGCGGCGAATGCAGGTGCATGTGCGTGTACCAACATAAAGTCAAGTACCACAGCCGAGATGACAATCCCGATATAGGTCAGGATTTTACGCACGAACCCCTTTAACATGTCCTTGCTTGTGATATAGCCATCACGTATCGCCCCGCGGATTCCATACGCAGCCGCAAAAATCGTCGGCGTTGCAATTCCCTGTTCAATCAAACGCTTGCGCGAGAGGAACAGCCACTTCGTGAAGAGGTCAGCAAACACGAGGATACAGAATGCACCGAAAATCTGTGCGTGCTCCTCGTACGCAATAGACAGAGCGCAGGTAACAGACAGTTTGACACCCCATGCATCTTGCAATTTTTGAAGTACGTGTAACATAAAAACCTCCACTTCATATTACTCCTTTCCTGCATGGAAAGGGCGCACGTTCATAGGCGCACGCCTCCCCTTTTCTATCTTTCCCATATCTGCCCGATCTCTCCTTATCCCATAAAAAACAGCCGCTTCCCACAGCGGCTGTTATACTCACTCCTCATCATCGGTTGCACTAAGCAGCGTCTCTCGCTTCGCCTCCTTCTTGTGCTGTGACGATCTGTTTTTCCCATTGGTATTCGGGCGACCGTTCTTTGCGCGTTCCTTCGCCGTGCGCTCCTGCTGAATCCGTGCCTCCTTTACCTGCCTATCTTTGATGCCGAGCGCGTTCAGTGTGCGGCGGTTCGCATCGGACGGGTCGTCGATATAGGACTGTATCGCATCCTGTTTCGTGTGCTTGTCCTTCGTGCGCATCTCATAATCATAGTTCATGACAAATGCGTTTGTGCTCTCCTCCACGCTGCGGAATCCGAGCGCATGCACAATCTTGTCATAGGCACTATCGTAGCGCGTGTTTACGCGGTGATGCGTTGTGCGGGACACTCCAACATACGCTTGCGCCATGTTGCCAAGTGCGGGTGACACGGCTTTGAGCGCCTCAATCGGATTGCCTTCGTGCGCCTGATGCAGCATGTTGATCGCCGTTGCGGCCATCGGGCCTCCCAGCTGCTGAGCAATAACGCCTGAGACACTATCGGGCTTCTGCCCGTAGAACTCGCCAGAGAACGCATTACTCATACCGATGCGCCCTGAGATGTCGAGCCCGAACGTCGGGGCAAGCACGCCGTAAAGTGCCGTCTCTGCGACGGACTTCTTCACGGGGTCTTTCCCTGCCCAGCGCAGAATCTCTGCCTTGATGTCACGGGCAATATCCTCATCGTCCCCCGTCGCAATGCCAAAGAGGAACGAGAAGAGCTGATTGAAGAGCTCGCCGAACGGGATGCTCCCGCCAATCCCACAGAAAAGAACATACGGGACAAGCATGCGTACTTTCTGCCCGCGCGTTCCGTTCTTCAGGATGTTATACATGAACTCAAACTGCATGATGGGATACTTCTGGAACTGGAAGAGCTGCTGCGTGATAACAGAGCCCGCGCGAAGCATCCCCGGTGCGTTTGCCGCCGAGTAGTCAAAGTTCGCGTCGTCGTTGATCTGCTGCGCATAGGCAATAGCCTTTGCCGAAAGCTCGTCGCCGGGGGCTTTCTCCATCCCCTTCTGTTCCACCCCCTGATAGTATGCACCGAGTACAGCCGCCTTGCGCATGAGCGTATCGGCCTTTTGGAACGGTGTGAGCGTCCACTCGCCAAACTGCTTGGCTTTCTGGTACACAGTCCCTGCGCGCCCTCCGCGCCGCTGCGAATAGCCGCCGTTATCCGCCGCTAGATTGATGTCTTCAAGAAGCCCAGAGGCCTCAATGATCTTCTCATCCAGCGCCGACGGATGCAGCGCACGCAGGAGTCCCTTTGCCGCATAGCCATAGTCATTCAGTGCCGCGCCTACGTTGATGAACTGCGAGAAGTTGACCGCTGCCGAGGCAAAGTTAAAGAGTCCCAGCTTTGTGATGGCGTTCCACGTCGAGAGCTCCCCGTTGACCGCAAGTGCGGCGCGGTCACCGTAGCTATCTGCAATTCGCTTGCCGAGCCACGTTCCCTTGATGAGGTCGTTAAGCCACACCTCCACGCCGCGCGGGTTGCCGTTCACGTCGTTAATGAGGTCTTTGCAATACCGCGCTGTCATGTTCTTTGGTTCGCTGTCAAACGCACCGAAGCACCGTTCATAGAAACTGATTGCGGTGGGCTTGAACTCTTCCATGGCGATATAGCGCGCGCTGCTGTTGAAGTAGTGCGCGAGTACCCACATGATGTTTTTGTCGAAGCCCTCTGCACCCTTGCGCTTCATCATGTTTCCAAAGAAACGGTGGCGGGATTTAAGGGTCGCGCCCGCACTTTCCCGCAAGAATGTCCGTGCATCCGCAAGTGACATCTGCGTGCTCTCTGTGAGCTTCTTCGCCATCTGAGCAAATTCCATATCGCCGACGACAACAGCATTTCCCGCATCCATGTCAAACCCTTTCGGGCGAACGACATAGTTGCGGTCTTTGTTCTTCTCAGCAATGGTATTGCCGATCTTCACGGCTTCGTTCAGCGTGCGCCCGCTGCCGACCGAGGTGTAACGTATCTCCTTTGACACGGGGTCTTTGTACTGTTCGTAAACCATCCACTCATGGAAAAAGTGTGGCATGTAGCCCGTGAGGTTGTTGATCGGCTTGATGCGTTCCACGTAGCCCACGTGATACATCCCCGCCCCGTATGCTTTCGCGTTCGCGGGAACGGCGCGTGTCACATTGATGTTCTCATCCTTCTCTATGAGAGAGAGCTCCTCTGCACTCATGAGCTTGTTCTTTGTCTCGTATGTCTTTCCTCCTCTCCACGTCAATTCAATGTTTCCGTCCTGCGTCTGTGTCTTACTCAGCACATCCGACGGGCGAATCCAGTGGCTCTGCATATAGCTTTCCACGTCCTCAGGACGCAGTACCTTTGAGCGCGTCTTGACCTGCATCCGCGTCTCGTTCAGAAGTTCGTACGCCTTCTTCAGTTCGCGGCGTACAAGCGTATAGGCACGCACGACATTATCGCTCACGCCCGCCGCTCGCAGCTCTGCGCTCGTGTACTCTTTGCCCGTCGCGTCTCCTGTCCAGAGGATCTCTGTGACCTTCTCCATGTCGGCGGAATTCTTTACGAGTTCCGCGAACTCTTTGAGAGCCTTGGCAAAGTCGTTGCGTAGCTTCTCCTGCTTGTGCATGGCCTTACTCGCAAGGTCATAGAGCGCCTTGACGAACGGGTTGCGCTTTGCCACCTGCCGCACGCTCTTTGCCTGGTCGGCATAGCCGATGTCCATAGCACTACGGGCGTAGTAGGTAATGCGCACTTTCCCGTTGGGCAGCTCGCGGCGAGAGATCACCTCATCATCGGTGAGACGCTTGTCCTTCATGAACCGTTTCACCTGCGACACACCGATGTCCGCCGTCACCTCTCTGCGCCCGTCGTGAACTTCAACACGCGGGGAAGGCTTTACCCCTGATTTGAGGGCGTCCATCATGCGGCGGAAGTTCCCGACACGGCTTTCACCGTTCGTACGCGCAGAGAATTTGGGCATAGAAAAACCGTCCTGATTGTCAGAACGGTTTTCGTTGTTGTTTAGTTTTTCTTCGTTTCCTGTGTATGCGCTTCCTCCGTGCTCTCTGTTTGCTCGTTCGAGGCTTCGCCAAGAATGTACTCCATCAAGGAACTCTCTAGCTCCTCTCTGCTGTAGGGCGGCTTCTTTGTAGATAAATCCACCATAGTCAAGCATCTCCTTCATAATGGACTTATAATGTCCAAACAGATCATTGACTTCCTTGTCGGTGAGACCTTCACGTTTTGTGATTCGCTCTACGATATTGCGCTTATTGACACGTGGCGAGTTGAAGATATTCCACTGTGTCTTGAGCACGCGCAGTGCTTCTTCTCTGGAGGTAGAGTTTTCATCGTTCATCTCTTTGTGAATCTCATCCCACGAAACCCCCTGCTCCAACATATCCTGTACGCGTGCTTTCATGCGGGCAAGAACATTGGAACAAATTGCTTCCTTCCGAGCTTCACCGAGGTTTCTTCCACCTCCATTATCACCTGCGCCCGCTTTGTTGTCAAGCGAATATTTCACAGCCGGCAGAGGTTTTCCGTCCCGCAGCGTGATTCGTGCTCCGTCGTTTGCGACGCGGAATATCAGTTTCCCGTCTGCGTCGCGGATAGAGCCGACGAGGTTGCCGAATGCCCGTACCATTGCCCGCCGCTGGTCGTTTGTGAGTCCTCCTTTCGGTGTGAAGAAATGGTCGTGAAAGCGTCGCATGACATCATGCACCCAAGCAACGAGACGTTCGACAATCCCCGTGTCACGCTTTCCCACATCACGCAGGAGCGGCACACGGCGGCGTACATCGGGCAGAGCATCTGCAATCATCTCTTCGATCACATCTGCATCACTCATGTGTTCCGCACCGATCTCCTTGCGGTACGCGTCCAGCTGTTCTTTCGTGAAGCCTTCCGCACCGCTGATCTCGTGAACGATGTCGTTGTAGAGGTCGGGGTTGTTTGCCTTCATCCAGTGCATGGCTTCATGCCAGAACGTCCACTGTGGCGTGATCTCGCTGTCAACGTTGAGGAAGGTCACACCGTCAGAGTGGAATCCATGAAGAGACGGGTCGCCCTTGAAGAATACAACAGGCACACCCATCTCATGTCCCCAGTCACGCAGGGCACGCTTACGCGGGCTAAGGCGATTCGTGGAAACGAGCGTGATGCCATCCAGCATCTTCTTGATCTCTTCCTGCCGACGCGCGGAGAACTTCTCAAGAATCTTGATTGCCTTGTCGTCGAATACAACGAATGTACGTCCGTTTTGCTCGTCATTATAGACTGCCCCTTTGACGCCGTACTTGTTGAGGAGTTCCGATGCTTCCTTTTGCCCTTCCGCGAGGTCGCTGATTGTCCCATAGATATTTGTGCCGTCCGCCTCGGATAGCGCATCCATGATCTCAGCAACGACTTTCGCTTTGCCCATACGGCGCACATCGTTCCAGTTCTCAAGTTGTTCAAGTGTCAGCCCGCGAACGAGTTTTTCCAACGCCTTGAGCACCTTGGGCGGCTGCTCATCGAACGATTTGCCGGCATCCAGTAAGACATCCGCGTCCGGAATTTCAGCGTGATAGAGTTTATCCCCGTAGCCTTCCGCCGTCTTGCGCTTCTCGGCGTAATACAAACCGTAGCCGTACGCCGCTCCCCCTGTACCCGTCCCAACATAGTCAAGGCTCGGCGCATCGTAGTCTGCCGCAGAGCCTGTCCACGCCTTAGAGAACTTGCGCGCTCCCGCACTGAGCAGAGCCTTTGCGACCTTTAGGAACTCTTTTTCCTGTGCAGCATCGGTGAACGTGACCTTCCCGTTCTCGCTCTTTGCACCGTATTCGAGTGCTGCTTTTTCAAGTGCGGGCGCAAGCTGCAATATGTCTTCCAGTGTTCTGGCTGTTGATGCAGAGCCATATCGGCTTTTATTTTCTAACATCTGCTCAGCTCTTACGCTCGTATATGGCTGTCCAAACCAAGCGTGCGCTCTGTTTGACCTGAATTTCTCTTCCGGATAAAGTGCTCGGCCGTTCTTCATCAGAACAACATCAAGAATACCTTCGTCACGCCCGCTGTTGATTCGTTCTTTAATCGAGTCGTACAATTTCTTGTCGGACGTTGCGAGAATGACGCGAAAACCGCCAACCGAACGAGCACAGTAACGCAGATAGTTCATCTGCGTAGCTCCATCAACATCCTTGAAGTTGTCGTGTATTTTCTGAACGCTTCTCACTACGTTTTTGGTAGTCAAATAGAAAGCGGTGGTCTCGGACTCCGTTCCGTACAAATCCGCAATCCTTTGCGTAACGTCCTCATCCGTAACTACCGTGCCAAGAACATCATGCGGCTTCTCTGGAACAGAATAGTCTGCTTGATACGAGTTTTTCAACTCACGCAGTATCGGGGTTCCCGTCTTATCAATCACGGAATATATATTGTGATCAAGAATGACGTGCCCACCGAAAGCGTTTGCGATCGCCGTATCTTCTCCGCCAATCAGTGCCTGAGTTATATTAAAATCCTCGCGCGAAGGCCTCGGGTCTCCAGACGGATGATTATGAACGAAGTAGAATTTTGTCGCACCGAAACGACTCATGTTTGTGGCAATGCGTTTCTGTGCTTTTTTAAGGTACTCACTGCTGCCATGACCGCCAGATACATCGTTCTGCGTAAAGATTGGCGAGGCCGCTGGAAGCCGTGCCGTTAGCGTTTCATGAAACTTCACATTTCCATCGTCATCCGTATAAACATAGTGGAACTTCTCGTAGCCGTGATGCCGAAGAACCTGTGCGATTTCTGCAAGGTCAGCAGCACTCTCGGCTTTTTGTCCCACCAATGAAATAGCCCCGTCATTCACAAGTTTCCTTGTAATGCCGAGGCCGTAAATCTTACCACGCTTCAGTTCTTTTTCTGTTCTCTCCTGCTGTACGGAGCGGGAGGATCGATAATCATCATCGCCGACGGAGCCTCTTTCAGAAGGTAACTTTTCCTTGCCGAAGATTGTTCCCGCAGTTCCTTTGATCTCTCCATTGCCTTGTCCGAAGTCAAGCGTGAGTTGGATTGCTTCTCTAACATGATCTGCTACCTCCTTGTTTGTGATCTCCGGAAACTTCTTCGCCGCCCGATCATACAGTGTATTTGCCTCTTTGACTATATATTCGTCAAATAGTGCGTCTTGTCCTCCTTTTTCAGTAGAATTATGCACATCTGGCAGCGGCGCAGACTGCGTGTTTTTATCTGTCACCTCCTGTGCATTGTCCCCAAATAGACCATCCTGCCCGCCTGTCTCGGCGTGCGTTTTCGCCTCCTCAAGTACATCCATGAGAGACGGGAGCTGTGTCTCAAAGAGATCGCTATCCGTCGGGTTCTCCATCCCGTCAAGTGCCTCTGCAATATGCGTGAAGTAGTTTCCGATGCGCTTGCCGCTGCGCTTATTCTCGTCCAAGAAGGAGAGAATCTCACGCATCTCCGCGCTGTCCTCGTGCTCTGAGAACAGTGCCTGTGCACCGAGATAGTCCTTGACGCTGTCACCACTCCTGCGCAGCGTGTCGAGCTGTTTCACCGCATCGGCGATTGCGTCCCGCAGTTCTCTGATGTGCGGGACGTCCTTCTTGACGGATAGACGCGCCATCATCGGGGCGGCCGCCATGAGGCCGTTTGATACGTTGCGTGTGTCGTCGTCGGTACTCTCTGCCATCTTTGCGACGATCTCATCGTCCCCATAGGCGGCGGCAAAGAGCGCACGCTTTACGCGCTGGATTCCGTCGGCGTTCACATGCCCGTCCTTATCCAGATAGGCGTTCAGCTCGCCTTGCCCGACAACCTTATGCAGGACGCCCGCGACAAAGTCACGGTTCGCAGCGGTCGTCAGGTCTCCTTTCTCATTCGGGACATACGTGTCCATGACCGTATGCGTGAGTTTGTCCGCGTCTGCCTGTGCATTCTCGCTCGCGCCCATGCGTGACCCGCCCGTCGTTGAGCCGATGATGTCATTCATGGCATCCGCCGAAATATCCCCCTGTACTTCACGTACAAGAACGGGGTTATCCACGCGTTCCACAGCTTCACGAGAAAGACCGAATGTCTCCGCGTTCTCCATGAGGTAGTCGCGATACGCCGCCGCGCGCTCTTTGTTGCGCGCCTGTGCGCGTGCAATCGCAATCGTGCGGCCGTTGCCGTTGAGGACAACACCGTCACTGCGGATGAGAGGTGCTCCCTGATTGAGATTGCGCCCCTCGCCCAGTTCTTCAGGACGCAGCGTGTTCGACATACGTTCCACCTGCTGGCGCATGACGACGCGTTCGCGGTCACGGGGTTGGAGCGCAGACGGATAGCCGGGATTGATTTCAAGTGCACTCGCATCATGCGACGCGATGAGATCATCCGCAGACACAACACGGTACTGTACGGGGATGCTCTTTCCGCTGTCTGTGTATACCTCCGTTTCTTTTCCTCGTGGATAGGCAGAGAGATCGGACGAATCCTCGATGGAGATCATCCGCGCCATGACGGCTTCCACCTCAGGCGTTGCCTTGCCGCCCGTCCCTGTGAACGCCTGATAGACGCGCTGAAGGAACGCACGGAACTTTGCGAACACGGCGCGCAGCCCCTTTGTCGGTGCGTCACCTGTCTTGAGGTACATCTCAAAACCACGGGCGAATCGTTCGTGCTCCCACTGTCTCTTAAGGTTGTCTGCACGTCGGTCATTCCCTGCCGAAAGTGCCGCACGGATTTTCTTGTCAAGATCGGCAAAGGAATGGGCAAACGGTGTGCCTTTGTACTCCGTCGCCTGTCCTTCACGCCACGCCGCCCACTTCTTCACCGTGGCAAGGTCTTTCTCCGCCGTCGGTGACATAGGTGCGAGATGTTCAAGGTCAAGAAGGAAGAGATGCCCCATCTCGTGGAGGAAGGTCGATTCATCCGCCGCCTCAAAAAGAGAGATGATGCGCTGCCCGTTCGGGATGTCCTGCGTCGTTCCCTTGATGATCTCGTTCATCTGCTGGTTGAATTTGTTGATGATGGAGATCGCTTTATCATCGAAAACGACGAAGCAGCGGCCATCTTGCCGTCCAACATAGGTGATGCCTTTAATCCCGACATTGTTCAGGGCAAGAGATGCTTCTTTGGGCGTTTTGTCAAAAATATCTATCAGATCATCATAGATTTCTTTGCCAGTCGCATTGGATACATGCTCTTTAGCCATTGAACCATCTCGAACAGAATCACCAAATTCATGCGTATCCATAAGGAATTGTGGGGTATGTTGTTCAAGAAGATTTTGAAAGAGCTCTAACAGTTTTTCCTGAACAAACGGTGGTTGATATTCAAACGGTTTGTCTTCATCGAGAAGAACATCGTTGTTGGGGATTTCTACCTCGAAGAGGCTTCCTCTCCTTTTCTCAAAAGTGATCTTCTTCGGGTCTAAGAGCTTGAAAAGCGCAACGTGTCCCTCGTACATATCTTTGTCTTGCTCAGCAAGTTCTTCACGCCTACGAAGTTTTGCAACTACATCTTCCACTTTGTGGGGTGGGACTTCCTTCATAATGGCTTTTACCGTGCGGCTTTTTGAAACCTTATACAAATCAGTAAACGTGATGTTCGGATTTTTCTCGTACGCCTCAATCACAATGCCGAGTTCTGGTGCAAGTTTCTCAAGCCTTTTCGCCTTTGCCCGGCTTTCCTTTATAAATATTGAGAGATTTTCTGCGATTCTTTTACCATCTGTGGAAAGGCCACCACGATTTTTGAACAGTGACAGCGCTTGGGATATGGGGTCTTTATAGTCATATTCTTTGTACTCTTTCCCATCATAGGCATAATACTCTTGTGTGGTCTTTGCCAGTCTTTTCTTATACCATTCAGATGTGCGGCGATTCTGCGCAAAGTAAAGCCCCCAACCGTGAGCCTGTGCGCCCTCACCTGTGCCGATTGCAGAGAGCAGGAACTCTGCAAAGTCATGTGGGGATCCGTGCCATGCGGACTGATGATAGATATTCGCATCACCGTAATCGTATGCACCGTTGTTATCCGTCGCGGATTTGATCTGATTCGGCTCGAACGCAATAAACTCCTCATCCGAATTATTGACGCCATCAAATCCAGCCGCAATCAAATCCTCTCGTGCCTTGACTCCTGCGCCGTTCTGCCCCCGACGACGATTCAGAGCCTTGTAGCCCTGCCCCTCATTAGCAGGCTTACGGATGTTAAGGAAGAACGCACGGACATTCGCTCCATACCCCTTTGAATCAAGTTCCCACGGGGAAAAGAACATCCCTTGAATGTCCATGTTTGCGCGCCCTTTGGTTCTGTCAAAGACATTAAAGTCTGCATCACTCCCGTGGTACACAACTAGCGGCTCGCCGTTCTCGTCAACTACCTTTGACGCATTCTCAGGGTCATTCTCCCAGTCACCAAACCACGCCTTGAACGCAGGCGTACGCACCGCGACCCACTGATCTTCTGTGAGATTCGTCAGCTCACCGTTCGGGGCTTTCATCCACTGTTCCGTGCCCTCGTACTGCTTGCGGACAGCCTCCTTCTCCGTGGACGGTACATCTGTCGCGCTCTGCGTATACATCTTCCCGCCAGCATTCGCCGCCTGATGCAGGGCGTTCGCGCCCGTCTTGTCTCCCTCTGTCTTAAGGGCAAACATATTGCGGTAGTAGTCCATTGCTGTGAAGGGTTTCCCGAGTGCCGTGCGAATCTTGCGGGCGATAATATCCGCATGACGCGCAAGGAGGACTGCGCCGACCGAAGCTGCACGGGCGACCTTCTTGTTCGACGAACCTGCGAGCTTGTCGCGTACAAGGCGGTACACGTCTTTCGCGTCTGCACTCAGCCCCTTTAGTGCCGCCTGCTCGTCCTCGTGAAGCGGATTCTCCTTGCTTTCTGCTTCCTCAGGTGATATAGTGGAGGTATCAAGATCACCTGATTTATCGGATGTAGGGCTACCCCCACGGTTCGCGGCTCCGGCTTTGTCGTCGTGGGACACCGCACTGTTGCCGGAAACAGTGGCAGCACCTAAGCCCGGGCTGCTATAAATCAGGCGATCTTTTTTTGTTTGCCGTATGAGAGACTTATCCCCTTTAGGGATGGCAGAAACGACAATATAATAGTTCCCACTGCCATCGCTTTGAAGCTCAAAATAGATCGGTGCGACACCATTCATAACGCCAGCGTTTTTGTTGCCCGTTTTCACAAGAGAATATGTCGGCTTTCCGCTTGCATTGTCTGGTTCACGCATATAGATTTGGTTAAAGTTCTCTGCGACATCCGCAATCAAATCTTCTACTGAGTCATATCCGGCAGAACGTGCTTCCGCAGTATGCTCTTTTGCATGAATCAATCCCTCGAGCTCGTCCCCTACGCGCAGGCGAATTTCACCGATGGGGAGAGATACGCCGCTTTGTTCCATGGCAGCGTTAGAGATTGCCTTGGTAATCTCCCCGAAGTTTCTGCTCCCGTTCGGCTTGATGATAAACTCCTGCGGGTCTGCCTCGGAAAGAGGTCTGCCCGATTCCGTCTCATATCCATCTGCAATTACAAGCTCGCCTTTATCGGCGGCTTTTTTATTGCCCTGTTTTTTGGCAGACTTCCCCCTTACTGCTTTAGAGCCGTTTTGAGCGCGTTCACCACGCTGTGCAAGCATTCTATCGTCTGCCTGTGTTTCCGTGCTCTGTGCGTCGCCCTGCGCGGTCTGAGGGGCGTTCCCTGCGCGTTCGTTCTCCCACTTCCTGATCTTCTCGTCGGCATAGCGGATTGCTTTCCCGTAGCCAATCGAAAGGTCGTCACGCAGTCCCTTGGATATGGGAATGTTGTTCGCCACCATGAAGCGGCCGAGTGCATGAGCAAGGTCACGCCGTCCCGTCGTGCTATCAGGCAGACGATCTGGGACAAGGGGGCGTACGCCAACCACGGGGATAGGTGCGCTTGCGTTCTGCACGGGCGGTGCGGCGACGACATTTTCTTGCGGCGCGTATGGCGTAACCGTCGGGGCGTTCTCCTGAGGAGCAGGCGTAACGTTCTGCGCGTTTCGGCTTCCATGCTCCATGAGCGCGTTGTAGAACTGTGCAACACCGGGCTGTCCTGCGTTCGCCGCGATCTGCGCCGCCGTCGCCCAGTCCTGCCGATCACGCGCCTGTACGTAGGCAGGAATGGAAAGAAGCGGCTGCTCCCACTGTTGGACTTTCCCGAGGATGTCTGAGAGTTCCTCACGGGAGACAGGGAGGTTCTTCACCGCCTCCTCTACGGGGGAAGAAAACGTCTGCGGGGCTGCATTCTCTACGACGGTATCACCGACAATGTTATTTGTCGGGGCAGTCTGCATCGGAATCTGCGGGGCCTGCACCGCGCCCTGCATCGGTGTTTCCGCCTGCATCTGCGGATTCTGCATGGCCGCGTTCCGCTGTGCTACCGCGTTATTGATACGCGCCTGTGCCGCTTCATAACGCTGTTTCTGTACGGCCTCAAGTGCCTGTTTTGTCGCTTCAATCTGCTGCTGGTTCTCGATTGCCGCCCGCGTCTGCTGCTGTTTCTGTGCCCCTGCAAGCTGATGTACCATGCGTGCAACGCCCTCAGGGTCTTTGTCGACGATGCCCGCAATGTCCTTCGTGTCGATAAGTTTCTGCCACTCGTTGTAGGATTCCGCCTCTGCGGTCTTATCGACGCTGCCGAGCGGCATATCACGGATTGCCTCTGCCGCCGAGAGAATCGCCGCGCTCTGTTCTGGGGTCGGCTGTCCACCGTGCACAAGATTGTTGAGGGCTTTCTGTGTCGCCGCTATATCCTTTTCGTCAAAGACAAGCCCCGTGAAGTCCATCTGCGGCGCAGAGATAGGACGCGCAGAGGAACCACTGAACGACGCACCAGACTTGATGATCTTCGTCGGGTGCCAGTCTCCCATCTGGTTATAGTCGCTCCCCTGAACAACCTGATTACGGCTAGACGAGTTACCGATATAGCCGCCCTTGCCGTCATAGAGTACCACATGACGCTGCGGGTCGCTTTCGTCTCCGTAGACAATCACGTCGCCTTCTTCAAGCTGATTCGGGTCAAAGGCGATAACGTTACCCCCTGCATCTTCAACAAGTCGATCAACGTTTACAACGCCATTTTTGAGTTCCTGCGCGAGGAACGCCGAGGAGTTTGCGCCGATCTTTGTGACAGCCTCAACGCAGCCTTCCGTGCCGTTGTCCATTGTAACACCAATAAAAGGCGCGGCATCATCCGCAAGGCTGCGCACCTGCACAGGGACATCTCCCGACGCGCCGAGGTCATAGCCCTCAAGATTGCCCATGACCTTCTGCACATAATCCTGTGTCTCCGCATAGGGCGGGATTCCACCGTACTTTTGAACAGCACCCGGGCCTGCATTGTACGCGGCAATTACTTTCTGCATATCACCGCCGAATGTATCCATCAGCTGACGCAGGTACTTTGCGCCGCCGTAGATGTTTCCTCTGAGATCGGTCGGGTCAACGCCGAGTCCTTCCGCCGTTTCGGGCATGAGCTGCATGACGCCGATTGCGCCAGCCTCTGAGCGTGCATCCTGATTGTAGCCAGATTCCGTCTGTGCAATAGCGTGAATGAGATTGACAGGAACATTGAGCTCCGCCGCCGCGTCCGTTATGATGCTGTCAATGTCGGCGTTACCTGAGGACTTCACCTGCATCGGGGCAGACTCCTCCTGCGCAGAGGCTTGGGAAGAACCGCTACCGAGGTGTCGTATTATCGCTGAGCCGCCAACAAGAGGAAGCCCGCCTGCAAACCCCAGCTTTGCTGAGCTAAGCTGTTCATCCGTCCATTGGAGCGGGTTAAGGATTTGTTCCGCAGAGTTTTCGCCTTTACCCATAGCGGCGTCCTGAATGCCCTGCTGTGCCCCTTCTTCATACCCCTGTAACAACATCTCCATTGCTGTCTGTGGGGCATACGATACAGCTTTAGCAACAGCATTCGCAGCAGAACTGTTAAACGTGGGGGCTTTGATAAAGGCCTTCCCGAAAAGCCCGCCTTCAAGTGCATTTGTCGCAGTAAGGAGACCTGCATTCTTCCTGAATACATCCCACGATGCTTCTCTTGCCGCGTCGGGAGACACCCCGTTTTCGAGCATCTCGCGCTCTGTTCCGCCGCCCTCCATCATTGCTTCAACGGGGCCAGTTGTCGCCCAGCGGACAGCACCGGGCACATAGCGGCTGGCAAACAGTCCGACTTTCGGAATCTGACTAACAGCCCTTGCCGCCCCCGCTGCAATACCTCCAACAGGGGCAAGCGCAGCAACCGGCGCCATAGAGGCCATAGAGCCAGCGACCATAGCACCAGCAGAAATGAGCCCATTGGGGTCGGTCAAATACGAAAGAGAAAGCTCGGGCTCTCGGTAATCGGGGAGCTGAGCCTCTCCCTCCATCCCCTTTTTATACAAATAATCTCCTACGTTATTCGCGCCAACAAACTGTGCGGCATTTGCGAGCCCAATAGTCGCATTGTTTGCCGCATGTCCAATAAACTGCCCAACGTAGGGGATATTGTGGTAGTTGTACTCACGGTCAGTATAATCGTTGAGCCCTTTAATATCTCCTGCTGCAATATACTTCCACGCGCTATCAGGCGGCGCGGCGGCACGTGTATCATAAACAGGAACACCCCAAGAACTACCCGCCGTTTTATTCACACGGTCTAAAATAAAACTCATGATACACATCCTCCTGTAAGGCGTTGGCCTTCTACCTATAAAACAAATTACCAATCACTGTAATCGCTAAAGTCATAGTCAGGGAAAATTTGCTCCAAGACGTGGCGTGGAACTTGCTGCCACATTCTTGTCGCCGCATCGTCATCTCCCTGTTGCTTTTGCTGCATCCCTTGTGCTGCTGCAACATAGGCATAGAGTTCAGGATACTCCTCTGGGGACAAGACTTTCTTGCCTTCATCTTGCAGTAAATCAGTAAGCTCGCCGATGCTTGTGTCCTCTTCACCGTATCCGCCCTCTTTGGAAAGATCTTGTTTGACTTTTTCAAGGAGGTTAGAAAACTCGTTAGCAAACTCTTTCTGTTTTGCTGTTGGCTTCTCTCCTGCCGTACTCCGTCTCGTTCCCCCGTCAGAACTACCATCACCATCACGCCTTTGCGCACGTAGCTCTGCACTCGCAAGACCATATCGCCCACGAATGTCCGCTGCACCAAGCGTTGCTTGTGCACTTCTCATCGAATTCTCGCGGCTCGTCTGTGCGTTCGTGTCGATTCCATGCACACGTACACGCGCGTTCTGGTTGGCGATATCGACATCTGTTTTGAGCTTATCGTATTGGAACTTCTTTTCCGCAATATCCTTCGGCGACAGCGACTTCGGAAGGAACTCTGCCGTGCTCCGTACGCGTCCGTTTTTGTCGTACCCAATGACACTGACGCCTGCGCCTTGGTCGATGGTCTCAAAGCCCATGTTCGGATTCGTCGCATTGATAATCCCCGTGAGATCAGACAGTTTCATCTTTGGGTCTGCCGCCGCTACAGCGAGGAGCTGTGCCATTTGACTGTTAGGAGAAGCCGCCGCCGCGCGGGCAAGAGCCTCCTGCTTCATCATCTGCTGCATCTCCTGCGTGCGCTCCGCCGCGACCTGCTGTGCGATCTTGCGCGGAACGCCACGCTCTTTCAGATAGCCTTCGACCTCGCGGGCACTCATGGCTGCCGCACGCTTTTTCGCGACCATCTGCGCGATCTCTTCTACCTGCTGCTCGTAGGTGAGGTCTTTCGGAATCATGCCCTGTGCCTGAAGGAACTTATAAATATCGCCCGACGTTACTGCTCGTTCTTTAGAAGTGCCGTCGGGCGTAGTAGGGTTTGCCGTGCCCGTCATACCGAATCCGCCGTTCGGGTCAAAGCCGATGAGGTTCGTCCCCTGCTGCGGCGCGTATCCGTTCATCTGTACGCCCGTTGGGAATCCTGCCGCCGTCTGCTGAGGAACAGGAGCACCCTGCGGGACAACGCCCGCATTCTGCGCGATTGCCTGTGCCTGCGCCGCGTCTGCTTGGCTATATCCCCCCGCATCGAGGCGCGCGGCAGGTGGTATCATCTGAGACACGCCGCCGACCATCTGTGGCTGCATCGTTCCGAATCCCTGTGTGGGAAGCCCCTGTGCGACGGGCACGCCCTGTGCCGCCTGTGGATTCTGCGTGACGTCCTGCATGATCTCCTTTGCCGTCTTCCCTGCCCACGCGTTTCTATCCCCGATCTGTTTGCCGAGGTTCGGGAACTCCTGATAGAGCCCCGGCGCAATTCCACGATTGACCGCGCCGTTCAGTTCTTGGAGACTAAGCCCCGCGCCGTAGTCGTCGAGGTTATACCCCATGTTCTTTCCAAGTGCGCGGATTCCATCGGCGGCCGTGTGTGCATTCGCCTGTATCTTACGGAATCCCTGTACCTCCTTGGAGTTCTCTGCATATCCGTTATTCAGAAGATACTGTGCATCGTTGTCCGCCTGCATCCAGTCACGCTTCGCCTTGAGAAGGGAAAGCTGCGGGCTTTGTCCGATCAGTCCGCCGCCGCCGAGCCCCGCATTGAGCATCTGTGCCGCCTGTTCCCGATCTCCATCCGTCACGCCGCCCGCTCCGTCGATCTGTTTGCGTGCCTTGTCGACGCCACGGTCATAGTAGTTCTGCGCATGATTCAGGGCAAGCGTATTGCCGACCATGTAGCCGAGTTTTTCCCAGTCCATTGTTAGCCTCCGTTCATTCCTGCCACGTTGCCCCGTCGCCGCCCTTGGCGATAAAGCCGTCTGCAATATAGTTGTTCACGCCGTCCACCTCAATGTCATGCACGGGACGCTCGCCGCTGTAGCTGAGCCCGTAGACCGCGCCAACATCATGGAGCACGTCACCGATGCGCATGTCGCCGAGCGTCTTATATGTCCCATCCTCCATCAGGAAGGGCTGTGAGAGCGTCGCCGAGGTATGCGCAAGCTGGCACTGGATGTTATACACATCGGCGTAGTGCCGCTGCATGACGCGCAGCACCTTCGCAGGCTGTTCCTTGCCGTCCGTATGCGACATAACCATCTCGCCCACGTCGATGTGCTCGATGCTCTTTTCCGTGCCGTCTGCCATCTTGATCTTTGTGCCGGGCGGGAAACAAAAGAGTCCAAGACCGAGCCCCTGCGCCGCGCCGCCGACCACACCGCCGAGAAGTCCTCCAAAGAATCCGCCGCCGCCCGACTGTGTCGTCGTCTGTGTGTTCGTCCCTTTGCCCGCCACACCTGCAAGTGCATTCGTCGTCGCACCGTTGAGCCCCATCGACGCATTCCACGCACGGAACGCGGGGTTCTGTGCCGCTTCCTGTGCCGCTGCTGCAAGCGCGACGGGCTGTCCTGCCATGTTGGCAATATTCGCGTAGAGCGCGCTGTTTTGGCTGTTGTTGCCCTGTGCATTCGCAAGCTGCTGCTGCGCAAGGTTCGCCTGCTGTCCGAGCGCACCCATGCCCTGTGTGTACTGCGTGTTGTAGAGGTTGCCGAGATTCCCCGCAAGGCCTTGTGCGTTCGCGTTCTGCTGCTGCATGAGCCCTGCTATCGTCTGCGCCGCTCCGCCCGCATTCGCGTTTTGCTGCTGTGTGAGAGAGGCGATCTGGTTGATGTTTGCGTGGTACTGCCGCGCTACCTCGTCCGCAGCGTTGCGCTGGATGTCGTTCATTGCTCCCGTTGTCACCGAGGAGTTAAGAACGCCGCGATTGCCAAGTCCCGAAAGTGTTTTGCCCATGGTATTTTGCATGGCCGAACGGATACTGTTTTCCATGTTTGCCTGGTATTGCGGCGGTATCTGCCCTTGTGCAAGACGTGCAAGCGCATCGTTCGCTGCGCCCGCCGACGCGCCGATCACACCGCTTGCCGCGTTGATTGCGCCGCTCGCCACATCCGCGCCGCTGCGGTAGAGCCCCTCAAGTCCGCCGAGCCGCCCGACGTTCTGTGCCGTAAGGTTTCCCATCTGCCGTGACGCGTCGCCAAGTGCGCCGTTCGCCGCCGCCGTTGCCCCATTGTTCGCGCCGACAAGGCCTGCCATACCACTCTGTGCCATACCGATTTGACTTTGTGCACCGCGATTGAGAGAGTTAAAGTCAACCTGCACCGCGCCAAGGGAATCTTGCAACAGAGAGCGTCCGAGGTCGTTGAGGTAGTACGCATTCGGCGCGACTTTCTTTGCATAGTCCGCGCTCGCCTGTGTCAGCTGGACTTCGCCCGGTGTCGGTGTGTAGGAGTTCTGCACCGTCGTCGAGCTGCCGCCCTTTTTGTAGCGCACCATGCGCCCGTAGGTGCGGTGAAGATAAGCGTCGCTGTCTTGCCAGTCTGCTTCATCCTCATCACACAGATGCCAATATCTTCTCATGTCCTCACTCCTTTAGATTTCCCATGTCACAAGATAGGCAAGCTCACCCGTCGCGTCGTAGGTATAGCCGGGGCTGTAGAGTGCCCACTTCCCTGTTTTCTTATGAATGCCATAGTACCGCTTTGTCCCGTCCGAGAGCTCCTCTACATGGTCGATGCGGTAGCCAAAAAGGCGAATGTAGGCACGAATCTCCTTACGGATGCAGATCGTTCCGCCCTCACGAATCCCCATCTGCGCCGCGACTTTATCGACGTGCTCTTTGAAGTACCGCGCATCCCCAGCGAGTTGCCCGATGATTACCATATCCCCGAGAAAGCGCACCTCGCAGAATCCTTTTTCGGGGACATAGAAGAGTTCAAATCCATCCGTCGGTTGAAATGGGTCTTGCGGATTTTTTTTGTTGTAGAAGTCAATCCACTCGTAGAGCGTCATAGGTCTGCCACCTCCAAGATCAGATGCTTCATTTGGAACGGTGTGTGCCCGCGAATGCTCGTCTCAATGCGCGGCGATGAGTGATTGCACCGCACCTTGCGGCGGCTGTTCGTCGGCATGGAGAGTGTCATGTTGTCGATGGAAACGGTCACATTCCCTGCCTGCGCCGCTGCCATAGAGCAGTCCACGCTGCGTACGAGGATCTTCTCCGTCCCGATGAGTGCCTTTGTCCGAATGTGATAGTCAATCGGTGTATCCCCGTCGCTCATATACGCCTCACTGATTTCATAGAGCGCGCTTCCTGCTGCGACGGCAACGCCCTCCGCCGTCTCCTCTACCGATGTAACAGGGAACGGGAAGGAGAGCACGGTTGCCGCACCGACGGCGTAGTTGTAGGCGATCAGGTCACGCTTTTTTGCCGACGGCTGGATGAGAAGGAGCTTTCGGCGGCGCAAATGAAAAAGAGCCGGTTCATATAACCCGCTCGTCACGAGGGCATTCCATTTCTCCCCCAGTTCACCTTGCGCAATATTCCCGTAGTCCATCGTCGTAAGCATAGTTTTCATCCCTTGACGGCTGGCAAAGACAACATCGTTCCCGACTGCCGTCGCGCAGTTGCGCCCGATGGCGTCCGTCTGTGTGGCGATGCGGTAGATCACCCACGTAGAGACATCCCTGTCTCCTGTGAGTTGGTAGATCATCCCGTTGTTCTTGAAGATCAGGAGGTCTGTGGCAAGAGGAACGACCGCAATCATGTCGCCACTGTCCCCATAGCCAATATCCACCCACGCCCCCGTGCTCGCGTCGTTGTCGTCCGTCTCCCACTTCGTACCGTCGCCGAGTGCTGAGAGCATCACGCGGTCGCTGCCCGTCATTGCCGCACAGAGCCGTGCCCCGCGCTCAAAGATGAGGTCACAGACAGGCGCATTCGCGTGTGTCTCCACACCGCCCGATGCGGAAAAGTCATAGGATTGGAGCTTATCGCCCGAGGCAATCCAGATGCGGTCTTGAAACTTTGCACAGATCGGCTTTCGTCCTCCTGATACCGTGCCCACCTTCTCAGGAGGAACGACAAGAGACGTAACGCGGTAGACGCTCCCGTCAACGAGAAAGACAAGGAACGTATTGCTGTCCACGTCGTAGAATGTACCGCGTACCGCCACGGGAAACGTCATCAGAGGGCGGGAAAGACCGCCGCGCGGGCGTAGTGACCGCTCATGTCCAAGGAAGTAGAAGTTCACACATTCCTGCATCTCGTTCTGTGCGATAAGATCGCCCTCACTCATGATGTTAATCCCGCCCGAGAGGTCATTGAATACTACCTGTGTCGCGTTGTGCTTCATCATCCGCCGCATGGAATCACACTCCTCAGCTTGTCGGCAGGGTCACCGCCACCACATTGAGATCGGCAAATCCATTCGTCGCCCGTGCATAGATGCTTCCCTTGAACGGAAAGGGTGTCATAGGACTAAGAATAAAGCCAGACCCCGTCTTCTCCTCCGTTGAAATCTCTACCGCACGCTCTGTTGCATAGAGCGTCCCCGTGGTCTCCGTGATCTTCTGCCACGCATTACTTAACTTGTACTGCATCATGGTCTCCTTTCTTATGGCGCATTCTTGACGTACGCTTCATCAATTATGCAAGCCTCCAAGGCGATAAAGCGGCTTGCGTAGTTCTTCCAATACTCCTGTTGTGTGTAGACAGGAATCATATCGCGCGGGACAACAAAGCGGCAGTCCTTTGGCAGGTCGGCGAGCACATCCTCTGCAAGTTTGAACATGAAGGTCGTGTCGTCGATGATGAGATACTTCAGGTGATTGCATCCCTTGAACATCTGATTTATCCCAGAACTCGATTTGTAATACTGATCAAGGTTTATGTGGCGTGTGTCAAAGTTCCGCAGGCGGATACACTCCGCTGTTGAGTTCGCAAAAAGACTTCTTATGTTTGTCGCCTTCCCCGTATCCATGGAGAGGTAGATAAAGTCCGTCTGCGTGTTCCGAAACATCCCGCTGATGTCCTGTACTTTCGGTGTCGCGACATGAAAGACAAGCCCGTGCTTCGTTATCCTGTACGTCTGATCGTCAAATATCACCTCAACATCCTTCACCTCAGTGTTTACGGCGCATGTTCCCTCAAACATTGCACCCATAGACTCTGTGGATGAGAAGTCAAACGCCGTGAAGATCGTCTGCGGGTACTCCTTCCCCGTCACAGGAGATGTGTATTTCCCGCCCGCAATCACAGGCGGATTCTCATAGCTGAACTGCAAGAACATATAGCTCATGTCTTTGCACTTTCCCGTTTTGCGCATCTTCTCGCCAATGGTGAGCTCCGCTCTGGCATAGGCGAACATGTACGACGTTGATGTCACGTTTGTGAGATCAAAGGACGAGAGGTTAAGTCTGAGAGGAAGCGTCGGTGTTTCGCCCATGCTGCTTCTCGTTGGGTCAGGGGAGAATATCGACTCATTCCCGCAGCTGCGGAACATTCCGCCCATCCCCGTTGCCTTTGCCGTGTTCCATTTTGTGAGGTCAAGTCCACGCAAGCGGGGGCAGTCGCGAAAGATCTCCGCGAAATTCGTCACGTTCGAGACGTTCCACTTCGACACGTCGAGCGAACGCAGTTCTTGACACCCAGAGAACATAGCATAGAGCGTTGTCGCCTTGTCCACGGTGATTGACGCCGCGTCAATGGTTTTTAATGCACGGCAGTTCTTGAACATCTCCGAGAAGTTCGCCACCTTCTTTGCGGCGAACTTGGACGTGTCGAGCACCGTGAGATGGTCGCATCCATCAAACATTCCGTGCACGTCTGTCAGCGGGGAGTCCTCCGACACGTTGAAGTTCAGCACCGTTTTGAGGGATGCGCAGTTCGCGAACATGCGGCTCATGTTAGTGACGTTCGTTCCGCGCCCGAGGTCGGAAAAGTCCACGACCTCAATAGACAGTCCGCGATAAAAGAGCCCCGTCCAATCCGTCAGGCGCCCGAGTGCTTCATGCCCGACGAAATCAAGAAACGCCTGCGCGCTCACAATGTCCTCGCGGTCAATCGTGCTCTTTCCGCTCGCCTCTACCTTCCACTCCACAGGGTCAAGGGAGACAAGCGTATAGGTCTTTTTCTCGTCAGAGCGAAAGCACTTCATCCCGAGCGCAAGGTTCTCCGTGGGAAACGCCTCACCCGCGTGCGTCGATCGCAGCGTCTCCATGTTCTTGTTCCAAATCTCACGTGCATCCCGCACAGTGTCTGTTTCAAGGACTTCTCTGTATTCCTGCATTGTGTCACCTCCTTAGCCGAGACATGTGACGGAAAACAAGACGCGCGTATAACGATACCCATAGTCAACAAGAGGGTTCTTGTTCATCTTGAATACGACTACGCCAAGAATCCCCAGATACGCTCCCTCTTCGTCACGCATAGAAATATGCGCTCCTACTTGATCATGCGCTATGGTGTTTCCAGCGTAAGCAGAAAGACTTCTTACACGCCCTCGATACGCAGCCGGTATTTCACAGTCAGTTCCGCCACTCTGAAAGCGTACGTTGTATATATCATTCCCAAACGCATCTATACGAATAGCTGTTGTACGGATAGGGATAGCCGGGCGAAAGTTCGCCGTCCATATATAATCGCCCTCAATCGTGGTTATCTTTTTCCCGGGCGTATTACCGATCAATACAGGGCTAGAAGCACCCCACGGATTGATGCGCAGGGTCGTCACGCCTAACGGCGTCCATATCGGCTTTGGCGGTGTAGGCGGTGTAGGCGGTGTAGGCGGTGGTGTATACGGCCTGTTCCCCGTGTTCGCAATCGCCATGCGTACGCCACCTGGACGCTCCACATACGCGCCAATGGATTCACTTGCGCCAACGCTGCAAAGAGGAGCGTAGTACCTCACTCCGCCAATTTCTATCGGAAGTGCGCCGCCGCGCCCGCTTGCCTCTCCTATCGTCGTATAGAGCGGGCACGAGTTTCTGATGCCCCCTTGTCGCTCTACGTAGAGCCGTCTTCCTGTCTCTCCCATAGCACTACTCCACCCAAATCTTTGTCCCGTTGGCAAAGGTCAGCACATTCACGCTCAGACGGTCTGCCATGTCTGCTCGCGCCGCCGTGTCCGCCCGTGTGGCTTTATCGGCCGTGTCTGCCCGCGTTGCCCGATCTGCAACGGCCGCCGTAGCCGCCTTGCCCGAGATGTTGATGTTCCATGTCCCCGTCGCGCCTTCGCCGTTCTTCTTCGCGTAGAGATCTGCAATATTCTTTCCCGAGCTGTCTGCAATCGCACGCGTGGCAACAGTCGCGTGGTCAGCATTCGTTGCCGTCCCTTCGAGTTTTGGCACTGCAAGTGTCCCTGTGACAGGGTTATAGACGAGGTTGTCTGCATACTCGCGCTGCGTCTCGTTCCCTACGGCAGAGAACCACACGTGACGCGGGGCATTCTGCTGTGCCGTTGTTCCCCGAACGCCGAGTGCCATACTTGCCGTCGCCGCATTTCCCGTACAGGAATCTGCCTCCACGCTCTTCACACGGATAACAACATCCTCCGTCCCGTCAAACATGACGGGGTCGCTCGTTGCCTTGCCGCCGAGAGAGATGTGCTGTGCGTTCTTCAGTTTGCCTGATGCGTCCTCGTCCCATTGTACGGGGTCGAGATTCTTCAGCGTGAACGTTGACTTGAGGTCGGTGCGGTAACACTTCATCCCGAGCATCAGCCCCGCCGTTGGAAAGGAATCCCCTGCAAACATGCTGGCGACTGTCTCAAAGTTCTCGTTGAGGATAACGCGTGTGTTCTTTACGCGCTCCTGCCCGTCGATGCGTTTGAAGTTCTGCATATATCGCTCCTTAATACCCGACCGCCGTCCACGAGACACGTCCCTTTGCCGCCGCTCCGTCACGTCGGCGCAGAACGCACGTAAAGGATTCCGTTCCAATGGAGGTGATCTCAGGGGTCAGCACGCCATCTTCCGCGTTCCCGCTCTGTAGTGTCACCGTTACTTCGGGCTTCGTATAGTAGTGCTTGTGATAAAAGATTGCCGTCTCCTTCGCGTCCACCTGTGCCGTACCGCGATCAACAGTATCGTCGATGTCCACGTTCATCACGACGTTATAAATCTGCGGGATAGCCCCGTAACTTCCCGCCGTGATGCCGATGCGAACAAGCGCCTTTTCGTATTCGTACTCGCCGACGCGGAACGGATGGAAGAGACCATACCCAATGGGGCGGGCAATACGCTTCATGAACGCGTCAAAGGTCATTTCCTTCCCTGCCGCAATCCCCTCAATCGTCGCCTCACTCGCACGAATGATACCGTCATAGAGAAGAAGATCTTCGACAAAGGCAGACGCAAGCGGCGGCAAAATGGATGTGACAATCGAGATACCCTCTGTGAACGCCGTATTGATCGTCAGGAGCTTTCCAATCTCCTCGCCTAGGGAAACACCTTCACGGAAGGAACGATGCGCCGTAAACACCTGTCCGCGCTCGTCACGCATCCCGAGCCACTCGCGCAGCGCATGCTTCATCTCCTGCGTGATCTCCGTTCCTGTCCCAATCGCTTCTTGTGCGTGCATGGATGGAGACACAGGCGTGTCCTGCCCCAGCCCGACGGATTCCACGATCATGGAGGAGAGCGGCGGAAGTATCCGCCCGCTGAGCCCAATGCCCTCCGTAAACTCCATGTAGATGTGCCCGTGTTGATCGTGGAGGAGGAAGCGTCCGACGCCGATGCGCTCCGTAAAGAGCGAACGAATCGGTTCACGTGGGGCAAGTATCCCCTCATCTCCGATACCGAGCGTCTCCGTGAAGGCCAGCGGTATAGGGATGCAGAGACGAACCTTGCCATCGTCCTTTATGCCGACGCCCTCAACAGTATCCGTCCGCGTCGGCGGTGTATCATCCACGAGAGACACACGTTCTTCGATGCTCTGATGAAACTCTGCCGCCGCAGAATATCCACTGGAAAAGCCGATACCTTCGGTTACATTCTGCGTTACTTCGACCTCGCCGAAACGGTCAAAGGGCACCGCCGCACGGGCATCGGTAAAGTCGAAAGGGCTGTCACGAAACGTGCGCGGCTTTGTCAGGCGGATGCTGTGCTCCTCTCTTTCCGTAGGCATAACGCACCGCCTTTCTCCTTACTCCTTCAGCTCTCCAAACACAAACTTGAACGTACAAGTGTATACGTCCTCCCGCCCTTTGTTGATGGCAGGGAAGACCACGCGGTCAAACGCCACATGAGTGTTATTATCAATGGCACTTGTCCCGTTCCGATAGCACACAGCCGCTTCCGTGATAGCTCCGATTGCTTGTCCCGTGCCGAATGTCGCGACGAGCTTGCACTCCTTTGTGCCCGCCGTGTGAAAATACTGTGCGTTATTCGCCGCAAGGAACGTCGTCAGTTTGGTTTGCTCCGCCGCAGGTGCATTTGTCCCCGTGCCAACGGCGATATATTGCAGAGCCTTGTTGCTGTTATACTGCTCTCCAGCCTGTATTTGGAACAGGCGGTCAAAGATGAGGTCATAGCCCGCGCTTAGCACGAGGTTATCTTTCTTCACGATCTCCTCTGTGCCGTCTGCATGGCGCAGCACGCCCGTGAAACTTCCCTTAACTCCGATCATACCGATCACTCCTTCTAGTCATACTGCCCGAGTACGAGCGTGTTCAGCTTCTTTAGTGGCTTTGCGTGGACTTCTCCCGTTGCCGTCCCGTCTTTGCCGAGACTGTATAAAAAAAGCCGCCGCATAGATGCTTCCTGCACAATGCCAACGGCGATACAGTCGTTCGGGCGGTACGTCAGCTGTGCCCGTACGTACGCCCCATCACTGCCGACAAGCTGAAACTCCCGCATACGGCGGTCATACATCAGGGAAAGGCTTCCGTCCCCCGAGAGCGTCAGGATATGTGTGTCAGGGAGCGTGTCGCGCAGATGCAGCCAAAAAATCAAGGAGAATGTCTGCGGCAGAGCCAGCTTCCCGTACGTGACGCGTGTCTTATAGGAGAGCCGCAGTCCCTGTGCCCACCGCCCGTGTGAGTAGCTTGCGCCCTTTTCCTCCGTGACCTCCGCCCCCGTCGCCGCAAGTGCTCCGTCCAGTGCAATAAGGACAGGGAAACCTGCCGCGTCCTGCGGGTCGTCACGGGCAATCTCATAGGTGACCTCCACACCTCTCAGATCACCGACCGTGCCGTTCCACATGGTATTCTCCGCCTCTTCGCTTTCCCACGGGAAATCGAGGTCATCAAACACATAGTCGCTGTTCGTCTCACCGATAACGCTTGCTTCCAGCCAGTTCCGCGCGCGGTACTTCTTCGGCAGGTGAACGCGCAGCAGGTACTCACCGCTCATGGCGTCTTTTTCAAGGAGCAGAGCCTCACGCGCTTGGTCGTAGTAGAGGTTGCGCTTGGCGCCAGGATAACCCGCAGCCTCCTCGTCCATCCGCAAGATGACGTTCTTGTGTTCGTCCTTCTCGTTGGTTAGGAGGAAGTACGCGGCGTTCTTTGAGTAGTTCTCGTGCTCATCAATCGCCTTGACGAGCATATAGCACCGCCCCGTGTTCGGATACACATAGCGGTGCTTGTTGAGTTTCGTCGAGAAGATCGTGAGTGCCTTATCCCACTCCGGCGTCACACCAACTTTGACTTCATAGCGCACGTTGTAGATAGGGAGGGCATCCCAGTAGAAATCCAGCTGTGCTCCGTTTCGTTCTACGAGAAAGTTCTCCACATCGGGGATAACACAGTAGAGCGTTTCGGATGTTCCTTCGCCGTACTGGTCGTAGTACGCGACACGCACACGCTCAACAACCGCTCCGCCTGTGTAGAGGAAGATGTTATCGAGCGTCTCATAGCGCACGTCGTTGACGTAGACGTATGCCCCTATACAGTCAAGAGGGATGTCAAGGAACGTAATCAGCGTCCCTTCCTGCGTCTTTGTCATTGTGAGATCACGCGGGCGCATCGGCCGTGCTTTTGTGTAATGCAGCTCTGCGGGAGCACTCGCCGTATCCGTGAGATCAATCGCGTAGAGAAAGAGATGCCCTACGTAGGAGAGCGGAAGACAGCTGGAATGATTCTGCGTCGTTCGCTCTAATAGCCCGACCTCGCTGCCGACGTTCTTGTTCGTCCGCACCTCATAGCATTTCAGCCCCTCAGCACTGCTCATGTGGTCCCATTGGAGGAGCCCGCCGAGCCGGGAGAACGTCAGGCGAAAGTTACGCGGTGAGAGGACTTTTCCTTCCTTCTCCGCCGCCACGTCCTCTGCGGTAAAGCTGTTTGCCGCGTTGATCTGCTCTGCCTGCGTTGTAAGAAGGTCGCGCAGGATGGAAAGCAGATAGCGTCCGTCACCTTGAATCGACGTCGGGAGGTGTGGCGCATGAAGCGGTTTCTTTTTCAGCTCAGCCATTCACGCCCACCGCCTCAGCAAGGATGCTGCGCAGCTCGTCATAGAGTGCCTTATCCTGCGATATGTCGTACTCATTCCGATTGAGGGCAAGGAGTGTGGCGACTTTCAGGACATAATCATTCAGCCCGTCGTGTGCAAACGGAAGGCTTCCTGTCTCATCCGACAGCGGCGGCATCGTCGCAAAGTAGCGGAAGCGTATGCTCTCCATCATCGGGTCGGTAAAGTGTACCGTCTGCCCTGTGATGCGCAGCGGATATTGCCCCGCCGATGTGACGTAGCGTTCAGGGACGCTCTCCCCGTCATGGATACGGATTTCCTGTACCATCATCGGGGAACGTGCCGCAATGAGAAGTCCTGATACCTCACAGATTGCTGTGTTCAGAAAGCCGAGGCATTCCTCCATCGTGTACTCGTCGGATATGTCGTGCCCCGCCGCGCGCAGATCACGGATTGCATCCAATGTTCTCATGGCATCACCTCATACGAAAAACGGCATCTTCAGGCGCATATTGTTGTATTTGCGCCGTGGGACGATCGCATCGGTCTCTGTCGTCACCGCCTGTGTCATTGTGTCAACGTCCGTGTTGTTGAGGACAAGGCGCGTGAGTTTGACAATCGCATCTAGGAACATATCAGGAAGCATGACCTGCCCGCCCTCATACACGGGGAGGAGCTTGCCATAGTAGTGGAGTGTAATCTCCTGCGTCGCATAGATACGCCCTGCAAAGAGGCGGAACGTATTCGCGTCGACATGATCGTCCGATACCGCATGTAGGCGGTAGTGATCGTCCGTGCGGTAGACGCCCTTAACAGACATGAAATCATCAGGCAGGAACACCGCGCCGCCGACGAACTCATCCCGTCCATAGGTTTTCTCATGCTCCAGCAGGTCACTCTGCATGTTGGCAAGGCGCGCTGTGATATAGCGCAGGACTTCATTGATGGCGTGATAGATTTCATAATCCGAAAAGCGCACCTCGTTGACGTCCTTTTCCTTCCAACGTACCGTGTCCTTGATCTGCGTCGCATCAATCACTCGTTACACCTCCCTGCCAGAACCGCCGCGTGTGATCGCGGTGCACGGCAAAGGCAGGGTGCATGGAGAAGAACTTTTTCACAAGGCGGATAAATTCCGCCTTGTCTCCTGCGCTCTGTGCCTTGCGTGCCTCAATTAACCACGGGTCGAACATCCACATTTCAGGAGGAATATACCCAAGAGGAATAATGTTCTTCCCCCGCCCGCCCTCATCCGACACTCTCTTTGCCGTTTCGATTGCTTCCGTGCAGTCAATACGGTTGGTGAGTATCGTTTTCCCATCCTCCTCATGCAGTTTCTGTTCCAAAATCATGGTATTCACCCCAATACAAAAGGGCTCACCTCTCATAGGTAAGCCCTCAATCTTGTTTTCTTAGGCGCGCTTGATGTCGTAGATCGAGCCCGAGGCCTTCGGCTGTGTGCCCTGAAGGCCGAGCCACGACTCAATCACAAACTCCTCGTACGAGCCCTTCTTTCCGAGCCCCGTCACCTCATGCGTCGGGTCGAACCACCGAACATCCCAGTAGTTCATGTCCATGAAGTCAATGACCGTATCCGCATACATACGGTGCACCTGTGCACGGATGACGCCGAAATCGGATTCATACACATCCGTGATGTTCGTCGCCGTCTTCTCTTTCGAGCCACGCTGCTTCGTCGCGCCGCCCGTGACGATCTGCGAGAAGCGACGCTTACTGCGCCCGGACATGACCGCAAGCGTCGGATTACCGCCGCGCTTAAAGCACATCTCCATACAATCATTGATGTGGTCTTCCGTAAAGAGCGCGTTGCCCGCACTGAATACGTTGTTCTTTACCATCTGAACGCCCTGTCCCGCCGTCGAAAGCGTGATCTGGTTGGCGTTCTTGATCGCATCATCCATGCTGTTGAAGAGCGTGAATTTCTTCGGGTCGGCGTCCTTGCGGATATAGTACGGGAGATTCGCCGAAAGCTCCGCAGGGAGCTTGTTGCCCGCGCCCGGCTTTGCCTTGAAGTAGACGAAATCGCCCGTATCGAGTTTATGTTCTGTGTTCGCCGCACAGATATTGCCCGTAAAGGTGACGTCCTCAACCTCCTCTTCGAGGAAGTAACGCACACCGCCCGTGAGTGCGGGATTTCCGGTGGACTCGTCACGCGGCGCGCGGTTAAAGACGAGCGCGTACTCAATATCACGTGCGTGCTGCTTGAAGGCGTTCGTCTTCTGCCGTGTGAACTCATCTTCGGGCGTGTACTCCTTTGCGTGCTTCTTCTGCGCATCAGACACCTTGCCCGTGCTGACGAAGTGCTGACAGCGATTGTCCCAGCGTGCGAGCGAACCAACCTTGTCCGTCTCGTAGTTCGTCAGCTCCATGTGAGCGTTCTCCTGCGGCGGCTTGAGTCCTTCCGTGAGCCAGTTGAATTTCAGGCTCTTTGCATCCGTCGCCCGCCCGAAATTCGAGAGAAAGAACGTCTCTTCGGGGTCAATGTTTGTGATGATGTTGCTGAAATCATCCTTCGTGCCGACCGCCTCATACGTGACGGACTGCGACTTCGACTGTGCTACCAATGCCATAATGTATCACCTCTCGTAAAAATAGAACCTATCCTTAGCGGGAAAAGAGATGCTCCCGCAAAAATGCGTTGCGTGCCCGCACATCCATCGAGCGCATAGCACTCCAATCCGTCTGCGGCGGCGCAGACGGCGCGACACGCCCCGCTCCTTCCACCGATGGAGGGGCGGCTTTCGGCGCAGGCTGCGGGGTCGGTGTGAGCCCCGTCTTTTTGGCGTAGAACGCCGCCCGCGTCTTCTCGTAGTACCCTTCGAGCACAGGGACATCCGCGCGAGTGCATGTGCCGTTTCGGAATCGCCGTACCGCATCTTCCACCCGCACCGCCTCATGATAGGGGAGCTCCTGATAGTAGTTCTCCATCATCACGTCGATCTGGTTAAAGTTCGGCTCTTTCGCCTGTGCCTGCTGCATCTTCGGCAGGAACTCAGCGGCGAATGCCTGTGCTTCGGCCTGCTGCTGTGCAAGATTCGACTGATACGCATCAATCTCACGGGCGATTGCGTTCACGTTCATCTGGACAGCGATGCGGTACTCCTCCGCCTTCTTCGTCTCGTTCGGGTCATCGGAATAAGACATCCCCGAAAGCTCCTCGGGCGTGATACCAAGCTCCTGTTGTGCTTTCTGCTCGGCCGCCTCCTGAATACGCCGATAAATCTCCGCGTCCTGTACGGTCTCCTGCGCCTGTTGAACAGGAGGCGCGCTCTGCTGCATCTGCTGCTGTGCCGTGAGCGCGGCGATCTGCTGCTGCTGGCGGATAGCAATGTAGGGCGCACGCAGCTCATCAGGGATGCGCGTCTCATCCGTTCGTCCCGTCGTCATGGAGGCAAGAAGCTCCTCCGCCGTATACGGTGCAGGCTGCGGCGGTGTAGCAGGCTGTTCTGCGCTCTCCTCCGCATGCTCCTCTGCGGGCGGTGCTGTCTGCTGCTCCGTCCCGATGTTGACGACCGTGCGCGCTCCCGTCGTGGGGTCAATACGGATGGCTACACCCTCCGTGGCGGCCTCTACGGCGGGCGGCGTTCCCGCAACCGTGGCAGGACTTTCCTGCGCGCCCTGTTGTGCTTCATAAGCGGGCGTATCGGCTGGCGCATCCTGCGCCGCTTCTCCCTCTGCAAATCTCTGTAAGTCAAAAACCCAGTCATTCATCCGACATCCTCCAATCAGTTGTCCTTATCCTCGTACAGCTTCTTCATGGCTTCCCTGCCTCTTCGCTCTGCGCTCCGCAGCGACTCATAGAAACGTAGTGCCGCCTTGTAGTCCGCCTGAACAGTCAAAAGCTCCGCCGGCAGAGCACGGCAGAGCGCATCAAGTGTCTTTGCTTTCACCTCATCGAGCCATTTCCCAGAGAACCGCTCCGTAAGGAGGAACGTCGCATCACGCCCCTCGGCGGCGCGCTCCTGGAGCTTCATCTTGTCGCCTGATTCCATGCGTTCATCCTCCCTTCCCGCCACATCTGGACGGCCTTGTTGTGTTGCTCTGCAAGTCGCTCATCCCGTGCAATCTTCTCCTGCATGGAAGCGGGAGAAGCGCTAAGCCCCAGCTGTTGGAGCGCCGAAATCTGTGCATCAATCGGCAGGTCTTTGAACTGTGCCGAGAGCCGTGCAAGCGTCTTTGCCTTCACGTCATCCTGCTTTAGCTGGAGTTCTGCCTGCATCATGGCATCCTGTTTCTCCTGCGCTGCCTGCTGCATCTGCATCTGCTGAGCCTGCTGCATCTGGTACTCCTGCCCGTTCGGGTCGAGGAGATACTTCTCCGTCGAGCGGATCCCCATTGTTTCAAGGAGCTCCTTCGTGACGTTGTACCACGATTCGGCATTGACAATCCCGATTGCTTCGAGCTTCGGATAAATCTGATGGATGAGCACCATCAGATACTGCATCTGCATCTCTTTCGTCGACGCGCCACGTCCGACATTGACGATAAGGTCATAGTCGATATTGATCTCCTCGCGCTGAATGGAGACATTCTCATCCGCAAGGCGTACAATCTGTCCGTCATCGACGAACTTTTGACAGAGCAGGATGAGGAACTTGACAATTGGAATCCACGCCGTTTCCGCAGCAAGACGCGCAATCAGCTTGATCTTCTTGTCGCTTGCCCCCATGATCGCTGTGATACCCGCCGCCGTGCGGTTGAGACTGGAAGAGTCAAGTCCTTGGTTGTAGCGCGTGCTGCCCGACTGGCTTTCTACCTCGTTCTGCGCGTACTGCACAAGTGTCATAGCAGAGCCGTCCATCTGTATCGGCGGCGGCTGGAACATCACGCTCTGCGGCGGGATACCGCCTTTGACGGGGACAATCTCTGCCCCCTCGTAGAGCGCGTCCATGTCGACGTTGCTTTCATCAACAAACTTCTGCGGGACATTGTTCTTCGCGACGGCAATCACCATCTGGCGGATGAGAGCGGTCTTGAGGTCTTGCAGCTGCTCAAGTGTATCCGTGAGAGAATCCTCACCGAATATGGCATAGGCGTCGTGTTCCGGGGAGAAAATAAAGAACGGCGGCATCTCAAACACGTTGTCCTGAATCTTTAGCGGGACATCTCCGACCGCATGAACAATCACATTCTCGTAGATACCGTCGCCGTTAAAGTCGACCTTGAGATACGCCTCATAGAGCTCAAACTCTTTCGACGCATTATCCCCGTCAAAGAGCTGTCCGTGCATCTCCTCAATGTGTCCGTTGTGCTTCTTGTCTAGGAGCGGCGTCGTTGTCGTATTCCCGCCCGCCTTTTCCATGGCCGCATCGACGTTTTTGTATACGCCCTGCTCCTCCATGCGCTTTAGGTAGTCACCGCGCACTACCTTTCGCTGCGCCACGAATTTTGCCGCATGCAGGTCACGTGTCTCCGGTGTAAAGCGCAGCTCAGACGGGCTCATGTTTTCGATGATCGGCTGATTGACCTTGACGTTGACAAGATCAAACGTCACGCGCAGGAGGTCACCGAGAGGCGTTACAGGGACGGCCTCCTTAATCTCCACTTGCCCCGCTGCTTCGCCCGCAAGAATCATCTGCATCATCTGCGCATCGGCAAGCACCTCCATCGGCTGTCGCTCTTCTTCGCGCCTCCAATAGACCTTGGCGCACCCCATGTTGATTGTCAGCCCATCACGCAGGAAGTTATACATGAACGTGAAGAAGCTGTTCTTGCGCGTCACGAAATAGCTCAGAAGCTGCTGTATCTTGCGGGCGTTATCATCGTCACCGACATTAACTCCCGTAATATCCACGGGGTCATCTGCGCCCGTGAACACCTCCATAAGGGACGGCATCATCCAATCCACCGTCGTCTTTACATCCCGCGACACCCAGTCGCTAAGCTCCGAGAGGCGCGGGAACTTGCCGCGATAATATTTCTTGTCCGCGCGGTACACATCATAGCGACGCAAAAGCGCGGGCTCTACCGTCGATGTGTAATAGTGATCTGCCACCTCACGCCCCGCCGCGAACGCCGTCATAATCTTCTTGACCGCATCGGCATCGAGCGTTTCAAGACTGATCTCCTCCGACATAGCGTTCTGTGCCGCGCTATAGGCGGCTGCGTTTCCTTGCATTGCCTCACCTCCTTTCACATACTGCCCGCCTTGCGGATTTTCCCCCGGCGGCGTGCTTCTCGATACTTTGTGTTATCCGTTAATCGGACGGGATAAGCAAACGTAAGCGCAAGTGCATCTGCAATATTCGGCGATGACAATCCTCGCCGCCGCATTTCATCCTTGCTCTCAAGCAATTGCTTCCCGGCAGAATTGATGCGGGATTCAGGAGCCATAAGTTCCTGAACGAGCCGATCATCATCAATCGCCCCACCATCCATCAGCCAGATTTTCATCTCCCCCCACATTTCCGCTCGCTTATTGGCGTATTGGGGTGCATCGGAACGCTCCGCAAAAGATACCAACTGCCAGTTACCGCGCCCCGAATCCTTTCCAGCACTATATATCCCAGTACCATATCCCATATCAATATGTACTGCGTCCGCTCGATAGTCGTCCTGATAGTGCATAACGCGTCGTGCGACCTCCATGTCATTGTCATTCCGAGGTGTGGTCTCAAGCACCTTACTATAAAGTCCTTGCCGCAGAACAACCGCAAGCATATCCTCTCCTGTCCACGCAGGGTCAACACCGATAATTACCGGCGCAAACTCGTAGGAGCGCGTCTCCAACACACGGCGCCGCGCTGCCTCTGCAAGTTCTCGTGAAATCAGCTGGTTTTCCGACTGTGACGGGAACTCTCCCTTGACACGGACACGAAAGAAATCGCTGTCCTCGCCATATTCCTGCGCCCACTGGTTCAGCTGTTGCTTGTTGGAAATCCGTGCTGTACGCGAATCCACCTGCTTGCAGTTCCAGACCGCACGATTTTTATGGAAACACTCGAAAAATTTTCCTTGATTGCGTGTCGGATTGCCGAACACACACCAAATGATCTCTGTATCACGGTCAGTCATCGCACCTTCCGTGACCGTCCATATCTCATCAAAAATAGCGGATGCCTCGTCGAATATGACAAGAATCCGCTTTCCTTGATTGTGAAGTCCTGCAAACGCCTCTGGATTGTCCCTGCTCCACGGAATTGCATCCGCACGCCATGTTTTATCATGTCCGCGTTGCGCCGAAAAGAGCGAGGTCGCCGTAAAACAGAACATATCCCGCCCGATGAACAGGCGATACCACTTCGCCAGCTCCGCCCATGTTTTAGAGCGCAGCTGCGTATCTGTGTTCGCTGTCACGACACATCGCGTATCCTCGTGTGTTGCGAGTGCCCAGATGACAATCCACGCAACGAGTGCCGACTTCCCTATGCCATGCCCCGAGGCGACCGCCTCGCGTGTTACTGCGGATAGGTCTTTTACACCACGTCCAATATCTTCAAGGATGTCCCTCTGCCATACATCGGGGCCATCCATCGATTCGAGCTCCGTTCCTCTTTGCCCCCACGGAAAAGCCGCGTAGACAAATCCAAGCGGGTCATGTGAGAACTCACCAATGAACCTCACAATATCCTCAAAAGTCCCCATTGGGCTCCCCATGCTCCCGCACCCTCCCTCTTGCTGCCGCCAAAACCGACGCAATATCTATCGCGCCTTTGACTTCGAGCTTATCTGTGAACATACCGATATGCCTCCCCAGAAGCTCAAGTGCCTTGAGTTTATCGCAGAGTTTGATCTCCCATCCGAAATTGGTCGGCTTAATCCCCTGAATTGCCGCGCGCTGGTCTTCTGTGAGATTGTCAAAATCAGTAACACACACCACGGATGCATCCGCAAAGGCAAGACGAGCAAGTTCCTTTACTACTTGCTCCTGCGTTACCTCTGTACGCTTCTGGAGGTCTTTTTGACGACGTGCAATTTCGCTTTGAATCTGTAGTTTTCTCAAGTTTTCCGAGCCAATCTGATATGCGTTTTTCTTGCTATATCCAGCACGTATCGCCGCCTGTGTCGCGTTGAAATCAACCAGGTATTCATCTACAAACCTAATCTGCTTCGGTGTCAGTTTCACATCGTCACCTCCTTACTTATAAAAAACCCGGATATTTTACATTTCACGTAAACGAAGTATAAAAAATCGCAAAATTTTATATCTCCCCCCCCCTCCTCGCCCACGAGAAAAGCCGCCTCGATTGAGACGGCTCGTCACGGAGTATAGGAGGTAATGCGCGGCAGCTTGGGGCTATCTCCAAACCACCCACAATAACATTTTAGCACCGAAAAAAGCGTTTATGAGACATGTCTATTTAATTTTTTTCTGCTCCAATTTCAGATATGCTTCGACCACACGATCAACAACATATTGCCACATAGCTCTCAACGACCGCTCCGACACAAAGAACTCCGTATTGAGAAACCTCTCACGCATGGCCGCGCAGTACATCATCTGCGTGCGCACGAGCCACGCCCTGCGTCCTCTGCCTGCCTTGTCGCGCGACACCTTACGTCGTGCGTCAAGGAATATCCTCTTGCGTTCGGATAACCCACGCTCAACGAACTCCACTGCACGCAGCCATGTGTAGGCAGGATACGTCTCGTCAAACTTGACGCCGCGCAGAGCCTCTGCCTCCGTCGGATGCCCTGGCAGATTCCCGCCTCCTCCCTGCACAGTCCCGCGTACATACTCTTCCCGCTTCAGGCGGTAGGTCTTCAGCTCCTCCGTATAGTTCAGCAGCATGGCTTCTGCCTGTTTTCGGTCTTTCCGTATCTCATCGGCCATCTGCAAGGCCGTGTCGTTCTCAAGCATCGGATACCTCCCATCTCACTCCAACACAAGACGCCCCGTCTTTAAGTCATACCGTTCCGCGTGTGCGCCATAAGTGATGGATTTATCATATCCGTTCTTATCCGCCCACGCTTGGAAGGTTTTTGTAAGCATATCGCTCAGCTCTTCGAGGGCGGATTGCTCAGGACATTCAAGGCAATCTTCGTCAAGGCCTTCCTCGTCCATTTGGCGTCGCATACTTTCAATGGCTTCTCCGCCGCTCACACAGAGCTCAAGCCGCTCCTCCTGCCAGATGTAGACGGTTTCTTCCCCGTCTGCATGTTTCCGTGCATCCTCTAGCGCCTCATCAATGCTGGAGAAGTAGAACTGCGGATGATCTCCCTCCTCATCAAAACTATACAGATACCGCGCCTTAGGCATTCCGGCCGCCTCCTTACAACGGGATGCCCTCATCTGTGAGGCCGCCTGTTTTACGCTACGTTCCAAGAGAGTATCGCGCAACCTATCCCGAAAGAACCGCTGCGCTTTACGGTCAATCGGATGGATGTCCTTGTTCCACTCCCAACTTAGCTCAATCTCGCCGATCATATCCCGCAGCTGCCAATCCTCAAAGTCATTCACGCGCTCCAAGATGAGATTAGACACAAGAGACAGCGCATACGTTTGTCGGGGCAGAGCATAGCGAAATGCAAAGAAGTATAACGTCTGTTCATCCGGTGTCATCTTGCCCCTCCTCAAAATGGGATATCCTCATCAGATACCGCTACACTCCCCTGTGCGCCGCGTGCCTTCTCGCCGAACTCCACATCCCGTGCAAGCACCTCGTACGCGTAACGCTTCTCTCCGTCTTTCTCGTACGTACGCTGCGTGAGTTTGCCCGAGACAGTCACCTTCTGCCCCTTCACAAGATTGTTCCCGCACGCTTCAGCAAGCTTCTCCCAGCAGATCACGGGGATAAAGTGTGTCTTCTTCTGCTCGCCCCAGCCGTCGTCAACGGCCAGCGTGAAATTACAGACGGCCTTTCCGTTCTGTGTGTACTTCACATTCGGGTCTTTTACCAATCGTCCCGAGCCTACCCAGATGTTCATTTGGATTCCTCCTTCTTGGATACACGCTCCCGATGTTGCAGCCAAACATTTTTATCCTGTTTGTGTAACGGTTTTCCACTTTTAAGGTTATACAAAACATCTTTTTTCGCGACAGGAATATCTACCCAATACTTGATACCGCGTTCCTTTGCCCACTGTACGAATGTAGCCGTGAGCATATCGCCCAGCCCCTTTTTGTCTTTTTCGGACGCGTCATCAAGATACCCCTCATAGCATCCTGCGCACTCGTCATCACACGCCTCTTGCAGTCCGTCGATCACACGGTCATACCAGACACGCGGCACATACTCCTCTGTCTCGGTGATATACACCAAGTCAGCATCAGGTTCGCGCTCTCGCGCCGCCGCAAGAGCCTCCTCAATGCTTGCAAATCCCGTCCAATACCCCTCCCCGTAAAGGTCGTAGATGTAGGCGTATTTCTTACTCATGATCTTCGCTCCTTCATCTCGTTTTTCACGTAGATAAGTGTCACATATTCCGCTTTTTGGATGTTGTTCAAGGCTTTCAACCACAAAAACGCGATTGTAGTTGTTATTCCTCCGGAAATTTCATAAATACCATCCAGATTGTCTTACCCCTCCGGTTTCCGAACAGCGGCTGCATCGGGAGCAATTTCAAAACGTCCGCCGTAGAAATCTGATCTTCCGACCATTTGAAGATCAACACGCCGTAATCTTTCAGGACGCGCATGCACTCCTCGAATCCTCGGCGCAGATCATCCTGCCATGTGCTTTCGAGCACACCGTACTTGATGCCGAGCCATGAACTCTTTCCAGCACTGCACAGGTGCGGCGGGTCAAATACAACAAGCCGGAAACTCTCGTCGGGAAATGGAATCTCTCGGAAGTCCGCGATCAGATCGGGCTTGACCTCGAATCGCCGCCCATCACAAAGGTTTTGGGCAAAGCTGCGATTGTCCATAAACACGGCCGCAGGATGCTCCTTGTCAAACCAGAACATTCGAGAACCGCAGCATGCGTCAAGAATTGGTTTCATGCCTCCTCCTCGACATACTCATGCTTATCTGCATCGTAGAAGAACACGGGGATGTGATACTCTCGCGCATATGCGAGCTCGATCATGCATCCCTTGCTGGCACGGTAGTCCCCCGTCATCGTGACCGCACCGCACTTGTACAGAAGTTTGAGGCAGTATCCCATGATGGTATCGTACTCCATCCCCGCCAGTGCCTTGAATTGCGCGATAGGGTTGATGTAGAGTGTCTTTGGATACCGTTCCTGCAGCTCTCTCTGGATTGCCTCTGCCGCAGCCCGGTTTTTCTCCTCATCCCCGCTGAACGGGTGGGATAGATAGTGCATGTTCATCTCTTTTTACTCTCCTCCTTCATCCGTACGAACTCATCGATGCACGAGAGAAGTCCCGCCTCCGTCAAGGGAACGTCGTCCTTCGTGTAGAGCTCATCAAACCCGTTCTCGGGACATATCGTGCATCCCGTTCCACCGCCCAGTGGAATCCTGTCCACCTGCGCGGAATACCTGTGCCCCTTGTGCTCGAATTGGCAAGCAAGCGTCCCTGCGGTGCCCAGCCTCTCTATCTTGTACTCCACTACCGCACCTCCTTTGCACACTCACCAATTCTGTGTATCACATTACGCAAATTTCCACACATATCCTTTATGTGTATATCTTTTACCGTTGCAACAATCACTAATTCGGGGTTGAGAACCGCCTATGCAGCGTGCCGCATCAGTAAGACTCGGAAAAATATTTATGATTCTCCCGTTTTGAATACACATTACTTTTTTCTTTTGTTTCTCGACTTCTTTTAGGATGGTTTTTGTGACAGCGGCTTTCATGTTTTGGGTAAACTCCGTCAAACCATTTGTCCACGAATGTTTTTGATTCTCAGACGGCGTGCACCACTCCAAATTATTTACGGAGTTGTTTCTTTTATTACCGTCCTTATGGTTGACCCATGTGCCTGTTCTACAAGTCAAAAAACAAAGTGCAACCAACCTATGAACCCTAAAATGCTTCCTAACCCCCTTGTTGCAAAGAACAACCGCATAGTATCCACGAGACAAAGATTGTTTTAGCATTCTTCCGTTATGTCGTACCGCGCCCATTGAACTAACCTCATAGGACGAAAACTCTTCAACAGGAACAGGTCTCCATTCTTCCATTTGAAACCGCCTCCGCTATTCTTTTGATAATATACGTTGCGCACGGCTGCGCCATCCCATTACCTAACGCCTTATAACGCGCCGTATCGCTCCCGCCCTCGGTGTATCCGTCAGGCAGTCCCTGCAAGCGTTCGCACTCGGTCAGCGCAAGTCTGCGCACCTTTCCTTCCGTGAGTACGACGGGGACTTGATTCCCGCCCGTTCCCATACGCGCATTGAGTGTCGGGACGATACCATCTTTGACAGGACGCATGACCTCATCCGCGTGTGTCATGTCGTAGACTGCAATTCGAGTGCAATCCTCAGTTCCTCGGGCAGCTCCTTTCCGCGTTCCTTTGCTCTCCGCAGGATTCCCAGACACGCCTTCGCACTCAAATAGTATTTCTCCGGCACATCTTCCATCGGCTGCAAAATCCGCGACAAGAAAGATTCTTTTTCTTCGTTGGGGGACTCCCCAATATTGTGCGTCCAATACCCTCCATGCGATTTCAGCTCTCGGGCATTGCACCAATCCAGCGGGAGCCCATCGGTTACCTTGAGGCATTGGAATTTCACTTTCTCCGATTTCTTCGAGCACGGCTTGAAAATCCATCCCCCTGTTGGATGAAAAAGCACCTGGGACGTTCTCCCACACAAAGAACCTCGGATACTTCCCTGCGGTACGCTCTCGCATTCGTCGAACAAGGTCAACTGCTGTTCGGAATAAGCCACTGCGTTCACCGTTTAGCCCCTTTCTTTTTCCTGCGATAGATAAGTCTTGACACGGACTGCCCGCGCAGATAATGTCCACAGGCGTGAGTGTGTCGGGGTCAATCTGCGTAATGTCCCCGAGCTGCTTCACGTTGGGAAAGTGCCGCGCTGTCACTGAGCACGGGAACGGCTCGACCTCGCTTGCCCATACAGGCGTAATGCCCGCATGACGCGCCGCCAGTAACCATCCTCCGATTCCATCAAAGAGACTGCCGAGGGTCATCAGCGTACCTCCCTAAAAACAATATCCGTCTCCCGCATCATGTGGAGAAAGAGTTTCTTGCGCAGCTGATAGTCCCGCGTCCGCATGCCCTTGACCTCGATCACCTCGCGCCGGCCATCATCATACTCGACGAGGAAATCCGGTGTATAGGTGATTGGTTTCTGCGGCTTGCCTTGGTTGTCCCGGAACCCCTCAAGCAAGGTGTACGTTGGCTGACACTCAAGGTGCTTGATCTCGCCGAGTCTCAGTTTCTCGCGAAGCATCATATACCACTCCGCCTCGCGCTTGCTGTCAAAGGTGCGCCTATAGACCGTTGTCTTGCGTGCGTGGTATTTGTTCGCCTTTCTGCGTGGCGTATGCAAAATCATCGGTCATACTCCTCGAAATAGAATTTGACGGGTCTGCCTGTGAGCCGAATCAAACCGTATGCAAGAGCAAGGCGGAACGTAAAAAATTTTTCGAGCCGCCCGACAATAAGCCCCAACTGCTCCCGCAAGCCCTCAACGCTCATCGTGGACTTGTAGAAATTGCACTGCCGACACGCAGGTCGATAGTTCGCCAACTCATCCTTTCCGCCGAGGTAAACCGCCTGCACATGGTCAACCTGCATCTCTGTGATGTCGATTTCCCTGCCGCAGTAGGCACAGTGACCGCCGTACATCGCGTATACCTTGCGGCGCATATCCTTCGACAAGGCTTTCCGTCGCCGCGCCCCTGTGATTTTGTGCCTTGTCTCCCGCATCACATTCCCGATTGCCTCCCGCGCCGTTGGGTCGGGTTTCTTGCAGGGCGTGTATTCGTCCATGTCGTTCCTCCTCTCAAACGCTGCTCTCGTCCATCCGCAGACCAAAGAGCGTAATCTGATCGTCGTTCTCCCGAATGCGGTTGTCCTCACCCATCCACCAGCGCATGACCTCTGCGCCCGTTTCCCACTGCGTCGGATATCCATCCGCACGCCGCTTGTCAATCATGCGTTGAAATGCTGCTTCATAGGCTTTCGCATACTGCGGCCAACGTTCGGCATCTCTCCTCATGCCCGCCGTCCCCTGATACGGGCACATGATGCAGCCGAGACGCTTCTTCCCCTCGTCGTAGAGCTTGCAGTACGGGACATTGTAGGTGTGGATGTACTCCCACACATCCGCATCTGACCAGTCGATGATCGGATGGAGGTATCGTTTTGTTTTGTGTCTAGTGCACGTCTCTGTCATCTGCCGTTTGGCACGTTTCGCGGATTCTGCATGTCGCACTCCTGTCACCACAAAGCACTTTACCCCGCCTCCCTCCTTGAGGTATTGGCAACAGTAACGCACTCTGCGGGTCGGCCGCATCCGCTTTTCAGGGATGAGCTGCCACATTGTCTTTTGGGGCTTGTTGCGCCCTTCCCACGCTTCTGGATATTCCCGCCGAATGAACTGTACCAATTCCGGCGGGTCAACTGTGGTGACGTTATAGTGCGCGTCGTATTTAACGCCCGCTCGCTTGCATAGGTCAAGCACGACACAGCTATCTTTGCCGCCGCTGAACGCGACATAATAGCCCTCGGTCGGTTCATGGAGGCGCAGACGGTTCATGGCAACTTTCACCTTGTCGACTTCGCCGTAAAGCGTGAGTTCTTTCAGCACGACCGCACCTCCTCACAAAGGTATATTTGCCAATTTGCTTTTCAGTTCCCTAGCACATCTTACGCAAAAATGG
>ERZ773035.260-NODE-260-length-44843-cov-10.595852_pt1 | contig 44843 bp, 48 predicted proteins | sample MGYA00511487_ERZ773035 | MGnify/ENA primary metagenome ERZ773035 (study PRJEB29015, sample SAMEA2737985) | human oral metagenome | biome: human oral; feature: human-associated habitat; material: dental | place: China | collected 2024 ... | reverse complement strand
CAATCCTTTTCCATGCGGCGCGAATGAAGCGCGAAAAGTTCCATCGCTCCTGCCAAACCGCCGTATTGCTCACGAATAGTGGTATGCCAAGCCCTTTCCGCATCATACGCGTCGGGCGAAGAGAGCCATTCTGCACCCGTCGCCAAGGCGATGCGCGAAAGATAGGGCTTTTCCATCGGGTTCATCAAAAACACGGGGGCACGCTCTGCCACAGCTTCATCCAATCCCTGTACGGGGCCAAGCGCGAGCTTTCCTGGCAAGTAGTCCGTCACGGGATAGTTCCACCAAATGCCGAGCGGTCGTCCATAAAGGCGCTCGGCCTCCGTCATATCTTCGGCGCTTATGCCTTCGGGCACGACACCTTCCCCCGTGAACAGTACGACGATATCGTCATCGAGCTGCGCGGCAAATTCGCGTGTGTAGGACTTCGTCACGCCGGCAGTCTTCATATCTTGCAGGAAATATTCCGTCGGCACGACAAGCAGCGGCTTCTCTGTAAGGCGGCGCGTCAGAAGTTCCTCGTTCAGGCGATTCACGAAAAGTGCCTGTGCCCTGCCGTCCTTGTGCTCGATGTCGTCGAAGAATATGGCGAAGCGCTCAACGCCCATCGCATGAACAGATTCCAGCTTTCGCAGCATGGCCTTTTCATCCGCCTCGCCCGCCCAACCCGAAAAGCGCTGGTCAAGTCCCGGCGATACAGCGAAGACCAACTCCACACCCGCAGTCCGCGCCTCGGCGGCAAGGCGCTTCAGCGCGAGCATCTCCTGCGGCGGATACGGCTCACGCCACTTCTCGCGATGGTACGGATCGTCCTTCGGCGCGTAGACGTAGAGATTCATGCCGTGCTCGCCCAAGAAGTGCAGCATCATGCGCCGCTCGGCCTCCGTCCACGGTCTGCCGTAGAAGCCTTCGACGATGCCGCTCTCCGGCCTTCGCCCTTGTGCCGTCCGTGCATTTTCCCCCAGTGTCGAGGCGAATGCAGCGTTTTCCGAAAAAAGGACGGCGCTGCAGAAAAGCGCCGCCAAGAGCAATGTCAGGAAGATCTTCATTTCACTTCAAGAGCCGCCTTCACGAAATCACGAAACAGCGGATGCGGATGGTTCGGACGCGATTTCAGCTCGGGGTGGAACTGCGAGCCGACAAACCACGGATGGTTCTTGACCTCGACGATCTCGACGAGGCTGTCGTCGGGCAGCGTTCCCGCGACGGCAAGCCCCGCACGCTCAAGCTCGGCACGAAAATCGTTGTTGAACTCGTAGCGGTGGCGATGGCGCTCACTGATTTCTTCCTCCGCGTAAGCGGCAAGGCTCTTCGAGCCTTCCCGAAGCTTGCACGGGTAAGCCCCCAAGCGCATTGTGCCGCCCTTGTCCTCGACGTCCTTCTGCGAGAGCATGAGGTCGATGACGGGATGCTTCGTCTCGTGATTGAATTCCGTCGAATGGGCGTCTGTCATGCCGCAGACGTGACGCGCAAACTCGATGACGGCGCACTGCATGCCGAGGCACAGGCCGAGGAACGGAATCGCGTTCTCACGCGCGTACTGCACGGCGCGAATCTTGCCCTCGACGCCGCGGTCACCAAAGCCGCCCGGAACGAGTATTCCCTTGCACCCTGCAAAGACCTCGCTGAGCTCGACGTCCGCCGCCTCGATTGCCTCCGAATTGACCCAGGCGATCTTGACGTCCGTATCGTTCGCGATGCCCGCATGGTGCAGCGCCTCCGTCACCGACATGTAGGCGTCGGGCAGATCCACATACTTGCCGACGACGGCGACCTTGACCTTCTTCGCGGGATGCTTGATCTTGAAGACCATCTTCTCCCACTCTTCCATGTTCGCGGGGCTGTAATCCATGTGGAGCTTTTCGAGCACAATCTTGTCGAGGCCTTCCTTCGCCATCATCAGAGGGACCTCGTAAATCGTCGGCGCCGTGAGGTTTTCAATGACGGCGCTCTTGTCCACATCGCAGAAGAGAGCAAGCTTTTCCTTCATATCGCTCGAAATTTCTTTTTCCGCGCGGCAGACAAGGATGTCGGGTTGAATGCCGATGCCGCGAAGTTCCTTGACGCTGTGCTGCGTCGGCTTCGTCTTCAGTTCGCCCGCCGCCGCGATGTACGGCACGAGCGTCACATGGATGTAGAGCACATCGTAGCGTCCAACCTCTTTCTTGACTTGGCGGATCGCTTCGAGAAACGGCAGACTCTCGATATCGCCTACCGTGCCGCCGATTTCCGTGATGACGACATCGGCGCCGTCAGCGGCCGCAACATCATAGACGCGCTGCTTGATCTCATTCGTGATGTGCGGGATGACCTGCACCGTCTTGCCCAGATAATCGCCGCGCCGTTCCTTCGTCAGCACGTTGTTGTAGACCTTGCCCGCCGTGATATTGGAGTTTTTCGTGAGGTTGATATCGATGAAACGCTCATAGTGTCCGAGATCGAGATCCGTCTCCGCACCATCGTCCGTAACGAACACCTCGCCGTGCTGGTACGGGCTCATCGTGCCGGGGTCGATGTTGATATACGGATCGAACTTCTGGATCGTGACCTTGATGCCGCGATTCTTCAAGAGCCGCCCCAAGGAAGCAGCCGTGATGCCCTTACCGAGGGACGAAACGACGCCGCCCGTAACGAAAATATACTTTGCCATTTTTTCCTCCTGCCCTGTTTCCGGCATATCCTGCGAAAAAGACCGACTTCACCTGCAGTCTCGGACAAATGCTCTGCCAAGCTGCATCCACAAAAGCCTTATTCCTCCTGTATGCCCTCCAAGAGCTTTTCGCGGCGGCGCGACGTCTTGGGGCTGGAAGAAGCGCCCGTGCGCGAGGCGTGCGTGCGCTTCACTTCGGGCGGATTCCACTCCGTCAGTCCCCATTTCCCTTCTCCCTCGTAGTGGAAACGGCTGTCCATATTGATCAGCGTGTAGACCTCCGAAATCGCATGAGAAAGCGACTGCACGGGCTTTCGCTTCTTGTCGATGACCTCCAGGACGAGATCCTTGTAGTACATCGCTTCGTTCTTTTCACTCAAAATATCATGCGCCACATCCGTCTCCGAGCGCTTCGCGTAATCCATGTTTTCCAAAATCATGACCTCCTGCTTCCTGTCACATCTTCTCCGGCGCGGAAATGCCGAGAATCCCCAGCGCATGGCGCAGGACATTCCTCGCGACCGCCACAAGCGCCAAGCGTGCGCCCGAGAGCGCAGGCTCCACGCCTACGATGCGGCACTTGTTGTAAAAGCTATGGAACAACCCCGCCGTATCGTAAGCGAAACGCGCGATGCGATGCGGCGCACGCTCTCGCGCCGCACGCTCGATCTCTTCCGCATATTCCTCGATCTTCTTGATCAGGGCGATTTCCGTCTCATCGACGAGCCGCGAAAACTCGGGTGCGCCACCCGTCTCGATTCCAGCGTCGGCCGCCTGGCGGAAGATGCTCGAAATGCGTGCGTGCGCGTACTGGATATAGTAGACGGGATTCTCGTTGGAATGCGACTTCGCAAGGTCGAGGTCGAAGTCGAGCTGGCTGTCCAGTGAGCGCATGAGGAAGAAGTAGCGCGCCGCGTCCGTACCGACCTCCTCGATGAGCTCTTCGAGCGTCACGCTCTCGCCCGTGCGCTTCGACATCTTCACGAGTTCGCCGCCGCGATACAGGCTGACCATCTGCAGGAGGAGCACTTCCAACTGCTCGGGCGCATAGCCGAGTGCCGCGAGCGCCGCCTTGACGCGGCAGACATAGCCGTGATGATCGGCTCCCCAGATGTTGATGAGATGACCGAAGCCGCGCTCCAACTTGTTCCGATGGTAGGCGATATCCGCTGCAAGGTATGTCGGCACGCCGTTGTCACGTATGACGACGCGATCCTTGTCGTCACCGTAATCCGTCGAGCGCAGCCACAGGGCGCCGTCCTTGTCGTAGACCTTTCCCTTCTCCTTGAGCGTCTGACAAGCGTCGCGCACGGCCTCGGGATGGAGCGTGCGCTCGCTGAACCATTCGTCGAACGTCACGTTGAACGCGGCGAGATCCTCCTTCAGCTGTGCAAGCTTTTCCTTCAGAGCGATTTCCTTGAAGGCGACGAGGCGCTGTTCCTCGCTCAGCGAGAGATACTTCTCGCCGTCCGCTTCCACGATGCGCTTCGCCGTGTCGATGATGTCCGCGCCGTGGTAGCCATTTTCTGGAAAGGCCGTCTCCTTGCCCAGCAGTTCCAAGTAGCGTGCGTTGACCGATGCCGCGAGGTTGTCGATCTGATTGCCCGCGTCGTTGATGTAGTATTCGCTGTGAACGGGATAGCCGGCCGCTCGCAGGAGATTGACGAGGGCGCTGCCGACCGCTGCGCCGCGTCCGTGCCCGACGTGCAGCAGGCCTGTCGGATTCGCGCTCACATATTCGACCATGATGCGCGCCGTATCTTTCTGCGGCAGGTTGAAACACGCCTCGCCCCCTTCGTATATATGGCGAAGCAGATCATAGAGCACATTGCCCTTGAGGTAGAAATTGATAAAGCCCGGTCCTGCGATCTCCGCATGATCGAGCCAGTCGCCCTCGATGCGCGACACAAGCTCCTCGGCAATCTTCTTCGGATTCATGCGAAAGACGCGCGCCGACTGCATGGCGAAGTTCGTTGCAAAATCACCAAACTTCTTGTCCGGCGGCACTTCGAGCAGGATCTCGGCAAGCTCTCCTGCCGGAAACACACCGTCGGCGATCGCCTGTTCCGCCGCCTGCCGAATGGCTGCGCTCAACTGTTCCTTGATGTCCAAAAAAATCCTCCTAATCTTCTCCGTGAAAAAGGCGTCTCAGTTCAGCTTCTGCAGTTCCGATGCGTCCGCCTCAACCTCGATGTGCAGTTCGTTCGCCGACTGCCATTCGCCGTTGATGTGCATGTCGTAGGAGACGTCGATCCGACCTGAGACGGAGCCGTAAGCGATGTCGAGGCGCTGCGTCGCAACGCAAAGATCGAGATCGCCGAAGGGCGTGCGGTAGCGGCTGCGGCTCTCGCTCTGCGGCGAAAAGCGCTGCTTCTGCTCGACGGCGCCGCGCCGCGTCAGCGTCAGGGAATCCGCCGCAACCTTGAGCATCGTCGAGGCGGGCGCGCCTTCGGCAAGGGATGTGTCCTCATAGATGATGTAGTGCTTGCCGTTGCGAAAGTAATGCTCGCCCATGGCCGTCATCTCTATGCGGCTGACATCGCCTGCCGCATCCTTCTGCTCTCCCGTGACTTTCACGATCACCCTGTTCACGCTGTCTCTCCTCTTCCCGTCGATTTCTAAATCCAAGTATAAAGGCTACCATGTCTGCCAGCCTTTTTCCATAAGACTAAGGAAGTACTTTCGCCTCCGCATCGATCGTGACCGCATTCTCACGCGCCAAGCGTGCAAGCTCGTAACAGTCCTCGATGTACTGGCGTGCGAACCAGCGCATCATGCCATACCCGGCAGCCGCTGCGATTCCCTGTCCGATGAATGGCACATACTTCGCCGTCGTCTTGCCGAGGTAGCGCTTGCCGAAGCTTTTCAAAACGATCATCACGCCCTCCTTCGTCGCGAAGTCGAACACCTTCTTGACGAGCGGCACGAGGACGTCGTAGTGGCGCAGCTTGCTCTCGGCTTCCTTCGACAATCCGAAACGCGCACGCATATCCGCCATCATGCGCAGGCAGAGTCCCGCATCAACGCCGATGTCGAGTCCCGGAATCGGATTGACCGCATTCGCCGCACCCAGCACGGCATACCGCTTGACGCTCTTATGGCAGCCTTCGCGAATCTCTTCCAAAGTTTCCATGCGCACCATTTCAGCCATGAACATCGCCTCCCGCCTGTGCCGTTTCCTGCGTCCGAGCCGCTCCCCACGGCGCATCGGTGTAGCGCTCGATCGCTTCCTTCGCCTGCGGATATTTTGCCAGAAGCTCCTCACGCTGCCAGACGCGGATTCCCGCCGTCTCCAAGGCAGGAATCGTCATGCAGCTGATGAAGCTGTAGCCCGCAGAGTCCACGTTCTCCGCCGCGAAGATCTGTCCCTTGGGAATCAGAACCATCGGCATAGCCGCGCCGCCCACGCCAAGCTCGAAGGTGCGCACCGTGCCGTCGGCGCCGAGCACCGTCAGCCTCATGCCGCAGCCTTCATGAAAGTACCATACTTCATCGCAGTCAAAGGACTGGAAGCGCAGGTTTTCCGAGCCGGCGAGCAGGAAGTAACTGCTGCCCGCCGCCGGGCGGCTGATGGCTTCCGCCGTCCACGTCGGCGACGTGTAGACCCAGCTGTAGGCGCCGCTTCGCGGATTGCCCGAGAGTCGGAACTTCTGCATGATTTCCTGCACGCGTGCCGGCACATTCGGAACTGCCGTCGTCTTTGCTGCCTGAACCTCGGGCGGCGTCATCTGTACGACCGTGCTTTCCTGCTGCCTCTGCTGCGCAGGCTGCACCTGCTGCATCTCTGCGCCTCCATCGGGCGTCAGCGCCGCCTGCACTGCATCAGACTTTTCATTTGCTGTCGGTGACTCAGCAGGACGCTCCGCTTGCGCTGCGCCCGCATTTGCCGCTGGCGTAGCATCCGGCGCCGCCTGCGCTGCAGCCGGATCCGGCGTCACCGTCCCATGCACGGCGCTGACCGTCGCGCCTGCAGCCAAGGCGGCTTCCCACGCCGCCTCATCCATCGCCGTCCCCGCAGTATTCGTCTTGCCGTCCGCACCTTGGGCGGCGGACGAAGCCGGCGGCTTCGACTGAGCCGCCGCCTCCGCCGCCTCAACCGTCTGCACCGTCGGCGACATCCCTGCCAAGATCCCCGTCAGAAGCCAGACCACAGCCCTTCCATACCGCATGCGCCTCCACCTTTCACACAAATTCAAAAGAAAAGCGGCAGCAGAAAAGCGCCGCCCGCCTCATTTTTCCGTCAAAAGTTCCATGATCTCACTGCGCTTTCGCTCGGCTTCGCGATCCTCCGTCCGCTTCGCCTGCTTGAGGAAATCCCCTTCCTTCGCCTTGACCTCCTTGATCTTATCGCCGATGGGGCAGCTTACGACGCCCTCCTTCATGAGCTTCTGAATCAAGTCGACCATATCGCCGTAGCCTTCCTTCATGCGCTTTTCGACAGCGAGACGCGTGAAATCGACACAGCCCGGGCGATCGGAGAAATCGGGGCGCGGAAAAAGCTCGTAAATCTTCGCGTCGGGATAAAGGTTCTTCTGCACAGTGCTCCTCTGCGACAGGTGCAGCACGAAGATCAGTCGCACGCCCGCCTCGTAGACGGGCAGGAGCGGAGAAAGATCGGTGAAGCTTCCCTCCCAGAGCACGACGCCGTTGGAAAAGCGCAGCTGCGAGTAGAGGATCGGCAAAGCATTCGCCGCAGTCAGAAGAACCTTGCGCATCTTCTCCGGATAGCGCAGGATATCGTAGTAAGAAGGCTCGACCGTCGGAAACTTCGTTGCTCCAATAAAGATGTGCTCGATGCTTTCACGCACCTTGGAAAGATCCAGATGCTCTTCCAAGAACGCAGCGAAACTCTTTTCATCGAAAAGACCATGCCCGAAAAGTGCGAGAAACTGCTCAAACGATACGCCGGAAAGCCCGCTCGTCACGATGATGTCGTAGATTTCCTTGAGCTTCGTGATCGGCACGTTGGAAATCTTGAGCTTCGCGGCATTCTGCCACATGTCTTCCGCCTTCTCGTAGCCGTCGCTCGCGAACATCATGGCGTTCAGTGCACCGAAAGACGTTCCGGAGACGACGCTGACGGAAGACTCAAGCTCGTAGCTGCGCAGCGCCTTCCATGCGCCCATCTGATAAGCGCTGTTGCCGTTGCCGCCGGCGAACACTATGCCCATCTTCTCCATACTCATCGCCTCCGGCTACTTCTTCTCAAAACGCGCCTGGCAGCCGATGCCGTCGCCATAGCCGACGCCGACGAGAACCGGCTCGCCGTTCTTCTCCTCCACCTTCACCTTTTTCCATGCGTCGTTGACGAGGACTTCAATCTCATCGCCCAATGCCAGCGACTGCAGATGTTCATCGCCGTCCTCGAAGTAACGTATGGCATAATGATCCTTCTTCCAGAGGATTTCTCCTTCCATGATGCTCCCTCTCCTTTCTCAGCAGTCTCCCGTATCAAGGACGCACTGATAAATTCAGTCGCCCATTTTCACACATCTGCACTTCCTCAAAACTCAAAGATCTTTCAAAAGCTCCTGCACCTTCGCCAAGCACTCCGCCTTCGTGCAATCGCAGCTCTCGCCCGAGCGGCGCACCTTCAGCTCGATCTTGCCCTCTTCCAAGGCTTTCGGGCCGATCGTGATACGCAGCGGATAGCCGATGAGGTCGGCGTCTTTGAACTTCACGCCCGCGCGATCCTTGCGATCATCGAGAATCGCGTCGACACCTGCGGTCAAAAGCGTCTCATACACCTCTTCGGCAAGCGCCAGCTGTTCGGATGCCTTCGCATTGACGGGAACGACGACGACCTCGTAGGGCGCAATGGCACGCGGCCAGATGATGCCGTGCTCGTCGTTGTGCTGCTCGATGGCCGCCGCCATCGTTCTGCCGACGCCGATGCCGTAGCAGCCCATGAAGAGCGCCTTCTCCTTGCCGTTCTCATCGAGGAAGGTCGCGCCGAGCGCCTCGCTGTACTTCGTGCCGAGCTTGAAGACCTGTCCCGCCTCGATGCCTCGCGTGATCTCAACGGGCGCACCGCAGTGCGGACAAGGATCGCCCGCCACCATCAAGCGGATATCTGCGGTGAGGACATCCGTGAAATCGCGCACGGGATTCACTCCCGTATAATGCACGTCGACCTCGTTCGCACCCGCAACGGCATTCTTCATCTTCATGACCGTGCTGTCGACGACGATCTTCGTGCCCTTCTTGATGCCGATGGGACTCATGAAGCCCGCGACACCGCCCGCTGCCGAAATCACCGCCTCATCCGCCATGCGCAGTTCAAGCGCTCCTACGGCATTCTGCAGCTTCACATCGTTGACTTCATGGTCGCCGCGCACGAAAGCGAGCACGAGGGCATCATTTTCATCCTGGAAGGCGACCGCCTTGATCGTCTTTTCGAGCGGCACGCGCAGGAAATCGGCAACAAGATCGATGGTCTTGCAGGCAGGCGTCTCGACCTTCTTCAAAGGCTGCGCCTCTTCTTCAGATGCGTCGATGGGAAGAAGCTCTGCCTTTTCCACGTTCGCCGCATAGTCGCACGCCGTGCAGCACGCAATTTCTGACTCGCCGGCGGCAGCGAGCACCGTGAACTCGTGCGTGTGATTGCCGCCGATCGCACCCGCGTCCGCCTCGACGGGACGGAACTTCAGGCCGCAGCGCGTGAAGATGTTTGTATAGGCGTCGTACATTTTCTTGTAGGAAATGTCGGCTCCCGCCTCGTCCTTATCGAAGGAATAGAGATCCTTCATGATGAACTCGCGGCTGCGCATGAGTCCGAAGCGCGGACGAATCTCGTCGCGATACTTGTTCTGAATCTGGTACAGAAGGAGCGGCAGCTGCTTGTAGGAGCGCACCTCATCGCGCACGAGCGTCGTGATCATCTCCTCGTGCGTCGGGCCGAGGCAGAATTCACGGCCATGGCAGTCCTTCAGGCGGAACATCTCCTGTCCGAATACGCTCCAACGCCCCGACTCCTGCCAGATCTCCGCCGGCTGCATGATCGGCATGCAGAGTTCCTGTCCGCCCGCCGCATCCATCTCCTCGCGGATGATCTGCTCGATCTTCTTTATCGTGCGCCACGCCAGAGGCAGATACGTATAGACGCCGCCCGCCGCCTTGCGGATCATTCCCGCACGCAGCATGAGACGATGGCTCGCAATCTCAGCGTCGGAAGGCACCTCGCGCAGCGTCGGCGCGTATAACTTCGATGTAAGCAATGAAAACTTCCTCCTCTTAGGGCGTGCGCTTCGTTCGCCGCATTCCCCGTCTATGAAAGCGCTTTGCCGCTCAAGGCAAGCGGACGCTTTTATTCAAGCCTGCTCTTCCTCCAAGATACTGTCTATCTCGCGGAACAGTTCTTCAACTAGCTCTTCTTCCTTGACTTGCCGCACGACCTCGCCCTTTCTGAAGACGAGGCCGACGCCCTTGCCGCCCGCGATGCCGACATCGGCGCCGCGCGCTTCGCCCGGGCCGTTGACGACGCAGCCCATGACGGCGACCTGGATGGGACGCGCGATGCCGCTGAGCCTTTCCTCCACACGCTCGGCAATCGAAGGAAGGTCGATGGCCGTTCTGCCGCACGTCGGACAGGAAATCAGCGTCGGGCCATAATCTCTGAGCCCCAGGGACTTTAAAATCTCTCGCGCGACGCGCACCTCGACTATCGGATCGCCCGTCAAAGATACGCGCAGGGTGTCGCCGATGCCTTCAGCGAGAAGTGCACCGATGCCGACTGCCGATTTGATGATGCCCGAGCGCACAGTGCCCGCCTCCGTGATGCCGAGATGCAGAGGATAGTCGCATCTCTCGCTCATCAGGCGATATGCCGCGAGCGTCAAGGGCACGTCATGCGCCTTGAGCGAAATTTTCATATCATGAAAATCCTGCTCCTCCAACAGGCGCACATGCTCCAATGCGGATTCTACGAGAGCTTCCGCCGTGACGCCACCGTACTTTGCCAGAAGACGCTTGTCCAACGAACCTGCATTGACGCCGATGCGGATCGGTATGCCGCGCGCCTTTGCCGCCTCAGCGACGCGGCGCACGTTCTCCGCTCCGCCGATATTGCCGGGATTGAGCCGGAGCGCATCAATGCCCTGCTCGATGGCCTGAAGCGCCAAGCGATAGTCAAAATGGATGTCGGCGACGAGCGGCACCTTCGTCTGCGCCTTGATCTTTCCGATGTTCGCTGCCGCTTCCTTGTCGGGCACGGCAAGGCGCACGATGTCGCAGCCTGCAGCCGCGAGCGCCTCGATCTGGCGAACCGTCGCCTGTGCGTCCTGCGTCTTCGTATTCGTCATGGACTGCACGGAGACGGGAGCCCCGCCGCCGATGGCGACAGCGCCGATATGAATCTGCCGCGTGATCTTCCTCTGCATGGTCTACCCTTCTTTTTTCAACAAAAAATATCAACCGCCAACGAAGATGCGCATGATGTCATTCTTCGTCGCGTAGAGCATCAAGAGCACGAGAAGCGATACACCAAACATCTGCGCGTAGTGCATCGCCTTCGCTGAAAGGGGCTTGCCGCGCACGGCCTCGACGACGAGCGTCAGGAAGTGACCGCCGTCGAGCGCCGGAATCGGGAACAAGTTGATGATCGCGAGATTGAGGCTCAAGAGAGCCGTGAGACTCAAAAGCGGCACGACGCCGATCTGCGCCGCCTCGCCTGCGATCTGCGCGACACCGATGGGCCCCGCGAGATCGGCCTGCTGTGCGCCTGTGACCATCTGCCCGAGCATCGAGAGCATCATCATGAGCGTCGTGCCCGTGCGCGTGACGGCAAGCTCAGCGGCTTCGAAGAAGCCCGGCATGCGCGTCGTGACGGACGAACTGACGCCGATGAGCGAGCGCTTCTCCTGCGCGTTGTAAGCAGGAATGACGCTCACCGTCTGATGCTCGCCTGCGCGTTCGTACTCGACGTGCAGGACCTTGCCGTCCGCGTCCTTAATGAGGCTCGTGATGTCCTGCCACGAGTTCACGGGCGCACCCTCGATGGCGACGATGCGATCGCCCGCAAGGAGTCCCGCATTGGCAGCGGGATGCCCCGGTACCACCGTGCCGAGCACAGGCTCGCTCGAAGGCGTAGAAACGCCGGCGAAAAAGAAAATGCCGAAGAAAAGGAAGATCGGCAGGACAAGATTCATGAAAGAGCCGGCAAGGATGACGATCATGCGCGCGGGAATCGACTTCGCGCAATAGCCGCGCTCACCCGCCGTATTGTTCGCGGCATCCATGCCCGCGATATCGTTGAAGCCGCCCAGCGGAAGCGCACGCAGGGAGTATTCCGTCTCGCCGTGCGTGTACTTGACGATCCTCGGCCCGAAGCCAATCGCGAAACGATCGACGCGCATATCCGTGAGCTTCGCCGCCACGAAATGCCCGACCTCATGCACGAGGACAAGGATGCCGAAGACGAAAATGGATGCTAGAAGCGTTACGACCATCTCAACCCCCTATTTCCTGCAGGAAGCCCTGCGCCACGCGCCGCGCCTCGCCATCGGCGGCGAAGAGATCGTCCAGCGTCGGCGCCTTCTGCACGGCGCACTTCTCCATCGTGCGCTCGATGATCGCATAGATGTCGAGGAAGTGGATTCTCCCCGCCAGGAATGCCGCGACGGCCACCTCGTTCGCTGCGTTCATGATGCACGGCATCGTGCCGCCCGCACGCCCCGCCTCGTAGGCGAGAGGAAGTCCGCGAAACGTCGCTGTGTCGGGCTTTTCAAAAGAAAGATGCGCGAGCTTGGAAAAGTCCAACCGCTCAAAAGTCGAAGACTGACGCTTCGGATACGTCAGCGCGTACTGGATCGGCAGGCGCATGTCGGCCGGTCCGATCTGTGCTATGACGGCGCCGTCCTTGAAGCCAACCATCGAATGGATGATGCTCTCAGGATGGACGACGACCTCGATCGCATCGTATGGCGCATCGTAGAGCCAATGCGCCTCGATGACCTCAAGCCCCTTATTGACGAGCGTAGCAGAGTCGATCGTGATTTTCTGCCCCATCTGCCACGTCGGGTGCGCAAGGCACTCCTCGACCGTCGCCTTCTTGAGCGCGTCCTGCGTCTTTCCTCGGAAGGGGCCGCCCGAAGCCGTGAGGATGATGCGCTCGACGCATCTTGCCTCCTCGCCCTGCAGGCACTGAAAGAGCGCCGAGTGCTCGCTGTCGACGGGCAGGATCGCCGCGCCCATCTCACGCGCCTTCGCCATGACGAGTTCGCCCGCGACGACGAGCGTCTCCTTGTTCGCGAGCGCGATATCCTTCCTCGCTTCGAGCGCCTTCATCGTCGGTGCAAGCCCCGCAAACCCCATCATGCTCGTGACGACGATGTCCGCCGCCGGATATGCCGCCGCCTCGATGAAGGCGTCGCGACCACCTTCGATGCGTGTCTTGCCGCCGTACCGCGCCTTGAGCCTCGCCGCCGCCGCCTCATCGGCAAGCACGGCAAGCTCAGGGGAGAGCGCTTCGATCTGCTTCTCCAACAATTCGTCGCTAGCGTTCGCCGCGAGCACGGAAACAGTAAAAAGCTCCGGATGTGCAAGCGCCACATCAACCGTCTGGCGTCCAATCGAACCCGTAGAACCCAAGATTGCAATATTCTTCATACATCAAACTCCTGCCAAGCCGAAGACCTGAATAAAATAATAGACGAAAGGCGCTGTGAACATCACGCTGTCAAAACGGTCGAGGACGCCGCCGTGCCCCGGGATGAGCCGCCCCGAATCCTTGACGCCCGCATAGCGCTTGATGACGGATTCGGCGAGATCGCCGACCGTTGCCACGAGCGCGAGAAGCACACCGAGCAGCGCCATCAACGGCACGGAAAAGCCAAGAGCACAGCCGAGCGCCGCGACGACTGCCGTCGTGCCGACAAGGCCGCCAAGAAATCCTTCGACCGTCTTCTTCGGACTGATTGCGGGGCACAGTTTACGCCTGCCGAAGAACGAGCCGGCGAAGTAAGCGAACGTGTCGCTCGACCATGTGCCGAGGAACATGATCCAAAGGAACGCGCAGCCAAGCGTCATATCGCCGGCGGGCGTTGCGAGAACGACATCCTGCGCCAGGAAGCGCAGCAGGATCAGATGCGCGAAAGAAAAGCCGACATAGACGATCCCCGCGATGGAAAAGCAAGCCTGATCGACGGCAAAAGCCTCATGGCGAAAGACAGCCTCGGCAAAAACGAGGAGCACAGCAAACGTCGCGATTGCGACGAGCCACGCGCTTCCCCACAGCCAGGCGGCAGTGCCGAAGAGCGAGATGGCGACGAAGCCGACGAGCCTCGCGAGCGGCATTCCCAGATGGTCGAACGCCGACGCATACTCATGCCATGCGGCAAACGAAAGCGCGATGGCAAAAACGGCATAGAGCCAGCCTCCCTGCATAATGACGAAGGCTGCGAGCGCTATGCCGACAACGCCCGTGATAATCCTTGTAAGCAAATCAAGCACCTCTTTGTTGGAGCAATCCTTTTATTTCCCCTTAATTCCGCCAAAGCGCCGCTCGCGGCTCGCGTAGTCGCGAAGGGCCTCCATGAAGCATTCAGGCTTGAAATCCGGCCAATTCGTCTCCGTGAACCAGAACTCCGCATACGCCGCCTGCCACAACAGGAAATTGCTCAGGCGCATGTCGCCGCTCGTGCGGATGACAAGGTCAACGGGCGGCAATTCCTTCGTATCGAGCGACGCCTGAAAAAGCTCTGGCGTGATTTCCTCCGGCGAAAGTTCCCCCGCCTGTACCTTCCCAGCCAACCCCTGCACGGCACGGCAGATCTCGTCCTGCCCGCCGTAGTTGACGGCGACGCAGAAGTGCACGCCCGTATTGTTCTTCATCAGTTCTTCGGCATGACGCACGCGCCGAATCAGCTCGGGCGTCAATTCATCGACGCGCCCGATGAAGCGGATGCGCACATTTTTCTCGTGCATCTCTCTTTCTTCCTTATCGAGATACTCAGAAAAGAGCCGCATAAGGAAATCGACCTCGTCATGCGGCCTCTTCCAGTTTTCCGTTGAAAACGCATAGACCGTCAGAACTTCCAGCTTCAAATCGATCGCCGTATCCAAGATATCATGCAGCGTATCTACGCCCGCGCGATGACCGACTGTGCGCAAGAATCCCTGCCCCTTCGCCCAACGTCCGTTGCCGTCCATGATGACGGCAACATGGCGCGGCAGGCGCGAGCGCTCGATATCGACAGGAGTCACTTCATTCTTCTTTGTTGCGGACTTGCCAAAAATCTTCTTCCACATATACGCTCCCCTTACCAGTCATGGGTTCTCATCATGTCCACATTTTTATTACAGAGATCTCACGAAATCATTATAGCATGGAATCATTATAGCATGGAAAAAGAAGCATATCCATAGTATATTTTAGCAGCTGTCAGCGAAGGGATGCAACCAATGAGATCACGATGTTATCGTTTGCGCTTGACAACAGAAAACAGACACGAAAATCTAATTCCAACTCCGTCGATGTACCTGTTCCCAGCTTTTTGAGGTTCTCTGGGAAGTCTCTGTTACGTGTGCCCTTTTCTGAGCGTCTGTACGATTTCATTTCCATATTATCAAGTTTCTATCACACAGAACAAAGCATCTGCCCAACGATTCTTTCTTCCGCACTCTATCCCTTTCCGCCTTCCTATGGTATGATGAGAAAAACCGTGTATACCCTCGACAAAAGGAGGATGTCATGACTGAAGATCATCTGGAACTCCTGCGCTCCAAAGGCTACAAACTGACCCCGCAGCGGCGCGCCGTCCTCGACGCTTTCCATGAATGCGATCCCTTCCCCACGGCGCAGCAGCTTCTTGCCACCGTGCGCAAGAAGCATTCCAATGTTTCCCTCGATACGATCTATCGCAACCTCGCGCTCCTCTCGAATCTCGGCGTCATTCATGAAATCTATCGCGCAGCGGGAAACGTCTACGAGATCGTCGAGCCAGGTCATCACCATCACCACCTCGTCTGTACGGAATGCGGCAAGACGGAATGCATCGACATCTGTCCCATGCAGGAAGCCTACACGAAGGAAGCCGAGGCAAGAGGCTTCCTCATCACGGGACACATCTTTGAATTCTACGGCATCTGCCAAGAGTGCCGTGAAAAGAAAGGCCTTTGAATCCCTCTTTCCAACAAAAAATAAGCTTGTCAAATGAAATCTCCTGTGCTATTCTATCAAATAGTAAAATTACTACTCACGGGAAATCGTTCATGACATTTCCCCATGCACAGGAGGTCATCATTTTGAAACGCAAAAACATGTTCTTTTGCCTGCTCACTGCCCTCTGCCTGCTTCTCACGGGCTGCGGCGGCACGAACACGGCGGGAGGCGGCAAGGACGGATCTTTCCACATCGTCACATCCTTCTACCCCATGTACGTCGCCACCATCAACATCACGCAGGGCGTCGACGGCGTGACCGTCACCAACATGACGAAACCGCAGACAGGCTGCCTGCACGACTACCAGCTCATGACCGAGGACATGAAGACGCTCGAAAAGGCCGATGCCTTCGTCATCAACGGTGCAGGCATGGAGAGCTTCCTCGACAAAGTCATCGAGCAGCAGAAGAACCTCAAGATCATCGACGCCTCCAAGGGCATCGAGCTTTTGAAAGATGACGATGAGGAAAATCCGCACGTTTGGCTCAGCGTCACCGACGCCATCCTGCAGGTGAAAAACATCGCTGAGCAGCTCAAGGCAGCCGACCCCAAGCACGCCGACGCTTATGAGAAGAACGCTGCCGCCTACATCAAGAAACTCGAAGCGCTCAAGGCCGAGATGCACGCCGAACTCGACACGGTGCCGAACAAGGACATCGTGACCTTCCACGAAGCCTTCCCCTACTTCGCCAAGGAATTCGGCCTCAACATCATCAGCGTCGTCGAGCGCGAGCCGGGCACCGAGCCGACGCCCGCCGAGCTGCAGGCGACGATCGAGCAGGTCAAGAAACTGCCCGTCAAGGTTCTCTTCACCGAGCCGCAGTACTCGCCGAGCGCCGCTGAAACCATCGCGCGCGAGACGGGAGCGAAGATCTACACGCTCGATCCCGTCGTCACAGGCGAGGCGAACGATCAGGCACTCAATGCCTACATCGACACCATGAAGAAGAATATGGAAACGCTGAAGACGGCGCTGCAGTAAGCCTGCACTGCGGGAGAAGAAGCCGACTTCACGAACTTTCCCGAAAAGAAAGCGGACGCACCTCGAAGCCATCGAGCTGCGTCCGCTTTTTCCATCTGGAAAAAATCCGAGATTCCTGTATAATGGTGATACTGCTGAATGAACTTTGACGCACGAGGTGTTTTGTGATGGATGTACGCGACGATTTCCTGCTCGCCAAGAACCAGAAGGTCGAGCAGAATGAGAAACTTTCCGCCAAGAGCAAGCGGCGTATGCAGAAGAGCAAATCGTTCAATACGATCAAATCGTATGCGAGCGATTGGAACGATTTTGCCGACTGGTGCGAACATCACCAGACTGCTTCCCTGCCCGCAGAGCCGGAGACCATCGTCAACTACATCAACGACCTCGCAGACAATGCGAAGGCGAACACGGTCTCGCGCCGCGTCACCGCCATCTCGGAGAACCACATCGCTGCGGGCTACAAGCGCGACAATCCCGCCCACTCAGGACTTGTGCGAAACGCCATGTCCGCCATCCGCAGGGAGAAGGGAACGTTCCAGCACGGCAAGGCGCCGATCCTCTTGGAGACGCTCTATTTGATCGCCGACGGCTTCGGCACGGACGAGGCCTCGATTCGTGACAAGGCGCTGCTCCTCCTCGGCTTTGCAGGAGCGTTCCGTCGCTCGGAACTCGTCGCGCTCACGGTCGAGGATGTCAGCTTCTCCGCCGAAGGCATGGTCGTCTTCATCGGCAAATCGAAGGGCGACCAACTCGGCAAGGGAAGCTATATCGGCATCCCCTATGCGCCCGACAAGGAAATCTGCGCCGTGCGTGCGCTGCGCGCGTGGCTCTCCCTCAGCGGCATCAAGAAAGGCCCGCTCTTCCGCCCCTTCAAGCGCAATCATGAACTGCGCGATACGCAGCTTTCGGACAAGTCCGTGGCGCTCATCGTCAAGAAGTACATCAAAAAGGCCGGCCTCAGCGAGGAGGATTTCGCCGGGCACAGCCTGCGCCGAGGCTTCGCGACGAGCGCCGCGCAGCACGACGTCGATGCCCTGACCATCATGCGCCAGACGCGCCACAAATCGGAAAAGATGGTGCACCGCTACATCGAGCAGGGAAACATCTTCAAGGACAATCCGCTCGCTCGCATGTACGGCAAATGAGGAGCAGGCGCGATACAAGGCGATGCTGTGAGATACGATACGAAAAAGAGAAGAGGCTGCAGGCGAAAGCGCTGCGGCCTCTTCTCTTTTTCCATATACGGATGTCACGCCTCCTGCCTCTCGGCAAGCACGACGCGCTCCTCTGCGTCGTGCTCTTCGAGCATGACGCGAATCTCCTCCTTTGAGGAGGTCGGCACGTTCTTTCCCACGAAGTCAGCGCGGATCGGCAGCTCCCTGTGGCCTCGGTCGATGAGGACGGCGAGCTGGATGCTCTTCGGACGCCCCATGTCGATCAGAGCGTCGAGCGCCGCGCGAATCGTTCGCCCTGTGTAGAGCACATCGTCGACGAGCACGATGGTCTTTCCCGTGATGTCGACGGGAATCTCCGTCTCGCGCACGACGGGCTGATACGCGAGGGTCGAGAGATCGTCGCGGTACAGCGTGATGTCGAGGACGCCGATGGCAGGCCTCGAACCCTCAATCTTCTCAATCGCCGCCGCGATGCGCTCCGCGAGCGGAATGCCGCGGCTTCGTATGCCGACGAGGACGATTCCCGCCGTGCCCTTGTTCCTCTCCACGATCTCGTGCGAAATGCGCGTGAGTGCGCGGCGGATCGCATCTTCATCCATCAGAACCGTCTTGTCGACCAAGGTCGCCATATCATCCCGCCCCTTTCTGTCCTTCGATGGCGTTTTCGTCCATCAACTGCCCTGCCTTCTCCATGTGTTCAGCCGCTTCAGTGCCCTCGCCGCAAGGCATGAAGGATCGCTTTCATATCCTCGGGCATTTCTGCCGCGAATGTCATGCGCTCTTTCGTGCGCGGATGCGTGAACGAAAGCTCGCAGGAATGAAGCGCCTGCCCCGCTATATCGGGCGTCTTCCTGCCGTATTTCGGATCGCCGAGCAGCGGATGGCCGATATATGCCATGTGGACGCGAATCTGGTGCGTGCGCCCTGTCTTCAAGCGGCACTCGACAAGCGTGTGCGCAGGGAAGCGCTCCACGACGCGAAAGAGCGTCGTCGCTTCCTTGCCGCCCGGCACGACTGCCATCTTCTTGCGCTCCGTCGGATGGCGGCCGATCGGCGCACGAATCTCGCCCCTGTCCTCGGCGATCGTGCCGCAGACAATCGCCCGATAGATGCGCTGCGCCGTCTTCTCCCGAATCTGCTCGGCGAGGTCGACATGCGCCCGATCGTTCTTCGCCGCCACCATGACGCCCGACGTGTCCTTGTCGAGCCGGTGCACAATGCCCGGACGTATGACGCCGTTGATGCCCGACAAGTCCTCGCAGTGATGGAGCAGCGCATTGACGAGCGTGCCGTCCGCTGCTCCCGCCGCCGGATGAACGACCATGCCGCGCGCCTTGTTGATGACGATGACGTCCGAATCCTCGTAGAGGATGTCCAAGGGGATGTCTTCCGGCAGGATCTCCAACTCCTGCGCTTCGGGAAGTTCCGTCTCCACGGCATCCCCTTCGCGCAGCTTGGCGTTCGCCTTCGCCGTCCTGCCGTTGACGAGGACGCAGCCGCTTTCGATCAGCTTTTGGATATGGGAGCGCGAAACCTCCAGTTCCCTGCCGGCGAGAAAGCGGTCGAGACGTTCTCCCGCAGCCCCTTCGTCGACGATCAGCCGTTCCTTCATGTCAAGCGTCCTCCGCAGGGTGCATCTTGAAGAGGATGGCGTAGATGATGGCCGCGACGCCGACGACGATGGCGATGTCCGCGATATTGAAGACCGGCCATATACGGAAATCAAAGAAGTCGATGACATGCCCGAAGCGCACGCGGTCGATCAGATTGCCCAGGGCGCCGCCGAGCAGGAGTGCCGTGCCGCAGCGAAAGATGCGGCATTGGCGGCGGATGTAGGGCGAGAAAAGGCCGCCCAAGATGACGATGACGATGCCCATGACGATAAAAAAAGAGCGCTGATGGGCGAGGATGCCGAAGGCAGCGCCGGGATTCAAAACGAACGTGATATGAAAGACATCTTGTATGACGGGGATTGACATTCCCGGAAACATCTCATGGGCAACAAGGAATTTCACGACTTGATCCAAGACTACGATGCAAATGCTCAAAAAAATCGGCACGAGAACCGCCTCAGTCCTTTCTCTTAGAGAAACCTCGTTTCGTCATCACAGATAGCGGTGCAGGAGCACGCTGATGCGCCCCTTCTTCGTCTGACCGCGAATCTCCTTCACTTCAAGCCGTCCCCTGCCGCGCATGGAAAGCACATCGCCCTCCTTGACGGCTTGGGAGGCGCTCTTTACGGACTGCCAGTTGAGCTTGAGCTTTTCCGCCGCGATGTCCGCTGCAGCCCGGCTGCGCGACATGCCGAAGCCCGCCGCCGCAATCGAGTCGGCGCGCAGGGAGGCGACCGTCGCGCGAATCTCCTTGCAGCGTTCCTCGCGCGGCAGGAGGGCGGAAAGTTCGCCGAGCGAGCACGTCACATGCGCTGCGCCGAACTGCACGCAGTTCGTCAGCAGGAAATCCGCCATGTTCTCTGCCGTGACGATACGCGCCGCGCCCTGCTGAATCTGGATGTCGCCGATGATCTCGCGCTCGACGCCGAGCCCCATGATCGCGCCGAGAACGTCTCGATGCGAGATGTGCGCGAACGCATCCTTCCATACCGCCTCCACGACGGCGATTTCCCAAGAGGGCGTGCCGCGAAAATCTTCATGCTGAAAGACGGCACGCTGGCGCTCCGCCCCCGCATAGCCGCCGTTGAAAGAGACGGCGAGACCTTCGAAGTTCGCCGCCACGACCTCGGCGATTTCCTGCCCGAAGGGGTCGAGGAACGCCGTCAGGCGGAACTTTTGATTCTTCATCGCCTTTTCTGCGGCATCGACTAATTTCACTGCCGTTTCTTCGCCTTCCGAGCCGCGATAGAAACGCAGGATTTTTTCCCGATTCGACATAGTGCTCCTATTCCCCTAAAGACTTCGATTTTTCCGCCGCGCTCAAGACGGCGTCAAGGAATGCGCCGCGCACGGCACGCTGTTCAAGGACGCGCAGTCCTGCGATGGTCGTGCCCGCAGGCGACGTGACCTGATCGCGCAACTCGTCGGGATGCCTGCCCGTATCGAGCGCCATCTTGGCGGAGCCGAGCAATGTCTGCGCCGCCAAAAGACGCGCGTCCTTGCGCGAAAGCCCCGCCGCCACGCCGCCGTCCGCGAGCGCGTCGATGACGAGGAAGGCGAAGGCCGGCCCGCTGCCCGAAAGCCCCGTGACGGCGTCCATCAAGGACTCCTTGACGCAGACGACCTTTCCCGCCGCCGCGAGAATCGTGCGAATCGCTTCCTCGTGAGCTGCGCCCGCATGAGAGCCGAGCGCGTAGGCAGACATGCCCTCGCCCACGGCGAGCGGCGTATTGGGCATGACGCGGACGACGGGCTGACCGGGAAGCAGCGCTTCGAGCTTAGGAAGCGGCAGTCCTGCCACGATGGACACGAGGACGGCATCCGAGCGCAAAGCCCCGCGAATCTCCAAGAGAGCTGCTTCCGCCGCATTCGGCTTGACGGCGAGAATGACGACGTCCATATCGCCGAGGAACGACTGCGCGCTGCAGAACGCCTGCACGCCGTACGTTTCCTTCAATTCCTCGACGCGCGCCGCCTTGTGCTCGGAGACGAAGACCGCCTCCGAAGGAAGCACCTCTTCGCGCAGGACGCCGGCGATGACGGCCTCCGCCATCATGCCGCCGCCGATCAATGCAAGTTTCATCGCCGCCGCCCTACTTCTTCAGCCACGGCATCTCCGTCGACACCGACTTCTTGTCCTCCGAATAGGAGATATTGACGTTGCTCGGCGCACAGAAGAAGACGTTGTTGCTGACCTTCTTGATCTCGCCGTTCAGCGCGTAGATCGTGCCGCTGATGAAGTCCGTGATGCGCTTGGCGTCCTCCTCGATGGTGTTCTCAAAGTTGATGACGACGGGGCGCTTCTCGCGCAGACAGTTCGCCACCTGCTGCGCATCGTCGAAGGACTTCGGCTCGATGACGACGACCTTCATCTTGTAGGCAGCGACATTGTTCATCGCAGCGTTCGCCGCTGCCGCTTGGAAGTTCACGACGTTCGACGCCGGCGCTTCCTCGCGCTCCATCTCGTCAAACTCTGCAAAATCGTCGTCTTCGTCGCGCAAATCCCTTTTATCGTTGATGTCTTCCGGATCGATCAGGCCGATTTTTCCGCACACCTTATCAATGAAGCCCATCTTGTTCCCTCCTCAATATTGACGTGGCCCGAAAATGGCCGTGCCGACACGAACGATATTGGCGCCTTCTTCCACAGCGATCCGATAATCATGTGTCATACCCATTGACAAATAATCTATATTCGCCGTTTTCCACGGAAACTCCTTCGTCCTTTGAAAAATTTCATACATGCGGCGAAAGAGCGGCCTCGTCTCCTCGACTTCGTCGTAGTTGGGTGCTATGCACATCAGACCGCGAAGGCGCAGATGCGGCAGTGCGTCGACAGCTTCGAGCAGGGGCTGCAAGTCTTCTTCGTAAATGCCGGACTTCGACGCTTCTTTGGCAAGGTTGACCTGCACGAGGACGTCCTGCCGCTTGCCGATCTTGCCCGCTTCCTTGTCCAATGCCTCGGCAAGCTCCAAGGTGTCGACGGAATGAATGAGGTCGAAGAGCTTCACGGCGTACTTCGCCTTGTTTTTCTGCAAGTGACCGATGAGATGCCATACAGCCGTGCGTTCAAGCGTTTCGAACTTCTCCCGCGCTTCTTGTATGCGGTTTTCGCCGATGTCCGTCACGCCATGCGCGATCGCCTCGCGCATCTCGGCGACGCCGTGATTCTTCGTCACCGCCACGAGGCGGACAGGCTCTTTCGCGTCGGCAATCGTCCTCTTCGCCCTGCTCTCCTCGATGGAGCGCAAGACTTCATGCAGATTCTCTTCGATCAACTTGCTTACCTCCTGCAAACTACTTCAAAGCGATCCACGCGGCGAAGCGTCCCGTCGTCCCGTGCTCTTCGCGATAGGAAAAAAAGAGTCCGGCATTGCACTTCGTGCATACGTCAGCACTGTCGATATGCGCGGGAAGGAGTCCCGCCGCTTCGAGCTGCAGGCGGTTGGCCGCCCACAAGTCGATCGTCCGCTTCCCCTCGGGCGAGTGCGAAAGAAGCTCGGGCGCTTCAGGAAATGCCGCGCGAAAAGCCGCCGCGACCTCCTCGCCGACCTCGAAGCAGCACGCGCCGATGGAAGGGCCGATGCCCGCGAGGATGTCCTGCGGACGCGAGCCGAACGTCTCGGCCATGCGCTGCACGGTCTTTCGCCCGATCTCGGCGACTGTCCCCTTCCAGCCCGCATGAGCGGCGGCAACGACGCGGCGCACAGGGTCGAAGAAGAGGAGCGGCACGCAGTCGGCGAAGCACAGCAGCAAGGGCAGTCCCGCCTGCGCCGTCATCAGGGCGTCGCAGGCGGGCACGGACTCGTCATAGCAGCTCGCGCCCATGCCCGCATCACTGGCGCGGACAAGGCGCACTTCATCGCCGTGCACCTGGCGCGGCGTGACGATCCGCGCAGCGTCAAGCCCCAGAGCCTCGGCAAAGAGACGGCGATTCTCCGAGACGTCCGCGGCGCAGTCGCCGACGTGGAGCGCCATGTTCAATGCGGCAAACGGCGGCTTCGAGACGCCGCCCAAGCGCGTGGAAATGCCGTGCGCCAGCCCCTCCTCGGGAAAGAGCGAGAACGAGCCGCGCCAAAGGCCGCCGCTATGTCTGAGCTGAAACATGTCTCTCCTCCATTGTATCACAAACGCCGCAGCGTGTGCATCCCGAAAAGCAAGGTTTCGTATATTGCAGCGCCGCCGCCCTCTGCAGCTCGCGGTAGAGGTACTGCTTGGGAAATCCCATGTCGAGCGCATCCCACGGGAATACCGCATCTTCTGCGTGCCGCACCTGCAGAAAGTCCGCAAAGGAAAGCCCCTCTTCCTTCAGCGCACGCTTGAACGATTTCGCGCCGCCCGCGAGGAAGGCGCGGTGCAGGGCGCGGGCGACGCGGCGGTCGCCGCGCGCGAGCACGCCCTGCACATAGGCGCTCTTGGGCGATTCGGCGATGATGCGGATGCTCCTGTAGGACGCCAGCCCCTTGCGAATCGTCTTCATCGCATCCTTGACCCATTTTTCGTCCGCCATCGGCAGCCACTGAAAGGGCGTGAACGGCTTGGGAATGAACGGATTGATGCTCAAGGTGATCTGCGCATGCTCCTTCTTCGCCCGGATGTGCTCATGCAGGCGCACGGTCATATCGACGATGGCCTTGATGTCCTCTTCCTCCTCGTAGGGCAGGCCGATCATCAAGTAGAGACGGAACTGGCGGATGCCCGCCTGCAGCGCGAGATCGACCGTATGGCGCAGATGCTCCTCCTCGATGCCCTTGTTGATGATCTTCCTCATGCGCACGCTTCCCGCCTCGGGGGCGAGCGTGATCGTGCGCAGACCGCTCCTCGAAAGGGACGCGACAAGCTCCTCGGTCACGGAATCGGCGCGGAAGGAGGCGACGGACATGCCGAGATTTTCTGCCAGAATGTCGCGGCACAAAGCGTCGATCTCGGGATAGTCCGAGATGGCGGCTCCCATGAGTCCGATGCGCTTTTCGTACTTCTTCGCCTCTTGGACTTCCTTTTCCAAGACCTTCAGCGAGCGGTTGCGCGGCTGCCTAAAGCAGTAGCCCGCCATGCAGAAGCGGCAGTGCCTGCCGCAGCCGCGCGCCGTCTCGATGAGGTAAAGGTTGAATTCCGTATCGTCGGTGACGACGACGGTGTGCGCGGGAAATTCGTCGAGATCGCGCACCCATTGGCGCGTGACGCGCGAAGGAGCGCCCGCCGCAGGGCGAATGGCGCACAGGCGGCCCGACGCATCGTAGTCGTGCGCGTAGAGCGATGGCACGTAGACGCCCTCGACCTTCGAGAGGGCGCGCAGAAGCTCGGCACGCGAAAGGCCCTGCCGCACGGCGTCATCGTATGCGTCCATCAGAGCCGGCATGACGACCTCGCCCTCGCCGATGACGAAGGCGTCGACGAAGAGGCTCAACGGCTCGGGGTTGAACGTGGCGCAAGGCCCGCCCGCGAGGACGATGGCGTCCTGCTCGCCGCGCTCCGCCGCCAGAAGTTTGACCTTGCCAAGCTGCAGGATGCGCAGCAGGTTGAAGTAGTCCATCTCGAAGGAGACGGCAAAGCCGATCAAAGAGAAGCGATGGAGCGGCTGCTGGTTCTCCAGGCTCAGAAGCGGCGTGCCCGTACGCTCATGCTCGCGCTGTTCCTCGTCGCTCGGCAGGAAGAAGCGCTCGCACGCCGTGTCGGGACGTCGGTTCAAGAGGTCGTAGATGATATGCAGCCCGAGGTTCGACATGCCGACGAAGTAGGAATTGGGGTATACGAGCGCGAAGGAGCGCCGCGTGCCCGTCGGAAACGAAAAATAGCCCTGCTCGTGTTCCAACTGCTCGCGCAGACGCCGCTTGATCTTCCAGCTCAAGACGGGTTCTTCTCCCTGAGCAGCGCTTCCAACTCCTCGCGGAAGCCGCTGATGTCGGCAAACTTGCGGTAGACCGAGGCGAAGCGGATGTAGGCGACCTCGTCGAAGTTCTTGAGCTTCTCCATCACGAGTTCGCCGATGTCGCGCGTGTAGACCTCGCGATCCATCGTGTTGCGAAGCTCCTTTTCGATCTCATCCGCCAGGGCGACGATGCGCTCCGTCGGAATGTCGCGCTTGTCGCACGAGCGTATGAGGCCGTTCAGCAGCTTGTTGCGGTCAAAGACGACGCGCCTGCCGTCATTTTTAATAACCATCAGCGGAATCTTCTCCACTGTCTCGTATGTCGTGAAGCGCTTGCCGCACGACGTACACTCCCTGCGGCGGCGAATGGTATTGCCGTCGTCAGCAGCACGCGAGTCGACGACGCGGCTGTCCTCCTCTTTGCAAAATGGGCAACGCATCTATATCCCCTTCTCTTTCCTTCGTTTTTTTCTCGTTTTTTCCACCGTCTCGCGCCGCTTCGGACGCAGCAGACACTTCTTCCCGTAGCCGATGAGGTCGCTCCTGCCCGCCAGATGCAGCGCCTTGCGCACGATGGCGTCATTCTCGGGCAGCCAATACTGCAGAAGCGCGCGCTGCATCCTCTTCTCCTCCGCCTTCTTCGCCGTATAGACCTTCTCGCCCGTCAGAGGATTGATTCCCGTGTGGTACATGCAGGTCGAAAGCGTGCCGGGCGTCGGGATGAAGTCCTGCACCTGCTCGGGATGGTAGCCGCGCTCATGGATGAACTCCGCAAGCTCGACGGCGTCTTCGAGGTGTGCGCCCGGGTGGCTTGACATGAAGTACGGCACGAGGTACTGCTTCTTGCCGAGCTTTCGGTTCATTTCCTCGAACGCCTTGACGAAGCGCAGGTATACGGATTTTCCGGGCTTTCCCATGAGTCGCGTGACGCGCCTCGACACATGCTCGGGCGCGATGCGCAGCTGTCCGCTGATATGATGACGGCACAGCACTTCCAGAAAATCATCGTGCGCCTGCTGCAGGTAGTCGAAGCGAATGCCCGAGCGAATGAAGACCTTCTTCACGCCGGGCAGCGTGCGAAGGCTCTCTAAGATAGCCAAGTATTCTCTGTGATCGGCTCGCAGGTTCTCGCACAAGGGCGAAAGGCATGCCTTGCCGCGGCACGTTCCGCGCACGAGCTGGGCGCTGCACGACGGCTCATAGAAGTTCGCCGTCGGCCCGCCGACATCGTGAATATAGCCCTTGAAATCGGGCAGGGCGATGAGCCGCTTCGCCTCGCGCAGCAGGGACTCCTTGCTCCTATGCTGGATGATGCGCCCCTGATGCGACACGATGGCGCAGAAATGACAGCCGCCGAAACAGCCCCTCTGGCTGACGAGGCTGAACTTGACCTCGGCGATGGCGGGCACGCCGCCCGCCTTGTCGTATACGGGATGCCATGTATAGCGATACGGCAGTTCGTAGATCTCATCCATCTCTTCCGTCGTCAAGGGCAGCGCCGGAGGATTCTGCACGACGCAGATCTCTTCGTTCTGCTGGATGAGCCTGCGCCCGCGCAGGGCATCCTGCTCCAGATATTCGACGCGGAAGGCGTCGGCAAACTGCGCCTTGTCCTTCGCGACCTTCTCATAGGGCGGCAGTTCCACATAGTCCCATACATAGTCGCGGTTCGGCACGCGGTAGCAGGTGCCGCGCACATCCTGCACGTTCTCGATCGCGACGCCCGCATGAAGCTCGGCGGCGATCTCGACGATCTGCTTCTCTCCCATGCCGTAGATCAGAAGGTCGGCGCCGCTCTCTAAGAGGATGGACGGGCGCACCTCATCGCGCCAATAGTCGTAATGCGCCATGCGGCGCAGGCTCGCCTCGATGCCGCCGATGATGACGGGAATCGCACCCCAAGCCTCACGCAGCCGCTTCACATAGACGCTGACAGCGCGCTCAGGCCTGCAATTCATGCGTCCGCCGGGTGAATAGGCGTCCTGCCGGCGCAGTTTCTTCGCCGCCGTGAAGCGTGCGAGAACAGAATCGAGATTGCCGCTCGATACAAGAAAGGCAAGCCGAGGCTTGCCTAAACGTCGAAAATCTTTTGCACTGTGCCAATCGGGCTGAGCGATGATGCCGACGCGATAGCCGTGCGCTTCGAGCACGCGGCAGATGATCGCAGTGCCGAAGCCCGGATGGTCGACATAGGCGTCGCCCGAAACGAAGATGAAATCAAGCTCGTCCCAGCCTCTTGCCTCCATGTCCGCCCGGCTCATCGGCAAAAAATCCTTCACGCTTCCAACCATCGATCACTTCGCCGCATTCTCTTTGGTAAAGGTCTTCTCCACCACTTCACCCTTCTGCCCGATCGCGCCCATGTCCTTGCCGTTCAGGGAATAGTTGAGCGCTCCGGCATTGCCCGCCGTAATACGCACCTTGTCTTTACCCTTGAGCGTCAAGACCTTGCCCTTTTCAGCCGTCCCCTCGAACTCCGTCTTGCCGTCAACGACGACTTCCGTCCAGCAGCGATCGGTGAAACTGAGCTTCACCTCTACACCGTCAGCCGCCTTCGGCGCGGCCTCCGTCTGCTTCTGTCCCGGCTTCTGCCCCTGCTGCGTCTGCGTCTTTGCACGCGGCGCGGGAGCGCTCGGCTCTTCGTCCCCGCCGAAGGCGATGAGCGCCGCGAAGGCGACGACGAAGACGGCCACCGCCACCATCAGAGCGTTGCGAACGCCATGGGAGCTCTTCTCCATCGGATAACTTTCAAGCGAGGTGATCTTCGGCCCTCGGTATTCCTCCCTGTTCCTTTCTGTAGACTGCTCCTGCCTTGCTTCTTCCGCAGAAAAAGATCCCGCCGCGTCCTGCAGCTCTTCCTGCGGGTGCATCTCTTCATTGAAAGCGTTTACGATCTCGTTGGCATTAAGCTTCAAATAGTTTGCATAATTGCGGACAAATCCCTTCGCATAGACCTCGCCGGGCAATGTCTTGTATTCGCCTTTCTCGATTGCATCTATATATAAAGCGCGTATGCTCGTAGCCTTTTCAATATCCTTGATCGATAAATTCTGCCTCTCGCGTTCCCTGCGCAGAAGATCGCCTATCATCGAAATTCATCCTTTCCGAAAGCTTCCCAATAAAACTTCCCATTCCATTATACCGTCATAGAAGAGAAAAGACAATAAGCGCGAAAAGCACGCGGTGCAAGAATAGGAATTGAGTCTCAATAAAAGACTCGCGCCGCAGCAAGCAGCGCGAGTCTTCGATTCCTATAGTCAGAGAAGAACCTTGTGCGAGAGGTTCACACGTCCCTGCTTGTCGATCTCGACGACCTTGACTTCAAGCTCATCGCCTTCATGCACGACGTCCTCGACCTGAGCGACACGATGGCGTGCAAGCTGGGAGATGTGGCAAAGCCCCTCCTTGCCCGGCAGGATCTCAACGAAGGCGCCGAAGTTCATGATGCGCGTGACCTTGCCCTTGTAAACAGCGCCGACCTCCACATCGCGCACGATATCCTCGATGATCTGCTGCGCCTTCTTTGCGCCCTCGCCGTCCGCCGCCGCGATGAAGATCGTGCCGTCCTCCTGGATGTCGATCTGCGCACCCGTCTCGTCAATGATCTTCTTGATCGTCTTGCCGCCCGAGCCGATGACCTCGCGGATCTTGTCGACATGGATCTTCATGACCGTGACGCGCGGCGCATAGGGCGAGAGATCGGCCGCCGGCTTGTCGATGACGGCGAGCATCTTCTCCAGGATGAAGGCGCGGCCGCGCTTCGCCTGCGAGAGCGCCGAAAGGAGAATGTCGCGCGTGATGCCGGCAATCTTGATGTCCATCTGGATCGCCGTCACGCCCTTCTCCGTGCCCGCGACCTTGAAGTCCATATCGCCGAGCGCGTCCTCCATGCCCTGGATGTCCGTCAGGATCGTATAGTGGTCGCCGTCCTTGACGAGTCCCATGGCGACGCCCGACACGGGACGCTTGATCGGAACGCCCGCGTTCATCAGAGAGAGCGTGCTGCCGCAGACGCTGCCCATGGAGCTTGAGCCGTTCGACTCCAAGACCTCCGACACGAGGCGGATCGTATAGGGGAACTCATCGAGCGAGGGAATCATGGGCAGGAGCGCACGCTCCGCCAGAGCGCCGTGACCGATCTCACGCCTGCCGGGACCGCGTGCGGGACGCGCCTCGCCGACGCTGTAGCCGGGGAAGTTGTACTGATGAATGTAGTGCTTCGACTGCTCGGGACCAAGACCGTCGATGATCTGCTCGTCGCCGACAGAGCCGAGCGTCGTGATCGTGAGTACCTGCGTCTGCCCGCGCGTGAAAAGCCCCGAGCCGTGCGTGCGCGGCAAAAGGCCGACCTCGCAGCTCACGGGGCGCACCTCATCGAGCGCACGCCCGTCGGGACGGATCTTCTCGTGCGTGATCATGCGGCGCACGCTCTCCTTGACGATCTTGTGCGTGACGGCGGCGATCTCCTTGGCGTTCTCGGGATAGTCCGCAAGGAAATGCTCCAGAACCTCCGCGCCGATGGCGGCGATATGCTCGTCGCGGTCGAGCTTGTCGGGATTGCGCACAGCTTCGTCGAGACGCGAAGAAGCGTAGTCGCGAATCGCCCGATCGAGTTCTTCCGGCGCGAGGAAGAGCTTGACTTCGCGCTTCTCCTTGCCGCAGGCAGCAGCGATCTCCTGCTGGAACTCGACGATGCGCTGAATCTCCTTGTGCCCGAAGAGGATTGCTTCGAGGATGACTTCCTCGGGAAGCTCATTCGCTCCCGCCTCGACCATCATGACGGCGTCGTGCGAGCCGGCAACCGTCAGATTCAAGTCGGAAACTGCACGCTGCGCCTCCGTCGGATTGATGACGAGTTCGCCGTCGACGCGGCCGACCTTGACGCCTGCGATCGGTCCGGCAAACGGGATGTCCGAGACGCAAAGAGCGCACGAAGCGCCGATCATGCCGGCGATCTCGGGAGCATTGTCCTGGTCGACGCAGAGCACCGTCGCGATGATCTGCACATCGTTGCGGAAACCCTCGGGAAACAGCGGGCGGATCGGACGGTCGATGAGACGGCTGCAAAGAATCGCCGATTCGCTCGGGCGGCCTTCGCGCTTGATGAAGCCGCCCGGAATCTTGCCGGCAGCGTACATCTTTTCTTCGAAGTCAACCGTCAGCGGAAAGAAGTCGATGCCCTCGCGCGGCTCTGCCGACGCAGTCGCCGCGACGAGCACCACCGTATCGCCGTAACGGACAAGAACGGAGCCGTTCGCCTGCTTCGCCATCTTCCCGTGCTCGATGATCAGCGGACGGCCTCCAACCTGCATTTCAAAACTCTGCATTTGAGTTCCTCCTAAATTTTCACTCTTTGATTCATGACCTTATTCGACAAAAAAACGCATTATCCTTGCCACATGCAAAAAAAGGCGGGGAAAAATCCCCGCCTCTCTCTTACTTCCTCAAGTTCAGTTTTGCGATAATCGCGCGATAGCGCTCGATGTCACTGTTGTAGAGGTAGCTCAGAAGCCTCCTGCGATGACCGACCATCTTCAAAAGGCCGCGTCTCGAATGGTGATCCTTCTTGTGCTCTTTCAGATGCTCCGTGAGGTAGACGATACGCGCCGTCAAGAGCGCGATCTGCACCTCGGGCGAACCCGTGTCGCCTTCGTGTACGGCATTTTCCTCGATGATCTTCTGCTTTGCTTCCTGTGTCAGCATGAATAAGCCCTCCTAAGCGTCTTTCTTTTCTCCTGCAGCCACGGCGTCGTCGGAGAAATCGGTGTCGTAGCTACGGAATTACTTAAAACGTCTCTGGCATTATAGCACAGTTCTCTCGCCCTTGCAAGCCTTCGACATGCGCGTTCCGGCATGTATTCGGCCTCAAAGACCGAGTTTCCTGCTGTAGTCTCCGAGGTAGCGCTCGAAGTTGACGCCGTAGCGGATGTCCGTGCCCGCCTCCTTCGTCCAGGCGATGCACTCCACCGTATAGTCCACGGCGATGCGTGCGGCCTCCGCGATCGGCTTGCCGCCGACCGCCGCGCCGACGAAGGCGCTGCCGAACACATCGCCCGTGCCGTGGTAACTGCCCGGAATGTTCTTGCCGAGGACATAGCAAACATCGTCCGCCGCCGCATCATAAACCGCCGCGCCAAGTTCCTTGTCGTCAAAATAGACGCCCGTCAGCACGATATGCTTGACGGGAATCGCCTTCGCCAGGCGGCGCAGCAGACCTTCCACATACTCGCGCGTGTAGGGACCCTCCGCATAGTCCTCGCCGAGCATGAACGTCGCCTCCGTCATGTTGGGCAGAATGATGTCCGCCTTGGAGCAAAGCCCCTTCATCGCCGGCGGGAATGTCTCGTCGAAAATGGAATAAAGCTTGCCGCCGTCCGCCATCACAGGGTCGACGACGAGCAGCGTATCCTTGTCCGCCAAGGCAGAGAAAGCATCGCCGACAAGCTTGATCTGCTCGAAAGAGCCGAGAAAGCCCGTGTAGATGCCGTCGAATTTCAGACGAAGCGACTGCCAATGCGCGACCATCGGCGAGATGTCCTCGGTCAAGTCACGATAGGTGAAGCCCGTGAAGCCGCCCGTATGCGTCGACAAGACCGCCGTCGGCAGCACCGAGCACTCGATGCCCGCCGCCGATATGATCGGCAAAGCCACCGTCAGCGAGCACTTCCCCACGCCCGAAATATCATGAATCGCCAAGACTCTCTTCTGTCTTTCCATTTTTATAGCCTCTTTTCAATCTTCAAGTGGGAGAGGTATTTGAGGAAGCACTGATAAATTCAGAGCTTCCTTGATGACTGCTTCCACATCATCCCCCTCAAGGTCTTTTCATTCTACCACGAAACCCCAAGAAGTCAAACCCAAAGGGTGCAGACCGATTGGCTAGGTTTCTGGTAAGGGCGACACACAATGTCCACAAAGTGGACGTTTGTGCGTGTAGTTCGCCGTGAACGTCCATGAAGTCAAGCAGAAGGCGCAGATCGTCGCCTTATTTCAGGCAGGGAGCATGGAAGAATCGCTCTTCTCGCTCAGCTTGACGCAAGGAAATGGAGAATGATATACTCAAGAAAACGAAAGATTCTCTGGAAAGGAGCTTGATTTCCATGACCACGCTTGCCATACAGATTGATGATGCCAATGCCCGCATACTGGAAGATTATGCACGATCGAACAAGATCACGATTGACAGCTGCATCAACAAATTGATTGCCGAACTTCACCAGCGAGAAAGAACCGCCTATCTCAAGATGCTTGAAGAAAGCAACCAAGCGCTTCGCGAAGGCCGCACGATCACGAAGACGTTTGCTGAGCTTAAGGCCATGGAACATGAGTAATATCACCTTTACAGAACCCGCATTTGCACAATATCTCTATTGGCAAACGCAAGACAAGCGTACGCTGAAAAAAATCAATCAACTTCTGCAGAGCATCGACCGCGACGGCGTCTTGAACGGACTTGGCAAGCCTGAAGTGCTGAAGCACCTCAGCGGCGATTTCAGCAGACGCATCGACGAACAAAATCGTCTCGTATACACCGTCGAAGGCGATAATATCATCGTAAAAGCCTGCAAAGGGCACTATTGAAACCAAAGAAAAAACTTCAAGCACATATCAAAAGAGGCAGCACCGACTCACAAAGGGTCGGTTGCTGCCTCTTTTATTCCTTATCTCACACGCCGAAGTGCCCGATCCTTACGCCGATTTTCTGCGCAAGCTCTTCTATGTCGTCGGTGCCCGTTTCCATGCCTGCAAAAAGCGGGATGGCGGCGCACGTTCTGGCATCGTCCAGGGCGCGGTGGTGGCGGAAGTTGATATTGAGGTGTGCGCCTACGGTGTTGAGCTTGTGATCGTCAAGAGCAGGCCAGACCTTGCGTGCGATGCGCACGGTGCAGCATGTGCGAAAATCCGGCGCCTGCAGGCGATTGGCAAGGAGCGACGCCTTGAGCACGCCCATGTCGAAGGACGCATTGTGCGCGACGACGATCTTGCCGGCAAGGCGTTCCTTCAGCTCTTCCCAGACCTCGGCGAAGGTCGGCGCATCTGCCACATCCTTGGGGCTTATGCCGTGGATGCCGATGTTGAAGCTGTCGAAGCGAAGTCCGGGCGGCTGAATGAGCGTCGTCCACCCTTCCTTTAGCTGTCCGTCCCGCACCTCTACGGTAGCCACGCTGCAGGCGGAGTTCATGCTGCCCGTCGCCGTTTCAAAATCAATCGCGATATAGTTCATCATGGCGATCACCTCGCAAAACACTTTCTGCGGCACTGCCGCGCCGTACACACGCCGAGGGACGCTGCCTCTCCCGCGTCCCCCGGACACGCCTGCCGCTTCGGTCTTCTTCGAAGCTCAGGCGTTCTTTTTCTTCTGCAGATACTCGTCGATGGCGGCGGCCGCCTTCTTGCCCGCGCCCATCGCCAAGATGACGGTCGCCGCGCCCGTCACGATGTCGCCGCCCGCAAATACGCCTTCCTTCGTCGTAGCTCCCGTCTCCTCGTCGGCGACGATATTGCCGCGCTTCGTCGTATCCATGCCGGGCGTCGTCGTCGCGACGATGGGATTCGGCCCCGTGCCGATGGACATGATGACCGTATCGACGGGAAGCTCGAACTCCGATCCTTCGATGGGCACGGGACGACGGCGTCCCGAATCGTCCGGCTCGCCAAGTTCCATCTTGATGCAGCGGATCGCCTTGACCCAGCCGTCTTCGTTGCCCAAGATTTCGACGGGATTGTTCAGCAAGCGGAAGTCGATGCCCTCTTCCTTCGCATGGTGCACTTCCTCGCGCCTTGCAGGCAGTTCTTCCTCGCTGCGGCGGTAGACGATGTAGACTTTCTCCGCGCCGAGCCGCAGCGCCGTGCGCGCCGCGTCCATGGCGACGTTGCCGCCGCCGACGACGGCAACGCCCCTGCCGACGTGAATCGGCGTCGCAAAGTCTGGGAAACGGTATGCCTTCATGAGGTTGCAGCGCGTCAGGAACTCGTTGGCGGAATAGACGCCGTTGAGGTTTTCGCCGGGAATGTTCATGAAATGCGGCAAGCCCGCGCCCGTGCCGACGAAGACGGCGTCGAATCCCTCTTCTTCCATGAGTTCGTCGATCGTATAGAGCCTGCCGACGACGGAATTCAGCTCGATCGTCACGCCGAGCTTCCTGAGGTTTTCGACTTCCTTCTGCACGACACCGTCCTTCGGCAGGCGGAACTCGGGAATGCCGTAGGAGAGCACGCCGCCCGCGACATGCAGCGCCTCAAAGATCGTCACGCGGTAGCCCTTTTTCGCGAGATCGCCGGCGCACGAAAGTCCCGCAGGACCTGCGCCGATGATTGCGACCTTCTGTGCGTCCGGGGCGAACTCGACGGGCTTGACCTCTTCTTCCTGCGCGAGCTGCCAATCCGCCGCGAAGCGCTCAAGTCTGCCGATGCCGACAGGCTCGCCGCGCTTGCCGAGGATGCAGAGCTTCTCGCACTGGTTCTCCTGCGGACAGACGCGGCCGCAGACGGCGGGCAGCGCATTGTCGCCCTTGATGATGTCGATCGCCGCCGCAAAATCGTGCGCCTTGATCTTCTGGATAAACTCGGGGATGCGCACGGACACAGGACAGCCCTTGCGGCACTGCGGCACCTTGCAGTTGAGACAGCGCTCAGCCTCGGCGATCGCCGTTTCCTCATCGTAGCCCAACGCCACTTCTTCAAAGTTGTGGGCGCGAACCTTCGGGTCTTGCTCAGGCATCTTATGTTTTTCCAGCACCAACGCCATGTCAATTCCTCCCCAAGCCGATGTTGCAGATGTGATCCTTCTCCTTCGCTTCCTGCGTGCGGTACATCCTGCCGCGCGCCATCAATCCTTGGAAATCGACGAGATGACCGTCGAACTCGGGGCCGTCGACGCAGGCGAACTTCGTCTCCTCGCCCACCTGCACGCGACAGCCGCCGCACATGCCCGTACCGTCAACCATGATGGGATTGAGGCTCACGATGGTCTTGATGCCGTAGGGGCGCGTGGCTTCGGCGACGCTCTTCATCATGACGCCCGGGCCGATCGCCGTGACCTGGTCGATCTTCTCGCCGCGCTTCACAAGTTCTTCGATGGCATTCGTGACGAACCCCTTGATGCCGTAGGAGCCGTCGTCCGTTGTGATCAGAACCTCATCGGAAATCGCCCTCATGCGATCTTCAAAGATGAGGATGTCCTTCGTCTTCGCACCGAGAATCGAGATGACCTTGTTGCCAAGCTCATGCGCCGCGCGTGCGATCGGATAGACGGGCGCGACGCCGATGCCGCCGCCGACGAAAACGACAGTTCCCATGTGATCGGAAAGCTCCGACGGCTGCCCCAGAGGGCCGACGAAGTCAAGAATAGAATCGCCCTCCTGGAGAGAGGCGAGAAGCTCGGTCGAAGCGCCGACGACCTGGAAGAGGATCGTGACGATTCCCTTTTCGCGATCAAAGTCGGCGATCGTCAGCGGTACACGCTCGCCCTCCTCATTGACGCGCAGGACGATGAACTGCCCCGGCAGAGCCTTCTTCGCCACGCGGGGCGCCTCGATATCATACTCAAGGATGCCCGATGACAACTCTTGCTTCTTTAAGATTCTGTACATTTCAATGCCCCTCCTCTGCATTAAAAAAACAAAGAATCAGATTTCTGACACGCCCTTTATCCTTCGGCAAATATGCCGCCCAAATACTCGTCAATCCCCGTGCGAATCGGCATGAGGTAGACGTGCTCGCCCTTTGCCCGCGCTTCTGCCAAAACATCACGCGCGAACGCGATGCTCCATGCAAGCGTCGGTTCGAAGTCCTTCGGGAACACGACCTGGTTCTTCGTCTCCCAATAGCTCTCAGAGCGCTGCGAGGTCACGGGCGAAAGCCCCCAGTAAACCTCGATGCCTTCGAGCATGTCCGCATACATCGCGAGGAAGCGGCGATCGAAGAACGGCTGTGTGAAGAAGCCGACAGCGCCCGCCTGCAGCTTGCGGCGGATGCGGTAATCTTCCTGCCTCATGCTGCCGCGATACTGGTCGATGCCCGCAAAGACTCGAATCTCGGGCATTTCCTCGCGGAACTTCCGTATGACGTCGATGCTCTCCGTCGGATAGACGGTGTGCGCCATGTTCTGCGGCGCATCTCCCTCGATGACGAGGACTTCTCGAATCGCATGTTCGCGCAGGTAGTCCGCCATGGGCAGCGGCTTCGTGATGTCGATGTCCATGGCGCGGATGTGCGGCACAGCGGGGAAAGTCTCGCCCGCAATCGCCGCGCCCTCCCAACTGCGCACAGGAAGCCGCAGGAGGTCGGGGACGTTGATGAGATCGATCTTTCCCTCATATTTTTTCGTCTGCGCGAGTTCTTCACGCAGCGCCGCTTCATCGCGCGGCACAAGTTCAAGCGACACTTTGCTCATATCAATCACCTGCTCAACTCTAAAGGATACGCTTCTCGCACAGCCGCATCCATCGTCTCGAATGCCGGAATGAAGCGGGTCAAAATCTCCGCCACCAAAGCCCTTGCACGCGCGCTGTCATAGATATGCGTCAAATCATTACGCGTGCGCAACATGTCGAGCCACACGTCTTCCTCAAGAAAATCAAAGTAGCGGTATGCCGCCTTGATGATCTCCCTTGGCGAGCCCGAAGCGGCAGTCGCCTTTCCCTCGTAACGCAGAAGCTCTTTCAGCACCTTCCAGCCAAGTTCAAACTGAATGAAAAACTTGTCGATGATACCGCTGATGATGAACTCATTCTCCAAATCCTGCAGCGGAGCCTGCGCCAATACATGCAGATGACGGGAAAATTCTTTATATCTTTTCATACAAGATCACCCCATCGCGCAAAATCTCTGCGACAAGCTCCGCCGACGGCGATTCATTCATGTTGACGATGTCAAACGTCAGCAGCGTGTCCACTTTCTCCTCCACATCGAACGCGAAATCACGAAAATCGGCACAGTCATAGACGGCGATATCCACATCACTTTTCTCCGCTTGCAACCTGCGCGCCCGTGAGCCAAAAAGCACCAGTTTTCCTACATCGTAGCGCTTTGCCAGCTCCCGAAGCTGGGCGAAGATTCTTTCCTCGCGCACCGTCCAACGAAGTTGCGGCTCAGCCATCGTTTTCATTCGCATGACCTTCCCTTGTGCTCCAAGCGCCTTGCTTCCTCAGAACAATCCCGTGATTCTGCCGTCTTCCGTGATGTCCATATCCATCGCCGCCGGATGCTTGGGAAGCCCCGGCATCGTGAGGATGCTGCCCGTCAGGGCGACGACGAAACCCGCGCCCGCCGCGAGGCGAAGCTCGCGCACCGTGATGCGAAAGCCCTCGGGCCTGCCGAGAAGCGCGGCATCGTCGGAAAGCGAATACTGCGTCTTCGCCATGCACACGGGCATCTTGTCGAAGCCCAGCGCTTCCAATTCCTCAAGCTCTCTTTGCGCTTCCTTCGTAAAATCGACGCCTGCCGCGCCGTAAATCTCACGCGCAATCTTGCCGATTTTTTCAGGAATCGTCTCCTTCTCATCGTAGATATAGCGAAAGTCCGCCTTCTTTTGAAGCGCCGCCTCGACCTTCTCGGCAAGCGTCTCGCCGCCCTCGCCTCCCTTCGCCCAAACTTCGGACAGAGCAACCTCGGCGCCGAGCGCCTCGCACTCGCGGCGCACGAAATCCAGCTCTTCGGACGTATCGGTCGGGAAGGCGTTGACGGCGACGACGGCGGGCAAACCGAACTTCTGCACGTTCTCGATGTGCTTGGCGAGATTCGCCATGCCCTTTTTGAGCGCCGTCATGTCAACCTTCTCCAATTCCTTCTTGGAGAGTCCGCCGTGCATCTTGAGCGCACGCACCGTCGCGACGATGACGACGGCGTCGGGCGAAATCCCCGCAAAGCGGCACTTGATGTCGAGGAACTTCTCCGCACCGAGATCGGCGCCGAACCCCGCCTCCGTCACGACGACGTCGGCGAACTTCAACGCGAACTTCGTCGCCATAATGCTGTTGCAGCCATGCGCGATGTTGGCAAAAGGACCGCCGTGGATGAAGACGGGCGTGCCTTCGAGCGTCTGCACGAGATTCGGCTTGATCGCGTCCTTGAAGAGCAGCGTCAGTGCGCCCGTCGCGCCGAGCTCGTCGGCACGCACAGCTCTGCCCGAGCGCGTGTAACCGATGACGATGCGTCCGAGACGCTCCTTCATGTCCATGAGGTCGCGCGAGAGACAGAGAATCGCCATCATCTCCGACGCCACCGTGATGTCGAACCCCGTCTCACGCGGCACGCCGTGCGCCTTGCCGCCCATGCCGATGACGACGTGGCGCAGTGCGCGATCATTGAGATCGAGGACGCGCTTCCATGTGATGCGGCGCACGTCGAGGTCGAGCGCGTTGCCCTGCTGGATATGGTTGTCGATGATGGCGGCGAGGAGGTTGTGCGCCGTCGTGATGGCGTGAAAGTCTCCCGTAAAGTGCAGGTTGATGTCCTCCATCGGCACGACCTGCGCATAGCCGCCGCCCGCCGCGCCGCCCTTCATGCCGAAGCACGGCCCCATCGACGGCTCACGAAGCGCCGCCGCCGCCTTGCGGCCTCGGCGAGAAAGCGCGTCGGCCAGCCCGACGCTCGTCGTCGTCTTGCCCTCGCCCGCCGGCGTCGGATTGATCGCCGTGCAGAGGATGAGCTTGCCGTCCGGCCTGTCCTTGACGCGCTGCCAGGCGTCAAGCGTGACCTTCGCCTTGTATTTGCCGTAAAGCTCCAGATCATCAGGCGCAAGGCCGATCTTCGAAGCAATCTCCTCGATCGGCTTCATCTTCGCCGCCTGTGCGATTTCCACATCAGATTTCATGGCTGCTCCTCCTCACTTTTCCACTCGCATCTTCGCCGCCTGCACCGTGTTCGCCATGAGCGTGGCGATGGTCAGGAGTCCGACGCCGCCGGGCACGGGCGTGATCGCCCCCGCGACTTCCTTCACGGCGTCAAAATCGACGTCGCCGACAAGCTTCTTCTCGGCGATGCGGTTGATGCCGACGTCGATGACCGTCGCGCCGGGCTTCACCATATCCGCCGTCACGAAGCGCGGCTTGCCGACGGCAGCGACGAGGATATCCGCCTCGCGTGCGACAGCGGCGAGATCTTCCGTGCGCGAGTGACAGACCGTGACCGTCGCATTCTCTGCAAGCAAGAGATGGCTGATCGGCTTGCCCACGATATTGCTCCTGCCGATGACACAGGCGCGTTTGCCCGCGACAGGAATCCCCGCGAGCTTGAGCATCTTCATGCAGCCTGCAGGCGTGCACGGCACGAGCGCTTTTTCCCCCGCCACGAGGCGGCCGATATTGATCGGATGGAAACCGTCGACGTCCTTTTTCGGGTCGATGCGCTCGATGATCTCCGCCGCGCTCTTCGCGAGGTGCGCGGGCAGAGGAAGCTGCACGAGGATGCCGTCGATGCGGCGACTCGCATTGAGCCGGTCGATCTCGGCGAGAAGATCCTCCTTCGTCGTCGTTTCGGGCAAGGCGATCAGAGCGGAAAAAAAGCCGAGCGCCTCGCACGCACGCTCCTTGTTGCGCACATAAACCTCAGACGCCGGATCTTCGCCGACGATGACGACGGCAAGCCCCGGCATCCTGCCGAGTACGGTGCGCAAAGCCAGCGCCTCCTCCCGCGCCTCGTCCTTGATCTTTTGGGCAAAGACCTTGCCTTCGAGCAATCGGGCTGTCATATTTCACTCCCCCATCAAACGTACAAGCTCGCCACGGTAAAGATGAGCATGGCGATGGAAACGATGCCGTTGCGCATGAAGTAGCGCTGCGTGACGCGGCTGTAGTCGTCAGCACTCACGATGCGGTGCTGGTAGACGAGCGTTCCTGCCGCGACGCCGACACCGATGAAATACGGCCACTGCAGTTCCATGAGGATGCCGAGGCCATAGAAGCACGCGATGCTCGCGGCGTGCACGAAGCGGCAGATGACGAGCGCACCGTGCGCCGTGAACTGCGTCGCCAGCGAGTGAAGCCCCTCCGAGCGGTCGAACGCCTCATCCTGCGAGCCGTAGACGGCATCGAAGGCACCGATCCAAAGCGCCACGGCGACGCAGAGGACGACGGCAGGCAGAGGAAGCTCTCCCGTCACCGCGACCCAGCTGCCCGCCGGCGCCATGGCGATGGCGATTCCCAGCACCAAGTGACACAGGAATGTGAAGCGCTTCGTATACGGATAGATCAAGAACGGCACGACGGCGACGGGCAGAAGCCAAAGACAGATTGGTCTGAGCTGCGCCACCGCCAAGATACAGACGATGAGATAAAAAACGATCGAGAGCTTCGCCTCGCGCGGCTTCAAGTCGCCGCGCACCATGGCGCGTGAGGCGAGCCGCGGCTGCTTCTTGTCGTACTTTAAGTCGGCGAGGTTGTCCAAGGCGAGCGCCGCGCTCCTCGCGCCCGCGATGGCGACCGTGATCCAGACGAGATCCATCACGGGCGGCATCCCTCCCGCCGCCAGAAATGCGCTCATGTAAGCAAACGGCAGGGCGAAGACGATATGATGGAGCGCGATGTTGTTGATGTGCGCACCGAGTTTAGCCAAGTCCGAGTTCCCTCCACTTCGCATCGACACGCGCCTTGACCTCGTCCGTCATGACGATCTCGTCCGGCCATTCGCGCGTATGGCCTTCCTCCGGCCACGACTTCGTCGCATCGATGCCGAGTTTCGTGCCCCACTTCGCCATCGGCGAGGAGTGATCGAGCACGTCGAGAGGTCCTTCGACCATCTCAAGGTCGTACTTCGCGTCGATGTTGTTGAAGACACGCCACCAGACTTCCTTCATGTCCTGCACGTTCACATGCGCGTCGACGACGATGATCATCTTGCAGAACATCATCTGCCCCATGCCCCAGATCGCGTGCATGACGCGGCGCGCCTGCATCGGGTACGTCTTCTTGATGGAGACGACGCAGCAGTCGTGGAACACGCCTTCGAGCGGCATATTGATGTCGACGATCTCGGGCACCATCTGCTGCAAAAGAGGCAGGAAGATGCGCTCCGTCGCCTTCGCGAGGAAGCAGTCCTCCATCGGCGGCTTGCCGACGATCGTCGCCGGATAAATCGGATTCTTGCGGTGCGTGATGCAGGTGATGTGAAACACCGGGTAATCGTCCGCCAGAGAATAATAGCCCGTGTGATCGCCGAACGGCCCTTCGCGGCGGCGTTCACTTTCCAGCACATAGCCTTCCAAGACGATCTCGCTCGTCGCAGGCACCTCGATGTCGACCGTCTTGCACTTGACAAGCTCGACCGACTTGTGACGCAGAAAGCCCGCGAAAACCATCTCGTCAATGTCGCGCGGCAGGGGCGCCGTCGCGGCATACGTGAGGACGGGATCTGTGCCGATGGCAACGGCGACCTCGATGCGATCCCTGCCCTGCTCCTTTGCCGCACGGAAGTTCTCCGCACCGTTTTTATGAATATGCCAGTGCATGCCCGTCGTATTCTTGTCGTACTTTTGCAGACGATACATGCCGACATTGCGCTTTCCCGTTTCGGGATTTTTCGTAAAGACGAGCGGCAGCGTGATGAAGGGGCCGCCGTCCTCGGGCCAGCACTTCAAGATCGGCAGGATGTCGAGCGACGGATTATCCATCTCCACGACTTCCTGGCACGGCGCTTTCTTGACGTACTTGGGGAAGTTCACCGCCTTGCGCATCTTCGGGATGAGCGTGACGAGATCCATCTTGTTCGCGAGCGAGATCTTCGGCAGACGCATGAAATCGCGCAGATCATCGGCGATCTCGTCAAGACTCTCAACACCCAAGGCGATGCTCATGCGCTCCATGCTGCCGAAAGCGTTCATGAGCACGGGCATGTCGTAGCCCTTGACGTTCTCGAAGAGCAGCGCGACGTTCTTCTCGCCCTCCATCTTGGAAACACGGTCGGTGATCTCGGTGATTTCGAGTTCGGCGTCAACCTCCGTCTTGATGCGGCGCAAAAGCCCGCGCGATTCCAACTCTTCCATAAACTCGCGTAAATCCTTGAAAGCCACGAATATTCCTCCTTATTTGCGCAAAACGAAACGAACGATGACGTAGCTGATCTCATAGAGGAGGATCATGGGCACGGCGATCATCGTCTGAGAAAAAACATCGGGCGTCGGGGAAATGACAGCGCCGATGACGAAAGACAGAAACACCACGATGCGCTGCTGCTTCCAGAGAAAGGCAGAGCCGACGAACCCGAGCTTCGCGAGAACCACGATGATGAGCGGCAGTTCAAAGATGCAGCCAAACGGCAGGATGAACGCCAGCACGAAGTCAAGGTACTTTCCCAAGGAAAAAAGCGGCTCCAGATTGTCCGTACCGAAGCCGATGAAGAAGCGGATGGCGGCGGGCAATACGAGGGTGAAGGAAAAGGCGATGCCGACGACGAAGAGCACGACGGAAAGCGGCACGATGAGGAGCAGCGCCTTTCGCTCGCGCACGGTCAAGGCCGGCAGGATGAAGCGCCAAATCTCGTAAAAAATGACGGGCAAAGCGAGCAAAAAGCCGCCAAAGACCGCAATCTTCAGATAGGTGAAGAACGCCTCTGCCGGCTGCATGTAGTAGAGTTTTCCCGCAGGCGCCGTCAAGCAGCGCATGATCTCGTCGATGTAGAAGTAGGCGACGCCGCTGCCGACGGCGACGGCGGCAATCGAATAGATCAGCCGCTTCCGCAGTTCTTCGAGATGCGCGATGATGGACATGCTGCCGTCCTTGCGCTCCTCCGGCGCCTGCTGCCCCGCTTGTTCTCGCGGCTCAGACGGCTGCTGGATCGGCGGCTCGGGCGGCTGCTGCATCTGCGGCTCGTGCCCTGCCCCTGCCTGTCCATCGTTCAAGCCTTGCGGCTGCTCATGCTTTTCGTACGTCATTTTTCGCTCTTCTCATCTTTTTTGACAAGCGTCGACGACTCGGGCGTGACGTCGACGGTGCTCTTTTCGCCCTCGTCCTTGCCTTCCTTGAACTCCTTCACGCTCCTGCCGAGCGCCTTGCCGATCTCAGGCAGTTTGCGCGGGCCGAAAATGATGAGTGCAACGAGGAGAATGGCTCCAAGCTCATAAAGGCTCAGCATTTTCTATCTCCCCTCGCTTTCCTGCTTCTTCGCTGCATCGCCTTCTGCGGCAGTCGTCTGCGCCCCATTCATCGGCTCGGGTGCAAGCGGCTGCTGCCCCGCCGGCGGTTCGGCGATCGTCTGCATTGGCTGCTGCTGCACACTCGGCGGCGCGGCGCTTTCGATCGGCTTATTCACGTCGGACATCAGATTGTTCGTCGCCTTTTTGAACTCGCTGAGACCCTTGCCAACGGCACGGCCGATCTCGGGCAATTTGCCCGGACCGAATACCACGAGCGCAATGATGAGAATGAGGATGAGCTCAGGAAAGCCCAAATTAAACATAGCTTTTCCCCCTTAAAGAACTGCACAAGTCAGGCCTTGCATATTTCAAGCAAAACTTACGATTCGCGCTTCGCGATGTAGTCCGCCGCCTTGCAGAAGGTATCACGCACCTTGTCGGGCAGAACGGCAGGCAGAGCCTCCTTCGCCTCGATCAGGAACTCGCGCACCTTGGCACGCGCATATTCGATGCCGTCGGAAGCACGCACGATGGCGAGTGCGCGCTCGACGTCTTCGCGCGTCATCGAAGGATTCGTCACGATGGAAAGAAGTTCTTCGCGTTCGGAGCTGACCTCAAGCGCACGAATCACGGGCAAAGTCACGATACCCTCATGGATGTCGTTGCCCGCAGGCTTGCCGATCTTCTTCTCGTTCGAGGTCAGGTCGAGAAGGTCGTCCGTGATCTGGAACGCCATACCGACGTACTTGCCGTAGGCATGAAGCCCCCGTTCCGCCTCCGCGCCGAGATTCGTCGCGATGGCGCCAAGCTCGCAGCAGATGGCGAGGAAATTCGCCGTCTTCTTCGCTATGCGCTCATAATACTCCTCGACATCACGCGAGGCGCGGTAAAGTTCCTTATTCTGGATGATCTCACCCGAGCTGAGATCCATGATGAGCTGCGCGATACGCCTTGAAACGCGCTCGCCGAAGCCGTTCTCAACGATGAGAAGAAACGCTCTCGCGAAGAAGTAGTCGCCCGAGAGAATCGCCTGTTGATTGCCCCACATGGCATTTGCCGTCACCGCGCCGCGCCGTGTATCGGCATGATCAAGCACATCGTCATGGACGAGCGACGCCATGTGGATCAGTTCGAGTGCAACGGCGAGCGGCATCATTTTTTTCGCGTCAAAATCCTTGCTGGAGCGTGCCGCAAGCAAAAAGAGCGCAGGGCGCAGCCTCTTGCCGCCGGACTTCACAAGATGCGTGCCGATCTCCGTGATGCGATCTACAGGCGAGACGACCGCCTGCAGAAGCTCTTCTTCAAGCAAGGCAAGATCTTT